>Ga0194129_10001274_pt1 | contig 42277 bp, 47 predicted proteins | sample TA2KigCa35mmetaG_FD_150862 | JGI IMG/M metagenome (GOLD analysis project Ga0194129, IMG submission 150862) | Freshwater microbial communities from Lake Tanganyika, Tanzania - TA2015038 Kigoma Deep Cast 35m | ecosystem: Environmental > Aquatic > Freshwater > Lake | place: Tanzania: Lake...
GCAATAAAACTCTTAAAAAACACTCAAAATCCTGTCAAAAAAACTAGTTCCAGCAAAATAGTCATCAAAGATTTGCCTACATTTTTGTTGCATTAAAATAATGTCTTTATTGTTATAACAATGTATTATTTTTGATACAAGTTCATCTTCGGTATCAGCAATTATGATAACTGAGTCCCAATCAATTGTTTCGGCAAAAGGTAACAGTAAATCTGTATTAACAAGAGCAGGAATTCTGCCACAAGCAAGTGTTTGATAGAATCTCATAGAGAAATTACCAGCACCTCTATTGCACACAGTAAAATGAGAGTTGGAAATATTCCCCAAAAAGTCATTGACTAAATCTGGAGCGTGAGGTCTGCCTCCCCAAAATTGGTCTCTAATAATAAAGTTGGATGTAATAAATGGTGAATTGTAGATTGTTTGTAAAGTTTTGACACGAGGTTGCGAAATGAGACCACAAAATCCAACAACAGGTTTATCTTGTCTCGATAGAGGTGTAAATGGTGTGTCTTGACATTCCCATAAAAAAGGCAGAATAAATTCATTGGCAACACATTGAGATTTTAGCAAACTGGTTCTATAGAAACGAACATTACTTGGAACCACAAAGGGTGTTGAATTGTCTGTAATCAAGAAAACAAAAACAATAGCATCGATAGAGGAGTAAGACAACAGTGTTTGTTGTATTAATTGTGAATCAGTTTCACCCCATTTCAACATTGTGCTGATTAACACATTTTGATTAGCAGGTCTGGAACGAATTTTTAAAAAAAGATGTTCGGGCGGAGAATCTGAGTCGAAACGAATCATTTGACAATGTGTTAAAACAGGATAATTTACTATATTGTTTATTGCGTAAATAAATAATATATTCATATCTTCAAGCAATCTATAAATGTCTGGAAACATCAAGATGGAAATGGTTGATAGTTCATCGGGAATGTCATCAATGATTAATGATTGTTTAGGAAAAATAATTGATTTTAATGATGTATTTTCATTAAACAACATCATACTATTTGTGTCATTGGTAATTACAGTGATTGTTGTGGGAATAAAGATGAAAATGATTTCCATTAGTGGAATTGAGAAGATTCCTTTTTTAAATAAACTGGTGGGTGTCGAGAAGAAACAAGTAGAGTTTGTGGATGAACAGTCTGAAAATGGCGAGGAAGACAACACAGAACAAGAGGAACAATAATTGAGCAAAGGTGTAATACACTTATGAAAAATTCATATCGATATTTCTTTTCAACCAAGGTTTATCCATATCCAACATAAGACCACGATAATCAGTATCGCGTTCTTCTATATCACTATAACCTTCCAACTGACAAACAGTAAGAGGTAGAATAATATACCATCTGTCAGAACTCTGTAATTTTTTCCAATACATATCAATAGCAAAATCGCGTTTATTTTCTGGGTGTGACATTAATAGAGAAAGACCTTCGCGAAAGTTTGTGATTAGAGTATCATAGTAATGTTGTTTGACAATGTATCCAGTGGTGGTTTGACAATTAGATATTTGAGCACAGAAATTGCCAAACTGTTTATATGGTGGAACATTATTGCCACCAATAATGACAACATCCCAAGCATCGGTGAAAACAGTATTAAATCGCAAAGTATTTTGTAACAGGAGCGCGGGGTCTTTAAAACAGATGTCATCTTCACAAATAAACACATAGGGCAATTGTAGTTCTTTTGCTTGTTCTAAACACTTTATATGACTGAGAGTGCAACCGACGGCGCCATTCGCAGTTTTAATGGCATTAAAACGAGTGCCATTTGTAATATTAAGTTTGGCAAGTTCTTGTTGAACGTGTGCGAGACGGTCTTTACGATGTTCAAGATTGATATAGATGGTGTGTTGAAACAGTGAATTATTCATAGACTATATATAATTATTGAATACTATCTATATGTTTTTCATTATTTTCGAGTTTTGAAGCAAGAGACTTTAACAAAACACTTTGCTCATCTATTTTTTTCGAAAGATTCCCGACCATTTCCAAAAGGGTAGCGATAGAGGATTCATTATTTTCTCTATAGAAGTGTTCTGTGTTTTCACCCCATTTGACTTTTTTTGAAGAAAAATTATTATCAATTTCTTCAATCTCTATCACCAAGGGTTGTTTTTTGGTCGAGGACATTTCAGAAACAAGTGGTTCTTTAGAGACAAATGGTTTAATATCTAAATCCCGTTGTTTCATATATTCACTGACTGCCGAACCAATATCACCAATTGCTTCATCTTTTATAGATTCAGTAAAACTGGGTGTTGGAACAGGTTTCTTGGTCATATTTTCATATTCCTTGCGACGCATTTCAAATTGTGATTCCATAGAGGAAGTATTGGAAACACTTGGTTTATTAATAATTTGTGTAGATTGATGAACATTCTCTATCGGAGTCATTTGAACTTGTTGTGACTGTGTTTGTTTTTGGAGTTGTGCCTGCATCTGCGCTTGTTTTAGGAGTTCAACCATCAAATCGATGGCAGTCTTATTAAGGTCGCGTAGTGATAATCCCTGTGGATGTCTTGAATTCTCGTCATACACGTGTTTAATAATTTGTTGGAACCAGCGTTCTTTTTCGCCGTGTGCGGCACCTTCAAAAAAACTAATCATTTGTGGAGTATTGTTGATAATTTTCCAAAGTAAATTTTGATTACTTTGTTGGATAAATTGACTTGTCATACTTCTCTATCATCAATGTTGATAGAGAATTTCTAAATAGTTTGTATTTCTACAAGATAAAATGGATTTCTTTAATATCAGTATCAAAAGAATTAGGAAATGCTTCTTTTACAAAATCACATAATTTGGTTGATGCTATTTTTTTGCTATAGTTTTCACGCCACCATTTTCGAGGTTGTTTTTGACCGCCCACAATCTTTTGTAATGCATCCGCAACATCGGTTTCGTCTGTAAATAGTTCGCCAGATTCGTCTGTAATATATTTAGAACCACACATAATTTGTTTGTTCATTAAAACCGGCACATTTTTGGTCATTGCTTCGGCAATAACTCGCGGAGAAGCGTCAGCAATATTTGGAACAAACAATATGCGTGATTCGTGTAGTCTTTTTTGAAATTGGTCCCAAGGAAGAAATTTAACAGTTTTGATTCTTTCGCCATATTTTTTTTCAAGACCGCATTTTGTGCGTCCAATTACAAGAACATTAAGACCAAAATCCCGAATCATAATAGTAAAACACTTTTTTGCCAACTCAAAATTGCGATTAACAGCATTCCATCCATTTGCTGGACAAGATTTTTCGTCGTCATCCGGACAACTATAGATGACATCGTATTTTTTCTGTATGTCAGCAGAAGCATCTTCAGCATCATAAAAATCGGATTCACTAATATTAATTGTATTATTGAATTGTGTAAATCCATAGTATGAAGGGTCATTAAAACAACATAACCAGTTTTTAATTTTGCCGGTGTAGTCAAAATCTTGGTCTCCAGTATAGTCATCGGCAGTGCCATCTCTAATTTTTTTGGGAAAAGATTTGTATGCTGTGATTCCAATGATAGAGATTCCTCTATTTTGGTATTCTGTAAATAGATTTTTGGCATCTTCGTCACGAAAAAATGAAGTGACCGCAACAAGAGGTAATGTTTTTTTATTTTCATCAACAAAATATCTAAATGGAAAATGTTTCTCTTTGGAATGGGTTTCTAAAGTGTTGTAGTATGTTTTATCGAATTCAATATTTGAAAAAGGTTCTGTGTTTTGGAAATAAGTGATGCCGATAAAAATAATTAGTAACAACAAAATAATCACTGTGTGTGAGTATTTCATTCTATATATTTTCTATGTCTAAAATAATATTCTCTATCTGTTGTGATTTTGCTTTGATGAAGGAAGAAATAACAAAGATGCTAACAACTGAAATAACAATTACAATAAAGACTATTTTTTCAGCATCATTGATGGCATCATTATTTTTTTTTATTACAGAATGTTTTGTAGGGAGGGGTGAAGGTTGAGAAGAGGAACTGGACAATATCATTGAAGTGCAAGCAACACTTTTTGAAAAGGCATTTTGGGTGGTTGTTGAATTGAGAGCGATAGAGGCAGACATCAAAAACATAGTAAAATCATTGTTTCCAACAGAATTCGCAATATTATTTGTTAGAACTGAATACATAACTTCTGGTGACCCTTTTACTGGAATCGTCAATTGTGTTATGGCATCAATATCATAAGTATATGACTGAATTTTTTTTTTATTTGTAATAATATTTACAAGTGTTTGTTTAACGAAAGTGACATATTGTTTGCTAACATTTGCTGATTTTGCGGTGGCAATAACAATTGCGGTTTGTGAATTCGTGTCGAGAATAGGTTCTGTAAGTCCCGATAGAGAAATTATTGATTCAAAAGATAAAATAATATTGGCAACAGGCACTGTAGTAGGTTCCACAACAGGCATTGTAGTAGGATTGATAACAGGCATTGTAGTAGGATTGATAACAGGCATTGTAGTAGGATTGATAACAGGCATTGTAGTAGGATTGATAACAGGCATTGTAGTAGGATTGATAACAGGTGTTGTAGTAGGATTGGAAACAGGTGTTGTAGTAGGTTTCTCAAGAGGCATTGTAGTAGGGTTGGAAACAGGCATTAATGTAGGATTGGCAAGAGGCATTGTGGTAGGGTTGAAAACAGGCATTGTAGTAGGATTGGCAACAGGTGTTGTAGTAGGTTTCGCAAGAGGCATTAATGTGGGAACTACAGAAAAACTGGATTGAACTACTGAATTCCAAGAAGAACGATAGAGACACAAAGAATTTTGAACATTTGTTAAATAATGTTTTGATGAAACCGCAACACGATTTTGAATACTAAATGATGAATAACCATTTGTGTAACTGCCTCTATTGGAAAAGTCATTTACAATTGTAAAGAATGAAAAACTGAATGCTACACTAGTTAAAATTTGCTTACTCTTAAAAAAATCGGATTGATAGTTTTGAAAACTATTTGTAAAATATGAATTACAGTGCCGATTGTGATAAGTAAGAGCACCTGAATAAAAATAAATACCAGAACTACTAATAATACTATTACAAGGTAATATTGAAATAAATAAAAAAATAAAAAACAGCATTATAAATAGATGCGAGATACATCTATGTTGATTATGAATAATTAGTAGTGTTTAAGAATAATATCTAATGCGGATAAATTAGTAAATCTATAAATAGAGGGTGTTGTAGATTTACTATTGAGACTATCTAAATGTGTTTCTACAGAATTGAGATGTATATCTTTGTTTGCGACAGGTCTAAAAGCATCACGCAAATCACAGAATAATTTATGAACAGACGGGTCTTTAATAGAGGGAACAACACATACTGTTACAGAAGATTGGATGGATAATTCCTCTATCTTTTCACGATAGAGATAGCAAGTAATTGACAAATTGTTTTTAGAAAACACATATTCATGTTTATTACAGTCCGGCATAAGATAATCGAACTCATTATTTGAAAAGTGTGAAATGATCTTATCGGAAACAACAGGCGAATCAGTCCCACCACAATCGAAAGACAATAAACAAGGAACATCTTGTTCTGTTAAACATACAGGTTTAATAAATAAGGATTCTGACATTTTACAAAATCTATAATTTATAAAATGAAAAATAAAGAAAAAGAAATCGATCAATTTTTGAATTCAAGAAGAGTTCCATAGAGATGAACAAATATGAGTTGAGGATATTGAGTAACTTCCATTCTTAATCCGGACACTTTTTGTCTAGGACCAATAAGAGAAGACATTTTAACTAGTGCTTTGTTGCGTGCTCTATCAATTATAGAATTATCGAACCCTTTAGCACCAAAAATATTTGCGAAATCAGTACCAATTGCTCTAAATGAACCAATAGCATCCGAGTCAGTGACGTGTATAATTCCTTTTTCAACAAATCGTGGATCTGTATTATTGAGAGTAGATATTTGAGTAGAACCAAAAATAAATACAGACGGGTCAATAGGTGCACCGCCCTTCATACTGCGTGTCTTTCTAGTTTTATTACGAGACATTTATATATATATATATTATATCATTATTAAGAATGCGGAAAAAATTGATGGGAAAAAAAGATTGTGTATTGATATACAAAAATAAAAAAATGGACTTGAATAAATTGACAAAACCCGAACTTCTGATTAAATGTCAGGAACTCAATATAACACGATGCAAATCAAAAACCAAAACACAATTGTTAGAACTAATAGAAGAAAAAATTAAGAGTGGCATCGGAGATACCACAATGCCAACCTCATCATCAACAACTGTATCTTCTGAATTTCCCCGTTTCATAGACTTGTTTTGTGGAATAGGTGGATTCCATCAAGCACTTAAACGACTCAACGGCACTTGTGTATTTGCGTGCGACATTGACGAGAAGTGTCGCAAAACTTATGAAAATAATTATGGATTAAAACCACACGCCGACATAACAAAAGTGAATATTGCTGAAATACCAGATTTCGATGTGCTTTGCGCAGGATTTCCTTGTTTTGTAGCAGGAACACTTGTATTAACAAACAATGGATATAAATCAATAGAAACAGTAGAACCTACCGACAAATTACTAACACACACTGGTGTTTTTCAAAATATATTAAATTTACAACAAAAAATATACACAGGACGATTATTCACAATCGCAATTGAACAACACACAAGACCTATTGTAGCAACAGAAGAACATCCATTTTATGTAAGGGAAATAAATGGAGAACCTCAATGGAAACCAGTATCGCAAATTATGCCGAGTGATTATTTTGGTATGGTAATTAACACTGTCGAAACTATACCAGAAACCACTCTCGGCACAACAATAAATCTGAATAACCCAAAACACTGGTTTATGATAGGTTATTGGATTGGTAATAAATTTACAATGAATGAAATTGTTTTTAGAAAATTTAATTACGATGGTTTTATCAATGTTTATCTAGGACTAGATATAGATGAGTGGAGTGGATTAATAGATTCATTCGGAAACAAAATACCAGAATGGGTGCAAGATGCGCCAAAAGAATTCATACAAGAATTTATCAATGGATATCAAAAAGCAGATGGATTTATGAAATCATCAACCACACTAAAATTTGAAATACAGAGATTATATTTAAAACTGGGACAAATAATTCAAATAACTAATGGAAAAATAGAGAACACCACAAAATCATTTATAGATGGAAATTATGTATGGTATGCTCAGAGCAGCATTACTTCATCAGACACAACTGATACATTTGTATATAATTTCGAAGTGGAAACCGACAACAGTTATATTGTAGAAAATATATGTGTCCATAATTGCCAAGCATTCAGTAACTCAGGCAAGAAGAAAGGATTCGACGACAAACGAGGCAGACTGTATGAATACATATTGGACATTGCTACACAGAAAAACCCGCGATTCTTATTTTTAGAAAATGTCAAACACATAAAAACTATTGATAATGGCAAGGTGTTTGAAGAAATTATGCGACGAATTAAAGAAACCGGATACACAGCACATATTACAGAATTAAGTCCTCACCAGTTGGGTGTTCCACAACAACGCGAACGTATAATATTCACCTGTATTCGAAATGACATATATGATGCGTCAAAATCATTGAATTTTCCTATTCCAAAAGTGCCTATAAATGTAGAGGCAATATTTGAAAGAGACACGAGCAAAACAGAAAAATATAGAATATCGGCAGACGACGAGGCAATATTGAGTGCGTGGGATGAAATGGTGAAAAAGATGGAAACGGGACAAAATATGAGTCCAACAATTTTGTGTAATGAATTTGGCAAAAAATATACTGAGTCTGAATTTGCTGAACTCGTTGCGTGGAAACGCGAATACATTACGAAAAACAAACCAATATATGAGAAATATAAGACACACTGGGATGCGTGGCGAAACAAGCATTCTGTGTTATTATCAAAAAAAGAAATCTACGGAAAACTTGAATGGCAGGCAGGAGTGAAAAAAGAAAATGACAGTATATTCAACTACTTTATTCAACTTAGACAATCCGGAATAAGAGTGAAAAAGACAGAATATTTTCCGACTTTGGTAGCAATAGTGCAGACACCAATATATGCGAAAGAAAAAAGATATATAACTCCACGCGAATGCGCAAGGTTACAATCATTTCCTGATGATTTTATAATGTGTGATAATGACCATATAGCATATAAACAATTTGGCAATGCCGTTAATGTGGATGTAGTTCATTTTGTAATAAATAATGTATTAAAATTGTATGGATTAGTATAATGTGTGAGTGTGTATAAAACTTACTTACCTGTTTTTTATTTTTATTTTTGTTTTTGTTTGTTTTTTTAAATTTCGTGCATCTGAAATTGTGGGGAAGCACTATGAATATTACCTTTCCAGCGCACTTCGGTGCGGAGCATTTTAATAGGAACCGATTCACTATTGTTGATACAAAGTTTGTAGAACATTTTGGCGCACTGACGCATTTTGCCTTTATTATCAATATAGAATTCAGGACATTCCTCAAAAGTCACATCTTTAATATCAAACATAAAATCATTAAGTAACACAAGACCTTCGCCGTCAAATTCATATACAGAATATGGAATCTTGGCACATATTAAATTCTCAACAAGACCTCTAACAACAGTATCTCTATGTTTCTTAATAATGAGTCGCATTTCATTCCAATAGGGATTTTCAACACCGCAGTAAAACAAGGCATTTACTTCATCGCGTTTAGTTTTGTCGTGTTTTGAGAATCCGCTAGCAACCAAGAACTCTTTTTTAATCTTGGTTAAACGCACATCATCATCTTTGTCACAAATCAATTTATGAACACTGTAATTTGATTTAGTTGCTTCTTTTGACTGTTTTACAGAGAACGCAATAAAAGTGCCATCAACCAATTTAACATAGACATCACCCTTTGTTGCTTTCTTATCAAGGTTCTTATTGAGTTCAACAATTTCGGGATAGACTACATATTTACCAGTTAGATACACTTTATCAATATTGCTGTATGAAATTACAGAACCACAATTAACAAAAGCAGTGCGAAAATTGGTAATAATTTTTTGGAGCATATTTTTTTTAATAACAAGGTCATCAATGCATTTAATAATATTTGTATTATCGCACACAAGTTTATCACAAGAACCGTTGGATAAGGAATCAAACAGTTGTTGAGTAGTTTCAATAGTCTCATTAGAAAGCAAAGCAGCAACAAGTAATTCAATGCCATTGTTTTCAACATTTTTTCTTTTTTTTTGTTCTGGAGTGGGAACCATTTCTTCAATAGGTTCAGTCTGTTCAACATCTGGAGTGAGAACCATTTCTTCAATAGGTTCAGTCTGTTCAACATCTGGAGTGGGAACCATTTCTTCAATATCAAGGTTTAAACTGCTGAAGATTTCAATCTCTTCAGTTTCGAAAGTTATATTCATTTCTTCAATATAATTAGTTGTAATCATTTTAATTTATTTTTTCTGTTGTCTTTTGGAAACAACAGAAAAAAATGAATCAATTTTTTGAAAAATTCTTTGAAAAATTCTTTGGAAAATTCTTTGGAAAATTCTTTGGAAAATTCTTTGGAAAATTCTTTGGAAAATTCTTTGGAAAATTCTTTGGAAAATTCTTTTATAACTGCCTCCGGCAGTTATATGTCTATTCACCCTTTGGGTGAATATTTGGAAAGTTCTCTAAATTATTTTTCTGCGAGTTTTCTTGAGAGAATTAATTTTTTTTTTACGAGTAGATTTGCCACCTTTTGGACTAAATAAATTGGACAAACTGAATGTTTCACTTGCGTCATCTCTATCGGACTGTGTTTTAATATCTTCGAGCACAACGTGAATTCTATAATCATCTGGTCTTCCAGATCTTCTGATTTCGACCCTTGTATAAAACTCATCAGAAGAATTTCTAAATTCTATTTTCATTCCAAAAATAAATTTAGAAGGGTCACCAGATGTTGCTTTATTAATTTTAAAATCTAATTCAATGTTATTTATATTTGGTGCGTAATCAGTAAGAACTAAACAACCAGAATGTGTTCCAGCAACTGCCAAAAACATATCTATTGATGATGTTTGAGCAAAAATATCAGAAACAATATTTTGTGCGAGTGTTTTTCCATAATCTTCATTTTTGAAAACACCCTGAATAAATTTCATAATAGAACCTTCTGCAAAAACTGGTTCTCTATTGTTGATGCGAATTTTCTTATCTTCTCTATTCCATTTTTCACGCATAGTTTTTTTATCTTTCTCACCATCATCAGAAATACGTTTTTCTATAAGTTTCTCAAAATCTTCCTGAACTATTTTCATTCCAGAATTTAATATTCCAGAATTTAATAAATAATTATTAAACCACCAGTTTGTCAGAGGACAATTTGATTGTGCTTTGCAACTTACACCAAAACACATATTATCGATTGTTAAAAAATATACATCAGAAAACAATTGATGTTTTTGGTTATTGGGGTCATTCACTAATAATTCTGTTGGAACGTATCCAATATAGCAAGATTTTATAGTAGGCAAACCTGTGTATTTATTTTTTAAAACTTTTTTAAATTTTTTAAGAAAAATATCGAGTTCATCCTTTGTTTTTTTTTTAATATTTACAAGCAAATTTTTATAGTGATTAATTGCTCGTTGTGCATTTGAAAAACATATTGTAACACCGGCATTTTCGTATTCATATTTAGATTTTTTATTTATTTTTATTTTTGCGTCTTTATATATTTCTCTAAACTTGTCAATACATTGTTCAACATTAAATAATTGATAAGAACACGATATTGCCACAATGGGTTCAAGATAATTAGTTGAACGACAATTTCCATAAGCAATATTTTCACATTCTCCGTCACCACACTCCGGAATTAATAGTAAATCTTCTGATTTTAATGGTATTGGTTTTAATGGTATTGGTTTTAATGGTATTGGTTTTTTTGCGTTGGTTTTATGAACTACCATTTCTGGAGGTTCTTGAAGTTCTGACGATAAAAAAGTTTGTGGCGACTTGTCAAAAGTTCTAGGAGAACTATTAGAACTTCTCGGTGATTTTGATGAAGAAGATGAAATAGATGATTCGGAACTGCTTGATAACCTCTTAATTCCTCTTTTTGTTTTGGGTCTATATGGTTTATAAAAATCAGGATACTGTTCTATCATTCTTTCTATTGTTTTTTTCTCTCTAGTTCTGATTGTTAAAGTTACCGAACCATCAGTTGGGGCAGCAGCAGCGGAGGCAGCCGCGGCTCCACCTCCATCTCCTTCATCAGAAGCATAACTTTTACTCATAATATTACTATATAGTAAATACAGTAATATAATTATTTATTTTCTTTGTCTCCTTTGTTTTCTCGTATTTCTTTTTTTTTTAATATTTTTTCTGCGCGTGTTTTTGCCACCCTGATTACCAATATAATCTTTCAAATCTATTAATATATCATTATTTGGATTCATTCCTAATCCACTAGGACCAAGCAATTGATGCGTCAAAGCAACTTTTTTCTCAGATGTTTTTTTAATATATTCTCGAATGCTTTCAATTATATTTTCTCTATCATATTCAATTAGATGGTCAAATACATCCATATCATCACTGTCTCGCAATGTCACATCAACGTTCCCAGAATCAATTATTTTTCTAAATATTTTTAGAACATTTTCATCACTATCGTTATAAATACTCGCATAAATTAAAACACTTCTATCTAATGAATCTGTTTCATTCACATTTGCTCCATTGTTTATTAAAATTTCAAGGATACTACACAAATCCAAAACATTTTTTATACCACGAACAGCATACATAATTGGTGTTAAACCTTCTAATGATTTTGCATTCACATTGGCACCTTTTTCTATTAGCAATCTTATCATAGGTATTCTAATATTTGAACCAAAATAACAAGCAGCCATCAATATTGAAAATCCGTGTCTATTTGCGTAATTGACATTAGCACCTGTATTAATACAGTAATTAAATAATGGACTATAATTCACAACAGACTCCAAAAAAGGTGTGTTGCCATCATCATCCGATAAATTATAATTTGCGCCTTTCTGAATAAGTCTCATAATCATATAATTGTCATCTCTTTCCAAAGCATAAGATAGTGGTGGTATATTATCTCTATCTGTCATATTAACATTAGCACCATTATTAATTAAAAAATCAAAAATTTGTGTATGTCCTAAACGAGTAGAAACAATTAGAAATGTTTCTCCATCAGAATTTCTATAATTAACATTAGCACCATTGAGAATTAATCGTTTTGCTTCGACAAAATCCACATTTGGATATTCCTTGAAAACATCGATTAATTTGTAATCAGAGTTAGAATTATCCATTATATATTTTGTGGCGAAATTTCTACATATCATCATCACTTGACAATCGCGGTGCTAAAAAAACAATAATTCTTGCCTTGGTTGTCTCAGAAATGTCTTCGTCATCATCCAATTTTTCTAATAAATAAGTTGCTTTGAGTGGATAATTGTCACTGATTTTCAAATTAACACAATCACTAACTTTGTGAAACGAACAAATATTATTAAGATGGGTCAATGAGAATGATAAATTTAAAATTTCCCCCTCATTAATAGCAAAAAGTGATAAATCATCAATAGGAACAACAACACTCATATTACCAGTATCAGTGCTCTTTGCAGAAAGACGAATTTCTTCTTCATTGCATTTAATAAACATATCCGCACCGAAGTGTTTGAGTTGTCCGACAATGCCAGCAAAATTTGCCGACGATAGAGAAAACTCAGCAGCATATTCAACATCCGGTATTGACATCATTTCGGTTTCAATATCAATTAGAGGAAGTTCAAAATGTTTGTCAAACAGAGTTTTTGAAGTTGCCGAACTAGTAATAAAATGTAGAAACAATTTGTCCTGTTTGTCAGAATCATATTTAATAAAAATTTCCTGACCTTCATCACGAGTATTGAGAATCTTGAAAAACAATCCAATATTTATTCCAACCACGACATTTTCATCGTCTGGATGATTATATGAATCAAACCAATCACAAGGTATAATCATTTCAAAAATTGAAATATGCGAATTGTCCATTCCCTGAGCATAAGCGCGATTCTTTTCAAAAACAACATTAACGTGATCACAAAAGTGCTTCATATTTTGAAAAATTGAAGTAAATGCGCGTGCTTTTGACGGTTCAGACACAGCAAGATTAAATGACATAGCAAAAATACAATAGAAACTAATATAGGGAAACTCTATATTAATTTGAAAAACAATTATTTATTTATTATCTGTATCTTGTTGCAGAGATTATTATCAACAATTGGAATTAAAACTTTCAAACCATAATCAACAAAAGATGGTGGATTATGAATTTGTATAATATTTATTTTTGATAATAGTCCTCTACCATCTTCAAGACCTTTCTTTGAAGCAACTGAGACAAAATCTTTATATCTATCTATTGCTGAAACAGTGATACCAGAGCAATTAATATAGAGATTGTAAAAACCATATTTATCAATAAGATTTAATGATATTTCAAACATATATTCTGCCATACTAAGATACAAATTTGGATGCGCCACTGTTTTAAACACAGGATAATTGAATAGAAGAACATCATCCTTCACCATAAAAATATTAGAAAATACTTCTGTTTGATTAAGAGATGACATAATAGAATTAGCACAATTAAATTTTTGTTGGTTTTTAAAAAAACTATTTTTCTGATTACTACTGTAGAATTGTTCTTTGGCACCATTAATTTTTTTTAAAATATCATCATCATCATCATCAATAGTGCTCATACTGTTTTAAATATTAGTTATAAACTGTTTCTATATATTTTTACTTGTATAAAAGACACAATAAATCCTAAATGTATGCGTTTCAAGATGATATATATTTTCATTTAGGAAAATATACAAAAAATGAGTCAAGCAAATTCGGCAGCAAGAAAACGCCGTGCAGGCGGAGCATCATTCGAACCTCAAACTCCTACACAAACTCCTCAAAGAACTGGACAACCCACAGTTCCTAATGGATTAACCTTGCCACAAGTGATTGCTGTGGTTGATGCGCGACTTATTAAATTAGAGACTTTTATGAAAGAGACACAGAAAGTCGGCATTGTGCCCCAAGTTAAACAGACTGTTCAAACGCCAACTGATAACAACGAAATGTATTCTGATGAATACGATGCCAAATTTGAAGTATTAGCAAATGAGATTGCTGACCTAAAAGATATTGTGTTGAAACTTCAAGCATACACAATGGATGTTAATAAAATGTTAATGGAAGAGCGAATTGCTGTTTTATCAGACATCGATGAACCTGTTACACCCAAATCAAAAGAAGTCACATTTAATTTATCCGAAATTAGTGACCAGTAAGAACAAAAAAATTGATGGAGAAAGACACACTGTAGTTACTGCGTCATATTAATATAAAATATGACACAATATCCACATAATAATACTAATAATCTCTATGTATCAACAAATGATGACACAAATGATGAAATAATAAATGACGAATCTGACATAGATGATATAATAGAAGATGAACAAATAATGAATGATGATGTTTATGAAACAAAAATCGTAGATAACAAATTATACATAGGAATGCCTATATATGAAAACACTAGTGGAATCTTATTTGGATGCCACATATCTCCAGAGTCTTTTTACAAATACGAAATAGAGAAAGTATGCAAATTTCTGAAAGAAATGAGTTGTTCCGAATCAATTATTGGAAATGGACATCCAGAAATAATAAAATTAGTCCAGACAAACAGTGAAAATGGTTATACTATTCATACTGTTTTATTAAAAACTGTGTGGTTAAAAATAGTTCAACGACGGTGGAAAAAGATAATACAGTCTCGCCGACAAATTATCATAGGCAGAGGATCATTTAGAAACAGAAAGCACAATGAAATAACTGGTATGCATCTACCAGAATATTCTGTGTTGCCAAGACTACAAGGTTGTCTTTCAGATATGAAGCAGTATATTATGTAGAGTTGTCAAGTTTTTTTTATTTATATAACAAAATATATAGAATGGTTTTGACAAGAAAAAAAAATAGTTCAAGAAAAACTAGAACTATGTATGGAGGTCAGTCATCATTTGAAATGGGAATTGCGTGTGTTATAAGACATCTTCTCAAATACACAACAAGAGGTGGTGCGTGGCAAATAGACCATAGAGGATTTAGATATGGCGATGACGAAGATACAATACCAACCGCAAACTGGATTGTAAATACGATTATTCACAATTATGATAGTGAAATAACAGGAGTGCCAATTTTTGGTAGAAGATTTGATTATTCTCCTGAAGCAGTTGATTTTTTGGAACATATTTTGCACAAAATAAAGGGACAACTCGACGCAACTAGATTAGACCCATTTGGAAGAGAAAATGGAATAACAACTAAAAAAGTATTTGACAAAAATGTTGATAATCTGATAGAGATTATAAATAAAAACAAACAAGAACTAGATATGACAAGTGATGTTGCCAGCACAAGCGCAAGCACACAAGAAATAAAAAAAAAAGAACCTACACAAAAAATATCTGATGCAGTTCTTCTAAGATTAACAGATGAACGAGTATTAAAAAGGACAGAGGAACTGGATAAAATGCATACTGCGGATAAGAATGAAATTTCAAAATTAATTTCTCGAAATACAGATTTAACACAAAAAATATTAAACTTGGAGAATGAAAATTCTAAAATGAAAACACGCATCAAACAAATTACGCAATCAAAGATAGAGAAAGAACAAGAAACAGAACCAGATGCAACAGAGGCATTAAAACCAGATGTAACAGAGGAATCAAAACCAGATGTAATAGAGGCACCAAAACCAGATATAACAGAGGAATCAAAACCAGATGTAACAGAGGCATTAAAACCAGATGTAATAGAGGATTCTAAACCAGAATTATTGATGAATATAGAAAAAAAAAAGAAGAAATCCAAGAAAAAGAAATCAACTGCAGAACTGAATAATGAACTTGTGATTAAACCCACAGGACAATTTTCGCTTGGTGATATGTCAAAACTAGTGGACAAAGAAATTGTAGAAAAAATGAAAAAAACAAAAAACACCAACTACACACCTGATGTATTAGAAATAATATCGAGAAAAACATCAATTGATATTAATAATTTAAATCTAATAACAAACATACTTCAATATGCGGACAATATAAATTTTACAACATATTTTTTATATATAATTGGACACTTAAAATTAACAACAGACGAAAAAATTCAAGAAATATCAGAATCAGTAACATTTAATTTGAGTAAAAAATTTTCTGTAAGTATGATTTACACTATTTCTGAAATATTAAAAAAAAATTGGTTATTCAACTATAATTATGAAGAAGATATTGATGTTATTAAACATAATCATTTTTATGGAGGACTAAATGAGAGCGAAAACATAATTGGTTTGTTAATTTACAGGAAAACATCACCGCCAGATGAACTTGCCATCATTGATAAACAAATAACAGAATCGGCATTTAGAATGCAAGATACACTTACAAAAATATCTCAAACAAATTTTGTAAAATTTTCTTGGTATTTATGTGGCATAAATTGGTTAATTCAAGAAAAAGATATACATCCAACTGTAGTTGATAGTTATGAACAATTAAAAAAAAATTTTGTTAATGTAACTAGAGATGATGGTTCAGATGTAATGGAAATTCTGAAGCAAATTTTAAAACAAAAAAGACACGACGAAACATTAAAGCAATATATAAATTTAGTTAAATCAATTCGTGTATTATTTGATTTACTTAGAGACTATCCAAATTTTAAATTTAACGAACCTAATTACAAATTTGTGAGAAACAAAGACCACACGGAAAGTTTAATAACACTTATTTCTAGTTCTGAAAAAATAGATAAAAATTTGTTTGACCATTCTTATCCAATTCACGTGATGATGATACAAACTCAAAATATTAAAAAAGTTAATTTAAAAATTTTAGAGGAATTAAAACAATTTGTTTTAGATATGAAAACACATTTTGGTTCTAATAATTCTCTTGGCAATATATCAATAATAGAAAAAAGTATTATAGTGAGTGAAAGAAATTGCATCAAAGCAATTGACAATATCTATAAGACACTTTTAAAAATTACAGAATTTTCTGAAACTATACCAGAAATAGAAAGTGAAATGAAAGAATCATTAATAAGAGTAAAAAAAAATATTGAGACAAATGGTTTTCATATAGACAAAACAGAAGATGAAGGCGAAGGTGAAGATATAGGTGAAGGTGGCGGTGGAGGTGGAGGTGGAGGTGGAGGTGGAGGTGAAGGTGGCGGTGGAGGTGGAGGTGGAGGTGAAGGTGGCGGTGGAGATTCTCTTATGTCAATATTTAAAAAAAGTGGCGGTCGAAAAACAAAAGTTAATGCGCGCAAAAGAAGAACTAGAAAAACAAGAAAAACAAAAGAATATAGAAACAAAAAATAAATAATAGAAAACAATGACAACTCCAGAAGAAGCGTTTTCAAAATATGAAGAATCTAATAATATTTTGAAGAATATACATCCCGAATATCAGTATCTAAATCTTATTAAACAAGTAATTGAAAATGGTACACTCGAATTCGGAAGAAACGGTTATACTTATTCCCTGTTTGGACATAATATGCGATTTTCACTTGCTGACGGAGTAATTCCATTTTTAACAACAAAACGAGTGGCGTGGAAAACGTGTTTAAAAGAACTGTTATGGTTCATCAGGGGACAGACAGATAATCTTATTTTACAAGAACAAGATGTCCATATTTGGGATGGAAACGGCAGTCGTGCATTTTTAAATTCCTGTGGTCTGACTGATAATCGCGAAGGCGATTTAGGACCTGTATATGGACATCAATGGCGCCATTTCAATGCTAAATACACAGGTTGTGATTCATCTTATGAAGGAAAGGGCATTGACCAATTGGCAGAAATTATTAAATGTTTGAAAGACCCAAATAGACGCACATCACGGAGAATGATAATGTCGGCGTGGAATCCGTGTCAATTAACTGAAATGGCATTACCACCGTGTCACGTTATGTGTCAGTTTCACGTGAAATCAAATAGATACCTGTCGTGTTCTCTATATCAACGTAGTTGTGATATCGGTTTGGGAGTGCCATTCAACATTGCGTCATACAGTATGCTTACTCATATTTTAGCACAACACTGTGGATTGGAAGCGTATGAATTTGTCTATAATATGGGTGATGTCCATATTTATGATGATCACATAGAACCACTGAGAGAACAAATAATGCGAACACCCTATGAATTTCCAAAAATGATTGTGAAACAAACGAGAGAAAACATCAATGACTATTCAGTGGATGATATAGAATTGGTTACTGAATACAAATATCATCCCACCATAAAGATGACAATGCGAGCATAAAAATATAATGTGTATCATATAGAATGGAATCATTTGTGCAAGAGACAAAAACATTTGGCAACAGTTCATTTATTTCGCACGTGTTTTCTACATCGGAGGAGAGCAAAGCAGAAATTCTGAATGTGATACAGTATTCAATGATAGCAATAGTTCCTATTGTAGGATTAAACAAGACAATTCAGAAATTTATTCCTGAGGCAGATGTTGAAAAATCCAGTCTAGAACTTTTAGCAGAAATTTTTATGCAAATTGTGATAATGTTTATTGGCATTATTTTAATTCATCGATTAATCACATATTTTCCTACATACAGTGGATATAAATATGAGAACTTTAATTTAACTACTGTAATACTAGCATTTTTAGTAATAGTGCTGAGTCTGCAAACAAAGATGGGTATTAAGGTGAATATTTTGAGTGACCGATTGATGGAATTATGGAATGGTCCGGGCGAAGACAAAAAGGCATCTATGCGCAAAAAATCATCTAATCAACACAATCATATGATGCCGAATCACACACCTAGTCAAGCAGACCATTTGGACGCATCCGGTGTCCAGTCGGGAACATTTCCTCCTGCACCCGCTGTGACAAGTAATAACCGTTCTTCCGGACAAGGATTTGATTATATGTTAAAAGTAAGTGGAACAGGACAACCCGGACCACAAAATTATGAAGATTTTGGACCTGTGCCCGCAAACAGTCTGATTGGCGGTTCAAGTTTCTGGTAAGCATACATATATATGTTTCAAAACTGTTTATAAGAAAACTTATGTTTTCTTACAAATTATTTTCTAATCCACACTTCGAAAAAATTATATACACAAGGACCCCATCCACCGGGTTCTACATAGTCTCTCACAAACCCTCTATTTGACATAATTCCATCAATGTAATTCTTCTTATCAATACTGTGATAATTATTCTCCATAATAATTAAATTGATATTGTCTAGTATCTCCGGCATATCCATTAAAATATAATAAAATGCGCCTTCACAATCTAATACTAATGTATCAAAAACAATTTTGTATTTATCATACAGTTCATCTAGAGTTATGGTATTAATCCATTTGTAGTCAGGTTCTAATACATCACTAACAACTGTGTCCCAACCCTTTTGCATCAACTTCCTTTTCGAAAGCGCAGAATTCTCTATATGGAAATCAAAATTGTTAATATCTCTATTTTCTGTCAATTGAATCGCAATCGAAGAATCACTTTCGAGAGAAACAAAATTGGCACAACTACCATGCATTGTGCTCAAAATTTTTGCTATTACCAATGAATTTCTTCCTATGTTGCCACCAATTTCAAGCACCTTCTCATTTCCTTTAAAATATCGCACAACCATTTTTTGTTCAGGCAGTTCCTCCATTAAATTTCCATATTTAATCTTGAGTTCAGAATGTATCTTTGCGATTTTCATTTCAACTTCGTATTTCTTATCAACACATATTTTCTCAATAGACCCCTCTATCAAATTGATGCGCATCTCAAATATGTTTTCACATACAAAATTTCCTCCACCAAATGACACATAAATCTTTTTACACCTTTGCACATTTTAAATGCCGACCTCTGGTCGGCATCTTTGAACGTGCTTAGGTAACTGTCACTTTGCAACTGATAAATCACCTTTTATATCCAAGAAATCGCCTTCGGCGATTTCAGGTTATATAATCGGCGTTTTAAAAGTGCAAAGGTTTAATAAATCCCACCAACGGATCCGAAAAAATGCGAGACCTGTCGCCATCATTTGCCGGTATGTAAATTATACTACCACGCATCAACTGTGTTAAACATATATGTGTAACATCTATTGTTTTACCATCCAAACCATATTGTATGTTGAGGTCCATTCTATGTAGATAGATAGAGAATACATTATTATCTATATTATTTTTTACACAGTGAAAATAATATAGAGAATTTTGTCAAATATATGAAAATGAATAATTTACCATCAGACTCTATTACTGACATTTACAATTTCATTTCTGACAAAGATGTGAAAATATTCGACACAAAACTTGATATGCTTGATATCATAAATCAGTATTTAGAAAAAAAGAAGGGCGACCAATCATTTATTATAGTTGATTTGGGAGATGTTATTCGCCAATTTAGTAAATGGCAGAAAAATCTGCCTCGCATTAAACCATATTATGCTATTAAATGTAATCCTTGTCCTATAATCATTGAATTATTGAATAAATTGGGATGCGGATTTGACTGTGCGTCGCAACAAGAGATTTTAAAAACAATTAATCTAGGAATCGACCCTCGAAATATTATTTTTGCTAATCCCTGCAAACCAGTGGATTTTATTAAATTTTCTCGTTCCAATGATGTGGATATGCTAGTAGTTGATAGCAATTATGAACTATACAAAATTAAATTGTATCACCCCGAGGCGCGAATTCTAGTGCGAATACAGACTGATGATTCCAAGTCCAAATGTAAATTCAACTGTAAGTTTGGTGTAGAACTAGAAAATGTAAAAGAAATATTGGAACTCGGAAAAATGTTGAATCTGAATATAACTGGTGTAAGTTTCCACGTAGGAAGTGGATGTGAAGACCAAAATGTGTATTACACTGCCCTGTCTGATTGTAAAAAAGTATTCGAAATCGCAAAAAGCATAGGGATAGAAATGGATTTAATAGATATTGGTGGCGGATTTCCCGGAATAGATAGTGCCAAAGTATCGTTTGAGTCGATGGCAGAAGTTATTAATAGAGCAATTGATGATATGTTTTATGATAATCCATCTGTGCAGTTTATGGCAGAACCGGGGCGTTATTTTGTGGCATCGTCTCACACAATTGTGTGTAGCATCATCAACAAAAAAGAAAAAATAAATACTGAGACAGGAGAAAAAATCTATACCTACTACATTTCAGATGGAGTCTATAAAAGTTTTTCAAACACTATTTATGACTATGCGGTTCCCGATTTCATACCATTTAATGAACGCAATGAAAAAACATACCACAGCATACTGTATGGCGAATCGTGCGATAGTTTAGACATTATATCCCGAGGGTGTCAGTTACCTTCATTAGCAATTGGCGAAAGCATTGTAGTAAATAATATGGGAGCATATACAACAGCAAGTTCAACTGAGTTTAACGGGTTTTCAAAGGCAGAGTTATATTATATTCTTACTTAGATTCTTTATCATCTCTAATTGATTTATCCAAAGTGTATCCATTGTCAATTTCGTAATAATATTCATTCATTTTCCATCCAGATTCATCAAAGGTCTCGGCATCGAGTTCTTCATTAATTGTTTTAATTTCGTCGTGTGTGAGTTCGCTTTTGTCCAAGATTTCAGTATAGGTATTACCGGTTTCACACAAATCAATTACAGAAATATTCAAATTGCGTGTATTGAGATATGAAATATCTTCGAGCAATGTATTTTTTTCGTTATCCGTAATTTCAATGGCAAATTTTCCCCAACTACACTGTAGTGTAAAACATATTTTAATCGTCTTGTATTGTGAAATTTTTTTAGACCATATTTGTTTTTCATACACATTATTGTGTAGAGAGGGTTCAATGATATATTGTTGAGTAGGTTCCCAACTGCCATTGGGACATAGTTTGCACAAGTTCCCTCTGAAACAGGGATAATTATAATAAATAGAATAGTCTTGACAGCGTTCATTACAGTAATTATCGCATAATCCGACTTCACTGCCACAGTGGTGGCATAATCTTCCATAATCCATTGCTTCTTCGATTGTCAATTTATTTTCTTTGGCGAACAACATAAGTTGATCCATCTGATATTTGGTATATTTAGTTTCCATATTTAGTTAATAAGTTTATTTTAATTTTTGTAATTTAATGATTTCTCCACCACGGAATTCGGAAAAAGATCAATTTTTCAGATACTTTGATTTTTTTTTATTTTATGCTTCTACAGAAAAGATGTAGAAGCATAATATTTTCTAAAGAATTTTATCACCAGTTTCTTTTGTGACACTCGGACCTTTAAATTTCACACACATATGATATGCTAAATTCGGCAAGTTTGACACAACATTCATTACAGAACCATAATCGAACTGATGAATAATAATGTCTCTATTGTCTTTTTCGAATTGAATACTGTAGAACCAAAATGGTGGAATATACAAAATGTGTCCGGGATGAACAACAAAGTCTAAGAATTTCATTTTGAGAAATCCCGATTTATATTGTTCTTGTGGATTCCAGACATTTAATGGTGATGTAAATTCATAGGAGGAATAATTCTTATCAATCACCATATATTTATTACTTCTCCAAGGGGTCATTTTAACTTTCACTTTTCCACCAATAACATACAGGAATCTGCGTTCATTTGTGTGATAAGCAAGTGGTGTCGTGCCACCGTGAGAACCAAATATAATATCATAATTAGAACTAATACACAATGGTGTTTGGAGAATAATATCTAATTGTTTGTATTGTTTAAATAATCCGGACTCTATAATAAAACTGGAATTGCCAGCACTATAATATTTACTTTCAGAATCGGATTGCATAAGTGTGGTAGTGGCGCCGAGTGTAAGAAATGTGCGAGACAGTTTTGCGGCAGAATTGGAATGATAGTCGGCAGTTTCTTTGAGAATAACATCAAAATTACCTTGTTCCGAAATGAGTTGCGATAGAGGCATAGTCTTAAAGTAAGAATCAAAACTGCTAAATAAAAACAGGAATGGTTGTTTTAGATTTGCGCTGTCGTTGAGTTCTTTATTGTTTGTGTAGTCAATTTCATAGATTTCCATATCATCACCTTTTTTGAGTTGAAACATAATTTGACTGTAAAAAATGAGGACAAGTATAAAAGTGGCGAGGGCAACAATGAATTCCATAATAAAAATTCGGCAGAATATAAATACAATAAACAACACACAATGTATTTTACAATCAAATGATTCTAAAATGCTTCATAAAAATAGATATATTATTTTGTTTTACACCTTTGCACATTATAAATGCCGACCAGAGGTCATAACCGCCAAAGGCGGTTACACGTGGAGCATCCTTTGGATGCTCTTCGGCATCTTTTAATGTGCTTAGGTAACTGTCACTAAGTATGCCACCTCTGGTGGCATACGAAGTCGCATCCGTAGGATGCTTTGCAACTGATAAATCACCTTTTATATCCGAGAAATCGGAGAGCAACCGAAGGTTGCTCCACGTGTATCTGCCTTCGGCAGATATCCCTTCGGCGATTTCAGGTTATTCCCTTCGGGACGGCGTTTTAAATGTGCAAAGATTTAAGGGGCACCGCAACCAATCTCTAGGGGTACACGTCCATAGTCAGGTTCATAAGTGCTCTGGTTCCAAGGTCCAACATTCTGTTTGGGAATAATGGGGTCACTGCGGAGTTGCAAGTTGGCATTCTTCAAAGTCTGACCAATAGTATCTAGTCCAATATGGTAACCGGCTTGTAACATATCGCCGGCAATGATATTGCCCTGACTCATATTAACAGGGTTAAGAGCAGCCCACTGACTGTTTTGGTCGGCAGGCAATAGGTCAGCGGGACTGGCAACAGTCGAAGCAGGAGGAGTGGTAGTAGCAGCAGTATTCATAGAGGCAGGAGGAGTGGTGGAAGCACCGGCACCGGAGGTGCCGGAAGAATAATCACCGGTGCCCATACCATCAAGATTCATAGATTTGGCATCAGAATAAGATAACAACAACCAAGTTAAAGTCAAGAAAATCACAAGAATAAAAACTCTTTGAGGAGTGAAAAATTTAGAAAATCCACTAAAAAATTCGGCAAACATTCGGTAATTTATATAATACGGATTGATATAATTATTATTCTTCTAAATCATCTAAATCACTATCACTATCATCAATGTCATCCAACATATATAAATTTTTAATGCGTCTGGCCTCCATAAAAGAAGAAAGTGCTAAAGATTTTGCCAATTTTGCTTTTCGTCTTGCTTCTCGATACATTTCATAATAGACTTCCGTTTTTTCTTTTAAATGGAAAGTATCGGATTGTTCCAAATTTTCAAAATTCAATTCAACTTCTGAAACATCATTGCCTAAAATTTTATCCACTCCGATAGAGGAATCATCAGAAATATCTATTATTTCAGGAATCTCTATCGCGGGTGTTTCTTTCTCGTCCTTTCTATCATCCTTGTCTAAAATGACCATACTAATTCCTTTTTTATCTGTCTCAACAGGTGTGTTTAACACTTCTAAAGATAGAGAATCCTTGGATTCCTTAGAAATCTCTAAATCTTGTTTCACAACTGTTTCTTCTAAAGGTTTTACCAAAATGGTCGGAGTTCCTAAATTCGAAACAGGTTGTGTTGATGATGATGATGATGATGATGATGTTGATGACTTAATAATGCATTTTTGAAAAAGGTCAATCGGTTTCAAAACCATTATTTGTTTGATTTCAATCTCTATCTGGAAACTTTTGGAAGAGCACTTGACACCTTGAATTTCAACAATTGTGATCATTGATGTTTTATCATTGATTGCTTCAATTTCAACAGATTGTTCATTCTCATCATAAATTTTCATATTAGACACTGTAATTGAACCACTTGTTTTACTGTTTGCGTTAACTCTTACTAAATACATTTTGCCGGATCTGAATAATTTTATAGTCGGCGCAAAATAATCATTAATATCTTCTTCTGATAACTCAACATCAAACCATTTGGCACGATTATCAAAAATTATTTTTTTAATTGTTGTCTCCAGTGTTTCCAACCACTGTATAAATTCTTCATCATCGTGTGTGAAAACCAAGTCCGCATACATTTTTTTACCCGATTTCACAATACCTTGTTTCGTTAAACATTTAGGGGTTTGAATATACAATGGTTGTTTATTCATTGACAATTTGCTAAAATGGTTGCCACCAGAAACAGATGTCGGCGAAATAAGGACAAGTTGGTTAAATTGAAAATCGCGTGTTGCCTCATAAATATTTTCCATTTGTATAAAATATGAAAAACAAAACGATTATCATACAGACGAATGCGTAAAACAAAGTAATGAAAATTCCACTTGTTAATTAAATAATGAAAACACTCAGAGAAACAATACACGAATTCTTACAAAATGAAGGTTTCAAAACAGAAATAAAAGAAATGTTTAAACCTCTTGGTGTAATTATCTACAATGAAATCTATTTCTATCTGTTGTTGATTTGCGTCTATTGTGTGTTGCTTTTCTTATTTGGACTCACAAGCATAATTGCTATGTTAAATTTAACACGCCAATACAAAAGAATTGAATCAGCATTGGAAAGAAACTATATGTTAAACAATTTAGACACAATTGTGTAGAATCTATAGTATTTTCTGCGGTGTATGTATAAAACAATGGCAACAGCACCAATGGGAGCACCTACAGGCGGACAATCGGCGTGGCACCACGCTGCCTCCACTTATGGAGGAATGGGAGAGCAACACGCCGGCAATGGCAACACAATTGCTATGAAGGGTGGAAAGAGCAGACGCAGAACTAGCAGAAGAACTGACAGAAAAACTAGCAGAAGAACTAGCAGAAGAACTGGCAGACGCAACCAGCGCGGAGGAAGACGATGAAGAATGTGATAATACAATATATCAATGGATTTGGTAAAATCAGAACACATTTCGTCATTGGGAGCATTTGAGGAATCTATGAAAAAATGGTTATTAATGGATACACAAATAAGAGTTGCGAACCAACAGTTGCGAGATAAAAAAAACGAACTCTCGAAAATAACAAAATCACTGTGTGATTTTATTGTTAAAAACAAAATGGAAAACCGCAAAATAGAGACCCAAGACAGCAAAATAGAATATTATGAAAAAAAATCCCATTTATCACTAACCTATGCTTTTCTAGAAAAATATTTAGCAGATATTATTCCCGATGAAAAAAATGTGGAATACATCATTGAGTATTTAAAAAGCAAACGCGAAACCAAAACACAATGGGATATAAAACGTGTATTTAAAAAAGGAATGAAACGAGGCACTGCCAAAGTAAGAGAATCTAGTGAATATGATTCCGAATAAAAATGCTACACTTATTTGGATGATAAATACTGAAAATCTCCACCGAAAATACTCATATTTATGATATGAGTATTCTATATAGATGCATTATTCACCTGAACACATAGAAACACACATAGAAGAATATAATTCAAAAGGCGGTTACAGTGCCGCAAAATTATTAGAATCTTCTGAACAATTAAAACACAGTGATAATTCTGTCATAACTGGCGGTGCTCCCGCACCAGACTCATCACTTATGGATAAAATACGCGACCTCCATATTCCTCTTGGTCTTATTTCTAGAAGATATCCTAGCAAATTCAACAGCAAACGCAATGACCTGTGTGACGCCAACTGTCTAGATTCCAATATATTTGAAGAACTCGAATCTATGATTTTTCATAAAAAAAGAACTGACACACGAAAAAATGTAAATGCCATAACATCATCGAAAACTCAAAGACGTCGTCCTACAAAACATTCCAAAAATACTTAGACAAATAGAATAATATCTATAAATAATTAAGTAATTAAAGAAAATGGAGAAAGCAGCACCAAAGAAAACTAGAACCAAGGCAAAACCAAATATAACTATTGAAGTTACTGAAATTGTAGATGACACAAAGAAGAAGGGAAGAAAACCCAAGGGTGGAAAACTAATAGTAAAATCAGACGAAGTTCAGGAACAACCAGTCCAATTATCAAATGTGATTCTACATCTAAAGTGTTCAACAAAAGAATTGAATGAATATATTGAAAAATCCAATAAATCTGTGAATAACGGATTTTCTTATAATCCCGATGGACCTCCAGCAATTATGACATACAATTCTAATGATAATTATTATGTGTATGACGAGAGTAAAAAAATTAACAACGACGCATACAACGATTTTGTTGAAAACGGATTATGCAAAGTATGCAATGAAAAACGCAACACAAGTGACAACAATGATTGTGAGACATCAATAAAAGACATTAACGCAAAATTAAAACAGTTGCGCGTTATTTTATATAGAAACACAAACATCGATACTAAGTCAGCGTGTTTTTGGTGCACATATGAATATGATAATCAGACTTGTTACATACCGAAATACGAATCTGAAGGACATATTTATGCTTATGGTTCATTTTGTCGTCCGGAATGTGCTGTTGCGTATTTAATGAAAGAAACAATGGATGATAGCACTAAATTTGAGAGATATCATTTATTAAATCGCATTTATGGAAAGATATATGGTTACACAAAGAATATTAAACCTGCGCCAAATCCATATTACACTCTGGAAAAATATTATGGAACACTTACCATACAGGAATACAGAAAATTATTAAAAACGGATCATATGATGCTTACAATTGAAAAACCGATGACACGATTGATGCCCGAACTACACGAAGAAACTGATGAAACAATCTTGAATATTGGAAATACATCCAATGTGTCAGTTAAGGTGGCAACAGGTGCATACAAAGTAAAGCGACAGAGCGAAAAGGTTGCTGGACCTAGTAAAAACAATATAATGATGACCACATTTGGCATTACACAATAATTTTTTTTTATTTTTATGAATCACAAAAAATTGATTCACAAAATGATTTGGAGAGAAAAAAACACAAATACAATAGGTAATTAATTAAAATGATGTCTTCTAAATATTCTAAAATATCGCCCGATTCTTCATCCGACCTGTATGAAACAAATCGTGTATTGATGAGTCTTCCTTTATTTCAAACTCTGTTTAGTGAAAATCGTGAATTATTAGAACAAGTCGAAATGCTCAAATGTAATATTAAGTATTTTGAAAACACCAATCGTAAATTATTAAAAAAGATTAGCAAGTTAAAGTGTGAAATAAAATCTTTAGAGAAGAACAGAAAAAAGAAGAGAAACAATACTGTTGATATAGTTGATATTAATGATATTGAAGATAACAAAGATGTTGTTGTAACAGAAATCCAAGTTGTCAGTCTAGACAAAAATAAGACTGTGAATATCAAAATGGAAATAGAAGATGAAGAAACTAGAGAAGTTGAAACTATTAGAGATGACGAAATACATCCTGTGATGATTACTTGTTCAACAATTGTTTTAGATAAAGAACATAATCAAGAGGAGAAGGTCGAAGAAGTAGTTGAGGTTGAAGAGGAAGAGGAAGAAGTAGTTGAGGAAGAAGAAGAGGAAGAGGAAGAGGAAGAGGAAGAAGAAGTTGAGGTAGTTGAGGTTGTAGAGGAAGAAGAAGTTGAGGTAGTTGAGGTTGTAGAGGAAGAAGAAGTTGAGGTTGAGGTTGTAGAGGAAGAAGTAGTCGAGGAAGAGGTTATAGAGGTCGAGGAAGTAGAGGTCGAGGAAGTAGAGGTCGAGGAAGTAGAGGTCGAGGAAGTAGAGGTCGAGGAAGAAGGACAAGAGGAAGATGTTTATGAGATTGAAATAAATGGAAAAACATATTTTGTGTCAAATGAGAAAGACAGTATTATTTACGAAGCAGACGAAAATGGCGAGATTACAATTGAGGCAGGTCAATACATTAATGGAGTTCCACAAATAACCAATAATTAAAAAAATTTCATATTCATAGTAGCATTACTGCCTTTGCGAGAAAAGTATTTCAGAGGCAAATTTCCTTCACCCAAATTATAATTAAATGTTTTTTTTTTATCTTCTTCACTGCCAACATCAAATGATTGAACATTTACAAAATTAGTATTGGGGTCAAATGCAATAACAAGATTGCGTATGCTAGCAAATCCGTCTCTCGTATGAGTAGAATATTTTTCAAAATCTTCATAATTCATCACTCTGTGATTGCCGTGATAATGTTGAATAATGGGCATAGAATCTTTATCGGGAGGTGTTTCGCCTTTTTTGGTGGCAGTTTCAACTAAAAAATCATTAGCAAAATAAAATGTTCCTCTATCAATTAGCATTTTATTTCTAACCACACGATTTTGTAGCATATTGTCTTCATATCCCCAACCCCAAAAATTGGGAAATCCACCGATGCGTTCAAAATCGCCTGCCAAAATAGAAACAATACCTCCCAAAGCATAAGTATAACCGTAGAAGTGTTTAACAACACCCTTTGTTGTGGGATAATCAAGTAGGTCAGGTGTTCTTGGCATACAATCAACATCATTAAACACAAGTGTTATGTCTCTGTAATTTTTTGGATACATTTGTTTAACAGCAATAAATCCAATATTTTTCATAGCACCTCTATTGAAAGACCGTTTATCACATTGGTGAATAAATAAAAAACGGTAAGACCAAGACACATTTGCCAAAACAATTGGCATTTGTTGAACAAATTGTTCTAAATGTTGGACGCGGTCTCTATATGGCACAATAAATACGACATCCATAGAAATAATATACTGTATTATTACTTTAAAAAATACAGTAATTCACGAATCTAAAATACAGTTGCGACAGAATTCATAAAACACGATGGAACAATTTGTTCTTTAATATTTTCCAACTTTTTGAAACACTTATTGATTGTTACTTCACTAACACCACAAATACCTTTAATTTCACTTTTTGACCTACTTAAATCAAACAATTGACAGATAAAATACACAATGCCCGCAGCAATTGAATTGGGTGTATTATCTGGAATAAGATTATTACTCTCCACTTTTTTCGCAACAAATAGAGCAAGCATAATTTGTTGTTTTGACATATTAAGACGACTACAATATCGTTCAATAAAATCTTTTGGCGAAGTAGAACACAGTGATGATTGGTCTTCAGACCCATTGTTTCTTTCAACATTATTGAGCATATCGAGTGCTAAACTACAACCATTAGTAGCACTTGTTTTGTCCAAGTGAAATATTTCGGCAAGTTCGTGTGCGGTTCGGGGGCATTCGTTGCGACGACACGATATATAGATAGATGCCGCAATAGTTCCGGCGCGATTACAACCACGAAACATTTTTTGTTCAGAAATATCTTTGTGAATAATCATTGCTTCATCAATACACAATTTGGAAATACCGCCGTTCTGCGCCATTGTGGTAATATGCATAAACTCGTTGTAGAGGGATTTTTCCTTATGTGGAATAGACTGCCATTCAGTCCAGCGACCAATTCTCCGCATTTCGTAGGAAGATTTATTTGTGTATAGAACTTTACAACCGTGTGATGATTCTTGTAATAAAGGATTGATTGGATTACCGCACCGAGTAGGGTCATTCGAATTTTTGTCATCAGCACCGTAATAACGCCATTCGGGCGTAAAATCGAGAACATCACGATAAAATCTGCCGCACTCTTTATTACTACAAGTGGGAAATCCGTCTTCCATAGTAATAACAGGTGATTCACAAGAGAGACATAAATCGGATGCCTCGGATTTGTAAATACATTCTATATTATCAATATTTTTAGAAATTTGGCGGTCACCATCTAATAAACTCCAAAGACGGGATTTTTCAGCATTAGACAGTTGTGTTTGTTTTTTTTTTGTTTTATTTACTGGATTTAAATTTCGTAATTTAGAAGTATTTTTATTTTCCATTTTAGAGGGGTCTGTGATTTAATAGTTTTTTTCTCTATATGCTTTTACAATGTATTGTAGTTTTCCGACATCAATTTTCACAAAGTAATATATAGTTCTAATATAAATTAGGAATGTCGGCAGCAGCATCTATGTTAATTCCTGGCTCTGGAATGGTTCAAAATGTTATAGAAAAAATGTCCGACCAAATTGTTGCCATGGTTGATGAAATATTAACTGAGAAAGCAGATGCTATGATGTATGAAATTATACAACCAAAAATTGAAGAATGTTTAAAAGCAATCTTTGAAAGTTATCCTGTTCAATTAGAAGCATCCAAAATGTTTAATCGCGAAATTTTTCCCATATACAAATCCACACTTGATGATTTCGCAAACTTTAATGCTATTACCCAATCTGCCAACGGCGAAATTGATAAAGCACTCGAAAATTACGCAAACAACATAATACTGAATCAAAATAATAATAATGAAAAACTTAAGGCAAAACAAACACTTATTTCTGAATTAAAAAAAATTAGCAATTCAAATGTTGGAGATGCATTAACTATGAAAGGTGGTGACATTGGTTCATTTTTAGGAAATGATGAAAATAAATTTAAACAAATGGATGGTGGCAAATCTCCACAAACTTATTTATCATCCAACACAAAAAAAATTAGTGACGCGATAGAGGAGATTGTAGGAAAAACAAAAAAAGATTATGATGATAAAAGAGAAAATATTAAACAATCTGAAGAAGATTTTTCCTTATTTAAAAAAAAGAGACGCGAAAATATGAGAATCCCCGGAATATCTGCTTGTAAAAACCTTGATGATATGAAAAAAACAGAGGAAAGTATGAAAGATATTAACAATGCTGTGCAGTTAAATCAAATAAATGAACTCAAAGAAACAAAGAAAAATTTAGGAATGTCTGGAGGAAAAAGACGGCAGAGAAAAAATCGCAAACACACACTTAAAAAACGCAAAAATTGATCTTTTATTATATTTTCTCTATCGGAATAGAATAAAAACCCAATGCTGTTTATTATTTTATTAAGTGTAGTCATCTGCATCACTAAGATGCTGTGTTCTGTAGTATGTATTATTATAGAAACAATAGAGAAACTACTGTGTATGGACTCATAATTATAGACTCTCAAAAAATTGACCCAGACAAACTGTTTTTATCAGTGATAAAAAATAATTTAATTCAAAATGTCATTCATAACAATAATCATTTTCGCAGTGTGTGTCTATAATATCTTTGTATTGATAAGAAAAAATCATATACAAAAAACAGAGAGAAACTTAGATACTTGGTATTTGTTAAAAGACGGAAAATATAAAGGCGAATGGAAAAATGGAAAACCGCACGGCAAGGGCATAAAAGAAATATTTGGCACTAATGATAATTCTTATCATTCAATTATTGAAGGCAATTTTGTTGATGGATTTGCCGAGGGACATTGCAAACAAACATTTATTAAAAATTATGAAAACAATGTTCCTTATTATGAAGGAAATTTTGTGAGAGATAAATATTGTGGAGAAGGAGAATATCACTTTGCAAATGGAGATTACTACACTGGCAACTTTGAGAATGATAAGTTCAGTGGAAAAGGAGAATATTACTTTGCATCCGGAAACTACTATAGAGGTGAATTCAAAAATCATAAATATCACGGCAAAGGTTTGTTCTACAGTAAAAAAATAAATAAAACTTATATAGGTAATTTCCGCAGAGACAAGAAAATCGATGGAGAACTAGTTGATGGCAAAATCTAAATCATATGTGTCTCCAAAAAAATTGATCCATTTTCTGATTGCAGAAACAAAAGACATTAAATTAAAAACATTAAACAAATCAAAGCAAAAGAAAGTAAAACAACAACAGCAAAAGAAAAAATGGATTTCAGCACTATTTTAAAGTTCGTCAATATCGGATTATTTGTATTCTTCTACAGACAATATAATAAGGAGAATGAGGTTATGGATGAAATCGTATTCAATGAGGTGAAGGAAGAAGAGGAAGTAAAGGAAGAAGAGGAAGTAAAGGAAGAAGAGGAAGTAAAGGAAGAAGTAAAGGAAGAAGTAAAGGAAGAAGTAAAAGAGGAAGTAAAGGAAGAAGTAAAAGAGGAAGAGGAAGAGGAAGGTGAATACAGTTGTGTTTGGACAAAAAAAACTATGCACACAGTCAGAGATGTTAATAAATGGTATGTTATTCCGGGAAAAGTTGTTTCTAGATACAAGGGTGAATGGGCAAATGGATTACCAAATGGAAAAGGTGTTCTAGAAATATTATCAGGAAGGGATAATGATTACAGTATTGTAGAGTGTAATTTTGTAGATGGAAATGCGGATGGATTCGGAAAACAGACTTATAAAATTACAAAGAAAACCGAAATCTTCGCACCCTATTATGAAGGTGAATTTAAGTCTGATAAACAACACGGTTTTGGAACATATCACTACGGAGACAACAGCTACCACACAGGCAACTTTGTAAATGGAAAATTCGAAGGCAGCGGTATTGAATATGATTATATATTTGATAGAACTTGGATTGGAACATTTGTGAATGATAATAAAAATGTGGGCGAATGGCATATTGGCAAACACGAATACGATAAATTGACAGAGAAAACTCAAACCACACAATTAAACCGACGATAAATTATTTGTATATTTGTATATTTGTATATTTGTATATTTATGTATTTGTATATTTAATTAAATAAAAAAATAATTATGATTTTTTTATGTTGCTACTAAGGACACGACGATTGTTCCAAGCAATATGTGTCTCCAAAAAATTGATTCATTTTTTGATTGAAGAAACAAGAGACATTAAATTAAAAATATTAAACAAAGGAAAATAAAGGAAAACAACAACAGCAAAAGAAAGTAGAAATGGATTTTATCTCAATTTGCAAATTGCTCAATTTTATCATTCTAGTTAGTTTATCAGTTTATCAAACCGTGAAATTAATTTATGACGAGCCCGAAAGAAAAAAAAAGTCTTGGAATCTTTGGACGGAAGAAACTAGATATGAAGAAGAGAGAGATACAAATGAATGGTATATTATTCCAGGAAATGTTTGCTGCCAATACAAGGGCGAGTGGAAAGACGGTTTGCCAAACGGCAAGGGTGTAAAAGAATTTTTTGGAACGACTAATATTTCACATTCAATTATGGAAGGCAATTTTGTAGATGGATTTATTAACGGATTTGGAAAACAAACTTATGATATAACAAGAGATGAGGAAAAATTTGCTCCATATTATGAAGGAGAATTTAAAAATGGAAAACATCACGGTTTTGGAACATATTATTATGGTTGCGGTTCTTACCGCAGGGGTAATCTAATAGATGGTAAATTTATAGGCAGAGGAATATTTTATTCTGCAAAAACTAACCGAACTTGGATTGGAGAATTTGTAGATGATGTGAGAAATCTAGATAGTGGAAAATGGGTTGATGGAGAAATTGCGCACATATAATTGTGTATTTGTATATTTGTATATTTGTGTATTTGTGTATTTGTATAATTTAATTTAACTACTGTTTTTTTGTCTCTGTTAAGTGTTTGTAAAAAATAAAAAAAAACAGATATTCTATAGAATTTTTTCTATAGAATATAATCTTCATCTCTACATATTTATGCCCGTCTGTGTTTTCCGGTTTTTTTTGCGACCCTCTTATGCTTTTTTGTTTTTCTCGATTTTCTTAGTTTCTTAGTTTTCTTTTGACGACCACCTGTTCTGGGATAAACAGGATTATTATTATATTCATCGTCAAATTCATCATTGTCACTATCACTGTCACCGAATACAGGAATAACAATATCTCGAATATTAGTATGTTGATTATGATGTCTGAGCCAATCTATAATATCATTATTTACAGCATCAATTTGGTGTTGTAAGTTGTCGTTTCGATTATTTCTCATAAATCTCATAAGTGCTACTGCACTTCGCGCAACAGAAGCAATACACTCTATTTTTTCGCCATTTGTTAAAGAATTCCATCCACCTTGTCGCATCGTGTTTGCTTGTAGAATTATTTCGTGGGCAGTTGTTGATTCCGGATTATGTGTGTCAGGTCCCCAACCTGTTATTTGATTATATATTTCTTGCGTCCGAACCATAAGACCAAAAATGTCTTCGTATTCATTTCTAAATAGATTAATATAATTTCTCATCACATTACTCACTCTGTAATTATTCATTATATAAAATACATAGATTTTTTTATTTTCTTGCGAATTATTTAAGAAATCCTTTTCTCTATTTTATCGAAAAACTCTTTATCATAGACAAAATTTCCTGTAGGTTTATAATCAGAAATTGGAGTATAATTTTTCTGTTCTTTCTTCTGTTCAGCACCTTGTTTATTCATTAAACGGTCATTTAGTGACTCTGTTTGAACACTTTCCAATTTGTCAATTACAGTTCCTCGTTCATCAACAATCAAACCCATTTTTTTTTTAATTTCACTCCTCACATATGAAGGAACAAAATGTGCCCACGAAATAAATAATGAATTGGGATGAACATAGCGAATATGGAATTTATTGTCTTCCAATTTATCTACTAAATATGCTATACAATCTGCTTGTTGATACACTGATTCGCCAAAAATATATTCAGGAACATTAAACCAAATGAATTTGTCTCCTATGCGACTTCGCGCAGTTATTTTGATTTTATTATGAATGCGATTTAATATTTTGTTAAATATTGATATTTGTTTTAGATCTTTTTTCTGTTGTCTTTCATACAGGGTGTCTATGTTTATTTTGCCAACAGTTTCTTCTTCGTCAAACAAAAATATTGACATCAATTAAAATATACATTATATAAGAAAAATGAAATTGACATATTCCGAATTTTGTAATAACATTTTCTTGTGAATTCTTCACCTGTTTGAACAATCGCCTTCTTATGATGTTAGAAAAAATTGATTCATTTTTTCTAACACACAACACAGAACAAAAAATAATTAATTTAGAACAAAATCAAAAAACTGAAAGAAAGTAAATAATAAACGAGACACAATGGATGCACTTGAAGAACGAATGAATTCACTTGGAGAAAATGAACAGTTGGAAATTGTAAGACTACTGATTGTACAAGGTGCAATAGTGCGCCCTGACAATCTTCCTGTTGAATATAATGAAATACCACTACTTGAATGTATAACTATGGTAGCAGGAAAACCAGAACGACTAATGAAACCGGCAGAAAAAGCATTCATTCGGTCATACATTAAATCTGCTAGAAATTATGTTAAACAACAATTGAAGGAAGAGAAAAAACGAAAATAAAAATAAAAAAAAAAGAAAGGCACTTGTGTGTTTTTTTTCTGTTGTTTGTTAAATTCTGTATTGATAGCAAAATCCATCAATATAGAAAATAATAATTAACACTGTTTGGACAACTTCAAAAATCCTTTTCAAGTGGAAATAGAGATTACCGATTTACACCTTTGCACTTTTACACTTTTTTACATTTCAAACACCGATTATTTATTATTTCCAATTATTTAATACTGCATCTATATCATCATCATCACCTAAATTTTCAATTAAATAACTTGGATGATATTTTTTCTCAATTATATGTTTTAATACCTTTTCCCATAACCAATTACGCAATTTTAAAGAATAATATAAATAACAAAATTCATTCAATGTTTTTATAATTTGTTTTATTTCTATTAAATTATTATTATTTACTATTTCGTAAATAGGATTATTATTACAATCGAAATATTCTAGATTTTGCGGTATAGTTGGCAACAAAGTCAATTGATTATCATTACAAAATAATATTCTTAAATTTTGCGGTAAAGTTGGCAAATAAGTTAATTGATTATCAAAACATTCTAATACTTCTAGATTGTGCGGTAGAGTTGGCAATGAAGTTAATTGATTATTTTCACAATATAATGCTACTATATTTTGCGGTAAAGTTGGTAACGAAGTCAATTTATTATTATAACAATATAATACTTCTAGACTTTGCGGTAAAATTGGTAAAGAAGTCAATTGATTATTATAACAATATAATTCTTTTAGATTTTGCGGTAAAGTTGGTAACAAAGTTAATTGATTAGTAGAACAATATAATACTTCTAGACTTTGCGGTAAAGTTGGTAAAGAAGTCAATTTATTATTAAAACAACATAATACTTCTAGACTTTGCGGTAAAGTTGGTAAAGAAGTCAATTGATTATTATCACAAGTTAATACTTTTAGATTTTTAAATCTGGTTAAATCTGGCAAAGATTTTAATCTTTCACAACTAATATCAATATTTAATATATCTTCAGGTAAAGAATTCAAATATGTTTCAATCTCAAATGCTGACATTTTGGTATTATTGTCTAATAGTTTCAAGCATCCCCACAACTCGTGAGAGTGAATCAATTTTTTACTTATTTCTTTTGTGAACGTGTAAGTGGCAACAAAGTTGCCACTTACACGTGGAGCATCCTTTGGATGCTCTTCGGCATCTTTGAATGTGCTTAGGTAACTGTCACTAAGTATGCCACCTATGGTGGCATATGAAGTCGCATCCGTAGGATGATTTGCAACTGATAAATCACCTTTTTAAGTCGGGAGGCATCCTACGGATGCCGACCGCAAAATCCAAGAAATCGGAGAGCAACCGAAGGTTGCTCCACGTGTAAGTGGCAACGAAGTTGCCACGACACTTGCCCCTTCGGGGCAAGATAACTGCCTTCGGCAGATATCCCTTCGGCGATTTTAGGTTATTCCCTTCGGGACGGCGTTTTAAAAGTGCAAAGGTTTAAAAGTGCAAAGGTTTAAAATGTGCAAAGGTGTAAAAAGGAATTGTAAAATCCATCAACAAAGGATAATACGCCCCGTGTGTCTTCAACAAAAATTGATTCATTTTTTCAAACACATCACACAAATCAAAAAAATAATCAATTTAGAACAAAACCAAAAAACCCCAAGAGAAAGTAAATAATGAACACCAGTGAAGTTAAAATGTTAAATCAGGTTATCAAGTGTGGAAAACCAATCCAAAACAAACAAATCACATTTGTTGTGATAGAGGAATTAGGAAAAAATGTCAAAGTAGTTTTACAAGAGTGCGAACACCCTGAAAAACAAGTAATTGACAAGTTTAATCAGCATTTAAAAAACACAACGATGAATGCTTCATCGATGAATGATCTAAAAGACCAGTTGTTTGATATTTTAGAATTTCCAAGAATACAGAACGGTTCTAACTATGAACACAAAGGATATTGGAAAGACCAAATGCGAATTAATGGTGTCACCATCAACACGATTCGCGCAAAACAAAATGCTTCTAAGAATACCCCAGCACCTGAAGATAATTACATCTCAGGCATTTATTACATCTACATAATAAAGGGCAAAGACTTTGCTTATATTGGAATGACTAGCAATTTTAAGAATAGAGAGAGTTCTCACAAGCGTGCGTGTAGTGATAATCTTAATAAAAATTTCAAAACATACAATTCTGCCCAACAACTATATACCGCAATTAACAACAATGGCGGATGGGAAAACGTAGAAATGTATATTGTCGAAACAATTAGAACAGATGATTCCTGTGTCGCACGAGAAAAAGAACAAGAGTGGATAGACAAAATGGTGCGTGAAAATCCAAATACTGCCATATTAAATAAAGAGGAATCACACAGACCTTTTGTGAAATGTTCTCACCCATTTTGTAGTTCAAAAACACGCAGAGTTTGTAATAAATGTGAAAACGCAAGTCTATGTAAAAAACACACAATGTGTTTAGGTTGCAAAGACTTGGAAGAATGGAAGAAAAAAGAAATCGCAAAAGTCAGTGATGAAAAAGAGTTCAATAGAGAACGCGCACGAAACGCATACAGAATTAAAAAAGGCATACCATTGGATGCGCCTCTTATTCAGCGCGGCGGTGCGCGCAATGTAAAATATCATACACCAGAAGAAAAAGAAGAACGACAAAAAATGGGTCGCGAGTATCAAAAAGAATATCAGAAGAAATACCGCGAAAAGAAAATGTTGGACAAAACAATGATGATGGAAATCACAGATGTTTTACAAAAGAATATTCAAAGTCCCGTTTATGTAATATCATTCTTCTTGGAATCTTTAAAAAACAAAAAACAAGGTAAGTCATATAGTGATGTTGAATAAATATATAGATGTATAATAATTTTGACACAGATGTATCGTTTAATTAATAATAGAATTTTTTTTATTTTTCTAAAGTTTCTTCGTAATTTTTTTTTATTTTAATCGTTTCTTCGTATTTTTTTTATTTTTCCGAAGTTTCTTCGTATTTTTTTTTTTATTTTTCCCATATTTTTTAGTGCCTCCGCTCTTTTTCATTTTTTTAGTATCAGCAACGGATTCTTCGGGTTTTGTCCTTTTCTTCTCAATCAATAAAGGACTATCGGGATATGAATCGGTCTGCTGACTATTTGTAGGACTATTAATATTAGAAACTATTTTATCTTGCGCATCAATATAGTCTTGAGCAATTGTCGTGTTTGTTAATAAGATGGTTTTTAAATCTGGTTCTATTTCGATTGGAACCACAGTTGTTTTTTTAAGACCTCCACCACCCGCATCCGATAGAGCAAATTCTTTTTGTGTAGATGTTGCTTCAACACCTTTCTCAGTAAAATATTCAGAAATAGATGGCAACAAATCGTCACCAATATATTTGGGATTAACTACTTCACACACAGTTGAAATCCAAAAGACTTTTGAATTAACTGACTCTAAATTGTCTGTCCATTCAGGAAATTGTGGATTATAAGGAGTAGATGGGTCGAGCGTTTTTATTAGTAAAAAATCCAAGACAAGATTTGAAAAAACATAAGCAGTAATATTATTTGTTTTTGTTATTATAAAGGGTGTGATGTCTTGAAAATTATCATCTGTTTTAAACTGGACAGTCAAGTCATAGTCACCACTACTCGGAATATTCATATTCCATATATTAATGAAATTTCTAAAAGCATCCACCAACTCTGAACCATCGATTTTTTTATTTGAAACATCATATAGTTCAATGGCGGGAATAAAATAGTCAAAAATATTTCTGATACATACTTCTTCTGCCAAATTAAAAAAATATGGAAAATGAAAAATCTTTTGTTCTCCCTTTGAATTAACACCTTTCAAAATATGAATAAACAAACCAGACAGTTTATCATCATCTGCTTGAGAGTTTCTATTTCCGGCTTCTAGAGTATTTGCGAAACTAATGAATTGCGGACCACTATTTTCACCAGATAGAGTCCATATACTTGGCAAATACGAAATCCGCGGAACATTTGGTATTGCTACAAGTTTATTTATAAACCAGTCCGGATTTTTTTTATTTGCATTCTTAAACAAATCCATTGTTTCTTTGCCGAGTGTAGAATTTGAATTTACCGGATATGAACTATACACATCTGATGCTCTACTAACACCCTTCATAAAATCAATTCGGTCATCTTTAAAATAACCTTCAGACAAGACTTCATTAACAGCGTAATTTATATTAAGTGTCTGATTTATTGTGCTGAGAATATCTTCTGCTGCCACATTGTATAAACACGGATTGCCAAATACAGCAGTTGTGAAAAAATAATTCTTAGTAACAAATTTATACCAAGGTCTATTTTTTAATTCATCCAAATATTTTATTAATTCATCGAGAGACGATATTTTTTTATTTATGAATTTTGAACCGTGACCGACGACTGTTCCTAATATTTCTCGTGTAGCAGGGGTTTCTCTATTGTGTTTTGGAATATTTTCTCTAATTGTGTCAAGAATTTCTTCGGATGATTCTTGTGTAAAACTGTTGGGAGTAAATAACCAATGACTAGACTTAGGAACTGTATAACTAGGTTCTTCTCCACTTACTGTTTCTTGACTATCAAAAAAAACATCCTTCGACATAGTAATAATATAGAAGGATAATAAATTTTTTATCATAATAGAGGCATATCCTTAATACTAAATAATTTTTTCCATAACACTATACATTTTTTCGTCATCTTGTTTTTCGAATTTTGCCAATCCAGAATAATTACACAAATCGCAATCAATTACTTCAAATCCGCAATTCTGATAATAAGAAACCACATCGTCGAGCGCACTTAATAATATTCGAGCAGAACCAGTAACAAAACCATTAAGAAGCATTGTGGCATATCCGAGACCTCTAAATTTTCGATGTGTGCAAATCATAGTAATATAGTAAATATTTTCTCCATCTCTATTTTCATTGGAATAAATCATACACGAAGGACAATTGCGAATATCGAACACATCGTCAAAACAATAGAAAGCAACCATATTTGAATCATCTTCCAACAACGATTGTATGTAATCAAGATTAATTTTTGGATATGCGAAATATACAAAAATCATTTCCAGTTCCTCCTTGCCAATATCTTTTATTTTGTAATTGAAAATCATTTTTCATCTGAATGATGACAAGAGAATTGTGAAGAAAAACCGTTCAATTTTTCAACCTTTCAACCTTTCAATTGCCAATTTATCGGTTATAAAGTAACAGTTACCAAATCACAATCAAAGATGCCGAAGAACATCCTTTGGATGCTCCACGTGTAAGTGGCAACAAAGTTGCCACGGCACTTGCCCCCTAAGGGTCGGCGTTTACACCTTTGCACATTTTAAATGCCGACCTCTGGTCATAACCGCCAAAGGCGGTTATCTTGCCCCCGCGGGGGCAAGTGCCGTGGCAACTTTGTTGCCACTTACACGTGGAGCATCCTTTGGATGCTCTTCGGCATCTTTGAATGTGCTTAGGTAACTGTCACTAAGTATGCCACCTCTGGTGGCATACGAAGTCGCATCCGTAGGATGCTTTGCAACTGATAAATCACCTTTTTAAGTCGGGAGGCATCCTACGGATGCCGACCGCAAAATCCAAGAAATCGGAGAGCAACCGAAGGTTGCTCCACGTGTAAGTGGCAACGAAGTTGCCACGACACTTGCCCCTTCGGGGCAAGATAACTGCCTTCGGCAGATATCCCTTCGGCGATTTTAGGTTATTCCCTTCGGGACGGCGTTTTAAAAGTGCAAAGGTTTAAATCAATTTTTTAAATATATTTAAAAAATTGATTTAATATATATATATAATGAACTCAACACCTATAATGAACTCAACACCTATAATGAACTCAACACCTATAATGAACTCAACACCTATA
>Ga0194129_10001276_pt1 | contig 42204 bp, 36 predicted proteins | sample TA2KigCa35mmetaG_FD_150862 | JGI IMG/M metagenome (GOLD analysis project Ga0194129, IMG submission 150862) | Freshwater microbial communities from Lake Tanganyika, Tanzania - TA2015038 Kigoma Deep Cast 35m | ecosystem: Environmental > Aquatic > Freshwater > Lake | place: Tanzania: Lake...
GACGCCGACGTCGTGGTGTGGGACCCAAACAAAACGCGCGTCATCTCGGCGAAGACGCACCACCAGAACATCGACTTCAACATCTACGAGGGCATGGAGGTCGTCGGCAACCCGGCGCGCACCTACGTCCGCGGCTCGCTCGCGTGGGACGGAGCCAACCTGCACACGCAGCGCGGCTTCGGGCGCTACGTGAATCGACCCTGCCACTCGGTGTTCTTCGAGAACCAGATGACGCGCAACCGCCAGCCAACCCTCGGCCCGGTCGAGCGCGTGCTGCCGACCCGAGTCGGATGAGCGTGCGGTCGACGTCCTGCGTCGCACGCGGGCTCATCGTCGCCCTCGCCGTGACATGTGGGCTCGCCTGTACTTCGGGCGGGGAGACGCGGGAGCCAGCGGTCGACGGGTCTCGCATCGAGCCGACCTCGAACTGGGAGCGCGATCTCGTCGCGACCGCGCTCTCGATCGATCTCTCCGCGAACCATGGCGTCGCGGTGCTCTCGGTCGCGAGCGCGGACGCACCCGGTGCATCGTTCGAGGCCTGGGGGCTCACCATCGCGTCGGTGTCGACAGACGCGGGCCCGTTGCCCTTTCGCTTCGAGGGCGGCGTGCTCGACCTCGGCCTCGCCGCGAACGAAGCGGCGGAGGTCCACGTCGACTACCAGTTCGAGCGCCACGACCAGGCCGACGGGGTGTTCGCGAACGGCACCGTGCTCACCTGGCCGTATTTTTGCGGGAACGTGTTCCCGTGCAAGTCGACGCCTGCCGACGGACTCACCTTCGAGCTGTCGGTGACAGGCGCGCCAGCCGGCGACACGATCGTCTTTCCAAAGGCGATCGTCGCCAACGCGCCCTCGTACATGGCTGCCTGGGCCGTCGGCCGCTACGCCACGCTCGAGCTCGGCACGACGAAGCACGGTCGGCACGTGACCGTCGAGTACCTGCCCGGCGAGGAGAGCGCTGCGAAGAAGGGCGCCGCGCACCTCAGGCAGGCCTTCGAGTGGCTCGAGGACACGTACGGCGCGTACACGTTCGGCGACCGCGTGGGCTCGGTGTCGGCGGCGTGGGGACCGGAGCAGTACGGCGGGATGGAGCACCATCCGCTCTGGCACGTCGCCTCGGCCTCGATCGACGACGAGGAGGTCCACGTGCACGAGGCGGCCCACGGCTGGTTCGGCAACGGCGTCCGCATCGCCTGCTGGGAGGATCTCGCGCTCGCGGAGGGCGCAACGACCTACCTCACCGCGCGCGCCCTCGAGGCCGTCGCAGGCAAGGCCACGAGCGACGCGATCTGGGCGATGTACGACGCGGAGCTCGACGAGGCGATCGCGACCGGCGACGTCGTGGCGCTGCCCGACGGCTGCGGCGAGATCGACGTGCTCACCGAGCTCTTCGGCATGGTGCCGTACATGAAGGGCGCCTATTTCTTCCGCGACCTGGAGCTCGCGATCGGGCGCGCCAAGCTCGACGCCGCGCTGCGCGCCTTTTACCTCGCGCACGTTGGCGAGGCCGCGCGCATGACCGACCTCTTGGCAGAGCTCGCCGCGGACACCGGCTTCGACCCCGAGCCGCTCGCAGACGCCTGGCTGCGCTCGCTCGGTCGGCCCGACGGCTGAGGCTCGGCGGCTGTAGCGGCGCGGCGACATGTGGTAACAGCCAACGTCGATGAAGCCCGGCGACGAGCACGACGACCAGAGTGCGGCCCCGACTCGAGACGGTCCGACGTCGAGCGAGCGAGCGCGAACCGAACCCGGCGACGACGAGGCGGCCGCCTCCGCCAAGCCAGGAGACGACGGAGACGACGGAGACGACGGAGACGACGGAGACGACGGAGACGACGGAGACGACGGAGACGACGGAGACGACGGAGACGACGAGGTCGAAGAACGAAACCAGGAGCCTCGCTACGTCGCGGGACAAGGCGCGACCACCTTCGCCGAGTGGCTTGGAGGCAAACCGCTCGGCCGCGTGCCACACCTCGTGCTCGGGCTGGTGCTGCCGCTCGTCTTTGGCTTCACGACGATGTGGAAGCTCCGCAGCTTTACCATCGACGACGCGTTCATCTCCTACCGATACGCGCGCAACCTCGCCGAAGGCCTCGGCCTCGTCTACAACGCGGGCGAGAAGATCGAGGGCTACACGAACTTCTCGTGGACGGTCCTCCTCGCGCTCGGCGCGAAGCTCGGCATCGATCCCTCGGTCGGCGCGAAGCTCCTCGGGTTCGCGTGCGGGCTCGGCTCGATCGCCCTCGCCTACCACCTCGAAGCGAGGATGCGGCCGCTCCGAACGGTGCCCGCGCTCTCGCCGTGGCTCCTCGCGAGCACGAGCGCGTTCATGGGCTACGCGATCTTCGGGCTCGAGACGGCGTTCTTCGTCGTTCTGGTGCTCGGCGGGATCGCGCTCGTGATGCGCGAGAGCGAGCGCAACGAGCACGGCGTCCCGCTCTCGGGGCTGGTGTTCGGCCTCGCCGGCATCACCCGCCCGGAGGCGCCAATGTACCTCGGCCTCACGATGCTGTTCTTGCCTGGCGCGTCGCTCGTCGGTCTCACCTCGCCGCGTGGTCGGCCGCTCGCGATGTTCGGCGGGATGACGGCGCTCGCGACGGCGGCCCTCCTCAAGCTCCAGACACCTCCGCAGAACACCTCGGCGCTCTTCGCGGTCGGGCTGCTCGCGCTCGTTGGGGCGGTCGGCATCGCCGGCGGCGTCCCGCGCGCGCTGTTCTCGATGCAAAACCTCGTGCGCGGCGGGCTCTTCCTCGCGATCGTCGCGGCGCACCTCGTCTGGCGCAAGAGCTATTACGGCGCCTGGGTCCCCAACACGTTCACGGCGAAGACGGGCGATCTGAGGCAGCAGATCGTCGGCGGCCTCGACTACCTGAAGCGCTACTCGACGCACGAGGGGCCGCTCCTCGTCCTCGCGACGCTCGGCGTCGGCGCGGTGCTCGGGGGTCGCAAGCGCTGGCTGCTTGGGTTCGCGACCATCGCGTCATGCGCGACGGCCTACGTGATCCTCGTCGGCGGCGACTGGATGCCGATGCACCGCTTCGCGACACCGCTGCAGCCCTTCCTCTACCTCATCGTGGCGTTCGGCCTTCGAACGCTCGTCGAGGAGCGCCGCGCGACCCTCAACTGGGGCCTCGCCCTCCTCGCCGTCGCCTGCGTCGCGTACCGCGGCGGTCGCCTCGACGAGGATCGCCGCAAGATCCTCGTCGACGAGAAGGGCTTCTGGGATCGCGCAGCCGGCGGCGTCTCGCGCTGGTACCTCGAGATGGAGCGAAGGTTCGGCCGCGAGAAGGTCGCAGGAGAAATCGCGTTGGGTGACATCGGTCAAGTCGGCTACGAGACGCGCATGCCGATCGTCGACCTGCTCGGCCTCGTCGATCCTGTCGTCGCCGCGCTGCCCGGCGGCTACACGCACAAGGTCGGGCCAGGCTTCCGCGACTACTTCTTCGAGCGCCGACCGCGCTACTTCGTCCTCATCTCGGGCCAGGGAGACTGCTCGCACCCGTCGGTCACCGGCTCGATCGCGATCTTCCGCGACCCGCGCTTCCGCCCTGGGTATGCGCTCAGCGGCCGGGTGATCCTGAACGGCGGGTTCTCATGGTGCGTCTACGAGAAGAACGAGACCGTAGACCTCGAGCGCCCGGTCGTGATCGTGAACGAGGCTGACGTGAGCGAGATGGATCGGAAGACGTTCGGGACGGTCGCGCTGCCGTTCGCCCGTTCGTCGTTCGCGCCGACGCTCGGCTCGTCGCCCTGAAGCCGCGCGGCAGGCTCAGTCGGCGACGCCGTCGTGCGCGTCGAACGAGGTGCAGTCGCCGATCGGCGTCTTCTTCGTGAAGTCCGCGACGCCGAGCGGCTTCGAGTCGACCCCGCCGCTCGTCGTGAGGATGCCACCGAACACGAAGCGCACCGCGCTGGGGCTCGAGTGGCCGCTCGCGGCGAGGCCCTGGTGGGTGAGCGGGCCGTCGAAATCTTCGGAGCCGATCGGGACCCAGCTCACGCCGTCGACCGAGCCGTAGCCCGTCGCGGATTTGCCGCCCGCCGCGACAGCGAGCCTGACGAACGGCACGTCGACGCCGTCGACGGTGTCGGGCGCGGCGACCGGCGCCTCGATGGCCTTCGTATCGCCGCCCTTGGTGCGGCGGTGCTGGATGCGCAGGAGGTGCCGATCGGCGGCGCGGCAGACCGCAAAGTACGGCGAATCGGCGTCGAGAGTCTCGCGGGCCATGAAGCAGCCCTTGGCCCACTCCTCGACGTGAGAGCTCTCGACCGACACCCACGCGCGGTGCGAGCGCGCCTCGGTGCCGTAGCTCTTCGAGACGAAGTAGAAGCCATCCTTTTTGCCCCAGAGGTCGGCGGAGCGGACGGAGACCGAGACGAGCGGCGCCGCCTCCTCGAGCGGCAGCGCGCAGCTCCCGAGGCACGCGAACGGATAGCCCTGGGTCGAGTGCGTACGGGCCCACGGATCCGCGGACACGTTCACCTTGTCCGTCGCGAGCAGGTTGACGTCCGCGAGGACGAGGTCGTCCCAGGCGGTCGCGTCGTTCGCACTCCACACGCGCGTGACGAGCCCGGCCGCGTGGGCCTTGGCGGCGCTCGCGCGCAGGGCGAAGCTCATGTTCGCGAAGACGACGTCGCTCTTCGCCTCGAGCTTCGGCACGCCGCAGTCGCTCGTCACCTCCGCCGCGGCAAACGCTCGGCGCTTCGTCGCGGCGACGCCGAGGTACCCCATCGGGCCGCCGGCGCTGCACGCGGAGCCTCCGGTGAGCACCACGACGACCTTCCCGCGCAACGCGTCGAGCGAGGGCCAGCCGCACGCGCCGGTGACCGCGCCGCGCAGCGTCGTCGCGCCTGGGCACGAGGCGACGAGCTCCGCGGGCGTAAAGAGCGCGCCCTTGCCGAGGCTCACCTCGAGCCTCGCGTCGAGGTCGTCGGGGCCATGGTTTGGGCCCTCCAAGGTCGCCTTCAGGTCGAGGATCAGCGTGATCACCTCGTGCGCTGGGACCACGCGGCGAAATGAGGCGATCGCATCGAGGCAGTCCGAGAGGCGATGGCACGAGGTCTCGCCGTCTCCGCCATCATGGTAGACGAAGAAATCGCCCGGCACCGTCGGCCAGCCGCTCTTGCTCACGTGCAGATCGAGCTCGAGAGCGCGCGCGCGGTGGTAGACGAGCTGGTCGAAGAGACCCTCGAAGCGTTGGTATGCGTTGTGGACGGCCTTCGCGCGCACCTCGTCGTAGCGCGCCGACGCAGGCCCCCCGCTCGAGGTCGAGCCGGCTGAGGACGCCCCGCTCGAGGTCGAGCCGGCTGAGGACGCCCCGCTCGAGGTCGACTCGCCGCCGGACGATGCGACCTCGGCCCCGACGTCCCCGCCGACTGCCGCGGACGACGCGTTCGCGTCGCCGCCGCCAGCCGTTGAAGGCTGCTGCGCGGTGCCGCACGCGACGGAGATCACCGGCACGACGAGCGCGAGGAAGCTCGACGCGAAGCAACTTATCAGGTGCCGCACCCCAAGGAGGTTAGCAGGTGCGGCGCGGAATTCGACGGGCCGCACCCGGTCGGACAGGGAGCGCCCTAACCTCTCAGGCCGAGGGCACTGGCTTCGGCTGCCCAAAGATTGAGGCCGCGCGGCGCTTCTCCTTCTGCTTCTGCGCGCGCTCGCGGTAGGTCGGGATCGACACCTTTTGACGCGCCGGGAGCTCGCGGCCCTCGGCGAGCGCGTCGATCTCGTCGCCGTCGATGGTCTCGCGCTCGAGCAGCGCCTCCGCCATCTTGTCGAGGATCGCGCGCTGCTCGGTGAGGAGACCGCGCGCAGCATCTTCGGCCGAGCGGACGAGGTTCTGCACCTCTTCATCGATGAGCTGCGCCGTCGCCTCGGAGTAGTTGCGGGACTGCGAGGTGAAGTCACGCCCGAGGAAGACCTGCTCGTCCTCGCCGCCGTAGGCGACAGGGCCGAGCTTGTCGCTCATGCCAAACTCGGTGACCATCCGACGCGCGAGGTCGGAGGCCTGCTTGATGTCGTTGACGGCGCCGGTCGTGTAGTGCCCGAACACAATCTCCTCAGCGACGCGGCCGCCCATGAGCACCGCGAGCCGCGCCTTCGCGAACTCTTTGGTGAGGCTCAGGCGGTCCTGCTTCGGGAGCTGTTGCGTCAAGCCGAGCGCCGGGCCGCGCGGGATGATCGTCACCTTGTGCACCGGGTCGGTGTGCTTTGCGAGGAGCTTCGCGACGAGGGCATGCCCCGACTCGTGCCACGCGGTCGTCCGCTTCTCGTCGGCTCCGATCACCATGCTGCGGCGCTCGGTGCCCATGAGGACCTTGTCCTTGGCCATCTCGAAGTCGACCATCGAGACGAGCTCCTTGTCCTGCCGCGCCGCGAGGAGCGCGGCCTCGTTGACGAGGTTCTCGAGGTCGGCGCCGACGAAGCCCGGCGTCCCACGAGCGATCACCTCGAGATCGACGTCGTTCCCGAGGGGCGAGCGACGGGTGTGAATGGCGAGGATCGCCTCACGACCGCGTACGTCGGGGCGGCTCACCACGATGCGACGATCGAAGCGGCCCGGTCGCAGAATCGCGGGATCGAGCACGTCGGGTCGGTTGGTCGCGGCGATGATGATGACGCCCTCGTTCGACTCGAAGCCATCCATCTCGACGAGCAGCTGGTTCAAGGTCTGCTCGCGCTCGTCGTGGCCGCCGCCGAGGCCTGCGCCGCGATGGCGACCGACCGCGTCGATCTCATCGATGAAGATGATGCAGGGCGCATGCTTCTTGCCCTGCTCGAACAGGTCGCGCACGCGGCTCGCACCGACACCGACGAACATCTCGACGAAGTCGGAGCCGGAGATCGAGAAGAACGGCACGCCCGCCTCACCGGCGATAGCTCGCGCGAGTAGCGTCTTGCCGGTGCCGGGAGGACCGACCATGAGTACGCCCTTCGGGATCCGGCCGCCGAGGCGCTGAAACTTCTTAGGGTCTTTCAAGAACTCGATGATTTCTTCAACTTCGTCTTTCGCCTCATCAACGCCGGCGACGTCCTCGAAGGTCACCTTGTTCGCGGACTCGTTCAACATGCGCGCGCGCGACTTGCCGAAGCTCATCGCCTTGCCACCGCCCGCCTGGAGCTGCCTCATGAACAGGTAAAACATGCCGAGCAGGAGCAGCATCGGCAGCACGGTCACGAGCGCGCTCGACCACATTGACGAGCCCTCTTCGCGCTCGAATTTCACCGAGACCCCATGCGACCGAAGCTTCTCGACGAGGTCGTGATCGACCTTCATCGGACCTTCGGTCATCTTCCTCGAGGTGGTGTTTGTCGCGGGGTCCTTCGTGATGAAGAAATACTCGCCGTCCTTGATGGTGACGGACTCGACGAACTGGTCCTTTTCTCGGTTCGCCTCCGCCATCGCGAGGAACTCGGTGTAGTCGACCTTTTTGGCAGAGGGGCGGTCGGGGTTCCACACCGTCCACAGACCCAAGAAGGTGAGGATGAGCAGGACCCAGATGAGTAGCGACTTGTGCGAGGGCTTCACGTTAGACTCGGGAGGGGTGAGGGGCGCCGAAGCGAGCCCCGGCGGGCAGGTCGGCGAGCCTCGTTGGGAGGTGGCTCGTCAGGACGCTCGATCACCGAAAGCATGATCATTGTTCGTCCGGAAGGACAGGTGTTTTTTGCGAAAAGGTGAGGAGCACGTCGCGGCCACCGCTCACTCGTACAGTGGCGGAGGTGCGCCCGCTCCGCGCGGCGCGACGGGCTAGAAGGCGCTGCGCGCGCCCCAGGGCTTCGAGGTCGTCGGGTGGAGCGTCGAGGAGCATGTCGGCGAGGTGGCACAGGTGCTCGGTCACGCCGCTCGAGAGGTCCTCGAGGAGCGGGATCAGCTCGTAGCGGACGCGAACGCGGAGGAAGCGCCGGTCGGCGTTCGAAGGGTCTATGGAGAACGGTAGCTCGTGCCGGCGAAGGTGCAACTCGACGTCGGCCCGGCGGGCTGCGACCAGCGGCCGCACGAGATCGACGCCGCCGACGAACGACGACGAGCGCGGTGCCATGACCGCGAGCCCGCGGGGGCCGGCCCCCCTCAAGAGGCGCAAGAGCAGCGTCTCGGCGCGATCGTCGGCGGTGTGCCCGAGGGCAACGCAGGCCGCACCGAGCCGCGCGGCCTCGGCTTGAAGCGAGAGGTGCCTGGCGTGACGTGCGCGCGCCATGAGGTTCCCGCCTGGCGCCACGGCGACACGCGCGATCGAGAACGGGACGTCGAGCGCCTCGGCGACCGCGCGCGCCTGGGCGAGCTCGCCCTCTGCCTCGGGTCGCAGCCCGTGGTCGACACCAATCGCTGCGAGCCCGTGCCCGAGGCGCCGTCGAAGGAGCGCGAGGACGTGGAGCAGCGCCGTCGAATCGGGGCCCCCAGAGACGGCGCAGAGCACGAGGTCACCGCGACCAAAGAGCGCCTCGTCGCAGACGAGCCGGCGCGCGAGGCTGGTGAGCGAAGGTGGCCTGGCACGCGGCATGACCGGCCTCAGCGGTCGAGCGCGACCACCGCCTCGACGTGGCTCGTCTGCGGGAAGACGTCGAAGAGGTCGAGCGACGTGGGTCGATAGCGAGCCTCGACGAGCGTCTCGAGATCGCGCGCGAGCGTGGCGACGTTGCAGGAGACGTACACGACGCGACGCGGCCGCAGGGAGGCGATGGCGCGCACCGCACCGACGGCGCCGCCGCGGGGCGGATCGAGGACGACGAGGTCCGCTCGCGGCAGCGGCGTCGTCTCGGCGTCGCCGACGCGGACTCTCACGGATAGCGCGCGGGCGAGGAGGTTGTCGCGCAGCGCCGCGACGGCGGGCTCGTCGCGCTCGATGGCGACGAGATCGTCGACGACACGGGCGAGCGCGACCGTGAGGGTTCCGCTCCCCGCGAAGAGCTCGACCGCGCGTGTGGCGCGCGCCTCGGACGCGAGCTCGGCGACTCGCCGCGCGAGCGCGGCGCCGGCGGCATCCGACGCCTGGGCGAAGCCGCCGGGGGCGACGACGAGCGGGGCGCCGTCGACGGCGACGACGACCGGACGCGGGTCACCGGCGACGAGCGGCTCGCGCGCCCCGTCGAGCCAGGTCCGTACACCCACGACGCGACCGTCGCGGAGCGCTCGCTCGACCCCGGAAAAGTAGGCGTCGGCGAGCACACCGGAGAAGCGGACGTCGTAGACTCGCTTCGCTTCCATTCCGAGCGCGACCGTAGCCTCGCCGTCGCCGCGGCTCCCCGCGAAGAGCTCGGCGAGCTCGGCGAGGGCGGGCGCGAGGGCGGGCGCGAGCACCGCGCAGTGCTCGACGGGCAAGAGCTCGTGGCTCCGTGTCGGACGATAGCCAACCTCGGCGCGTCGCCCCTTGGTTCGAAGCTGCAGGCGCGCGCGGGTACGGTACGCGAGCGGCGCCGGTGCGGCGTGGAGGGCGGGCGCGGGCAACGCGACGCCGCGGCGCGCGAGCGCGGAGTCCAAGGTCCTCATCACGTGTCGGACGTGCCAGTCGGACTGCGCCTCGGGCGCGAGGTGCATGAAGTCACAGCCGCCACAGCGCGACGCGAGCGCGCACGCTGGGGTGACGCGCCTCGGGCTCGGCGCGAGCACCTCGAGCAGCCTGCCGCGGCGAGGACGGCCTCCGCCGACCACTGCGCGGACCCGCTCGCCGTCGACGGTGCCAGGGACGAAGACCGCGTCGCCCGTGGGCAAATGCGCGACGCCCTCGCCGGTGAGCGCGAGATCGTCGATGACGAGCTCGAGCGATTCGCCCGTCGGATCGCGCGACGGTCGGCCGCGTCGCGCGCGTTGCGAGGAGGAGCTCACGACGCGCTCGCTGTTACATCGTGACGGTCTGCGCCGTCAGCTGGCCCGAGACGATGTTGACGACGATGGTTTTATGCTGCGAGCCACGCTTCAGCGTCACGCGCTGTGACCCCGGCGGGAGCTGCGCACCGACGACCGGCGAGGGGCCCAGCGAACGCCCGCCCGCGACGACGGAGTCGCACGCCGGTCGGCACTCGATAGTGAGCTTGCCGGGGGCTGGCCCGGTCGGCGCTCCCGCCGCGACCGCCGCAGTCGATGGCGCGGACGTCGGAGCGGTGTCGCTTCGCGGCTCGGCGGATGCGGAGCCCGTCGGCTTCGATTCGGAGGGCTTGTCTGCCGGCGAGGCCGCAGACGCGGGCGCGGCGCCCATCGTGGCGGTGGGGGAAGCCGTTGCCTGCGACGCGCCCACGGCGGCAGCGCCGAGCGAGCCGGGCGGGTGCTGGAGCTTCTTGAAAATGACGAGCGAGCCGATGCCGACGACGCAGAGGGTCGCGACGAGCGCGATCGCGACGAGGATCCCCGTAGTCCGGGGCGGTGGGATCGCGATGTCGCCCTGCTCGACGAGAAAGTCGGCAAGCGCCGCGGGGCGCGGCAGGCTCATTTTCGTTTCGATGGCCGCCTGCGACGCGGCCGTGCTCGGGGCAGGCGGCGCGACCGACGCCATCGCGGCGCCATACGGAGGCGCGGGGTGGGCGGCCGCCGCGACGGGGTGAGCTGCGACTGCAGGTGGGCGCGCGGAGCCGCGCTGGGGCGGCGGAGGGGGAAAGCCCATCGCCGGATCGGCCATCGCGATCGTCGACTCGAAGTTCGGCGCCTCGGCTGTGCCGGACCAGCCACCTCCGCGCGGAGCGGGATTGGCAGTCGGCAGGAGCGCCTCGGTCGCGACCTGCGTGGGGATGTCCTCGTCCTCGTCCATGAGGGACGTGGCCGCGAGCGGATGAGCGGCCGGTGGCGTCGGCGCCGGGATTGACGCTTGACCCCGGGGCGGCGCAGTCACGACGGCGGCGGCGGCCGCGTAGTCGCTGCCGCTCGAGACGAAGCTGCGCTGCGGCTCGGCGGGGGCCGCGGCAGCCGCGGCGAGCAGGCTCACGCTCGCGTCGGACTGCGCCTGCAGCTGAGAGAGGTCGACGGCACCGGTGACCTCCGCCGCCCACTCCAGGTAGCGGTCGCGCTTGTTCACGCGATCGGCGAAGAGCTGCTTCAAGTGGTCACCGACATCCTCCGACGCGACGAACAGCCCCTGGCGCATCAGCGAGGCCTGAAGCGCGCGAGAGAACTCGCGGGCCGTCTGGTAGCGATCTTCGCGGCGTTGCGCGAGCGCACGCATCACCACCTGCTCGAGCTCGGCGGGATAGCCCGGCACGATCGTCGAGGGCAGCGGGACGACGCAGGCCTGAACCTTCTCGAGCGTGTCGAGATCGGTCTCCATGCGGAAGAGGCGCCGGTTCGTGGTGAGCTCCCACAGCACCACGCCGAGCGCGAAGACGTCGGTGCGTCGGTCGATGTCCTGTCCGCGGACCTGCTCGGGCGACATGTACGCGAGCTTGCCCTTCAAGGTGCCGGCGCGGGTCGAGGCGAGGCGGTCGACGACCTTCGCGATGCCGAAGTCGACGACCTTCGTGTAGCCCTCGTACGTCACGAAGAGGTTGTGGGGCGTGACGTCGCGGTGCACGAGGTTCAGGAGCTGGCCGTTGCGTCCGCGGAGCTCGTGCGCGCCGTGGAGGCCCTCGGCGGCGTCGGCGCAGATGCGCGCGGCGATGTGGAACGGGACCGTCATCCCGTACTCCTCGACTCGCCGCATGACCTCGCGCAGCGGCTCGCCGTGGAGGTACTCCATCGCGATCCAGTAGGTGTTGTCGTCCTTGCCGAGATCGAACACCTGCGCGACGTTGGCGTGGTTGATGCCGGCCGCGATGCGCGCCTCGTCGAGGAACATGTCGACGAACTGGTCGTCCTCGACGAGGTGCGGGTGGATGCGCTTGATGGCGACCCACTTCTGGAATCCGCCGGGCCCGTCGACGCGCGCGAGGTGCACGCTCGCCATGCCGCCGACCCCGATCTCGTCGACGACGCGGTAGCGGCCCACGAAGAACGTCTGAGGCAGCGGCCGCTCCTCCTCCGGAGGCCGCGCCGAGGCAGGACGTGGCGCGGGCGCCGCATGGACCGGTACCGGCGCGGCAGGCGCTTCGGGGGCGGCCCCGGGGCGTGGCGGCGGAGGGCGGCGGGGTGGCGGCGGACGGGCCGTCATCGGGCCGTCGACTCTAGCGCGAATGGCACGCGGGGTGCTACTCGCCCGTGCGGCGAGGTATCATCACGACCGTGGAGGAACTGCCGGACACGAGGACCATGGGCGCCCGAGCGGAGCGGGTGCTCGTCGCGATGTCCGGCGGTGTGGACTCGGCGGTCGCGGCCGCGCGTCTCGTCGAAGCAGGACACGAGGTCGTCGGGGTGACCCTGCACCTCTGGGATTACCCGAGCGGCACGCCCGAGCGCTCGCGGTGCTGCGCACCGGAGGATGCACACGACGCGCGACTCGTCGCCGACCACCTCGGGATCCCTCACTACACGTTCGATCGTCGCGCGCTCTTCGCGCGGGACGTCGTCGCGCCCTTCGTCGAGGCTTACCTCGCCGGGGCGACGCCGAGCCCGTGCGTCGCCTGCAATCGCACGGTGAAGATGCACGAACTCTTCGGGCTCGCGGACACGCTCGGCGCGGCGCGGATCGCAACGGGACATTACGCGCGCATCGTCGCGGACGCGGCTGGGCGGCCGCGCCTCCACGCAGGCCGCGACCCTCGCAAGGACCAGAGCTACTTCCTCCACATGCTGGGCCTCGTCGACCTCGGACGTCTGGTGCTGCCCCTTGGCGACTCGACGAAGGAGGAGGTCCGCGCGGAGGCGCACGCGCGCGGTCTGCCGGGCGCGGGCAAGGGCGAGAGCCAGGAGCTGTGCTTCGTCCCGACCGGCGACTACGCGAGCTTCGTCGAGGCGCGCGCGCCCGGGCGCGTGCGACCCGGTCCCATCCTGAACGAGCGGGGCGACGTCGTCGGTGCCCACGACGGCCTGCACCGCTTCACCGTGGGCCAGCGCCGGGGCCTCGGGGTCACGCTCGGCAAGCCCGCGTTCGTGACGGCGCTCGAGCCCGAGCGCGACGCAGTGGTGATCGGCGACGATCCGGTGTCGGCCGCCGCCGAGCTCGCCGAGGGTAGCTGGTGCGACGACGTGGCGTTCCCGCTTCGCGCCGAGGTGAAGGTGCGCTCCCACCAGCGACCGCAGCCCGCGACGATCGAGGAGATCCGCGGCGACGCGGGGGTCCGCTGGAGGGTGCGCTTCGACGCGCCGGTGCGCGCGGTCGCGCCTGGCCAGGTCGCGGTCGCCTACCACGACGATCGGGTGCTGGGCGGCGGCACGATCGTGCGCGCGGTCGGGGCGATCGCGTGAGGCTCCGGGCGCTCCTCGGGCTCGTGCTCCTCGTCGCCGCGTCCGGCTGCGCGGTCCTCGGCCAGGGAAAAGGCGAGGTCCACAGCGACGCGCTCTACGCCGACGAGTGCTGGCGCGGCCCGTTCGATTTGAACCCCGACTTCTTCGCGGCCGTCCCGTTCCGCGACACGCTGCAAATTCGCGTGCAGCGAGGTGACGATCGTCAAGAGGTCTCGGACTCGCTTCTCGTGCTCGTCGATGACGTGACGGGGATCCGCAGCCTCGACCTCGGCGCGCCGATCCCCGTCGGCCTCGCGCCCCAGCTCGTCGCCGCGATCGCGCCCAGCGCCACTCGCGGGCCGGCTCCGCGGGTCGGCCTGTCGCTCGCGCTCCAGAGCTCGTGCCACAACCAGAACGTCGCGCTCTACGCGCTCCGCGGCACCATCACCTTCGACGCGCTCTTCAGCGGCGATCCGAACGAGGAGGTCGGCTCCGAAAAACTCTCCGAGGCGCGCTTCGAGGTCGAGATGGCCGACCCGCGCGATGCGACCCCGGGAACGCTCGACGTGCCCGCCGCGAAGACCTCGCTCGTCACCGGGAGCTTCTCGTTCCACTTCCAGCGCGGTCAGCCCGGCCAGCCGTTCCCGTGACCGAGTCTGGCCCCGCTCACGTCCGACCGTGTCTATACTGACGGCATGCGCGCAGCGGTCGTCGTCTTTCCCGGCTCGAACTCGGACGCGGAGATGCTGCGGACCCTGCGGGACGTCTGCGGCGTACCGACCGAGGTCGCGTGGCACCGCGACGCCGAGCTCCCCGCCGGCACCGATCTCGTCGCGCTCCCGGGGGGGTTCTCGTATGGCGACTACCTGCGCTGTGGAGCGATCGCGCGGACGAGCCCGATCCTCGCGGCGGTCCGGCGTCATGCAGAGCGTGGCGGCTTCGTCCTCGGGGTGTGCAACGGGTTTCAGATCCTCACCGAGGCAGGCCTCTTGCCTGGCGCGCTCCTGCGGAATGCTCACCTGCGCTTCGAGTGTCGTGAGGTGTTCCTCAGGGTGGACGCCGTTGGGCCGTTCACCGACGCGCCGGGCGCGGTCCTGCGAATGCCGATCGCGCACGCCGAGGGGCGCTACCACGCCGACGCGGAGACGCTCCGCGCGCTCGTCGCGGAGGGCCGCGTCGCGCTGCGGTACGTGACCTCCGACGGACGCGCTGCGGCCGCGGCCAACCCTAACGGCGCGGCCCTCGACATCGCCGGAATTTACGGCGGCCCCGCAAAGAACGTGCTGGGGATGATGCCGCACCCCGAGCGGATGAGCGAGCCCGCCCATGGCGGCAGCGATGGCCGACGTCTGTTCGACGCGCTGCTCTCGTCGGCCGCGCGCCGCGTCGCCTGAGGTCGCGCGAAGGAGCCGCCCATGCAGAGCGCGCCTTGTCCGCACGGCAACCATCACGGGACCACCGCACCCCACGACGAGCTGCATCACATCTGCGCGGTGTGCGGCGGGCCGCGCGTGCCTGCCGCAGCGCCGACGAGCGGCTCCGAGATCCCCGCGCTGCGGGCCGCAAAGGAGGCCTACACGCGGCGGACGTCGTGGCGCTTCGGCGCAAGCTGCAGCGCCGTGATCGCTGCGCTCGGCGGGATCCTTGGCCTCGCGCTGCTCCGGCTCGACTCGTCGATCGCGACGACGGTGGGCGTCACGTTCCTCGTCCTGACGCTGCCCTTCGCGCTCGTGTTCGCGACCGGCCTCGCGAAGGCCGCGCGCCACTCTCGCGACCTCTCGCGCGAGCTCACCGAGGCGTGGCAGCGCGCGCTCCGTGACGTCGTGACGCGCGCCCCGGGGCCGCTCCACTCGGCGGACCTGGCGGCGACGCTCGGCGTCCGCGAGGAGCAGGCCGATCGCTGGCTCGCGGAGCTCTCGGCCGAAGGGCTCGTGCGGTCGGAGATCACCGAGGAGGGCCAGGTCGTCTACCGACCGACCACCGGCGCGCGGATCGACGCGAGCCCCGGGGCGGCGCATGGCGGCGTGCGGATCGATCCGCAGGGCCTCGGGGTCGCCCCCACGGAGCTCGCCGGGTCCGAGCACCTCGACGATCGGGACCTCGAGGCGCGCTTCGCGGAGCTCGCGCGTCGCGAGGGCGCCAAGCCTCGCTGAGCCTTCGCGATGCGGATCTCGGGCCTCGCGCGGCGAAGAGCGACTCGTGCCATGAGCGGAGCCCTCGCCGGGTGCGTCCTCCTGAGCTGCGCCTCCGCCTCGCTGCGAGAGGCGTCGATCGGTGCCGTGCTCGTCCGTGAGCGGAGCGGCGCGGTGCTCGTCCGCGAGGTCCCGCACGGTCGCGCGGCGTGGCGAGCGGGGCTCGCGACCGGAGACCGAATCAAGATGGTCGACGGGTCGCTCGTCGACGACCTCGACGCGGCCCGGCTCCGCGGGCTCTTGCGAGGCGCGGTCGGGTCACGGGCAGTCCTCACGGTGCTTCGCGGAGACCAGGTGCTCGAGCTCACGGTCGCGCGCGAGCCGCTCGGGCCCGCGGCCCGCTGACGGCGAGCTCAGGCACGCGAGCGCGGCGGCCAAGGGACCAGCATCGACACTCGCCGCATGTGGTCGGCGAAGGCGGGGCGGCGCGCGAGCGAGCGCTTCTCGGCGAGCGGAATCGTGCCGAACACGAACAAGGCGACAATCCCGAGCGGACCGACGGACGTCCAGAGCGCGTCGGCGGGGCTCGCCGCGACGCCGATCACCCAGACCCCGACCCAGAACGAGCACTCGCCAAAATAATTGGGGTGCCGCGACCACCCCCACAGCCCCACCTCGCAGATCTCGCCGCGGACGCCGCGCTCCGCGCAGTCCTTTCGGTAGGCACGCAGCTGCGCGTCGGCGAGCCCCTCGATGACGGTCGCGCCGAGCGCGATCGCCGCGCCCACGGCGTCGAGCGGCCCGAGCGGTGCAGTGCTCGTCGCCGCGGGCCACATCGGGAGGCCGCTCGCGAACGTGCACACGGTCGGGAAGAAGTGGATCGCCGCGAAGCTGAAGGGCCAGTAGCCGCGCGGGTATTGCTTGCGGAAGTCGACGTAGCGCCAATCCTCATGCTCGAGCCCCTCCCAGCCGCGCAGCCAGTTGTAGGTGAGGCGCGCGCCCCACGCGAAGGTCACCGCCGCCATCAGCGCGTGGCGCGGCCCGAGCGGCGCGACTCCGGGGAGCCCCGAGAACGGCAGCCATGCCGCGATCACCATCGGCGCGACGCTCCAGTACGGGTCGTAGAAGCTCGAGTTGTCGAACGCGCGACTCCAAGCGAAGATCACGACCGTCCCGGCCGTGTCGGCCAGGAAAATCGCGAGCAGCGGCGGCATGGGACCGAGGAGGCGCAGCGTCCCCCAAGCGGCCGCGAGCGCGACGACGTACGCGAGGGTGACGAGCGCGAGCGCGCGCGGCGGGGCGGGGATCCACATGGCGGTTCGCCAAGAATGACCTCGCAGCCGGATCCGTTCAACAAACGCGACCCTCGCTCGTCGCGAACGTGGGCTGTCGTCGCCGCGCGTGTGCTCGCCGAAGGGCGTTTCGCTCGGTGCCCCGCGCGGTCGGTTCATCCACCCGCGGGCCCCGCGCCGTGCCATGTGCCCTCGGCCACCCGGAGTGGTCGGCACGCGCCCCATGAGCGACCGACCGATCGCCGACGAACCTGGTGACCGCCCTCGAGCCCCCGAGCCCGTCCGCGAGGAGGCGCGTGCGCTGTTCGGCCTCGCGTGGCCGCTCGCGGTGAGCTTGACCGGCAACGCGGCCCTTGGCTTCGTCATCACCGCGCTCGTCGGTCGGGTCGATCCGACCGAGCTCGCCGGCGTCGCGATCGGCAACGGGATCTTCTTTACCGCGACGATCTCGGCGGCCGGCGTCGTGTTCGGCATCGACCCACTCCTGGCCCAGGCGCTCGGGGCGAGAGAAGGGGCGCGCGCCCGCGCGATCCTCCGGTCGGGACTGAAGCTCTCGCTCGCGCTCGCGCTGGCGGCGATCGCGGTGGTGCTCGTGTCGCCTTGCGCGCTGCCGCTCGCCGGCGTCGACGCCGCGACGACCGACGCCGCTCGGCGGTTCTTGTGGGCCCGCGCTCCGGGCGTCTTGCCGCTCGTCGTGGTCATCACGCTCCGCAGCTACCTGCAGGCGCGGCTCGTGACGCGCCCGATCGTGCTGTCGATGGTCGCCGCGAACCTCGTCAACGCGCTCCTCGCGGTTCCCCTCGTCCTTGGCGATCGAGGGCTCGCCATGGCGGGCCTGCCGGCACTGGGCCTCTCCGGTCATGGCGCGCTCGGCGCTGGCCTCGCGACGAGCGGCGCCACGTTCGCCCAGCTGGCGGTGATGGCCCTCGGGTTCCGGGCGCTCGAGCCGGCCGATGGCGAGGGTGACACGACCGTGCCTCTCGGCTCGTTGCTCCGTCTCGGGCTGCCGCTAGGGCTCACGCTGCTCGCCGAGATCGGCGCCTTCACGGTCGCCGGCGTGATGGCAGGGCGCATGGGTCCGCTCGCCGCGTCGGGGCATCAGGTCGCGCTGAGCCTCGCGAGCATGTCCTTCACCGCGAGCATGGCGATTGGCGACGCCACCAGCGTGCGCGTTGGGATGGCCGTCGGCCGCGGCGACACCCCCGGCGCACGGCGCGCGGGCTTCGTCGGGCTCGGGCTCGCGACCGCCTGGATGAGCTTGACCGCCGCCGTGTTTGCGTTCGGTGGCGAGGCCGTCGCGCGGCTGGTCTCGGATCGGCCCGAGGTGATCGCCTCGGCGGCGCCGCTCCTGCTCGTGGCCGCGGCCTTTCAGCTCTTCGACGGAGCGCAGGTGGTCGGCGCCGGGGCGCTCCGGGGACTCGGAGACACGCGCCCAGCCCAGTGGGCGAACCTCGTCGGATACTACGCGGTGGGGCTCCCGCTCGCTTGGTTCCTTGGCTTTCGCGCGGGGCACGGGACGGCCGGGCTCTGGTGGGGGCTCTGCGTGGGCCTCGCGATCGTCGCGGTGGCGCTCGTCCTGCGGTTCGAGCGCCGCACCCGCACGGCGGTGGGGCGCGTGCGCTGACGCCGACCCCACTTGCGCCCCGTCAATCGAGAGAACCTCGCCGACGGCGCCCTCAAGCGAACCCCCGTGAAGGAATTCAAAGGTACTCCGGCGCGCGTCGCCGTTTGACAGAGGGGGGCCTCTCGGCACAAACTCCGCGCCTATGTCGTACCGACTCGACCGCTTCCGTATTTTCACGCCATCGACGACGCTCGGTCTCCTCGGCGCCGCCGCGATCCTCGCCGCATGCAAGATTGACCCAATCTCCGAAGATCTGCCGGCGTCGACCGCCTCGTCGGGCGGCATGACCGTCACGGTGTCCGTCGGCTCCGTCGGCGGCGCGGGCGGCGCGGGAGGCGCGGGAGGCGCGGGAGGCGCGGGAGGTTCGGTGAACTGCGCCGACGAAGAGGTCAAGTGCGGCGACGTCTGCGTCGACCTCAAGACCAGCGTCGACAACTGCGGCGAGTGCGCGAAGAAGTGCGACGGCGCGTCCAACGCCGACGCCACCTGCGCCGACAGCGCCTGCGGCCTCGCCTGCACGACGGGCTTCGGCAACTGCGACATGGACGCCGTGAACGGCTGCGAGGCCACCCTCGGCACGGACCTCATGAACTGCGGCGCCTGTGGCAATGCCTGCGCGCTCGCGAACGCCACGCAGGCCTGCGCCGACGGTATGTGCGGCATCGGCCAGTGCAACGCCGACTTCGACAACTGCGACATGAACGCCACGAACGGCTGCGAGGCGAACCTCAACGCCGACCTCGAGAACTGCGGCGCGTGCGGTACCAAGTGCGGGGCGGGCCAGGTCTGCGCGACCGGTGTGTGCCAGAAGCCCGCGGTCGTCAGCGCGATCGCAACCGGCTTCGATCACTCGTGCGCGCTCGTGAACGGCGCCGCGAAGTGCTGGGGTGAGGGCAGCCTGGGTGAGCTCGGCAACGGTGCCAGCGCAGACTCGCTCACCCCGGTCGACGTCATGAACCTGACCGGCCTCAACGCGCTGGCCGCCGGGGTCTCGTTCGGCTGCGGCCTGAAGAGCGACGGCACAGCCTTCTGCTGGGGCTCGAACGCGTACGGCGGAAAGCTCGGCGCGGGGAGCGCGGACGATAGCAGCAACGTCGCGCTCCAGGTGAAGGATCTCGCGGGCATCGAGACGATCGGCGCGAGCTTCGGGCATGCCTGCGCGTCGACGAAGACGAAGGAGGTCTTCTGCTGGGGCACGAACGGCTTCGGGCAGCTCGGGACCGGCGGCGGGCCAACGAACGTCCCGGTGAAGGTGCCCGCGGCAAGTCTTCCGACCCAGCGGGCGATTTCGGTGGCGGCCGGGAGCTTCCACACCTGCGCCGCCTTCGAGAATGGCGACGTCTATTGCTGGGGCCGAAATGATTTCGGTCAGGTCGGCGTCACCGCCGGAGGAGACCAGCCTGCCCCGCAGAAGGTCACTTTGCCTGCGCTCGCGGAAGAGGTCACGACGGGTGAGCTCCACTCGTGCGCGCGGCTCGCGGACAAGTCGGTCTACTGCTGGGGTTACGGTGGTGGCGGCGAGCTCGGCAACGGCGGCTTCGTGAGCTCGGCGACTCCGGTGAAGGTCACGGGTATCGCGAACGCCCTCCGGATCGGCGCGGGCTGGTACCACAACTGCGCGGTGCTCGAGGACAACACGGCGACCTGCTGGGGCGAGAACGAGAAGGGGCAGCTCGGCAACGGCGGCGCGAAGTCGAACGTTCCGGTCGCGGTCGCCGGCCTCATGGGCGCGGCGCAGATCGATGGCGGCCGCTCGCACACCTGCGCGCGCCTGACCACGGGCGGCGTTCGTTGCTGGGGCGACAACGCTGCCGGCCAGCTCGGGAACAACCTGACGACGAACAGCTCGACCCCCGTGATCCCGGTCGGTTTCGACTGATCAGTCTTGAGGCCGCCGTCGAGGCGTCTCGTCAGAAGGCGGGGCGCCTCGCGTCGTTTGTGTGTGGCGCGCGCGAGCTCACCGGTCGCGCACGAGCAGACGCCGGAGCAGCTCGAGCGGCTCGAAGCCGAGCGACGCCTCGAGCGGACGCCCGCCGAGCGCCGCATCGCGCACTGCGGCGAGCGCCGGCTCGAGGAGGCCCGTGGGATCGAAGCGCGCGGTGGCCGCCCGCAGCGCGTGCCAAGCAGCGCGGCCGGCGTCGAGGCCGAGCGGCACCGCCATGCCGGGTGGCGCGGGGTAGAGGACGACGTCGCGCACCGCGACCGCCATCGCCCACGCGCCGGGCGTAGGGTCGACCTCGAGCCGGCGGAAGGTCGCGACATCGGCGTAGAAGCCGAGCGCGAGCGGGCCAACACGCGCCTGCGCGGCGCGCGCGAGGTGCCGGTAGTCGCGGCGGAAGTCGCCCGAGAGCAGGCCGAGCTCGCCGCGGAGCTCCTCAGGCCCGAGGATCCAGTCGAAGCCGTCGGCGCCGCGGCGCACGCAGAGCGAGGTCCACAGCTCGTCGCGGTCGAACAGCCCGAGCAGCATCGAGCGGCCGACCGGGCATACCGAGTCGAACGTCCGCTCGACGGTCACGGCTCGCGGGATCGGGACGCCCGCGAGGCGGCGCGGCCAGACGTCGACGCCGCCGCGCTCGACCTCCTCACGGAGCAACGTGAGCAGCGTCAAGAGCTGGCTGGTCGTGTCGTCCTCGCGTCGAAGCCGCGCGCCGAGCTCCTCGAAGACGCGACCGAGCGCCCCGCTCTCGAGCACGATCGCGTAGCTCGCCTCGTGACGCCTCGCGAGCGCCTCGGCCGACATCGGCCAGTCGCGCGACACGTCGTCGAGCCGCAACCGACCGGCCTGCGAGTGCAGGAGCTTGCGCAGCCGGCCGCGCGCATGCACCGCCACGATCGCGCCCTGAGGTCGGTCGGGATCGCGTGGGCGCCCCTCGGGCCGCTGCGGCCGGAAGAGCTCGAGGACGCGCTGCCAATCGCGGCAGCCGAACCCCTCGAACCGAACGTCGCGCGAGAACACGGTGCAGGGAGGCTACAAGGTCGACGCGCCAGGAGCGAGCCTCATGGCGGCGCGCCCGTTGCGAATCGCGACGCCGCTCAGGCGCGCGGCCCCCACCAGAGGAGCTCATGCCGCGCCTCGCGGCCGAGCACCGGCACCGTGACGACGAGTTTGTCGCCGTCGACCTCGACCCGGTGCGGCGGCGCCGCGTCCGCGGGAAAGAAGGCCGAGCCGACGAAGCCGGCGGCGTCGAGCCACAGGAGGTGGACACCGTTTGCCGAGGGGCCATGCAGCAGCAACATGCGGCCGCCCCCGAGCAGCACGAAGTCGAGCCACTCGAAGCCGAGCTCCGAGAAGCGCTCGGCCGTCGGGAAGTGCTCACCGACGTCGCGCAGCTCGGGGAGGTGGGCCTTCAAGTGTCGGTAGAACGCATCGTAACGGACCTTGGTGAGGCGCGGGAGCTTGCGGTCCGGCGGCGCTAGCAGGGGCAGCTCCTCTGGCCTCGCGGTCGGCACCTCGACGTGGAGGCGGTAGCGATCTCCGAGGCGCGGCTCGCCGACTTCCTCGTCCGACAGCGCCTTCAGCCACCACTGGAAGAGCGCGAGATCGCCTGTCCCCGCGCGCGATTCGAGCCGAACGAGCGACTCCCATAGCGGGCTGCGGAGCTGCAACGCGCCGCCGTGGTTCTTGACGATGCACGCGGCGACGTAGGCGACCCCGTGCGTGACGAGGTGGACGAACGGCGGCACCTCACCGACCTCCGACACCGGCGCGAGCAGCCGGTCGCGCGCGTCGCGCGTCAGGGCGGCCGCGAGCCGGTGAACCGAGGCGTCCGTGTAGTCGAGCGCGAGATCGACCCCGAGCGCCTCGGGCGCGAGCTTCGCGAAGGCATCGGCGATCTCGAGGAAGGCCGCGTCGAGCCGCGGGTTCCTGGCGGGGTTCGCGTCGGTGATCCGGACGCGCGCGAGGTCGGCGCCGGGCGCGTAGAGCGGCAAGAAATAGCGCTCGAAGAGCCGCGCGGCGGTGAGGTTCGGTGCGGCGGTCGTCATCGTCGGGGCCCGTCCGGGGATGGTCGTACCACCCGGCCTTCGGCGCGCAAAGGGCGAGCCTCTTCGAGCCCGGGCCCGCCGCTTTCTCCTGCACGCGGTCGTTTCGTTGGTAGCCTCTGTCGCGTGCAAGCCGCCGACGCGACCGAGCCCAGCACCCTCTCCGAAGACGTTCGCGCCCTGCTCGCGTGTCCGCGTGAGCTGTGGCTCGTCTACCTGGCGACGTTCCTCGAATACATCGGCATCTTCACGTTCTTGCCAACCTTGCCGCTCTGGCTGTCGGGCGACTTCGGGATGACCGACAAGGACGCTGGCTGGTGGGCCGCGACCTTCTCGATGCTGGTCTCGCTGTTCGTGTTCATGGTCGGCTCGATCGCCGACATCGTGGGCGTTCGGCGCATGTTGATCGCTTCGTTCGCGCTCGCGGCGCTGACGCGCCTCGGCATGTCGTTTGCCGGGACGAGCCAGACCGCTATCGCGACGCTGCTCGCCTTCGGCTTCGCCTACGCGACGACCTCGCCGGTCCTGCAGACCGCGGTGCAGCGCACCTCGTCGAAGCGCACGCGCGCCTTCGCCTTCTCGCTCTGGTACGTGAGCTTCAACCTGTCCGGCGCGATCTCGGGGCCGATCATCGACGGCGCGCGCAAGTATTTCCTCGACCCGGTCACGAAAAAGCTCGTCGCGAAGCCCGTCACCCTGCCGCTCCTCGGCGAGCGCGCGATGACCGCAAACGCCGCGATCCTCGGAGTCGGGTTCGTGTCGGCGGCGCTCGCGGTGCTGGTCATCTTGATGCTTCGCAAGGACTTCGAGCATCGCGCCGACCCCGAGGAGGGACCGGCCAAGGCCAAGGCGCACCCGCTCGCGGCGCTCCGCGAGGTGATGAGCGACCGCGCGTTCTGGCGCTTCATGCTGATGCTCGCGCTCCTCTGCCTCGTCCGCATGATGTTCCAGCACATGCATTTCACCTGGCCGAAGTATGTGCTCCGAGAGCAGGGCGAGGACTTCCCCGTCGGGACGCTGTGGTCGGTCAACTCGATGCTGATCCTGGTGCTCGCGCCGCTCGGCACCGCGCTCACCCGCAAGCGGAAGCCTTTCGACGTGCTGCTCCTTGGGGCGCTCATCTCGTCGGCGAGCCCGTTCGTCCTGTGCTTCGGCTCGTCGATGCCCTTTCAGGTCGGCATGATCCTGCTCCTCACGGTGGGCGAGGCGCTGTGGTCGCCGCGGCTCTACGAGTACAACATCTCGATCGCGCCGCGGGGCCGCGAGGCGACCTACGTGAGCCTCGCCGCGCTGCCGTACTTCCTAGCGAAGTTCCTCGTCGGTCCGACCTCGGGTTACCTCTTGTCGGCCTACTGCCCCGCCGAAGGCGCGCGCCACTCGGCGATCCTCTGGGGCGTCATCGGCATGTCGACGATGATCGGGCCGGTCGGGATCTTCCTCCTCCGAAACCTGATCCAGAAGAAGGACGAGCCGACGCCCGAGCCGATCGGTCATTGACCCCATGGCGCCCGTCGCGACGCCGTTGGCTGCGAGGATGCCTCCTCGGCGGCGCCCGCGTGGTAGCCTCCACGTGAGGTGGTACAGATGTTGATCTGGGCGTCCGTCCTCGCGCTTTTGCCTTGCGCGGGGCTGCTCCTCGCGGCCTGTGGCCTCGACGGCGACCAGCTGTTCGGAGAGCCGATCGACGCTGCGGTCGTGTCCGCGACCTCGGGCGCAGGCGGCGTGGGCGGGGACGGTGGCGCGCTGACGGCGTCTTCGGTCGATGCGGGCTCTGGCGTTGGCGGCGGCTTCTCGGTCGCCGCGAGCCAGGCGGCCTCCTCGTCGGTGGGTGCGACGTCGAGCGCGACGGGCGGGATGGAGGCGATGCCCTGCGAGCCGAAGCCGACCGACAAAGACTGCTCGACGTGCATCAAGTCGCAGTGCTGCGCCGAGCTCGAGGCCTGCAACGGCGACCCGACGTGCACCTGCATGCTGGTGTGCACGCTGCAGAAGAAGCTCACCTGCTACTCGGAGTGCAAGACGAACTTCAACCAGCAGCCGTGGGTCACGTTCTCGAAGTGTCGAACGACGAAGTGCGCCCTCGCCTGCCTGTAGCGCGGCGACGCGCCGCTCACGCTAGAAGAGCTTCTTGCGCTTGGCCGACGACAGGATACCCAGCATTTCGCGGTACTTTGCGACGGTGCGCCGCGCGATCTTGATGCCCTGGTCATCCTTCAGCTTCTTGACGAGCGCCTGATCGCTGAGCGGCTTGCCTTTGTCCTCGGCCGCACACATCACGCGGATCGCCTGCTTGACGCTCTCGGACGCGATGTCTTCCTCGCCGACGCGCGCGATCGACGAGTTGAAGAAGTACTTGAGCTCGAAGAGCCCCTGCGGCGTGTGAACGTACTTGTTCGAGGTGACGCGCGAGATGGTCGACTCGTGCATCCCCACCGACTCGGCGACGTCGCGGAGGATCATCGGCTTTAGGTACGCGACGCCATTCTCGAGGAACTCGCGCTGCTTCTCGACGATGCACTCGGTGACCTTGATGATCGTCCGACGGCGTTGCTCGATCGCGCGGATGAGCCACTGCGCGCTGCGGAGCTTCTCGTTGATGAACTCCTTCGCCTTCGGATCCCTCAACATCCGCTGCACCAGCGTCTCGTTGATGTAGAGCCGCTGCATCCCGCGATCGTTGTCCGAGACGACGAAGCGCTCGCCGTCCTTGATGACGAAGACATCGGGGGTGATAGCGATGGTCCGCTCGTCGACCTCTGAGAAATTGCGCGCCGGAACGCTCTCGAGCTTCTGGATCTCCTGCACCGCGTCGATGACGTCTTCGAGCGAGATATCGAGCGCCTTCGCGATCGCGTTCAGGTTGCGCCGCTCGACGTCGTGGAGATGGCTCCTGATGATGGCCTTCTCGGTGTCGTCGAAGCCGATGACCTCCGCCTGCACGAGCAGGCACTCCTGGAGGTTGCGGGCCGCGACGCCGACGGGGTCGAAGCGCTGGATCATGCTCAGCACCTCCTCGGCGTCCTCGAGCTCGAGCTCGGCTTCGCGCGCGAGGTCGGCGATGGTGAGGTCGGGCAGGGTCTCGCCGTCGGGCCCGACGCCGCCCTCGAGGTCGAGGTAGCCCTTTTCGTCGAGGTTGCCGATGACGAGGAGCGCGAAGTTGCGCTCGTGGTCGAGGAAGTCGCTCATCTGCAGCTGCCAGAGGAGGTGCTCGCGCAGGCTGGAGGGCTTGGTGAGGTTCTGCTCGATCGGCGGCAGCTCCTCGAAGCCGGAGCGTGAGGCCCCGACGGGCTGACGCAGCTGCTGGTTCTCGAGGTAGCTCGCCCAGTCGATGTCCTGGGTGGTGTCGGGCTCGCGGGCGCGCTCGGCCTCGGCCTTGCTCTGGAGTGCGGACTCGGGCGGCGAGGCAGCGGCGCGACCGCCGTCGTCGTGCTCCTTCGGCTCGACCCGGTCATCGGCGAGCAGCGGGTTGCCGTCGAGCTCCTTGCGTACCTCATCGACGAGCTCGAGCCGCGACAGCTGCAAGAGGCGGATCGCCTGGACGAGCTGCGGGGTCATGACGAGCTGCTGCGTCAGTTTGACCTGCAGCTTCATCTCCATCCCGAACGCCATGCTCGCTCCTTCGACGCGCCGCGGTGCCGTACCGCGGGGCCAAACGAAAGGTTAGCACGCGCGATCGCGCGCGGTCTGGAATTTGCTTCCTCGCCGACTCAACCTGGGACTGCTGCTGCCTCGCGCGGCTCCGCGGTCCCTTGGGAGCGTGTCGCCTCCGCGCTGAGTGCGGGACGGGTGACGACGATGCCCGCCCGACCCGACGGGTACTTAAGCTTGGATCTCCCGGAGCGCGATCGCGGCGCGGTCGGCGACGCCGAGCCCCAGGGCCGCCGCGACGTCGAGGTAGCTCGGCGAACGGCCGTCCTCGGCGAGGGTCGGGAGCCCGTTCTCTTTTCGAAACCCCTCGATCACCTCCCAGCCGACGACGTCGAGCGCGACGGGATCGGTCGCCGCGTAGATCGACTCGTGCGGCGCCCGGCGGCGCGGGTTCACGTCGATCGGGCCCTCGTCGTAGATCACCTGGAAGGCGTCCGTGATGTGGAGCGCGACGCGGCTGCGGACGACCTCTTGTGCATAGAGGTGCGCGATCTGCGGCGAGGCGTTGTGCGCGTGAAACTCGTGCGGGTTCACGTTGCTGCCGTGCGTGATGTTCTTCATCGCGCCGGTGAAGCCGCAGATCGAGTGATCCTTCATCTGCGAGACGTTGAGGACGACCGTGGCCGACGTGAACGGCGTCACGTAGCGCGTCGCGACCCCGCCGACGGTGATCTTGTCCATCTCGGCCTCTTTGTTGAGGTGGACCGCGTAACGAATGCCCGCCGGCATCTCGGGCGCCGGCGCGAGAGTGTCCTTGTTGGTGACGCAGCGCGTGGCGTAGAGAAAATCGCGGTACTGCTCGAAGACGGTGATCTTCTCGGGCGGGACGCCGACGTCGATGACGGCGCGCGCGATCGCGGCGACGAGCTCGACGTTCGTCGCCATCTTCATCGTCTTGCGGCCGGCGATGCCGTTCGGCTTGATCGCGACCACGTCGTCGGGGTGCACGACGGTGGCGAAGGCCTCTCGCAAGGAGGCCTTGCCGGTGAGCGCAGTCATCGCGGCCTCGAGCATCGCCTGGGCGGCCTCGGGCTTCGGGTACGCGCCGTTGTCTTGCAGCGAGCCCGGGCGCGTCACGCGGACGACCTTGCCGGGCAGCGACAGCCGAGTGAAGCCGGCAGGCGGGCGGGCGGCCCAGCGGCGGCCCTCGGCGTCGGAGGTAGCGGGCGCGAGCGCGGCAGCACCGGAGGCGACCGCGGCGGCGCCGCCGATGAGCGAGCGGCGAGAGAGGCTGATTCGAGACACCGGCGCGATTCCTCGGTCAGCATCCTAGCGAAGCGGAGGGGCGCGTCCATTCGCATCCGCAGATGGCTTGTCGATCGCGCGCCCGGCTGGTAATCGAAGGTGCAACGTCATGATGGTACTCGCGCGCCTTTCGACGGTCGTCCTCGCCACGTCGCTCCTCGTTGCCGCTGCCGCCGGCTGTGACGATCGGCCGTTCCAAGAGCTCGAGCAACGCAAGGCCGCGGTCGCGAAGGCCGCCGTCTCCGCCGCTGCCGCCAAGGCCGCCCCCGCGGTCGCGCTCGACCCGACGGACCTCAAGCCGTTCAGCCCGCTCCCGAAGGAGTTCCCCTCGGAGGCCAACCCGATCACCGAGGCGAAGGTGACCCTTGGGCAACTGCTCTACCACGACAAGCGCCTGTCGCTCGCCCAGGACATCTCGTGCAACTCGTGCCACGACGTCGCACGCTACGGCGTCGACGGCGAGAAGACCTCGCCTGGGCACAAAGGCCACCGCGGCGACCGCAACTCGCCGACCGTCTACAACGCCGGCCACCATGTCGCGCAGTTCTGGGACGGCCGGGCCGCGACGTTCGAAGACCAGGCGAAGGGCCCGATCCTGAACCCTGGCGAGATGGCGATGCCGGACGAGAAGGCCGTGCTCGCGGTCGTCGAGTCGATCCCCGAGTACGTGACGCTCTTCAAGAAGGCCTTCCCGAGCGACAAGAAGGCGATCTCGTACGACAACCTCGCCAAGGCCATCGGCGCGTTCGAGCGCAAGCTCGTGACGCCCTCACGCTGGGACAGGTTCCTCGAGGGCGACGCGAAGGCGCTCACCGAGAAAGAGAAGCAAGGCTTCGCCGTGTTCACCAAGACCGGCTGCCCAGGCTGCCACGCGGGCCCGGCGGTTGGCGGAGGGTCGTTCCAGAAGCTGGGCCTCATCAAGCCTTACCCCGACCTGAAGGACGTCGGGCGCTTCAACGTGACGAAGGAAGAGGACGACCGCTTCAAGTTCCGCGTGCCGAGCCTCCGCAACGTCGACAAGACCGGGCCGTACTTCCACGACGGATCGATCGCGACGCTCGAGGAGGCCGTGAAGAAGATGGCCTGGCACCAGCTTGGCAAGGAGCTCAGCGCGACCGAGATCGACCTCGTGCTCGCCTTCTTGAAGTCGCTCACCGGCGAGCTCCCGGCCGAGCTCGTGAAGGTCCCGGAGCTCCCCGCGAGCACCGCCAAGACGCCGAAGCCGAAGACCTGAGCGAGCCGCGCCCCACGAGCGAATCCGCCATGAACCAACGAGCCTTTCTCTCCGAAGATGAGCTGCATCCGTCGATTCGCGAACAGGTCGCGAGCCACCATCGTGACACGGTGACGGAAGTCATGGCGGCGGTCGCGAAGCACGACGTGGTGGTGGTGGGCATGGGTCAAAACCCATTCCCGAGGCGTGCCCGCAAGGCGCTCACGAAGGCCGGAATTGCGCACGAGTACCTCGAATACGGCTCGTACCTGAGCGAGTGGCGGCGGCGGACCGCGCTCAAGATGTGGACGGGCTGGCCGACGCTGCCCATGATTTTTATCAAGGGCACGATGATCGGTGGCGCCCAAGATCTCGAGCGGCTGATCGCGTCCGGCGAGCTCGCGACGATGCTCGCGGCGCCGCGTTCGTAGCGACGAAGACCGAAAGGCGTACCGCCACCGCTGGCGGCCGCCAGGTCCGCGGTTGGCGGTCGCCAGGCTCCGCCGCCCCCCGAGCTCTCCAGGTCGGGACGCGATCAGCCCGAAATCTCGGCGAAAACGCTCCGCGCCGTGGCTGGCACGGACGTCGCTACGTCGGCGCGCATGGCGAATGACGAACGGCAGACGGGGCGTGCGGGTTGGGGGCGGCGCGTGGCGGGGACGGCCGCGTGGGTCGCCTTGCTGGGCGTGCTCGGGTGGCTCGGCGCACGGAGCGCGACGCGCCTCGAGCGCCCGGCGACGCTCGTGCTCCCGACGATCGATGCGGCCACCTTCCTCGCGCAGGTCGCCCCTGCGACGTCCGCTCCTCCGCCGTGCCCCGACGCCGAGCGGGTGCCAGGCGGTGTGCTCGCGGACGGGCGGGTGGTGCTGAACCGCGCGGGCGTGCGCGACCTGATGACGCTGCCCGGCGTCGGCGAGAAGCGGGCCCGAGGCATCGTCGCGCTGCGGACGCGGCTCGGTCGGTTCCGCAGCCTACGCGACCTGCTCAGGGTGAAGGGGCTCGGGCCTCGGCGGCTCCGCGCCTTGGAAGCGAAGTGTGTGCTCGACCCGCCGGACGAGGGGTCGGACACGCGCTCCTCGATCGGCGGCGTGGGCGACGCCGCGACGCGCCCGACGACCGAGCGCGGTGCTGCGCCGGCGGCCCACGGCCCGAGGAGGTCCGGGGCATGAGACCCTAGGCTCGCGTCAGCGCGCGGGCCATGGGGCGGCCGAGGGCCCGGGCTGCGCGGTGGCTGCGGGCACGGTCGACGACGACGAGCTAGGCGGCGTCGCCTTGAGCTTCATGTCGACGTCGACGACCACGGTCTGGCCGGCGATGAGCTCGACGGTTCGCGTCTCCTCCGGCGCGGACGGGTGGCGGAGGGTGACGGTGTGGCGACCCGGCTTCACCTCGATCGGCGTCGCCATCGGCGTCACGTCGATCGAGCGCCCATCGACGAACACTTCGGCCCACGGCCGGACGAGGACGCGCACGCGCCCCGGCTCGTCGACGATCCCTCGCGGCCCGGAGGCGGCGTCTCCTGCGCGCTCGTCGGAGCCTCGCCACCACAGCCCGACGGCGAGCACGAGGCCCGCCGCGAGGCCAACGGCTACGAGGGCCGGCGCACCGAGCGGGAGGCGGAGCGCCGTGCCTCGAGCGGCGTCGGCGTCGGCTGGGGCGGGCAGGCCTTCGGCGAGCCCTGCCTCCGCGAGCGCGCGGGAGACGAGCACGTCGCTCGGGAGCGAGGTCTCGCGGCGCAGCTCGCGCGCGAGTAACGAGGCGACGGTGGCGAGATCGGGCGGGCGCTCGTGCTGCCGCTTGGCGAGGCAGTCGAGCACGAGCCGCTCGAGCTGACGCGACACGGCGGGGTGCTCGCGCGAGGGCGGCGTGGGCGCGTGGTGGCGGATGCGCTGGCTGATGCCATCGCCATCGCCGACGAACGGTCCGCGCCCGGTGAGCATCGCGTACAGCACCACCCCGAGGAGGAAGACGTCGCTTCGAATCGTAGGCGGCTCGCCGAGGATCTGCTCGGGCGCCATGTGCGCCGGATCCGCGAGCTCGCTCGGGAAGGCCGACGCGCCGAGCGGATCGTGGAGGCACACCTGACCTTGCGCCGTCAGCTCGATGAGCCCGACGTGCAGCGCCCCGTGCGCGAGGTCGGCTCGATGAAGGGCGCCGAGGGCCGAGGCGATCTCGAGCGCGATCGCCACCGCCACGGGCGGCGGGAGCGCGCCGCTTCGCTCGAGGACCCGCGAGAGGCGATGGCCGCCCGCGTCGGCGACGACGACCAGCGGCTCGCCGCCGTCGCGCGCGAGCTCGACGAGGGTCGGCCACCCGCGGTGGCCGAGCGAGGCGAGGAGCTCGGCCTCGCGCTGGAGCGCGCGAGCGACGCCCGAGCGGTTCGTCAGCCCGGGCCGCGTCACCTTGACGAGCACGGGGAGCTCCCCCTCGCGACGCGCGCGCCAGGTGAGCGTGGCCGCGTCCTCGGAGGCGCGCTCCTCGATGCGGTAGGGACCGAGCGACTCAGGCTCCATCACGCGCTCGCGAGCAGCGATCGGCCCGTCATCTCGGCGGGCGCCTCGAGCCCGAGGAGCGCGAGAACGGTCGGCGCGACGTCGGCGAGTGAGCCGCCGGCGCGGAGCGTACCGTGTCCATCGGCCGCGAGGAGGAGCGGCACCGGGTTCGACGAGTGGGCGCCGAGGCGGCGACCGCGCTTGTCTTCATGGGCCTCGCAGCCACCATGATCGGCGGTGACGACGAGCGCACCCTCGGCCGACGCGACCGCCTCGGTAATTTGAGCGAGCGCACGATCGAGCGCCTCGAGCGCCTCGAGGCGCGCCGCGCGGTCGCCGGTGCCTGCGACGCGCTCCGCGTTGCCGAGGTGCACGAGGATGACATCGTGCGAGCCTGCGGCGATCGCGGTCGCGGCTCGCTCGGCGACACGCGCGACGTGCAGGGCTGGACGCTCGTCGGGACGCTCGATGAGGCGGGGCGCAGGGACGAGCTCAAGGTCGGCGCCGACCGGCAGCGTCGCGGCTCGACCGTCGAAGAAGGTGGTCACGTGGTCGCGGCGATCGGACTCGGCGATCCGCAGCTGGGTCAGGCCGGCGGCCGACAACGTGGCGCCGAGCGTTGCGGCGAGGGGCGGCGACGAGAACGCGGCGGGGAGCGAGAGGCCGTGCGACATCGGCACCAGCGTCGCGAGGTAGCGGTCGCGGAAAGCTCGCACCGGGTGGTGACGATCCATCAAGAGATCCTTCGTGACCTCGTCGGGCAGGTCGGCACGCGCGAGCAGCTGCGTCAGCTGCCGAAGCCCGTCGGGGCGGTGGTTCACGACGAGTCCACAGTCCTCTCCGGTCCACTCCCAAACAGGCGGGGAGTCCGAGAAATCGCAGAGAAAATCGCCGCGAAGGCCCGCGTACTCGCCGAGGCGCGTCGGCTCGACGAAGGCGTCGGTCTGCCCCTGCAGGTAGGCGAGGTTCAGCGCATCGAACGCGGATTCGGCGCGGGGCGCGAACGGTCCGAGCACCTTGTCACGGACGATCGCCTGGTACGCGAGGCTCACGCGGTCCCAGCGCCCGTCGATGTCCATCGCGTAGTGCCGACCGGCGAGTGTCCCGAGCTGGGCGCGCTTGCCCTCGAGGTGGAGCGAGAGCCGATCGAGCAGCGCGGCCGCGGCCTTCGGCGGGGTGTCGACGCCATCGAGGATCGCGTGCACGACGACCGGGACCTCGTGGAAGGCCGCGAGATCGACGAGCGCCAGCAGGTGCTCGAAGGCGCTGTGCACGCCGGCGGTGGAGAGCAGCCCGACGAGGTGCAGGGGCGCACCGTCGTAGACGGCGAGCTGATAGAGGGCGTCGAGCGTCGCGTTGCGGCCGAGCTTGCCCTGCGCCAGCGCCTCGTCGATCCGAACGCACGCGCTCGGCACGATGCGCCCGGCGCCGAGCGTGAGGTGCCCGGCCTCTCCGTTGCCGCGCGCGCCCTCGGGCAAGCCGACCTGCGAGCCGCTCGCGTCGAGGCTCGTCGCCGCGCCGCGCTCGAGGAGCCGCCGGTACGTCGGCATCGTTGCGCACGACACCAGGTTGTCCGGGCCCTCGTCCGCGAGCCCGACGCCGTCGAGCACGCACAGGACGAGAGGACGCGGACGCGGCTCGGGCATGGGAGTGCAAAGAGCGTATCACGTCGGGGCGGCGGACCGACCGGCCACCGGACGCGGCGCGACGCGGCGCTCGGAGGCGCGGCGGCTGATCGCGAGCCGCGCGAGCGCGTCGGCGCGCTCATTCAGCTCGACGCCCGCGTGACCGGGGACATAGCGCAGCTCGACCTCGCGCCCGACGAGCCGTCGCCGCAGCTCGGCGACGAGCTCGGTGTTGGCCTTCGCCTTCCAGCCTTGCTGCACGACGCCGATCGCGTAGCGGCTGTCGGTGTAGATGACGGCTGGCGTCTTCGGGTCGATCGCCTCGAGCGCGCGGAGCACCGCGGTGAGCTCGGCGACGTTGTTCGTCGCCTGCCCCAAAAACTCGGACACCTCGATGCGCTCGCCCTCGGTCACGACGACGACACCGAGCCCCGCCGGTCCCGGGTTGCCCGAGCACGCCCCGTCGCTGTAGGCGAGCGCGCTGCTCGGAGGCGGCTCGGTCGGAGGAGGAGCGGCGGCGGCCGCGCGGGCGGCGGTGGCGCGCGGCCCCGAGCTCGCGCCGCCCCGCACCTGACGCTTCGCGCCGTCACGCGCCGCTTCTTCGGCGGGGGCGCAGGTGTCATCGGGGAGCACGGTCGCATCGACGATCACGACGTTGGCCGCGACCGCGCGGTACAGCCTGCCGTCGCGCGGCTGGTAGCGGATCTCGACCCGCCCGCCGACCGTCGCGAGGCGTCCCGTCTCATCGACGCGCGCGTACACCGAGGTGCCGCGGACCTTCCCTCGCACCCACGGCATGGTCAGGGCGTCCGCGTCTGGATCGAGTCGATCGCGTGGACGGGCGCGTCGTCGCCGCCCATGAGTTCCTTCAGCGAGCCGAGCACGAGGCGGTGGCGCTCGAGCGTCGACTTGCCGGCGAAAGCGGCCGAGGCGACGGCGAGCTGGAAATGGCGGCCGTCGCCGCGCACCTCGACCTCGGCGCCGGGGAGGGCTCGCAGGATGGCTTCGCGGATCGAATCGTCGAGCGGCATGCGCGAGGGTGTACCTCAGCGCAGGCGCCTCGTCACGACGAGCGCGACGCCTAGCGGCAGATCACGTGGGCCTGGATGCCGGTCGCGTCGGCGAGCAGCGACTCGCGCTGCGCGGGGCCGATCCCGAGGCTCGCGAGCGCGGCCGGGACCTGACCGGGCTCGACCTCGTCGAACGCCGGGAAGCCGAGGTCGGTCGCGAGGCCGTCGGCGAGCGCGACGAGCGCCGCGAGCGGGTCGGGGTTGTTCGCGGGGCGGATGTCGTGGTGGTTCACGACGGCGTTCGCGAGCACCGCCGGCAGCTTCCAGCGGCTGCAGAGCCACTGCGTGGTGCGAGCGTGCATGGCGCGAATGGCGGGCCACAGCTCCTTCACGTCGACCGTGGGCGGAGGCGCGCTCACGGCCGACGCCGCGGCCCCCTGCGCGGCGCCCTCGGGATCGCCGTGGATCATGAGCGCAGCGGTGAGCCCGACGTCGTGCAAGAGCCCGGCGGTGAAGGCGACCTGCGGATCGACGCTCGAGACGTGGCGACTCGCGAGCTTGGCGAGGTGCGCGGTGGCGAGCGAGTGGGCCTGCACCTGCTCCATCGTGCGGAGGTACGCGCGCGTTCGAAACACCCGCATCTTGGTGCTCGCGACGAGGAACATCGGCCCGAGCGTGTCGTGGCCGAGGCGCGTTACCGCCTCGGCGAGCGAGGAGACCGGGGCGCCGCCGTTGTGCACGGGCGATTGCGCGACCTGGAGCACGCGCCCCGCAAAGAAGGGGTCGCGCTCGAGAAGCTGATGCGCCTCGGTCGGCTTGAATGGGCGGCGCGACAGCTCGACGAGGCGCGCGGCGACGTCGGCGAGCAGCGGCGGCTGATACGCCGACGACTGGAAGCGCTCGATGACGCGATTGCCGAGCTCGTCTCCGGCGTTCGACGTCGCTCCGGCGCCCGCGAGGAGCTGGTCGATGGAGGGCATGCCGCCCGTCGGCGCGGGAAATTTGGGGAGCATTGTCGTCCGGCGAGGTGCGACGCATCGCTCAGCGAGCGTGCCCCTCTGCTGCGCTCGTCGCTTACTGCGTCTCTGGGCCCCGGTCCAGTCTTCGGACGCATGTCCGCGGGCCCCGCGCTTTGGTCACGATCATGAGGGCGCGCTCGCCGAGGCAGGGGGACCGGTCGTGCTCGCCGCTGTCCGCTTCGAGGGACGGTCCGCGTGGCGTCCGCCTCCGGTGGGGATGCACCGTCCGTACGGTGCCCGACGTGAGCCTGTCAGGCGGCGTCGCCCTCACTCTTCGGGGCGTCGGCCTTGGCGGCGGGGAGCTTCTCGGGCTCGTCCTCTTCCCGCAAGCCCTTCTTGAAGTTTCGGATCCCCTCGCCGAGCCCCTTGCCGATGTCCGCGACGCGGCCGGCTCCGAAAAAGAGCAGTGCCACCACGAGGATGAGGATGAGCTCGGTGAAACCAATCCGTCCGCCAAACATGAGCCTCCGGGTCGCGGCGGAGCCGCGAGCGATCGTTTAAAGGAGTACCACCCGCCGCAGGGTCGCGCAATCGCGTCGGCACCGTGCTCGCTGGACGACGACGGGGCCCGTGCTTCTATCCTCCTCACATCGCCTGTATGTTCGGTCCCGTGACGAAGCACACGTCCTCCGCCCCGCGGGGCTCTCGCGTCGGCCTCGCCGTCATCGCCCTCTGCCTCGCCGTCCTCGGTGTCGGCTGCCCGTGCGCGCGCGGACCGGTAAACGCGAGCCCCGCGCTCCGCTGGTGGCTCTTTTCGAACTTCGGCGCGAGCAAGATCTGCCCCGAGATGGTGAAGCGCGGCGTCGGCCTGCGACTCCAGGATCGCGGGCCCGCGGTTGGCCGCTTCTTCCCGAACGGCTGCTCCGTCGACGTCGACAACCAGAACCAGCTCGTCACCGTCCACTTCACGGGCACGGGTTACGCGTACGCGCCGCTGAGCAAGCGGATCGGCTTCCAGTGCACGGCGTCGGTGCAGTACCGCCCGGACTTTTACCTCGGCGAGGACGACATCTACGTCTGGGGCAAGGTCAACCGCATCGTCGCGGGTCCGCGCTTCGAGCTCGGCTACGTCGAGAACGCCGCGGCGAACGTCGCCACCAGCATGACCCCGCTCGGCGCGCTCGCGAACGGTTTCGGCAACCAGATCGTCGCCGGCGAGCTCACGCGCGGCTTCACGGTGCTGCAGAGCTGGAGCACGGGGAGCAACAGCTTCGCGCTCGGCCTGCTCACGCCGCCGCAGCGCCCGTCGAGCCCGTACGACACCTCGAAGGACGCGAACTTCACCTTCGCGAACGAGGCCACCGAGGTGCAGGCGAACGAGCGCGACTACCTCGGCCCGTTCGAGGTGGTCGAGGGCGGGCAGCAGCTCGTCATGAAGATGTTCCTGCAGGGGCCGCCCGTCGATGTGATGGTGGTGCCGAAGACGGTCGGAGACGCATGGCGCGAGAGCTACCAGCTCGGGCGTCCGCTCGGCCCGCCGCCCGGCCCGGTCGTCGGTGGCGCGCCGCTGTCCCCGGGCCAGGAGGTCAAGGTCGCCTACCCGCTGCCGCCCGGGTCGTACTACGTGGTGATCGACAACACGGCGTACGCCGGCGCCGTCGCGCCTCCGCCGGTCTCGCTGCTCGATCCGCTCGGGGCCGCCGGCGTCGCTCGCCTGAGCTTCGTGGCACAGCTCGCCGACAGGTGAGGGTTCGCGCGGTCGTGTCGTCGCCGCTCAGCATTCGTCGCGCTCGCGAGGACGAGCTCCTCGACGTCGCCGCGATGGCCGCGAAGCTCCTCGCGATGCACCACGCGTTCGACGATGCGCGCTTCTTTCTCACCGAGCGGCCCGCCGAGGGCTACGCGCGGTGGTTCGCGCGAGAGCTGCCCCGAGAAGAGGTCGTGTTGCTCGTCGCCGAGCGGGAGGGCGCTCTCGTCGGCTATGCCTACGCGCGGCTCGAGGAGCGCGACTGGAACCAGCTCCTTGACGCGTGCGGCGCGCTCCACGATCTCTGGGTGGAGCCGGAGGCGCGGAGAGGCGGCGTCGCCGAAGCGCTCGTCTGCGCGGTGTTCGAGGCTCTCGTGGCGAAGGGCGCTCCGCGCGTCGTCCTTCACGCGGCCGCTGCCAACGAGGCGGCGCAGGCGCTCTTCGCGCGGCTCGGGTTTCGGCGGACGATGGTCGAGATGACGCGCGAGTTGCGCTGACGTCACTCAGTCTCGGCGTTGACGGCGAGGAGCGCGAAGCCAACCCCGACGACGGCGAGCGCGAGGACGAAGAACACGAAGCGGCGGAGCTCTCCCGTCTGTCCCGTGAGCGGCTTGACCGTCACGCCGCTGATGCCGTCGGAGCCATGCTCGAGCAGCACCGTCTGCTCCTCCTTCGTTCGGTTGAAGCGATCGCCGGCATCGCGCACGACGCGGACCGTCCCGAAGAACGCGCTCCCGACCGAGGTGATGAAGAGCGCCTTTCCACTCAACGGCCAGTCGCGAAACGACGCGAACAGCGGTCGCGCGTACGGGAGCCACGCGAGCGGAAGGAGCCCGATCAGCGCCGCTCCCCACACCCCGCTCGGCCGCGCGATCGCCATCGCGACGAAGAGCGCCGACACCAATGTCCCGACCTCGACGACGGCCGACTCGTAGAAGAACTGCGGCAGGTCGCCATCGGCGAGCCAGGTGAGCACGCCAAGCTGCCCCGGCACGGCGAGGGTGACGAGGAGCGCGCGTATGGGCTTCGCGTTCAAGCGGTAGCCTTTGACCAAGAAGAGCACGTAGACGACGACGGGGAGCCACGCCGTGACCAGCACGGGACCCAAGGTCCGCGCGTGGTAGAGCGCCGGCAGGCCCATCACCGGCAGCGCGAGGAGGTAGGCGAGGTGCACCCAACCGAGCCGGCGCGCAAACGAGGCGTCTTCGCCTCGCTCCGCGTGCAGCTCCGCGGTGTCGCTCTCGTGGATGGCCGACGTCCGCCGTTCGTGGGTCTCGCGGGCGCGGTCAGCGCTTCTTTTGCGCGCTCGCCTTTCGGCACGCCTCGCAGACGCCATAGATCTCGTGCTTGTGCGACTCGATCTCGAAGCCGAGGCGCCGCGCGAGGCGCTCCTGGAGCCCCTCGATCTCCTCGTCGTGGAACTCGGTGATGCGACGGCACTCGAGGCAGATCAAGTGGTCGTGGTGATGGTCGGCCTCGCCGTCGATCGCGACTTCGTAGCGGGTCGGGCCGTCCCCGAAGTCATGCTCGGTCGCGAGCCCGCACTCGGTGAAGAGCTTGAGCGTCCGGTACACGGTCGCGTAGCCGATGCGCGGATCGTTCGTGCGCGCGCGGACGAGCAGCTCCTCGATGGTGATGTGGCGAGGCCCACCGAAGAATGCGTCGGCGATCGTGCGCCGCTGCCCCGTCGAGCGCAGGCCCTTCTTCGACATGTACGCCTCGAGCCGCGCGTGGAGCGCGTCGTGTGCGATCGGGGCCCCCATGACGTTCCGGCACCCTGCTGTCTCTCGCTCCGCCGGTCAAGCGTCGAAGTTGGCCGGATCCGCGCGAGGTTGATAACGGCCGGACGAGCCGATGCCTCGTCGCCGTGTCCTCCGCGCCGCCCTCGCCACCGCCGTGGTGCTCGCCGGGATCGGCGGCGACGCGCGCGGGCTCGTCGAGGAGGGAGGCGCGCTCGCGAGTCGGCTGGGACACCACGTCCCCGGGCCGCCGGCGCAGAGTCTCGAGCCGACGATGGCCTCGCTCGGGGCGACGCTCACCGCAGCCGCGCGGCCCGAGCCTTTCCTCGGCGCGCCCCCGGGAGATCCGCGCGACGGGGAACCGTCCGCGAGCGACGATGCGGCCGCTCCGGTCGCGCCCGACGAGCCGGTGGTCGCAGAGCCGACCGAACCCGCGGAGCCCGAGGGCGGGCCGGTGCTCGTCAGCATCGGCCGCGAGACCTGGGTGCTCGCGGAGCCGCGCTGGGAGGCGAAAAAGCTCGGCTATTTGCGAGCGGGGGCGGTGGTGCCGCGCGCCGCAAAGATCGCGACGAGGCGCGATTGCCGCGGCGGTTGGTACCGCATCGAGCCCGAGGGGTTCGTCTGCGCGGGCGCGCGCGCGACCGTCGACCGGGAGCACCCGGCGGCGCGGCTCAGTCAGCGTCGCCCCGACACGACGGGCTTGCCCTACTTGTACGCGCTGACGCGCTATCCGACGCCGCCGCTCTACGCGCGCATGCCGACCGAGGAGCAACAGCGCTCGGTCGAGGGCGACCTCGAGTCGCACCTCCGCAACGCCCGCGCGGCCGCGACGAAGCCCGAGTACGTCGCGCCGCCCGAGCCGGAGCCGCTCCCGCCCGAGCTCGCCGACGGGCGCCTGCTCCCCTCGGTCAACGGCGAGGCGCGCGGACCTGAGCAGCTGGTCCTCGGGCACGCGAAGAAGCGCTCGGGCTGGGCGATGCTCGGCACCTACGAGTCGGGCGGTCGGCGCTTCGGGCTCACCACCGAGCTCGCGCTCGTGCCGCTCGATCGCACGCGCGTCGTCCGGCCCTCGAGCTTCCGCGGAGTCGAGCTCTCGGACGAGTACGGCCTGCCGCTCGCGGTGACGCGCGCGCGGTCGACGAAGCGCTATCAGCTCGACTCGGCCGGCGGGCTCAGCGCGCTCGCGCCGTTCGGTTCCCGCGAGGCGGTGCCGCTCACCGGCCGCGAACATCGTGCGCGCGAGGGGCTCTTGCTCGAGACGCGCGACGGGACGTGGGTGCGCGCCGATCAGGTCACCCCGATCGAGCGCTACCGCGAGCTGCCTCGCTTCGCGCGGCGCGGCGTGAAGTGGCTCGACGTGTCGCTCCTGCGACAGACGCTCGTCGCCTACGAGGGCGCGCGGCCCGTGTACGCGACGCTGGTGTCGAGCGGCAAGGACGGGGTCAAGGACCACAAGGACAGCCACGCCACCATCCAGGGGACGTTCCTCGTGCACACGAAGCACCTCAGCGTCACCATGGACAGCGACGACGAGGAGGACGAGTTCGATCTCCGAGACGTGCCGTACGTCCAGTATTTCAAGGAGGGCTACGCGCTCCACGCGGCCTACTGGCACGACGACTTCGGCACGCCGCGCAGTCACGGCTGCGTGAACCTCGCGCCGCTCGACGCCGCCTGGCTCTTCGGCTGGACGACCCCCGGGGTCCCCGAAGGCTGGCACGCCGCGATGTCCCTCAAGGCAGGGACGATCGTGCACATTCATCCTTGATCTGGGGGCGGTCCCGGGGCCATATCCCGGCATGGACCGCCTTTCGTTCGAGAAGCTGATCGCCATCGACGAGCACCTCTCCGAAGAGGAGCGCATGATCCGCGACGAGGTGCGTCGCTTCGTCCGCGAGCGCTACCTGCCCCGGGCCGGCGAGCTGTTCGCGAAGGAGCAGTTCCCGACCGACCTCATCCCGGCGATCGGGGAGCTCGGTCTGCTGGGCGGCAGCATCCAGGGCTTCGGCTGCGCCGGGATGAACCAGGTGATGTACGGCCTGGCGATGCAGGAGCTCGAGTACGGCGACAGCGGCCTCCGGAGCTTCGCGAGCGTGCAGGGCTCGCTCGTGATGTGGCCAATCTCGAAGTTCGGCTCCGAGGAGCAGAAGGAGCGCTTCCTCCCGAGGATGGCGACCGGCGAGCTCATCGGCTGCTTCGGCCTGACCGAGCCCGACGCCGGCTCCGACCCGGGCTCGATGCAGACGCGGGCGCGCAGAGACGGCGACCACTACGTGCTGAACGGCACGAAGATGTGGATCACCAACTCGCCGCTCGCGCAGGTGGCGCTGGTCTGGGCGAAGGTCGACGACGGCGGCGCCGAGTCGATCCGCGGCTTCCTCGTCGAGCGCGGCATGCCCGGCTTCGAGACGCCGACGGTGCACGGCAAGATGAGCCTGCGCGCGAGCTCGACCGGCGAGATCGTGTGCAGCGACGTGCGCGTCCCGTCGGCGAACATGCTGCCCGGCGTGCAGGGGCTACGCGGGCCCTTGTCCTGCCTGACGACGGCGCGCTTCGGGATCGCCTGTGGGGCGCTCGGGGCCGCGCGGGCCTGCCTCGACTCGGCGATCGACTACTCGTGCGAGCGCTTGATGTTCGGCAAGCCCATCGCCGGCAAGCAGCTCATCCAGAAGCAGCTCGCCGACATGGCGACCGACATCGCGACGGGCATGCTCACCTGGCTTCACTTCGCGCGCATGAAGGACAAGCACGGGCAGATCACGCCGGTGCAGGTCTCACTCTGCAAGCGCAACAACTGTAAGGTCGCGCTCGAGGCGGCCCGCGTCTCGCGCAGCATCCTCGGCGGCAACGGCATCCTGCTCGAGTACCCGGCGATCCGCCACATGCTGAACCTCGAGAGTGTGTACACCTACGAGGGCACCAACGAGGTGCATGAGTTGATTTTGGGCAATGCCCTCACCGGCCACAACGCCTTTTAACGCGGCGGAGTGACGCCGAGCTCGGCGTTGCTACCTGCGGTGCGATGCTCACGTACATTTGTACGTTCCGCTTCGCTCCTCGTCAGCGCCTTGATCTCGCCGCCCCTCGCCGCGTTAGCGCCGTGGGAGGGACGACGCTGCGCGCCCTCCTCGTCGCGCGCCTAGGCCGCGCCGCTCCTCTTCGCGAGCTCTACGCGAGGGAAGCTCCTCGTCAGCGCCTTGATCTCGCCGCCCCTCGCCGCGTGAAAGCATGACGAGGGAATTGCCGCTGCGCGCCCTCCTCGTCGCGCGTCTAGGCCACGACGCTCCTCTTCGCGAGCTCTGCGCGGCGAAGCGACGCCGAGCGAGGTGTCGCGAACTCGGCCCATTGTCGGTGCCAGCGTGGAGGCGTCGCGCCGCCTCAGCGCGTTAGGGCAACTCGACCACCCAACCCTGGATGATCTTCCCGTTGTTGTCGCCCCCGGCCTCGTCGACGAGCTCATCGCCAAGGCCCTGCTTCGTCAGGTACTGCGCGATGGTATTCTCGTCGACACTCCAGCTCGAAGCGGGCGCGAACGGGGCTGTGTTCGTGTATCGAGCTGTCTTCGAATACCGGATTCCACCCAGCGACACGGGAGCGGTCTCATACCCCGGGAAGTAGCCCGCGGCGCTGCCTATTGCCATCGTTGACGTCGCATTGATGATCGGGGCGAGGCCGGTCTGGGCGCCTTGAAGAACACCATCCAAGTACGCTCGACCCGAACCATCCCCATCGTAGACCATTGCGAAGTGATGCCAGCCCGTGTCGAGCGCCGGAATGGGGCTGGTTTTGATCGACATGTTCCACGGCCCGGAGGTGTCATTGTACGTGTAGGCGTACAGCTTTCGTTCGTAGCTAACAATCGGACGAATCGCATACGCGGCGTAGTTCTCGTTCATGTCGAAAAGATGGCCATAGGTCGGATGGCTGGGATCGGAGGTCGCGTACAGCCCGTGAATTCGCACCCAGAATTCAAATGTCCACGGCCCTGACCCTCGCGCGAAGCCGGAATTGTTCACCGCAATTCGCGAGTGCTTCATGACAGAGCGCATGGCGAATAACGGCGCAGCGGAGCACACCTCGCACGCGCCCGCCTGGCAGACCTTGCCTGCGGCGCACTGGGTGTTGCACGCGCCGCAGTTCGAGGGATCGTTCTTCGTGTCGACGCAGACGTCGTTCGAGTTCGCGTCCTTGCACTGCTTCAGGTTCGCTCCGCACGTCGTCGCGCACTTGCCGAGGGAGCACACCTCACCCTTGCCG
>Ga0194129_10001286_pt1 | contig 42005 bp, 36 predicted proteins | sample TA2KigCa35mmetaG_FD_150862 | JGI IMG/M metagenome (GOLD analysis project Ga0194129, IMG submission 150862) | Freshwater microbial communities from Lake Tanganyika, Tanzania - TA2015038 Kigoma Deep Cast 35m | ecosystem: Environmental > Aquatic > Freshwater > Lake | place: Tanzania: Lake...
CGGTGCCACAATTGCTGCAATAGTTCATTCGTTGAGCGTTGGTGCCGGGAGAGGGAATCGAACCCACACTCTGTCGCCAGAACCGGATTTTGAGTCCGGCGCGTCTACCAGTTCCGCCATCCCGGCTCCTGGAAAGGGCCGCAGTATACGTGAAACCTGATGCCGACTTGCCTACCATGCGCGCCGTGCACGCCTCCGACTTCGATTTCGAACTGCCCCAGGAACTCATCGCGCAACGGCCGCTAGCGCAGCGGACGGCCTCGCGACTGTTGATTTTGGATCCGCGCAGCGGGCCGGCCATCACCGACGCCGGCATTCGTGATCTCGTCGACTTGCTCGAGCCGCGCGATCTGCTGGTGTTCAACGACACTCGCGTCATTCCGGCACGGCTACACGGCCAAAAGCCGAGTGGCGGCGCCGTCGAGATGCTGCTCGAGCGCCCGCTCGCCGGAACCCTGGCGCTGCTGCACATGCGTGCCAGCAAGCCGCTGCGGCCCGGGCAGATCGTGCATTCGGCGGGCGGCGATGTTGTGGTCGAGGGTCGCGAGGAAGATCTTTTCCGCGTGCGACTGCCCGCCCCGGCGATCGAGTTTTTCAGCGCGCACGGCGAGGTACCGCTGCCGCCGTACATCGAGCGTACGCCGGAGGCTGCTGATCTCGAGCGCTATCAAAGCGTGCTCGCGCGTGTGCCCGGCGCTGTTGCCGCGCCGACCGCGAGTCTGCATTTCGACGACGCCCTGCTCGAGGCCTTGGCCGCACGCGGCATTCGCCGTACGACACTCACCCTGCATGTGGGCGCGGGGACTTTTCAGCCGCTGCGCAGCGAGCGCATCGAAGATCACGTCATGCATGCCGAGTGGGCCGAGGTGCCTGCGACGGCCTGCGCCGCGATTGCCGCAACCCGTGCCGCAGGCGGACGCGTGGTGGCGATCGGCACCACGGTCGTCCGCGCGCTCGAGTCCGCGGCGCTGGCGTCAGCGGAGCGCGCTGCAGACGAGAGCGCATCCGGGGCGCTCGCGCCCTGGACCGGCGAGACGCGAATTTTCATCAGGCCGGGATTTCGTTATCGCGCGGTCGATGCACTACTCACCAATTTTCATTTGCCGCGCTCGACGCTGATCATGCTGGTCAGCGCCTTTGCAGGTCGCGAGGCGACGCTTGCGGCCTATGCGCATGCCGTGGCGCAGCGGTATCGATTTTTCAGTTACGGTGACGCCATGTTCATCACCTCGAGAGCGCCGTGAGCTTGCGCTACGAATTACTCGCGACCGATGGCGCGGCCCGGCGCGGTCGGGTGCAGGCGAGGCACGGCAGCATCGAAACACCGGCGTTCATGCCGGTGGGTACCTATGGCACGGTCAAGGCCATGACGCCCGAAGAACTCGAGGGTCTGGGCGCCGAGATTATTTTGGGCAATACGTTTCATTTGATGCTGCGACCGGGGCATCAAGTGATTGCCGAGCTCGGCGGCTTGCATCGTTTCATGCACTGGTCGCGGCCGATCCTTACCGACTCCGGCGGTTTTCAGGTCTTCAGTCTCGCGAAATTGCGCAAGATCACCGAGGAGGGCGTGCGCTTTCGCTCGCCGATCGATGGCAGCGAAGTGCGCCTCACGCCCGAAGATTCGATGGATGTGCAGCGCGCGCTCGGCTCCGACATCGCGATGATGTTCGACGACTGCACCGCGTGGCCGGCGACGCACGAGCAGGCGCGTGCCTCGATGGAGCGATCGATGCGCTGGGCGAAGCGCTGCGTCACGCATTACTACCGCGAGGGCGATCGCGATGCGGCGCCAGGCGATCTCTTCGGCATCGTGCAGGGCGGCATGTACGAGGATCTGCGGCGCGAATCTTTGAGCGCGCTGCTCGAGCTCGATCTGCCTGGCCTCGCCGTGGGGGGTCTCGCGGTGGGCGAGCCCGAGCCCGAGCGCTTGCGCGTACTCGAAGCCTTGCTGCCACACATGCCGATCGATCGACCGCGCTATCTCATGGGCGTGGGCCGACCCGAGGACATCATCGCAGCGGTGCTGCGCGGGATAGACATGTTCGATTGCGTGATGCCAACGCGACATGCGCGCAACGGCCACCTCTTTACCTGCACCGGCGTCATCAACATCCGCAACGCCGCGCACCAGCGCGACCCGGGCCCGATCGACCCGGACTGCGCCTGTTACACCTGCCGCCATTACTCGCGGGCGTATCTGCGCCACCTCGACCGCTGCAACGAGATTCTGGGCTCCCGGCTCAACACCATTCACAACCTGCATTTCTATCTTGAGCTGATGCGCCAGCTCCGGGCGGCCATCGAGGCCGGTCGGGTGCAGGAATTTGCCCGCGATTTCCTTGCCCGGCGGGGGGCTGTGGCATAATCCGCGGCCTTTTTCGACCCGTCACCTACCCGAGGACCCGATCCCATGAATGGACTGATCCCCGAGGCCTATGCTCAGGCCGGCGGCGCCGCACCCGGTGGCCAGCTCGCACCGCTTTTGATGATGGTGCTGTTCATCGTCATTTTCTATTTTTTGCTGATTCGCCCACAGCAAAAGAAGGCCAAAGAGCACGCCGCCATGCTCGGCAAGCTTGCCTCAGGCGATGAGGTCGTGACCGCCGGTGGCATCGTCGGCAAGGTGACCGAGGTTGACGACGGTTTCGTCACCCTTGAAATCGCCCCCGAAGTCCGCATCAAGGTGCAGAAGTTCCAAGTGAGTTCATTGGTGCCCAAGGGCACCCTGAAGGGCTGATACATGCTCGAGTTTGCCCGCTGGAAGTACATCCTCGTCGCCGCCGTTCTGGTGCTGGCGACGGTCTTTGCGCTGCCCAATGTTTTTGGCGAGGACGCCGCGTTGCAGGTGGCCCGCAAAGACCGCAGTGCGATCGAAGCCGACGGGCAACGCTCGGTCGAGGACTTCCTGCGCGGCAAGGGCGTGACGGTCTCGCGCAGCTACATCGACAATGGTCGTTTGATGCTGCACTTCTCCGAAGTGCCCGAGCAGCTGAAGGCGCGCGACCTCGTCAATGAAAACTTCGCCCGCGACTACGTCACGGCGCTGTCCTTCGCCTCACGCGCCCCGGATTGGTTGCGCAATATCGGCCTGCGCCCGATGCCGCTCGGCCTCGATCTGCGCGGTGGCCTCTATCTGCTCTATCAGGTCGATGTCGATGGCGCAGTCGCTCAAGTGCTCGAAGTGTACGAGCAAGATCTGCGTCGGGCGCTGAGTCAGGACAACGTTCAATTCATTGATGTCGTGCAGGTGGCCGAGGGCACGGTCAAGCCGAATGGCCTGCGCGTATTGCTGCCGACGGGTGCCGACCCGGCGCCCGCGCGCGAGGCCATCCGACGTGTATTGCCCGATCTCACGATCTCGGCGCAGCCGGGCGGGGTCGGGCCGATCCTGCAGGCCTTGCTGACAGCGACTCAGCTCAAAGAGCGTCAGGACTACGCCATCTCGCAAAACCTGACCACCATCCGCAATCGCGTCAACGAGCTCGGCGTGTCCGAGCCCGTGGTGCAGCGGCAGGGTATCGATCGCATCGCCGTGCAGCTGCCCGGCGTGCAGAACTCGGCCGAGGTCAAAGATATTCTCGGCAAGGTCGCGACCCTCGAGTTTCGCCTGGTCGACATTCAAAACAGTGTTTCGGACGCTGTGCAGCGCGGTCGGGCACCGTTCGGCTCCAAGCTCTATGAAACCCGCGAAGGTCAGCCGACGCTGTTGAAGCGCGACATCATCGTCACCGGCGATCAGCTCATCGACGCCACCACGGCGGCCACCGAACAGGGGCCGGGTGTGTCGGTCAAGCTCGATGCCTCGGGCGGTGAAGAAATGCTGCGTACCACGCGGGCCAATCTCGGCAAGCCCATGGCGGTCGTGTTCATCGAGCAGCGTCGCGAAGAAGTCGATGTCGGCGGCCAGAAAGTGCAGCGCGACATCAAAGAAGAGAAGGTGATCAACACCGCGACCATTCAAGGCATTTTCTCGAACAGCTTCCAGATCACCGGCCTTGGCGTCAACGAAGCGCGCGAGCTCGCCTTGCTGCTGCGCGCCGGTGCACTGGCTGCGCCCATTTTTGTCATCGAAGAGCGCGTGGTGGGTCCGGGCCTCGGCAAAGAAAACATCGCCAAGGGCACAACTGCGCTGATGATCGGCATGGCGCTGCTGTTCGTGTTCATGCTGGTTTATTACAAGATGTTCGGCGTGGTCGCGAACATCGTGCTGCTCGCGAACGTGGTGCTGCTTGCAGCCTTGCTCACCCTGTTCAAGGCGGCGCTCTCTTTGCCGGGTATCGCCGGCATCGTGCTGACCGTCGGCATGGCGGTCGATGCCAACGTGCTCATCTACGAGCGCATTCGTGAAGAAATCCGCAACGGCGTGACGCCGCAGACCGCCATTTCCAAGGGCTTCGAGAAAGCCTTCTCGGCGATTGCCGACTCCAACATCACGACGCTGATTGCCGGCATCGTGCTGTGGGCCTTCGGCACCGGACCGATCCGCGGCTTCGCCGTGGTGCTCTCGCTCGGCATCCTGACGTCGATGTTCACATCGCTCCTTGGCAGCCGTGCGCTGCTGACTTTGGTGTACGGCGGCGCACGCCGTCCTGAAAAACTTTCGATCTGACGCGGCACCCCGGAGTCTCGCCACCATGGAATTCTTCAAGAGCAACAGCCGCGTCGCCTTCATGGGCACTCGCAAACTTTGGTACGCGGTGTCGGCCACTCTGTTCGTCATCTCGCTGGTTGCGCTCTTTACCAAGGGCCTCAATCTGGGTGTCGACTTCACGGGCGGTATCACGATCGAAGCAAAGTTCACGAGCGAGGCCAGGCCCGAACAATTGCGCACGGGTCTCGAGCGTGCGGGTTTCGAAGACGTGCAGGTGCAGAACTTTGGTTCGTCGCGCGACGTCGCGATCCGTTTGCCGCCGCCTGAGGGTCAGTCCCCAGATGAGGTTCGTGCCGAAATCGAGGGCGTGTTGAAGGCTGCAGATCCGAACGTGGTCGTCAGCCGCCTCGAAGTGGTGGGTCCGCAGGTCGGCGCCGAGTTGCGCAATTCCGCCGTGGTCGCGCTCATCAGCACGCTCATCCTCATTTTCATCTACGTTTTCATCCGCTTTCATGCCTGGCAGCTTTCTGCGGGTGCCATCTTTGCGGCGATCCACGATCCCGTCATCGTGCTCGGAGTCTTTGCTTTGAGCGGCATCGTGTTCGATTTGTCGGTAGTGGCCGCACTGCTCGCGGTCATCGGCTATTCGCTCAACGATACGGTCGTGGTGTTCGATCGAATCCGTGAGCGTTTTGACGCCAACAAACGTATGGCGCCGGTCGAAGTGCTCAATCAGTCGGTGAACCAGACCTTGTCGCGCACCATCATGACGTCTCTCACCACGCTGGTCGTGGTGCTGGTGCTGCTCTTGTTAGGGGGGCCGGTGTTGCAGCCTTTCTCGTGGGCGCTGGTGGTCGGCATACTGGTGGGTACCTACTCGTCGATTTACATTGCAGCCTCGGTTGCCCTCGATATGGGATTGACGGCCGAGAGCTTGTTCCCCACGCGGAAAAAACTCGCCATCGACGACATGCCCTGATCGGCGTCCTGATCACTGCACACAGCAGTAGCGGTTAGACGGGCCGCCCCCCTACAATCGGGTGAATCAGCCCGAGGGGGGACGAAACATGAATTTCCGCATCAAGCCGCTCGATGACATTCTTGCCAATGCCGAGCGCAAGAGTCTCAAACGCACTCTCGGGGCTTTCCAGCTCACCATGATGGGTGTCGGTGCAATCATCGGCACCGGCATCTTCGTGCTCACAGCCGAGGCTGCCCAAAAGGCGGGTCCGGGCATGATGATCTCGTTCATCATCGCCGGCTTCGTGTGCGCGGTGGCCGCGCTTTGCTATGCCGAACTCTCCTCGATGGTGCCGGTCTCCGGTTCCGCGTACACCTACTCGTACGCTGTGCTCGGCGAGGCCATCGCGTGGATGGTCGGCTGGGCGCTGGTGCTCGAGTTCGCGGTCGCAGCGAGCGCGGTATCAGTCGGTTGGTCGAACTACTTCGTTGGCAATATAGAGCGCATGTTCGATATCGAACTCGCCGACACCTGGACCAAGGGTGTCTACGCCGGCGGCTTTATCAATCTGCCGGCGGCGGTGATCGCCATGCTGGTGACCGGACTGCTGCTCATTGGCACCCGCGAGAGCGCGACCGTCAACGCCTTCCTCGTGCTCATCAAGGTGGCCGCCCTCGTGCTGTTCATCGTCTTGGCGATCCCGGTGATCAACGGCGATAACTTTCAGCCCTTTGCGCCCAATGGCTTTTTCGACTCGGGTGGTCTCGGTATTGGCATCGCCGGCGCGGCAGCCTCCATTTTCTTTGCGTATGTCGGCTTCGACGCGGTGGCGACCGCTGCCGAGGAGACCAAGAATCCGCAGCGCAATATCCCGATCGGTCTCATCGGTAGTCTTGCGATCTGCACGGTATTTTATTTGGTGGTGGCGGCGGGTGCAGTGGGCGCGATCGGCGCGCAGCCGGTGGTCGACGGCTCCGGGGTTCCGTTGTCGCCGGGCAGCGAGGCGTTCTTCGCCGCCTGTGCCCAAGAAGCGAACCGTACCCTGCTGGCCTGCAGTGACGAGCCGCTCGCCCACGTGCTCGACATGATCGGCTGGGGCAAGGTGGCGCAGCTGCTCGCGCTGGCGGCCTTCGTGGCGCTGCCCTCGGTCATCTTGATGATGCTGTTCGGCCAGACGCGAATTTTCTTTGTGATGGCGCGAGATGGCTTGCTGCCTTTCGGCGAGACGCTTTCCAAGGTGCACCCGAAGTACGGCACGCCGTACATCGTCACCTTGATCACTGGCTCTGCGGTCACGATTTTCGCGGCCTTCTTCCCGGTCGGTGTGCTTGCCGATATTTCCAATAGCGGGACGCTGTTTGCCTTCCTCACCGTAGCCGTGGGTGTGATGGTGTTGCGACGCCGTGAGCCCAACCGGCCGCGCCCGTTCCGCACGCCGCTGATTTGGCTGGTGGGACCCATGGCCTTTATCGGCTGCGCGTTCTTGCTGTTCTCCTTGCCGTTGCGCACGCAGTTCACTTTCTTGGTGTGGACGCTCGCCGGCTTGCTGGTCTACTTCGCTTACGGTTACCGCATGAGCCCGCTCGCGAAGCCGCGCGCCTGAGCGACAGGCGCGGCATGGGAGTGATGCGCAGTGGCTGAGTCCGATGCCAAGCTTGCGAATCGGATTCTGCTCGGTCTCGTGATCGGCGCGGCGGCGGGGGCTTTGACCCTCGTCGTCGGTGCGCAGGTGCCCGCGATCCTCGAAACCGCGCGCACAATCTCGTCGCAGGTGTTCGACCCGCTCGGGCAGATTTTCCTGCGCATGCTTTTCTTTGTGGTGATGCCGCTGGTGTTTGCCTCGCTCGCCGCGGGCGTTGCACAGCTCGGTGAACTGACGCGACTCGGTCCGCTGTCGGTGCGGACCTTCACGCTGTTTTTCCTCAACATGTCGATCGCCTGCGTGCTCGGGCTCGTCGTGATGAACGTGCTGCAGCCAGGTGGCGCGGTCGAGGGCGACACCAAGGCGCGTCTGCTCGAAGAATACGGCACGGCGTCGGGCAAGCTGATCGAGAAGCAGGCGGCACAGCCTGACATGAGCTTTCAGACCGTGGTCGACATGTTCATGCCGCGCAATTTTCTCGGCGCCATCACCGGTCACGATCGCGCCATGCTCGGCGAAGTATTGCCGCTGATTTTGTTCGCCATCCTGCTCGGCGCCGCAGCGCTGCGTTTGCAAACGCGTCGACGCGAACAGTTGCAGTCGGGGCTCGAGCTTGTCACCGAACTGATGACGGGCATCGTGCGTTTTGCGCTGCTGCTGGCGCCGATTGCGGTGCCGGCGATGATTTACAGCGTCGTCGTCAAGATCGGCTGGGATATTTTGATCGCGCTGGGTGTGTTCGTGGTCGGCTGTCTTGCGGTCATGTTCTTGCACCTCTTCGGCACGATGTCGCTGTGGCTCAAACTTTTCTCGCGTTACGGCCCGATGCAGTTTTGGCGCACTATTCGTCCGGTACTGGTGACGGCGTTTTCGACGAGTTCGAGCAGTGCCACCTTGCCCGCGGCACTCGCCTCTGCCCGCGACGATTTAGGCATTCGTCCGACCACGGCCGGCTTCGTGCTGCCGCTCGGTACCACCATGAACATGGCGGGTACGGCGCTCTACGAGGGCTGCGTCGTGCTGTTCGTGGCGCAGGTGTTCGGTATTTCTTTGGGCGTCGGCGAACAGGTCACGCTGCTGCTGTTGGCCGTACTCGGTGCGGTGGCTGCCGCAGGTATTCCCGGCGGCTCTTTGCCGATCATTGCCGGCTTGCTGATCACTTTCGGTATTCCGCCCGAAGGTATTGGTATTGTTCTCGGTGCGGATCGACTGCTCGACATGACGCGCACCATGGTCAACGTGGGCGCCGACATGGTCACGACCGCAGTGGTCGACACGCTCGAGGGCAAGTCGGCATCGACTGCAGGGGGTTCTGAAAGCGCATGAGCGTCACACGCACCCCGCGTTGGCCATGGATCTGGCCTGCGCTGGCCTGGTGCGCAGTGCTGTTCATGTCGTTCTTGCCCGAGTCCTGGGCCTGGATCGTCTTCGTCGTGGCGCTGGTCGGTGCAGTATTGGCTGCCGTTCATCATGCCGAGGCCATCGCCGAGCGCATCGGAGAACCTTTCGGCACGCTGGTGCTTGCCGTAGCGGTGACGGTGATCGAGGTCGCGCTGATCGTCTCGCTGATGCTTGCCGAGGGCGAACCGAATCTTGCCCTGCCGCGCGACACCGTGTTTGCCGCAATCATGATCATCATCACCGGCATGGTGGGCCTTTGTTTGCTGACGGGCGGCGTTCGGCATGGCGAAAGCAGTTTTGGTCGCCTTGGTGCGAGTTCGGCGTTGGCTACCTTGGCGGCGCTCTCGGTGCTCACGCTGGTGTTGCCGAATTACACGACCAGCCAGTCGGGGCCGTCCTATTCCGCTTCGCAACTGACCTTCGTGGCGCTGGTGTCGCTCGTGCTATACGGCGCTTTCGTGTTCGTGCAGACCGTCAGACACCGCGACTATTTCATTGACGAGGAGCATAAGCGCTTGATCGCACTGGCGCGCGCTGCGCAGACCGGTGAGCCCTTGCCGGAGCACAGCGCGGAGGCGGTCACAGGCCGTGCTCCGATGGCGCTGACCCTGTTGGTGTTGCTGCTGGCGCTCGGCGCCGTGGTGTTGCTCGCCAAAGCGCTGGCCCCGGGGATTGCGGCGGCCGCCAGATCGATCGGTGCACCGAACGCCGCCGCGGGTGTTTTCATTGCCGTGATCGTGTTGCTGCCCGAAAGTCTTGCGGCATGGCGAGCGGCCCGTGCCAATCGCATGCAGACCAGCATGAATCTCGCCATCGGTTCGGCGCTGGCCTCGATCGGCCTCACCATTCCGGCAGTGGCGGTTCTGTCGTTTTGGCAGGGCTGGACGCTCGAGCTGGGTCTCGGCGAGCGCGAGATCTTGCTGCTTGCGCTCTCGCTGCTCGTGTCATCGCTCACCGTCGCCAAGGGCCGCACCATGGTGTTGCATGGCGTGGTACACCTCGTGATCTTTGCCGTCTATCTGTTTACGACGGTGGTTCCGTAGGGCCGATCTGGCGTCAGTCCTCGCGCAATTTCGGCGTGAGGTGCGGCGCGAGCAGCGCCACCATGGCTTCATAAACTTTGGGCGAGGCGGCGATGATGTTGCCACCTTGCTTGAATTCGCCGCCCGAGAGCGTGCCGACGCGGCCGCCCGCTTCTTCGACCAGCAGTGAACCTGCCGCCGTGTCCCAGGGACCAAGCCCAATCTCAAAGAAACCGTCGGTGCGACCTGCGGCGACATAGGCGAGATCGAGGGCAGCTGAACCCGGGCGGCGCACGCCCGCGGTGTTCAGCATCACGTCTTTGAGCATTGCGAGGTAGGTGTCGAGGTATTCGGTGTTCGCGCGATACGGAAAACCGGTGCCGATGAGCGCGCCCTCGAGCGTGCGTTGTGCGCTGACGCGCATGCGACGATTTTCTAGGTGGGCACCATCGCCGCGCGAGGCGGTGAAGACTTCTTGGCGCATGGGATCGTAGACCACGCCGTGCTCGATCCGGCCGCGCACACGCGCACCGATGGAGACACAGAAATGCGGCAACCCATGGATGAAATTGGTAGTGCCATCCAGCGGATCGATGATCCACTCGACCGGGCCGTTGCCGATCTGACCACTCTCTTCACCCAAAAAAGCGTGGTCGGGGTAGGCACGACGGATGGTGGCGATGATGTCGGCCTCGGCAGCCCGGTCGACTTCGGTGACGTAGTCGTTGCGACCTTTGCTCGACACTTCGAGCGAGTCGAGCCGATTGAGGCTGCGAACGATCAGGTCAGCCGCACGACGCGCGGCGCGCACGGCAATGTTGAGTAGTGGCTGCATACTGGCAAAGAGCGATAGAAAAACGCCGCTAGAATACCACGCGCATGATTACCGCCGCCGACATCCGCGTTGTTCTCGTCGAGACCTCCCACCCCGGCAACATCGGCGCCGTGGCGCGGGCCATGAAAAACATGGGTCTCGAAAAACTCGTCCTGGTGCGTCCCAAGGAATTCCCGCACTCCGAAGCCAGTGCGCGCGCTTCGGGGGCGACCGACGTGCTCGAGCAAGCCACGGTCGTCGACACGCTCGAGGCGGGAATCGCCGACTGCGGATTCATCGTCGCCACCACGGCGCGCGATCGCGATCAGAACATCCGCGTGCTCGATGTACGCGACGGTGCCCTGCGTCTGGTCGCCGAGAGCGCACGAGGTCCCGTTGCGCTGCTCTTTGGCAACGAGCGCACGGGTTTGACCAACGAAGAGCTCTCGCTCGCGCATCTTTTGCTGCGCATTCCTGCCAACCCTGCCTATGCCTCGCTCAACCTTGCGATGGCCGTGCAGCTCGTGACCTACGAGGTCTACCGCGCGCGCGGGGCGCAGCATGTCTCGGCGCCAGGCGCCGTGCCGTTTGCGACTGCGGGCGAGATGGAGCGTCTCTACGCGCATCTCGCCGAGGTGCTCGAGCAAGTGGGTTTTCGCGATCGCACGACCAGCGGTACGCATCTCATGGAGCGCATCCGTCGCTTCATCAATCGTGCCGAGCTCGATCAGAACGAAGCCAATATCTTGCGCGGCATTCTCACCGCCATTCAGGGGCGTCGTCGTCAGGCCGGTGAGCGCTCGAATAATTCACCGGCCAAAAACGCGACGGATGAGTCGTGAGCGACCGCCTCAGCGTGCCGATATTTTTGGATCATGCCTCGACCACGCCGCTCGATCCTGCAGTGGGCGCGGTCATGGTCGAAGTGCTGCAGGGTGCGCTCGGCATCGGTAATCCCTCATCGAGCACGCACGAGTACGGCCGAGCAGCCGCTGCCGCCATCGAGCGGGCGCGAGTCGAGATCGCGCGACTGATCAACGTCGATTCACAGGATCTCGTATTCACCTCGGGCGCGACGGAAGCCGACAATCTTGCCGTGCTGGGTTTGGCCCGCGGGCGTGCCAATCAGGGTCGTCATCTCGTGACTGCGCGCACCGAGCACAAGGCAGTACTCGACCCCTGCAAGCAACTCGAGAAGCGCGGCTGGCAAGTCAGCTGGCTCGAGCCCGCGCGTGATGGGCGCATCACAGCAGAATCTTTGGCCGCAGCGCTGCGCGACGACACGCAGCTGGTGTCGATCATGCACGCCAACAACGAAACGGGAGTCGTGCAGGACATCGCAGCACTCGCATCGGTCTGTCGTGAGCGAGATATTTTTTTGCACTGCGATGCTGCGCAGTCGGCAGCGCGATTACTCCTCGATGCGCGTGCGCTCGGCATCGATCTGCTCTCGCTGTCGGCGCACAAGATGTATGGCCCAAAGGGCATCGGCGCGCTCTGGGTGTCGCCGCGCGCGCGGCCTTGGCTCGAACCTTTGATGTGGGGTGGCGGTCATGAGCGCGGGCTGCGCCCGGGAACCTTGGCTACCCATCAGATCGTGGGCTTCGGCGAGGCAGCCAACAGGGTGCGCGAGCGTCGTGACAGCGATGCGGCGCAGGTCGAGCGTCTGGCCTCGGTATTTCGCGGGGCGCTGCAGGGGCTCAAAGATATTGTCTGGAACGATCATCCGCAGCATCGTCTGCCCGGGCTGGTCTCGATCAGCGTGCTTGGGGTCGAAGGCGAAAGTCTGATCGCAGCCATGCCCGGTATTGCCGTATCGAGCGGAGCCGCCTGTGATTCGGCGGTGGGCGAACCTTCGTACGTGTTACGTGCGCAGGGTGTTGCGCCCGAACTGGCGCAATCCACGCTGCGCATTTCCTTTGGGCGCTTCAACAGCGAAGCCGAAGCGCAGCAGGCGGCGGAGATCTTGCGTAGCGCAGTCGCAGACCTGCGTGAGCGCGACGCACCGGGTCCGCCTGCGGGCGAGGGTTGGCACCTGGGGATGGCGGGAACTCTGCGCGAGGGCGCACGTATCCGTGCGTATTTGCGAACGCGACCTGCGCCTGCGGGCGAGCCGGCCGCTGAGCCCGCAGCCGCCTTGCGCATCGAGGCTCTCGAGTTCCGGGCTGCGACCTGTCCGGCAGTGCGGGGTGTGCTCGATGATCTGCAGCGGCGCTGCATCGGCCGATCGCTCGCTGATCCACTACCCGGCGGACCGCGCGACTGGGCGCGCGAGTGTGCGCTGCCGACCGAGAAACTCGGGCGGCTGTTGTTGGTCGAAGATGCATTGCGCGCCGCGGTGGCTGCGGCGCTAAAATGATGGCCTCATGGCGATTTCCTTGACAACGGCTGCTGCAGATCGAGTCCGCAACTTTTTGCAGTCACGCGGGCAGGGGCTTGGACTGCGCCTCGGGGTCCGCAAGACGGGCTGCTCGGGCTTTGCCTATGTCATCAACTACGCCGACAACACCCAGCCTGACGACCTGGTGTTCGAAGATCGCGGCGTCAAGGTGTTTGTCGACCGCGACAGCCTCCCCTACATCGATGGCACCGAAGTCGACTTCGTGAAGCAGGGCCTCAACGAGGCCTTCCGATTCCGCAATCCCAACGTGAAAGGCGAGTGTGGTTGCGGCGAAAGCTTCAACGTTTAAAAAAACCCTTACCCGCCAGTCACTTGCGTGATTTTCTGCGTTGCCGCTAGGGGGTGGGCGCAGGTACACTACGCGATTACCCGTCCCTTTCTCATCACAACCGAAGGAATCGTCCCATGGCGCTGGAGCGCACTTTTTCGATCGTCAAACCCGATGGCGTGGCTCGCAATCTGATCGGCGAGGTTTACCGCCGCTTCGAACAGGCGGGGCTGCGCGTGGTCGCTGCCCGCATGGTTCGCCTCTCGCAGGCCGAGGCCGAGGGATTTTATGCGGTGCATCGTGAGCGCCCGTTCTTCAAGGATCTTGTCAAGTACATGACTTCGGGTCCGGTGATGTTGCAGGTGCTCGAGGGCGAAAACGCCATCGCCAAAAACCGCGAGATCATGGGCGCCACCGATCCAAAGAAAGCCGCACCCGGCACCATTCGCGCCGATCTCGCCGAGAGCATCGAAGCGAACACCGTGCACGGCTCCGACGGCGCCGAGACGGCAGCCCAGGAAATCGCGTACTTCTTCCGCGGCATCGAGATCTGCCCGCGCGCCTAAGCGCCCGACAGTCATGAGCGAAGCCGCCGCAGCACGCACAAACCTGCTTGGGCTCGAAAAGCCCGAACTCGAAGCGTTTGTGGGTGCACTCGGCAACAAACCCTTCCGCGCGCGACAGCTGATGAGCTGGCTCTACAAGCGCGCGGAGGGGGACTTCGCCGCCATGACCGATCTCGCGCGTGATTTTCGCGCGCAACTGCACGACGTTGCCGAAGTGCGCACGCCAGAGATCGTCTCGCGTCACGATTCGGCCGATGGCACGCGCAAGTGGTTGCTGCGCGCCGACAGCGCGCAGGCCTTCGAGATGGTGTTCATCCCCGAGATCGATCGCGGCACGCTGTGCATTTCTTCGCAGGTCGGATGTGCGCTCGACTGCGCGTTTTGCTCGACGGCGCAGCAGGGCTTCAATCGCAATCTCACCACTGCAGAGATCGTCGGTCAGGTTTGGCTGGCGAACAAGGAACTTGGTTTCGAGCCGGGTGGCGAGCGTCGCATCACCAATGTCGTGTTCATGGGGATGGGCGAGCCGCTGGCGAATTTTCGCAATGTGGTGCCGGCCATCCGTATTTTGCTCGATGATCTCGGGTTCGACATTTCACGACGGCGCGTGACGCTGTCCACCTCGGGTCTTGTGCCGCTCATGTACAAGCTCGCCGAGGAAGTGAACTGCGCTCTCGCGGTTTCTTTGCACGCGCCTGACGATGCGCTGCGCAATGAGCTCGTGCCCATCAATCGCAAGCATCCGATCGCCGAGCTGCTCGAGGCCTGCTGGCATTACATCGACGAGCAGAACGGCCGCAGCGTCACCTTCGAATACGTGATGCTCGATGGCGTCAACGATCAACTCGAGCACGCTCGCGCGCTTGCCCGCATGTTCAAGGGCCGGCCTGCCAAGCTCAATCTGATCCCGTTCAATCCGTTTCCGGGCACGAGCTATCGACGCTCGCCCATGCCCGTGATCACGCGTTTTCGCGACGAACTCATTCAGCGCGGCGTGCTCGCGACCATTCGTCGCACTCGTGGCGATGACATCGATGCGGCCTGCGGCCAGCTCGCCGGACGCGTCAATGACCGCACCCGCATCCGTCTCGGCGAAAAACTCGCAGGAGCGATGGCGTCATGACCGAGGAGCTCATACTCACGAGTCCAGGCGAAGAGTCGATCGGGCCGCGGCTAGCCCGGCTGCGCAAGGAGCGCGGCCTGAGCACCGCTGCGGCTGCGGCCAAGTTGCATTGCGACGAGACCATCTTGCAGGCGCTTGAAACCGAGCGCTTCAATGATATCGGCGCGCGGGTTTTCGTGCAGGGTCATCTGCGGCGTTACGCCGAGTTTTTGGGAGCGCCCGTCGATGAGATGCTCGCCGAATGGTCGCGACGTGGCGTTGCGTTTGCGCAGCCCGATCTCACGCAAGCGCCGCGTGCGCCCGTGCGAGCCGTCGATCCGCAGGCCGTGGGTCGACGCATCGGTTACGTGACAGCGGCCGTGGTCATTACGGTTGCAGCATGGTGGATTTTGCAGGGGGGTGGCGTCGCAAAGCCTACCGCCGCACCCTCGCTCAGCGCGCCTGTGGCGAGCTCATCGATGGCTATCGCACCCAAGGCCGCCGTCGAATCTTTGATCGAGGCGCCGTTGGCTGCGGCGCCGGTTGCGCCCCCTGTGGTTGAGCCGAGTGTTGCAGCATCGCCGGCGGTGGTCGCGCCCGTGGTCGCGCCCGTGGTTGCGCCCGTGGTCGCGCCAGCGGCTCGGGGTCGACTCGCGCTTGCCCTGACCCCGAGTTCGGCCGAGTCCTGGGTCGAGGTCTATGACGCCGCCGGCAAACGCGTTTTCTTTGACCTCGTCCGCCGTGGCAATCGTATCGATGTACAGGGCGCCGCGCCTCTGCGCGTATTGCTCGGTCGGGCCGATGTCACCGCGATGGAGGTCGATGGTCGCACCGTGACCATCCCGACGCGTTTCATGTTCAATGGCACTGCGCATTTCACGATTGCCCGCGATGGCAAGCTTGCGCGCGTGGTGAAGTCGGCAGAGAACGCATCTGCCTTCTCGACGCTCGCGCCTTCCACCCCATGAGCAGCCAGGGCGTACAACCCGTCAAGGGCATGAACGACGTGCTGCCCGGCGAAATTCACCGCTGGCAGTTTCTCGAGTCGACCGTGCGCGAACTGCTGCACGCGTATGGCTACGACGAGATGCGCGTACCGGTTGTCGAGCACACCGACCTTTTCAAGCGCGCGATCGGTGAGTACACCGACGTGGTCGAAAAAGAAATGTACAGCTTCGAAGACAAGGGCGGCGAGCGTCTCACGCTGCGTCCCGAAGCGACGGCGGGTATCGTGCGCGCCATGATCTCGAATGGTTTGTTGCGCGGTGCACGTCACAAGCTGTGGTGCGTGGGACCGATGTTCCGCCACGAAAAACCGCAGAAGGGACGCTTCCGGCAGTTTCATCAGATCGATGTCGAGGCGGTCGGCTTCGCGGGTCCCGACATCGACGCCGAGTTGATCGCGCTGACGGCGGCGTTCTGGCAGCGTCTCGGCATTGGCCGCGTGCGTCTGCAGATCAATTCTTTGGGTACGGCCGAAGCGCGTCGCGATTATCGCGCCAAGCTCGCGGCCTACTTGCGTGAGCATGAGGCTGCGCTCGATGAGGACAGCCTGCGTCGTCTTGAGGGTAATCCGCTACGCATCCTCGACAGCAAGAATCCCGACATGCAGGCCGTGATCGCGGGTGCGCCATCGCTGCCCGAGCATCTCGATACCGAATCGAAAGCCCACTTCGCCGAGCTTTGCGCGATGCTCGATGCGCTCGACATCGCCTATGAACTCAACCCGCGCCTCGTTCGCGGTCTCGATTACTACTCGCGCACCGTGTTCGAGTGGGTGACCGATGCGCTCGGCGCACAAGATGCCGTGTGCTCAGGCGGCCGTTACGATGGACTGATTTCGCAGCTCGGTGGCGAAGCGACGCCGGCCATCGGTTTTGCGATGGGCGTGGAGCGTGTGGTCGCCCTGATCGAGCAGGCGGGTACCGCGCCGGCGGCGGCCGCAGCCGATGTCTATCTCGTGGCGCAGGGTGAGGCGCCGTTGCGTACGGCCATGCGTCTTGCCGATGCGCTGCGGCGCGAGCTGCCCGCGCGACGCATCGAGCTCAATTTGGGCGGTGGCAACTTCAAGGCACAGTTTCGGCGTGCCGATCGCAGTGGCGCGGTGCTTGCGCTCGTGCTCGGTGACGATGAATTGACACGCGGCGTGGTGCAGATGAAGCCGCTGCGCGAGGGTCTCGGCGATCCGGCCGAGGTGACGATCGACAACGCCAGCACCGCGGTCGGTGCATGGCTTGCAACGCGTCGGCCTTGAGGCCGGCGTCAGCATCAGGAGAGAAACGTGATCGACGATTTTTATAACGAGCAGGAGCAGTGGGAGCGCGTCAAGCGATGGCTGCGCGAGAACGGTCCTTGGCTCGTGGCCGGTGTGATCATTGGCCTTGCTGCACTCGCGGGCTGGCGCTGGTGGGAAGCGCGGGTAGAGCGACGTTACGTCGAAGCGAGCGCGGCGTATCAGCAGATTTTGCAGACGTTGGAGCGTGGTGATCGCGCCGCGGCCCTCAAGGCTGTCGATGAACTGCGCGCCGAATACGCCTCGTCGGCCTATGCCGACCAGTCCGATCTGCTCGCGGCTCGCGTGCATGTCGATTCCGGCGAGTTCGGTCCCGCGAGCGAGCGGCTGACCCGCGTGATGCAAAACGCCGACGATCCGCAGCTGCAGCTCGTGGCGCGGGTGCGCCTCGCGCGCGTGCAGATCGCGCAAAACAATGCCGATGCCGCCCTCAAAACTTTGCAGGGCGCCGTGCCTGGTGGCTTTGCTGCGCGCTTCGATGAGGTACGCGGCGATGCACTCTATGCGAAGGGTGATCGCACGGGCGCGCTCGCCGCGTGGCGCAAAGCCGAGACCGAGGGCTCGGGTGCCGACGGCAAGCCCGCTACCGTCGATCTCGAGGGCCTGCGCCTGAAGATTTGGGACCTCGAATCCGACGGTGTGAAGTCGCCGGCTGTCGCGGCGCCCGCTGCCCCGGCCAAGCCTTGATGGAGAACGGCATGTTGCGCAGCACCCTCGTCAGTCGGACCGCCAGGCTGATCGCCGCGGCCTTGGTTCTTGCGGTCCTCGCGGCCTGTGACAAGGACAAAGACGTCGAACCGCCTGCCGAGCTCGTCGACTTCAAAGAATCGCTGAGCGTGCAGCGCGCGTGGACGATTTCTTTGGGCGGTGGCGACGAGGTCATGCGTGATGGTCTCGCGCCCGCTGCGGTGGGTGATCGGGTATTCCTCGCGGGTCGTGGGGGCGACGTCGTCGCCGTACAGGCGGCGAGCGGCAAGACGATCTGGCGCACGCGCACCGGGGCCGAGCTCACGGGGGGTCCGGGCGCGGGTCAGGGTTTGGTCGTCGTCGGCACTGCCGACGGCGAACTCCTCGCGCTCGACGAAACAACGGGCACACGTCGCTGGTCGGCGAAACTCGGCGGCGAGGTTTTGGCGGCGCCCGCGATTTCCGAGAGTGCTGTGGTCGTACGCACCGTGGCTGGTCGCTTGCTCGGTCTCGCGCTCGCCGACGGCAAAGAATTGTGGCGTGAAGATCAACAGATTCCGCGCCTGACGCTGCGCGGTACTGGCGCCCCGGCGATCGCCGGTGGCACGGCCGTCAGCGGCTTTGACAATGGTCGGGTGCTGGCGGTCGATGCCGCGCGTGGCGAAGTGCTCTGGGAGCAGCTGGTGTCGCCCGCGCGTGGCCGTACCGAACTCGAGCGTCTCGTGGACATCGACTCTGCAGTCAAGATCTCGGGCAGCGATATCTTTGTCGCCGGCTTTCAGGGTCGCGTCTCGATGCTCGCACTCGATACCGGTCAGGCTTGGTGGTCGCGCGACATCTCGAGTCATCGCGGGCTCGATATCGATGACGAGCGCGTCGTCGTGACCAGCGCCATGGGTGAGGTGATCGCCCTCAACCGCCGCACGGGTGTCGAGACCTGGCGACAAAATGGGCTGCGCCTGCGCAGGCTCTCGGCTCCCGTCATTATTGCGGGGCGGGTCGCAGTCGCCGACTTCGAAGGCTATGTGCACTGGCTCGATGCCGCGACGGGTGCCTTCGTCGCGCGCAGCAAGACTGGGGGGCGCACCAGCAATCCACCGCTCGTGGTCGGCGATCTCGTCATCTTCCAGGATGACGAAGGTCGCGTGACGGCACTGCGTCCCAAGGGCTGAGCGCAGCACAACAGGCGATTGCGCCTGTCCTTCCGGAGTCATCATGCTTCCCGTCGTTGTACTCGTAGGTCGTCCGAACGTCGGCAAGTCGACGCTCTTCAATCGTCTGACCGGGACACGCGACGCGATCGTGGCCGACCTGCCTGGCGTCACTCGTGATCGCCAATATGGCTACGGCAAGCTCGGGCCTGTGCCTTACGTGGTGGTCGACACCGGCGGCCTTGTCGAGCAGCCCTCCGGTATCGAAACGCCGATGCGTTTGCAGACCGAGCGCGCCATCGAAGAAGCCGATGTACTCGTTTTTCTGGCCGATGCGCGCAGCGGCCTGACACCACAAGATTACTGGGTGGTGCGCGAACTGCGCCGCTCCGGCAAAAAGGTGGTGCTCGCGGTCAACAAGGCCGAGGGCCTGGATCCCGCGACCGCCGCCGCAGACTTTCATTCTGTGGGACTCGGCGAGCCGATGGCGATCGCCTCGGCGCACGGTGATGGCTGCCGCGAGCTCATGTCGCGGGTACTCGAAGATTTCGATCCGGAGGTCATCGCTACCGAGTCGGCGCCGAACGATGGTCGCATCCGCATTGCCATCATCGGGCGACCGAATGTCGGCAAGTCCACGCTCGTCAATCGACTGATTGGCGAAGAGCGGGTGATTGCGAGCGACATGCCGGGCACGACGCGCGACAGCATCTTCGTGCCCTTTGCCCGCGATGAGCGGCAATTTACTTTGATCGATACCGCCGGTGTCCGGCGGCGCGGCAAGATCGAAGACGACATCGAAAAAGCCAGCGTGGCCAAAACTCTGCAGGCCATCGATACAGCGCATGTGGTAATCTTTGTCGTCGATGCGCACGACAGTATCGGTGAGCAGGATGCCAACGTGCTCGGTCTCGCGCTGCAGCGGGGGCGGGCGCTCATCATTGCCGTCAACAAATGGGACGGCATCCCGATGGAACAGCGCGACGAGATTCGCCGTCTGCTCGAGCTCAAGCTCGATTTCGTCCCTTATGCGCCGGTGCATTTCATTTCAGCGCGACACGGTACGGGTGTCGGCGAGCTGGTAGCGGCCACCATCAAAGCCTACGACGCGGCGATGTCCGAAATTCCAACCTCGAAACTCACCAAGTCACTCGAGCGAGCGATGGTGCAGCACCAGCCGCCGCTGGTGCGGGGGCGCCGCATCAAGCTGCGCTATGCCCACCAGGGCGGCCGCAACCCGCCGCGGATCATCATCCACGGTAATCAGACCGTGCATGTGCCCGAGGCCTACACGCGCTATCTCGTCAATGTTTTCCGTCGCGAGTTTGATCTCTTCGCCTCGCCGGTGGCGGTCGAATACCGCACTGACTCCAATCCCTACGCCCGCACTAGGGGGCGGCCGCGCCCGCAGACGGCTTCGGAGAAGCGCGCGTCGGCGAAAGAGAAGGCGCAGCGCGCAAGAAAATCTCGGTGATCCGATAAAAATTACTATCCGGGGACGCCGCTTTGGTGTCTTAGTGTCGTTTCGCGCGGCCAATAGACAACACCTAGAAGGTGCCCGTGACCCACCCGCTCAAAGTCGAGGATTTACGCTCTTCGCTCGATGAGGACTCCTGGGATGATCTCCTCAACTATATTGAGGAGAAACGGGTCATTCCGATCGTCGGTCCCGAATTGTTGCGTGTCGAGACCGAAACCGGACCGCGTGCTTTCCACGACTGGCTCGCTGAAAAACTCGCTGCTCGTCTAAACGTCGACATTTCGCAGTTGCCGCAACCTTTGTCGCTCAATGATGTTGTGTGCTGGCACGTGGCTTCGCGCGGTCGTCGGGAAGAGCCGTATACCCGCCTGCGCTCGATTTTGCGCGAGGCGAACTTTGCACCGCCGCCCGCTTTGCGGCGCCTTGCCGAGATCACCGATTTCGATCTTTTCGTGACCACCACATTCGATGGTTACCTTGAGCAGGCCATCAACGAGGCCCGATTCGCGGGCACCCCTTCGACTGAGGTGATCAGTTACGCGCCCAATCGCGTGGCTGACCTCGTTGTCGATCGTCAAAGAATGACGAGACCCCTTGTCTATCACTTGCTGGGTCGCGTGTCGGCCTCGCCGACCTATGTGATCTCCGACGAGGATACGCTCGAGTTCATGTGCGGACTGCAGAGCGAGCATCTGACGCCGCAGCGCCTGTTTCACGAGCTCGAAAATAACCATCTGCTGCTGATTGGCAGCAATTTTTCCAACTGGCTGATACGGCTCTTTCTGCGTATGGCCAAGCGGCGCAGGCTGTCTGACCCGCGCGATGTCGGCGAGGTGCTGGCGGACGATCACTCGCTGCGCGATGAGCGCCTGATGAGTTTTTTGCAGCAGGTCAGTTTGCGTACTCGGGTGTATTCGGGTGCCGAAGAGTTCGTGCTTGAATTGCATCGACGCTGGACTGATCGCAATCGTGGCAGTCTCACCGCGCCACGCGGTGCTGCACAGCCAGCACGATTTCTGGCCCCTGCTCTCGAGATGCCGGATAACGCGGTCTTTGTCAGCTACGCGCGAGAAGATCTGGCCGCCGTGCAGCGGCTCAAAACCGTGCTCGATCAGGCGGGCATCACGGTGTGGTTCGACATGGATCGACTTGAGGGTGGCGACGACTACGATCGCAAGATTCAGGGCAACATCGGCCGCTGCGCTTATTTTGTCCCGGTTGTTTCTGCCAACACGGAGCGCCGGGTCGAAGCGTATTTCCGTCGCGAATGGAGCTACGCGATCGATCGCTCACGCAACATGGCCGATGGCGCGGTATTCATCCTGCCCGTCTGCATCGACGACACGGTTGAAGTCACGGCACGGGTTCCCGACAAGTTCAAGGCCGCGCATTTCACGCGCTTGCCGAGCGGCGATGGGGCCGAGGCCTTCGCCGATCGACTGCGACGGCTCTTGGCCGTGGGCTTTGGAGGATGAGCACCATGGCAAACACGATCGAAACGACGGTCGATGCCGAACAGCCCTGGTTGGGTTTGGCCTCTTTCACCGAAGAAACCCGACGTTATTTCTTTGGTCGAGAAAACGAGATTGGCGAGCTCACCCGACGCGTGCAGCGCAAGCAGCTGACAGTGCTGTTTGGTCAATCCGGTCTTGGCAAGACGTCTATATTGAACGCGGGTGTGGTGCCGCGTTTGCGCACTGATGGTTACTGTCCCGTATATGTGCGCGTCGATTACAGCGCCAGCGCGCCGTCGCCCGCCGAGCAGATCAAACAGGCAGTGTTCCGTGCCACCCCCGCCGCGGGTGCCTGGACTCGTCCCGGTACTGCGCAAGAGGGCGAGTCGCTGTGGGAGTTTTTGCATCATCGCGACGATGAGTTGCGCGATGCGGCGGGTCGTCCGGTCATTCCGCTACTGATCTTTGACCAGTTCGAAGAAATCTTCACGCTGGCCCAAGCTGATGATACGGGTCGTGCCCGGGCTGCCGAATTCATCGCTGATTTGGCCGATCTCGTCGAAAATCGTCCGCCGCGCGCACTTGAAACGCGCATGGAGGCGGACGACAGCATTGCCGAGCGCTTCGATTTCGCACGCGCCGATTATCGAATCCTGATTGCTCTGCGCGAGGACTATCTCGCGCATCTCGAGGGCCTGAAGAGCGAAATGCCCTCGATCACCCAGAACCGCATGCGGCTTGCACGCATGACCGGCGAGCAGGCTCTCGAGGCCGTGCTCAAGCCTGGGGGAGCGCTGGTCACGCAAGAAGTCGCCGAGTCGATCGTCAGATTTGTCGCCGGGGGTAACGAACTTCGCAATGCCGAGGTCGAGCCTTCGTTGCTGTCGCTGATTTGTCGCGAACTCAACAATGCACGTATCGCGCAGGGCAAGTCGACGATCTCCATCGACGTGCTCGCTGGCTCGAACGCCACCATCCTCGGCGAGTTTTATCAACGTGCGCTCGCCGATCAGCCGGTGGCGCTGCGCAAGATCATCGAGGATCAGCTGCTCACCGACTCCGGCTACCGGGAGAATATCGCCGAGGAGCGTGTGCTGAAGGCTTTTGCGACGGCCGGAGCGCAACCCGACGCGGCGACCGCGCTCGCCACACTCGTCAACCGACGTTTACTGCGCATCGAGGAGCGACTCGATGTACGCAGGGTAGAGCTGACGCACGACGTGCTGTGCAGTGTCGTCAAGGCGAGTCGTGCGGAGCGGCTCGAGCGCGAGGCTCGCGAGGAAGCCGAGCGCAAGCTTGCCGCGCAACGCGAACACGAGCGCGCGACCCGAGCCGCGCTGCTGCGGGCGCGAAAAATCGCCGCAGGTTGCGCTATGTTGGCACTGGTGGCGATCGTCAGCGCCGCCTACGGCATCTCCAGTGCCAATCGCGCGACGCGCGCTGAACAGATCTCGCAACGCTCTCGCGACGAAGCCGAGCGTCTCGTCGATTTCATCCTCGATGATTTTTATACCGAGATGGAGCCGATCGGTCGTGCCGATGTACTCGCCGGACTCGCCAAGCGCGCCGTCGACTATTACGACGCACTGCCGCCCGAGGCACAGAACGCTTCCGCTCGGCGCAACAGCGCGATCGCGCATGCGCAGTATTCCCGGGTCTTGCGAACCGCGGGGCGCACTCCCGAGGCTGATCGGTATCTCGACCTTGCGGCTACCCTCATCGAGTCGGCGATCAAAGAGGGTGATCGCAGTGACGCAGCGGTCATTGCGAGTGCAAGGATAGACCTCTTCAAAGTTCAACGTTTTTCCAATCGAGCGGACCAGGGCGCTGCGGTCGCCTTGGGCTTGCGCGCGCTCGATAATCTGCGACCGATCATCGAGAAGGGCAAGACCCCGAAGACGGTTCGAGCGCTGCAAGGCGAGTTGTTCCAGTCAACGGGCTTCGCTCAGCTTCGCACTGACGAACTTTTGGCCGCCCAACCGAGTCTGCGGCGAGCATTGGAAATTTATCGCGACCTTGGTTCGCTGGAACTCAAAAGTTTGAGTGCAGCGTCGAATCACACGCGGACAACGTGGTTGCTGGCCGAAGCTATTCGAGACAGCGGTGGCTCGATAACCGAGGCCAGAGCCCTGCTCGAAGAAGGCATTGACGTCGCCGATCGACTGCTTGCCGTTCGCCCCGGTCATCGACCCGCGTTGCGCGCCAAGGCGAGTTCGCTGCGCACCCTCGCTGGTCTGGAATTCAAGTTGTTGCAGGCGCGCAAGGAGATCGCCTACGCAGCCGAAGGGACGACCGTTGACACGATCGCGCTGAATCTTGACGCCGGTCTCGGCGTATCACGCAATAACCCGCGGCTCGCGTGGGCGGTTTCTTCAATCAGATCAGCTTGGCTCGGCCGACTTGATGATGCGCTGCGATTTTCCGAAAGGGGGATCGAAATCGGCAAGGACGAATACGTTGACGCGTTCAGCGCTGCCAATCTGGTGGTTTTTAACGGCTCTGCCGCGTGGCTTGCCTTCGAGTCGGGCAATCCTGATCGTGGACAGAATCTCTTGACCCGTGCAGAGAGTTATCTCCGTTTGACCCTATCGAGAGGCGCCTCGCGCGTCGTTATCGACCAGTCGTTGGCGAGACTCGATCTTTATCGCGGCTTGATTGCGGTCGCGAGTGGTGAGCGCGCGAAGCTTGAAAGCAGCCGGCGGGTGCCGATGAACTTTGGAGCCGGTGGCGTACCGGGCAGTTCAAAGACTCCGATTACGGCGACTACAGCACCGTCGCTTTGGTGCAGCTGCAGGGCGCACAGGCCGCCCGTCTCTTAGGTGAACCGGTGGCAGCGGAACGCCATGCGCGACAAGCCCTCGAGGCCGCAAAGAAGTTGGCCCAACCGTTCAGCTATCCGAATCGCTGGCGAGAGACCGCAGTCCGCGCCGAGCTTGCCATCGCGCTTGCGCAACAGGGCAAAAAGTCCGAAGCCGTCGACGTGATTCAGCCGGCGCTCGCGTTTTTCCGGGACCCCGTGGTGAGAGCCAGCGATTGGCAGATTCTTAAAAGTGATCAAGCCCACACTCTCTTCGCTGCCGCCCTTGCCAGTGATGATGCTGCGCGCCGACGTACCTATTTGATCGAGGCGGCACAGCGTTTCGACTCGATGCCGGAGTCGCTCAGGCGTTTGAAGTCTTACGCTGCTCAGCGCGCCGATATTGCTCGCGCACTCGCGAATTGACGGGTCGCTACGCTTTTCGAGACTCATGAGCATGACCCGCCCGCGTCTCGAGCTTGCCGTAGGCATCACAGGTCATCGTGCGTCGAATCTCGCTGGCGTTGATTTGCGAGCGCTCGGGGCAGAGGTTTCGAAGATCTTGTCGCAGTTGTCGACCTCGCTGAACGCCGTCGGACAGCTCCATCGTGCCGACTTCGATCCTGCCCCGCCACGATTGCGGCTGCTATCGGCACTGGCCGATGGCGCAGATTCTTTGGTTGCCGAGGCGGCTCTCGCCGCTGGCTGGCGCGTCGATGCCTGCCTGCCTTTCCCGCGCGAGGACTACGCCAAAGATTTCGAAGCCGGTCCATCCCTGCAGACGTATATCGACTTGCTGAGCAGCGCTGGTGCCGTCATGGAGCTGCCCGGGGCTCGAGCGGATGAGGTGGCAGCGTACGAGGCGGTCGGCCGACTCATCCTCGATCAGAGTGATTTGCTGATTGCACTGTGGGATGGCGACCCCAACCGTGGACGCGGCGGGACATCGCGAGTGATTGCCGAGGCGATTGCCAGGCGTATCCCCGTGATCCACTTGCCGACGCACGCAGCGGGTGCTGCGCGAATTCTTTGGTCTGGATTCGAAAGTGTGGACTTCGACCAGCCCGGCATCGACGATGTGCCGCAGATGGCAGCAGCTGAGACCCTGCCCAAGGTAGTCGCCGCACTCACCGAGCCACCGCAGCAAGAGATTGATCGGCGGATGTTGCAGCAATTTCACGCTGAGCCATCGCTCCGCGGCATGCCGTCGATGGCATATCCGATCCTGCTTGCCGCGACCGGAGTGCGCTCTTTGTCGAGACGTGATCTGCAGCCCGTGCGCGCGGTGGATGGTATCGAGGCTTTGGGGGCGCCGCTGCTCGACAGTCGTATTGACCCTGATTTCTTTGCCCTCATTGCTCGCCGCTACCAAGTTGCCGACACGACCGGCACGCATTTCGGGCAGGAATTCCGCTCGGGGTTCGTCAGTAATTACCTGCTCGCCGGTTTGGCGGTGGTACTTGCTCTTTCCGGTTTGCTCGCGCCCGCGTTCAAGCTGCCCCTGATCTTTGCTGAACTCGGCTGCGTTGCGCTGATCCTCATCAATACCCAGGCCGGCAAACGCCTCGGTTGGCATGAGCGCTGGATGGATAATCGCCATCTCGCCGAACAATTGCGCTCGCTTGCGCTGTCGAGCCTGATGGGCGATCTCGGTCTGCGCAGCACGACCGGGACCCGCGACGCCGCAGCGATCCCCGGGTGGGTGGGCTGGCTTACGCGCGCGACGGCTCGCGAGACAGGGCTGCCGGGTGTACGCGTCGATGAAGATTACTTGCGTACGGTTCGCGATGATGCCGTGAAACTGATCGACGATCAGCTCGCGTACCACCGCGCAAATGCGACCCGTATGCAGAAGCTCGAGCACCGACTCAATCGTCTCAGTGAAATCATGTTTGGTGCAACGGTGGCGGGCTGCGTCGGATGGATCGTTTTCAAGCTCAGCGGTTTGCCGATGGGCACCAAAGGTCATGTGGGTCTGACCGAGGTGGTGACCTTTGCGACCGCTGCTTTACCCGCGCTTGGCTCGGCGATCTACAGCGTGCGCAACCAGGGCGATTTCGCCGGTGGCGGGTTTCGTTCCGAAGTGACGGTCGAGCGTCTTGCGAGTTTGCGACGTGCCATGGTCGCCGATCGCCTTGAACATCAGCGATTGCTTGCGCGACTGCGCAGCCTCTCCGACATCATGCTCAGTGATGTCGCCAACTGGCGCACCACCTTCAAGGCCCGGCCGCTGACGCTCCCGGGCTGATCGGTTTCGCTGCCGGCAGAAACAACGCCGGATCGACGAACGCGCGATTGAGTGCAACGCCCCAGTGCAGGTGGGGGCCGGTGACGCGGCCGGTGGCGCCGACCTCGCCGAGTTTGTCGCCGGTTTTCACTTCAGTCCCCGGTTCGACATCGATCTTGCTCAGATGACAGTAGAGCGTGATCAGCCCCTGTCCGTGATCAATGAACACCGAGTTGCCGTTAAAGAAAAAATCGCCGGTCTCGATCACCTTGCCCGGCGCGGGCGCAAAGATTGGCGTGCCCGTGGGCGCGGCGATATCCATGCCCGAGTGGGGATTGCGCGGCTGATTATTGAACACGCGGCGCAGGCCAAAGGAGCTCGAACGCGGGCCTTTGACAGGCGAAGCAAAGTTCATGGTGGCGGGCGCGGCGTCCGTGAACGTGGCCATGGCGGTGCGAATTCGTGGTTGCTCCTGCTCGACGCGCGCCGCGTCTTCGGGCGAGAGATCAACGTGCTTCGGGGCGACCTTCAGGCGCTGTGTGGCATAGGCCTTGCCCGCTACCGTGAAGCCTTGGGTCAGGATGGTGTTGCCGCTGCGGATCTCGATCGCGGCCGCGCCCGGAGCGCGAGCGAGCGGAATTCCGACGATGGCTCGCCAGCCTGCGGGGCCGGGCAGCACCATCACTCGGTTGCCATCGAAGGTCACCGCCGGCGCGCGCTCGGCCCCGCCCGGTACATCAAGGATGGCGACGCCACCCGGGACAGCGAGTGAGGTGGGCAGTTCGGTGTTTGCCGCGACGGTGACAGGCAACAGCGAAGCCAGCAGACAAAGAATCAAGCCAACCAAAGATTTCGTGTGAGCTCCTCTCATGGCTCATCGACTCCCGGCGTTTTCACCGAAGATTTGACGCTCACCTTGGCTTGCAGCGCGCCACGACCGAGGCGAAGGTCCAGTGTCTCGCCTTCCTCAATCATCGCAGAATCGCGCAGCAGGGCACCGTCGCGGCTGCGCGTGGCAATCGCAAAGCCGCGCTGCAGCGTGGCAAGCGGGCTCACTGCATCGAGCGTGCGTGCAGCCACCAGAAATCTTTGACGCAGACCCTCGAGATTTACCGGCAGGCTGCGGCGCAAGCGCGCATCGAGCAGGGCGTGGCGCTGCCCGAGCCGACGCAGCTCGAGGGCGGGCGAGGCTTGCGCAAGTCGCGCCGACAGCTGCTGCAGCGCATGACGACGCTCGGCGAGCGACAGTTGCATGTGGCTCGCGAGCCGTTGCTCGAGCTCATCGAGGCGCTGCGCGTTCTGTCGCAGGCGCCGGCCCGGATGCGCCAGCGCAAGGCGTCGGCGCACTGCCACGAGGTAATCAAGATCATCGCGTAACTGACGACGCATCGTGGCGACCAGTCGATTCGCGAGCCGATCGAAGCCTGCGCGCCAGCTCGCGCCATCGGGCACCACGAGTTCGGCAGCGCCCGAGGGCGTGGGCGCGCGCAAATCGGCCACGAAATCGGCAATCGTGAAATCGATCTCGTGGCCAATGCCGGTGACGACCGGCATCGGCAGCGCACGCAGTGCCCGCGCCACGCCTTCATCGTTGAAGGCCCAGAGATCTTCGATCGAGCCGCCACCGCGGGCGACGATGAGCACCCCGCATTCGGCGCGCGCTGCGGCGAGCGAGAGTGCTGCCAAGATTTGCGGCACGGCATCGCGACCTTGGACAGCGGTCGGATAGATCACCACGCTCGCCGCCGGAAAGCGTCGACCCAGAATATTGAGGATGTCGCGCACCGCAGCCCCCGTGGGCGAGGTCACGATGCCGATGCAGCTCGGCACGGCCGGCAATTTGCGCTTGCGTTCCGGGTCAAAAAGACCCTCGGCGTCCAGTCGAGCCTTCAGCCGCTCATATTCGCGGCGCAGGGCGCCGATCCCCGAGTCCTCGAGGTGCTCGACCTGCAGTTGGTAATCGCCCCGCGCTTCGTAGAGCGTGACTCGGCCGCGGGCGATGACGCGCTGACCATCGGCGGGCGAGAAGCGCAGCAGCGCGTTTCGGCCACGGAACATGGCGCAGCGAATCTGCCCCTCCCGATCCTTGAGCGTGAAATACCAGTGGCCCGAGACTGGGCGCGAAAAATTGGAGATTTCGCCTTCCACCCACACGGCCGGCATGCCGTGCTCAAGCAGCATCCGCACCTCGCGATTGAGGCGGCCGATGCTGTAGACATCGCGTTCGGCGGGGGTCGTGCGGGGGCTAGTCAAGGCGGCGGGATGCTCCGGCGGGCGTCAGGCCCGAGCCGCAAGTTTACCGGGTCGGGAGGGGTGCGTAGAATGCGCCGTCCAAACCACATTGGACGGCCCCCCTCATGCGTTATCCTTCAGGAAGCACTCACCTTCGATGACGTGCTTTTGGTTCCGGCGTACTCCGAGGTTTTGCCCCGCGAAGTGGATCTCTCCACGCGGCTGACGCGGCAGATCCGCCTTAACCTGCCGCTGGTCTCGGCCGCCATGGATACGGTCACCGAGGCGCGTCTCGCGATCGCCATCGCCCAAGAGGGCGGCATCGGCATCGTGCACAAGAGCATGACGGTCGAGGCGCAGGCACTCGAAGTGGCGCGGGTCAAAAAATTCGAGAGCGGCGTGGTGCTCGACCCGATCACCGTGACCCCCGATGCCACCATCCGTCAGGTGCTCGAGCTCACCAAGGCGCGCGGCATCTCCGGCATGCCGGTGGTGCAGGGCAAGCAGGTGGTGGGCATCGTCACCAGTCGCGATCTGCGCTTCGAAACTCAACTCGACAATCCCGTGGCTTCCGTGATGACGCCCAAAGAGCGGCTTGTCACCGTGCGCGAGAACGCGGCGCGCGAAGATGTGCTGCAGCTCTTTCACAAGCACCGCATCGAGAAGGTGCTGGTGGTCGGTGACAACCACGAGCTCAAGGGGCTCATCACCGTCAAAGATATTCAGAAAGCCACCGAACGGCCGCGCGCCTGCAAAGATGCGAGCGGTCGGCTGCGCGTCGGCGCCGCGGTCGGCACCTCGCCTGACGCGCTCGATCGCGTTGCCGCATTGCGCGAGGCCGGTGTCGATGCGGTGGTTGTCGATACCTCGCACGGGCATTCTCGCGGCGTCATCCAGATGGTTGAGCGCATCAAGGGACGTTGGTCCGACATGCAGGTGATCGCTGGCAACATCGTCACCGCCGAGGCCGCGCAGGCACTCGTGCAGGCGGGCGTCGATGCGGTGAAGGTCGGCATCGGTCCGGGTTCGATCTGCACCACGCGCGTGGTCGCAGGTGTCGGCGTGCCGCAGATCACGGCGGTGTCGAATGTGGCTGCGGCGCTCGCAGGCACGGGTGTGCCACTCATTGCCGATGGTGGTATCCGTTATTCGGGCGATGTGGCCAAGGCGATTGCGGCGGGCGCCGATGCGGTCATGATCGGCGGTCTATTTGCTGGCACTGAAGAATCGCCGGGTCAGGTCGAGCTCTTTCAGGGCGCGAGCTTCAAAAGTTATCGCGGCATGGGCTCGCTCGGCGCGATGGCCCAGCGTCACGGCTCCAGTGATCGCTATTTTCAGGACACCACCACCGAACTCGAGAAACTCGTGCCCGAGGGTATAGAGGGCCGCGTGCCCTACAAAGGTAGTGTCGTGGCCATCCTGCATCAGCTCGCCGGAGGCTTGCGTGCCGCCATGGGCTACACGGGCAGTCAAAGTATCGAGCAGATGCGCACACGACCGTCGTTCGTGCGCATCACGACCGCGGGTGTTCGCGAGTCTCACGTGCACGATGTGACGATCACCAAAGAAGCGCCGAACTATCGGATCTCCTGATCCGTCCGCCCCGACTAGACGCCGCGCTTCGACCGTCATGACCGCACGCGACATCCACGCCGACCGTATTCTCATTCTCGATTTCGGTTCGCAGTACACGCAGCTGATCGCGCGGCGTGTGCGCGAGCTCGGAGTTTATTGCGAGATCCATCCCTGGGATGCCGGCGATGCCGATGTGCGCGCCTTCGAGCCGAAGGGCATCATTCTCTCGGGCGGACCCGAGTCGGTCACTCAAAGAAATGCACCCGCAGCGCCTGCGGCCGTGTTCGAGCTCGGCGTGCCGGTGCTCGGCATCTGCTACGGCATGCAGACCATGGCTGCGCAGCTCGGCGGTCGCGTCGAGCCCGGCGCGGTACACGAGTTCGGCTACGCCGAGATCCGCGCACGCAACCACTCTGCGCTGCTGCGGGGCATCGAAGATCGCGTCAATGATCAAGGCCACGGCCTGCTCGATGTGTGGATGAGTCACGGCGATCGCGTGGTCGAGTTGCCGTCGGGCTTTCAGGCCATTGCCTCGACGCCCGATCTGCCGATCGGCGGCATGGCCGATGAAGCGCGGCATTTCTACGCGCTGCAATTTCACCCCGAGGTGACGCACACGCGGCAGGGCACGCGCATCTACGAGCGTTTTTTGCACGAGATTTGCGGCTGCGCTTCGAGCTGGAACCCCGGCAATATCATCGAAGATGCGATCGATCGCGTGCGTGCGCAGGTCGGTAAGAGTCGTGTGCTGCTCGGGCTATCGGGCGGTGTCGACTCATCCGTGGTGGCAGCACTGCTGCACAAGGCCATCGGCGATCAACTCGTTTGCGTATTCGTCGATCACGGTCTGCTGCGTCACCGTGAAGGCGATGCCGTCATGGATATCTTTGCCCGCAACTTGGGCGTACGCGTGATCCGCGTCAATGCGGCTGAGAGATTCTTTGGTGAACTCAAGGGTGTGAGCGACCCCGAAGCCAAACGCAAGATCATCGGGTGCCTGTTTGTCGAGGTGTTCGACGAAGAAGCGAAGAAACTTGCGGGCGAGGGCTCGGGCGATACCGAGGGCGTCGCGCCTGCCGAGCGCGTCGAGTTTCTCGCGCAGGGCACGATCTACCCCGACGTCATCGAGTCAGCGGGCAGCAAGACCGGCAAGGCACATGTCATCAAGAGCCATCACAATGTGGGTGGCCTGCCTGCGCACATGAAGCTCAAGCTCGTCGAGCCGCTACGCGAACTCTTCAAAGATGAAGTGCGCCGTATCGGCGTCGAGCTCGGTTTGCCGCACGAGATGGTCTATCGGCATCCGTTCCCGGGCCCCGGCCTCGGCGTACGCATTCTTGGCGAAGTCACCGAAGCCGCGGCCGAGACGCTACGACTCGCCGATCACATTTTCATTGAAGAGCTGCGCAAGGCCGGCTGGTACGACAAGACCAGCCAAGCGTTCGCCGTATTTTTGCCCGTCAAAAGTGTCGGCGTCACGGGCGATGGGCGTCGTCACGATCCCGTGATCGCACTGCGCGCGGTCGAGACCATCGACTTCATGACGGCACACTGGGCGCATCTGCCCTATGAATTGCTCGACGTCTGCTCGCGCCGCATCGTCAATGAAGTGAAGGGCGTGAGCCGTGTCGTCTATGACGTGACCGGCAAGCCACCCGCGACGATAGAGTGGGAGTGATTAGGTGCCTTTCGGGGTCTATCGGCACCCTGCGAAAAGCGCGCCTAACTCTCTGAATAAAAAGAAAGAAGCTCTCAGCATCGTTCGCCATCTATCGACACCAAGCGTGACACTCTGACGGTAAAACTGGGTTCTGGTGCATTGGCGGCCGAGCCCTAGAATCGGCGTCCCAACCAGAGGACGGACCGGATGGCCAGACGTATTTCGCGCGACCCGATCTACAGCGGCCGTCGCTTTTCCGCCGAGACCATTGAAACCTGCGTTCGCTGGTACATCACGTATCGCCTGAGCTATCGCGATCTGGCCGCGATGATGGCGGAACAGGGGATCGTCGTGTCCCACACCACGATCATGCGCTGGGTGCTGCGCTACGTGCCCGAGTATGAGCGGCGCTGGGCGCGGTTTGCGCGATCGCCGGGATCGTCCTGGCGCATGGACGAGACGGCTGTAGCGGTCCGGGGCGGGCGACACTACCTTTATCGCGCAGTGGACCGCGACGGAAAGTCGGTGGCATCGCTGCTCTGCAATGATCGCAGCATGGAGGCTGCGCAGTCGTTTTTCCGTACTGCCGTGGGCCAGGACGGCGTGTCGTGGCCGGAGAAGATCAACGTCGACGGTAACAGCGCTACCCATCGCGGCTTGCGATTGCTGGGGGACGAAGACAGCCGTTGGCGGGACGTGGAGGTCCGCGCCCGCCGCTACCTCAACAACGTGGTGGAGCAGGACCATCGGGCGATCAAGCAGCGGTTTGCGCCGATGCTGGGTTTGAAGAGCTTTCGGTCTGTCGCGATTACGCTGGTCGGTATCGAACTCGCGCATCGCATTCGCAAGCAGCAGTATTTGGTTCACAGCGGAGCGAACGGACGGACCTGTTCTCTCAAGGACTCGTGGACTGCGGCGCTGGCGGGCTCCGCCGTGCCGCAGGGTCCAGGCGGCGAGCAATCATCGCCAACGCACCAGAACTCGGAAATCGGGCTGGAATGGCCGCGTGAGCGTCCGCGCATCGACGGGCAGGTTCGATACCCGCGCAAGATATTCTACGGAGGAGGTCTGTATCTGCTCGTGCGGCCGCAAGGCGGCAGGTACTGGCACTACCAGTACCGGTACGGCAGCAAGCGCAAGACGCTGTCCCTTGGGACCTATCCGGACCTCCCGGTCGACCGGGCGCAGGCGCGCCACCACGCCGCCCGGCGGTTGTTGGCCGCGGGTGTCGATCCGTCGGTGCGGCGGCGCGAATTGCGGCTGATGGACGGGGAGGGCTTTGCGCCAGCCCCCGAACTTCCCTGCATCTGGCGTCAGGCGGGGTGAGAGGTTTACGGTGCGCCCCGAATAGTCACCATGAGTGACTGAAATGGCGATCTCGTAAACCGCTTCGGTCACGGCACCGGTCACGTTACCGGCCAAAAGTGTCCCGAAAGATGGTGACAAAGGATTGTTTATAGTGAGATTATTCCGGCCATGGAACCGGCCAAAATCCATGTTCATGGGGGCGTGTCTTGACCCCCGCCGCCGCCGAGCCGTTCATGCCGGCCGAGGGCACGGCCGTGCTCGAGAACCTGGCCTTCGACCTGGCCCGGGAGGCCAGCGAGCTGTCGGCCCAGCTGCACCCTGTGGTGCTGCTGTCCGTCGCCGATCTCGTGCGGTCGATGAACTGCTACTACTCGAATCTCATCGAGGGCCATAACACCCATCCTCGCGACATCGATCGTGCCTTGTCGGCGGACTATTCCAGCGACCCGCATCGCCGCGACCTGCAGCTTGAGGCGAGGGCGCACATCGAAGTGCAGCAGATGATCGACGAGCGTGCGGGCGAGATGCCGCGCCCGCCCGCGTCGCGCGCATTCATCGAGTGGACGCACCGGGAATTCTGCAGGCGGTTACCCGAGAGTCTGCTGGTCGTCGAGAACCCCGACACGAAGGAGCGGATTCCGGTCGTTCCGGGGCAGATGCGTTCTCGAATCGTGGCCGTGGGTCGGCATGTCGCACCCGACGCCGGGGATCTCCCGGCTTTCATGGGACGGTTCGAGGAGGCGTACGAAGCGGCACGGCTGACGAAGCCGCGGCAGGTGATCGCCGTTGCCGCGGCTCATCATCGCTTTCTGTGGATCCATCCCTTCCTCGATGGCAACGGCCGCGTTGCGCGCTTGATGTCGCACGCGCTGCTGCTCGACATGGGAATCGGCTCGGCCCTCTGGTCCGTATCACGCGGACTGGCGCGCAGCTCGGGCGAATACAAACGCCTCCTCATGGCGGCGGACGAACCACGACGGAACGATCTCGACGGGCGAGGGGCGCTGTCCCACGAGGCGCTGATCGATTTCTGCCGGTTCTTCCTGGAGACCTGTCTCGATCAGGTCCGCTACATGCGCGAGCTGCTCGACCCTGCAGAGCTTCAGCGTCGCATGGAGCTGTACGTGCGCGATGAGGAAAGCGCGGAACGTCTCCCGAAGCGCAGCTACGCGGTGCTGCGCGAGGCATTGCTCTCGGGCGAGCTAGAGCGCGGTCGCATCCCCCAGCTGATCGACACGAGCGAGCGCACGGCGCGTCGCGTGGTCTCCGCGCTGATAGACAAACGCTTGCTCGTTTCGGCTTCGCACAAGGCGCCATTGCGGCTCGGCTTCCCGATCGATGTCGTCGAGCGCTGGTTCCCGAAGCTCTATCCGATGACCTGAGGGCCGATGATGTGATGGGCAAGGCGGCAGACTGGGCCTTCACCAAGCGCTTCCGTCGCGGAGGTTTCGGTTGGCGTGCCAGTCGGCTGGCCGGCGAGCGCATCGCCGAAGCGCTGGCCGAGATCCACGTTGTCGCTCGCCATGAACCGTTGTGCGCGGCGGACGGTGCTGTGCGGTTCCTTGTGAAGCTGTCTCCGGCGCTGGAACACGTGGACAGCTCATCGGGCGCACTCGGCAGCGCTGCGCGCGCCGCTGTCGACGTGCTCGTTCCGGTGATCGCGCAGGCACCCGCCAATGAGGCCATGCGCGAGAACTGGCTCGAGCAGTTGTTCGAGGCCATCCAGAACGATGACCCGCCCTATCTCGAACTGCTCGACGAGCGCTGGGGTGAGGTGTGCGCGACGCCGGACGTGGCTCCGCGTTGGGCAGATCGTCTGATTGATCTTGTGCGGCAGGTCCACGCCTCGCGGCGTCGCGGGCAGTTCGCCTTCACCCGGGCCGAGTCAGCCTGTTATAGCGCCTTGTTCACCGCGGGCCGGCACGACGAATTGATCGCCCTCATCGGCAGTGATCCGCGCCCCTCGTGGCATGACCTGCTGTGGGTCGGCCGCTGCAAGGTGGCCCGAGGCGAGATCGACGCGGCCATCGAGTTCATGGCCAACGCCGTGAACTCATGGACGCCGATGGCAGGGCTCGCGCGCTTCGCCGAACGCGTACTGCTGCAGGCGGGTCGTCGCAGCGAGGCGTATGAAAAATATGCGCTGGAGGCCAACCGCGCCACCACCTATCTCGCGACCTATCGTTTGGTGTCGAAGAAGTACCCCGAGATCGATGCGGATCGATTGCTGACGGAACTCATCGCGACCACGCCCGGAGAGGAGGGCAAGTGGTTCGCCACGGCGAAGACGCTCAAGCGATTCGATCTCGCCATGCAGCTGGCGTGGGAATCGCCCTGCGATCCGAAGACACTGATCCGCGCTGCCCGAGACAATGCGGATAGAGCACCGGCGTTCGCCGCCGAAGTCGCGCTCGCCGCGTTGCATTGGATCTGCCAGGGCAGGGGCTATGAATTGACCTCCCTCGACGTGCTGATGGCGTACCGTCTCGCGACTGAGTCCGGTGAGACCCTCGGGCAATCGGAGCGAGTGGCGCTGCGCATCCAGACAATGCTCAAGCCGACGACCCGTGAGGTTCGATGGGTCACAGAGATGTTGAACTTGCAGGCGTCTTCGAAAACGGGCCGATCGTGACCGGATGCTTTCGGCATCCCTCGCGCTCTATCGGCTTCAAGCGAAGTGTTCTGTCGGTCGTCGTAACGGTTAACTCGTCCGACGAAGCCGAGAACTTCAGCAGCTGCGCGGACTTGGAACGCTGCGAGACAATTGAGTGGGAGTGAGCGGGCTGCGTTTCACGATGCGCGGGAGCTGGGTTGGGGCGACATGGGGGCCCGTCCGCGCGGGGAACGTTCAGGACGCTACCGCGATAATGCGAAGCGGATAATGCGACAATTGGGGTCGTCGAATTTGGCGCGACGCTGCAGGGCAACGCGGTGTTTGCGGCCCCGGAGCGATGCCCCTGATCAACCGTTTTTTCAATTGGCTGGAATCGCGCGTCGATTCCTTTCCGCCGGACCGACCGGACGTCCCGCCAACGGGTCTCGGCGCGTTCTGCTGGCACTACACGCGGCCCTTCTGGCCGCTGCTGCTCGCTTCTACCCTGCTGTCAGCGGCCGTCGCCCTGATCGAGGTGTCTCTTTTCGCTTTTCTGGGTGAGCTCGTCGATCTGCTCGCCGGCGCAGAGCGAGCGACGCTCTGGCAGGAGCATGGCGATCGATTGCTGTTGATGGGCGCCCTCACTTTACTCGCCTTGCCGCTGCTCAATTTCATGAGCGAATCCGTTGTTCATCAGGGTTTGCGCGGAAGCTTCGCCATGCGTACTCGCTGGATGGCTCACCGCTATGTGCTGCGCCAAAGCATGGACTTCTTTGCCAACGAGTTCGCTGGTCGCGTGGCAACCAAGGTGATGCAGACCGCACTCGGCGTGCGCGATGCGGTGATGCGACTCACTGAGGTATTGGTGTATGTCGCGATCTACTTCATCGGCGCCATGGTGCTGATGGTCGGGGCGGATGGTTGGCTCGTAGTGCCGCTCGTTGCGTGGTTTGCGGGATATGTCGTCGCCGGTTGGTACTTCATCCCGAAGCTCGGCAAGCTCTCGGCGGCGCAGGCCGACATGCGCTCGCTGGTCACGGGTCGAGTGGTCGACAGCTACACCAATATCTCGACGGTGAAGCTTTTCGCCCACGCGGATCGTGAGGACGCCTACGCGAAAGAAGGCATGAAGTTGATGCTGGGATCTGTGCACCGCTCGATGCGCATGGCGACGCTACTGACGACGACTCTGCAGGTGCTGTCCGGATTTTTGGTCTTCGCGATGGGTACGGTGTCGGTGTGGCTGTGGCACCAGAATGCCATCAGCACGGGTGCCATCGCTTTCGCCCTCGGTCTCACGTTACGCATGCAGGGCATGTCGCAGTGGATCATCTGGGAGGTGGCGGGCCTGTTCGAAGATGTGGGCGTGGTGCAGGACGGGCTCGAGACCATCGCGCGTGAGCGCATCATCAATGATGCGCCGGAGGCCAAAGCCCTCGCGGTGACCGAGCGCGCCATTCGCTTCGAAAATGTCACTTTCAACTACGGGAAATCGACACGGGCTGGTGAGCGCGCAGTGCTCGATCGCCTGTCGCTCGAGATCGCTCCCGGTGAAAAAGTCGGACTCGTCGGTCGGTCCGGTGCCGGTAAATCGACGCTCACTAGCCTGTTGCTGCGGTTTCATGATCTCGAACGGGGACGGATCCTGATCGATGGAACGGATATCTCCGCTGTCGCGCAGGACTCGTTGCGAGCAGCGATTGGCGTTGTCACCCAAGACACCTCGTTGTTGCACCGTTCGGTGCTCGAAAACATTCGTTACGGCGAGCCCACCGCCAGCATGAGCGCGGTGGAGTCCGCAGCGCGCAAAGCGCACGCCGAGGAATTCATTGGAGCTCTCGTTGATCGGGACGGTCGCCGTGGCTACGAGGCGCAAGTGGGCGAGCGTGGCGTCAAGCTCTCGGGTGGGCAACGTCAACGCATCGCCATCGCGCGCGTCCTCCTCAAGAACGCGCCGATTCTGGTGCTCGATGAAGCGACGAGCGCGCTCGATTCCGAGGTCGAACAGGCGATTCAGGAAAATCTTTATGCGCTGATGGAGGGCAAGACCGTTATCGCGGTAGCGCATCGACTCTCGACCATCGCCGCGATGGACCGACTTGTCATCATGGACAAGGGCATCATTGTCGAGCAGGGCAGCCACCGTGAATTGCTCGACAAGGACGGACTCTACGCGGCGTTGTGGCGACGCCAGTCCGGCGGCTTCCTTGTCGAGGACGCCGCGGATGTCTGCGCACTGTGAAGAGTGCCGGCGTCGCTGAACTCGAGGGCCCTATGCGATGCCATGGCGCTTGGCTGTCGCATCCTTAGACATCGGCGTGAGGCTTTGCGGGCGACTTTTGCATCCATTTGCCGAGCGACGCAGCCAGCGCGGGCTGGGCGAACAGCGCCTGATCGCGCCCGATGCGCGCTCGAATGGGGTCCGCAACCGGCCATTACGGCAATCCACGACCAGCCGTCATTGCCACACCCCGGTCGGCTGGGTAGAAGTAGGATTCGCCCGGCGTGTATCCGGTCGCGTGCGCTGCTATCACGTTCGTGTACCCCTATGATTTCGATTGACTATCAAAGATTTGAGAATGAGGTCACGATGCTACCGCGAACTGACGACCCGTCCATTGCCGAGACGCGCGCTTGGGTCGAGCGGGTTGTCATCGGCCTCAAGCTCTGTCCTTTTGCGCCGGCGCCTGCTCTCAAGGGCCTGATCCGTTACGTCACGAGCGATGCCGAGACCTCAGAAGCCCTGATGGAGCATCTCGCGACGGAGTTGCAGAATCTCGTTTCGGCACCGCCCGAAGAGCTCGAGACGACCTTGCTGATCCATCCGCGGGTCCTGCAAGATTTTCACGACTTCAATGGTTTTCTGACGGTCGCGGATGAGCTGCTGCGGGTATTGGGGCACGAGGGCGAGATTCAGATCGCAAGCTTTCACCCGAATTACCAATTCGCCGGGACCGAGCCTGATGACATCGGCAATGCGACCAATCGTTCGCCATACCCGACCCTTCACTTGTTGCGCGAGCAGAGCCTCTCGCGGGCGATCGATTCTTTCGGTGATACCGCGAGCATCACGGCCGCCAACCTCGTGACGCTTGAGAAGTTGGGCCCGAAGGGGCTGCACGCATTGATGCTCGGCGGTCCACCATGACAGACGCCCCAACCAATGCCTTGAGCCCGAAGAAACTGCTGCACACGAAGTGGACGGCGGTCACGCCGCGTAACAAAGAGAAACATTTTCTCGTGACCAAAGTGATCGAGTCCGTGCCACCGGGATCGCCCGTCGAATGGATCGAGATCGAGGCGGTGCACTCGAAGCGCATACGGGTCATCGCCTGGCGAGAACTCAAAGATTCTGTAAAGTGGCGGCGCGGATGGGTTTAAAGACCAGGGGCAATTGCTAGCTCGAACGCCTTTTGCGACGACAATCTCTCGCCCTCCGACACAGCGCTTGCAAACTCGGCGGCGGAAAGGCTCTTTTCGATTCGGTCGTGCGCGCGGCGAACGTGCCGGGGGTTGAGCACGTACGGCGCGGCCGGCTTGGCGGCGAGGGACACGACAACCGTAGCACGTATTTTCGTTCCGGAGCAGGTTCAGCGGAGCTGAGTTCTTTGGCAGCGTTGACCGCGCCTCGCTACACTTCGCGCATGTCCGAGGACAGCTCCCTTGACCAACTGAACGACGCCATTTTGCGCACTCGCGCCGAGCACCGCACCGCCATGGCGGCGCTGCGCAACACGCAACGCGCCTACGGTCACTTCGTTCCCAAGAGTTTTTTGAATTTCCTCGGCACAACCGATATTTCGGCGATTCAGCTCGGTGACTTCGTCGAGATGAAGACCAGCATCATGTTCGCCGACATCCAGAACTTCACGGCACTCGCCGAGGAACTGAAGTCGGCCGATGTCTTTGCAACCTTGAACACCTATCTTGCGCAGTACGAGGCACCGATTCACGGTCACAGCGGCGTCATCGACAAGTTTCTGGGTGACGGCGCGTTGGCAATCTTTCGCACCGCGGATGATGCGGTCGCCGCCGGCAATGAAATGCTCGAGCGGGTGGCTCGCGTCAATCAGGACCGCGCGCGTCTGGGACTGCCTACCCTCGAAATTGGTATCGGTATCAATACGGGTTACTCGGCGCTCGGCGTGATCGGCAACGCTGAGCGGCTCGAGACCACAGTCATCGGTGACTCGGTCAACGTCGCCGCGCGTATCCAGGATCTCACGCGACGCTTCGGCAATCGCATGCTGATCAGCGAAACGACTTACCTCAACCTCGACGATACCGCGAGCTACGCGATCCGCTTCGCCGATCGCATCGAGGTCAAGGGACGAACACGTCCGGTGTCTGTCTATGAGGTGTTCGACACCGAACGCGAGCAGACCCGCACCCCCAAAATCATTGGCCTCGATTTACTTGAAGACGCGGTGCCCTGCTACCACCTCGGTTACTACCAGAAAGGTCTCGATATTCTTGCGCGCTACAGCAGCATCGCTGATGCTGATCCGCTCGCCAGGGTGTATATGGAACGCTGCCGCGTCCGCCGCGGCGCCGAGGCGTCGAGTCTGCCGCAGCAGATCGATCAGGAATTTCTTTGGAATCCGTCTTACGACACGGGGCATCAGGCATCGATGATCAACATCATCATCGGGTCGAAATTTATGCTGCCTTGCGCGGTGCGGTGCGCAGCGGCAGCCGGATGGATACCGAGCGCGTGCTTGTCGACCCCAAGGACTATTCGCTGACGCACTTCGCAGTCGAGAAGACCTTGATGGAAGAGACCGACTATCCGCTCATCAACGAGCATCTGCACGAGCACGAGCAGTTCGTGAAGCGTCTCAATCAGCTGAGCAGCGCGATCCGTGTGTCGGAGCGGGCAACCGAGACTGTCGTCTTCTGGATCAACATCTTTCTCTTCGACTGGCTGGCCACGCACTCATCAAAGATAGATCGGCATCTTGCTCGGTATGTGGCGCGCTCGGCCTCGGCAGGGGGTTGAGTGGGCATGCAGCCGATCGCCAGCCATCTCATAGACCTCGATCGATATCCGATCGATCAGCCTGGGCCAAGGCGCGAGGCCGTCATCGCCGATGCGCGCGCAGCGATCGACTCGGTGGGCTGTGCGGTATTGAAAGGCTTTGTCCGCGCCGAGGCGCTGCCAGCGATCGTCGCCGAGTGCGACCGCACTGCAGAGTTCGGCCATCGCAACTTCAATCGCACCAATCCCTACTTCACCACCGATCGCGAAGACCTGCCCGCGTCGCATCCATTGCGCCGTTTTTACGATCGCTCGAATGCGTTCGTACCTGCAGATCACTTCGGCAGTGACAGCATTCTGCGCGCTCTCTACGAGTGGCCAGCCTTCGCGCCGTTCATCCAACAGGCTCTGGGTGAGGCGCGTTTTTATCGCTACGCCGATCCGCTCGCCGATGTGATCGTGAACCTGGCCGAGGAGGGCGGCGGTTTCCCGTGGCACTTCGACACTAATAATTACACCGTCACGCTCGCGATCCAGAATGCTGAGCGCGGCGGCGATTTCGAGTACAGCCCTTATCTGCGCACGCCCACCGACGAAAACTATGCCGGCGTCGAGCGCGTGCTCGATGGCGACGCGTCGCTCATTCATACGCTGCGGCTCGAGCCCGGTGACCTGCAGATCTTCAAAGGCCGCTATTCGCTGCACCGCGTGACGCCACTCGCTGGGCCGCGCCTGCGCTACGTGGCGATCTTCAGCTACGTCGAAGAGCCCGGCATGGTGGGTAGCCCCGAGCGTGCCC
>Ga0194129_10001288_pt1 | contig 41930 bp, 45 predicted proteins | sample TA2KigCa35mmetaG_FD_150862 | JGI IMG/M metagenome (GOLD analysis project Ga0194129, IMG submission 150862) | Freshwater microbial communities from Lake Tanganyika, Tanzania - TA2015038 Kigoma Deep Cast 35m | ecosystem: Environmental > Aquatic > Freshwater > Lake | place: Tanzania: Lake...
TGGTACACAATAATAATATTTTTGTAAATCATTTGGACCTTCAGGAGTACCTGAAATACATTTACCTCCACCGGTATTATTTTTACAAAATCCACAATTAACATCCTTTATACATTCTGCTTCATTCATTCCAGTTGGTCTATTTAATATATTATATTTATCACAAACATCAACACTTTTTTCACATTCTTCTTTGGTTAAATATGGTAATATTAATTGATTATTTAATGGGTCATTACCACAATTATTTGCTGATATTTTTGAATTTAATATTATTCCTTTATATTCTTTACATTCATTTCCAGTATTACAATAATATTTTCCTTCTAAATATTTAGTAGTTTTTATACAATCATCTTTTGGTAAAGATAAACAAAATCTGTCACAACAAGAATTAGGTGAATTAAAACTATATCTTAAATCATCTTTTTGATAATTACATTCACATTTATTGTCATTATTATTCCATTGACAAAAAGAATTATCAATAAAAAAACTATTACAATTATTATCATTATCATTTTCTTCTGAAATTATATTATTATAATATTCTTTTAAAAATATATTATTAGAATTTTCTTGATAAATCATTAATAATATAATTATTATAATTATTATGATTATTATAATAAACATCATATACATAACTAATATTTAAAGATATTTTTTATAAAAATAATATTATTAATATATATATAATGATTGAATTATTTGCTTTATCTAAAATAATTGATAAAAAACATAAAAAAGAACATTTTAATGATAATTATCAAGAAAATACATTGAATATTCCAACTAGTTGGATTATAATGGCTATAATTATTTCATTTGGTTCTGCTTATTTAGCATATGAATGTAATAGATATGAAAAACCAGCAACAAGAGCATTATCAACATTAATTGCATTTTTCTTTAGTGGATTTTATTTAATATATTATTTTATAGTTCATGTATTATTTGATAGAAAATGTGGTTCAAAAGGAATAAATAATATTATTAGAAATTGGAAATCATAAATGATTTAATCAATTCATTTTTATATTTATTTATAAAAGATTTAACAGGTTTTTCAGTTTTTTCATAATATCTACATTTTAAAAATAAGATATTGATTAATATATTTGAATACATTTTCATTAATTCAAATTTTTTTTTACTATTAGGTTTCATTTTTTCTATAAAAAATTGTCTTATATGAAAATATAAATCAATTTCATTGTCATTTTTATGTAATATATATTTTGTCATCTATTATATAATTATATAATTATATAATAAAATCATTTTAGTTCAATTTATATCTAAAATATTCATCTAAAAATTTCAATGTATTATTTGGATGATTATATGGAATTTTTTCTTCATATATTCTATTTGTTTTTGGGTCATACCAACTTTTACATATACATCCTCTATTATTAGTATACCATATTTTATTATCATTTGAAGTATTATTATATTCTAATGATGAATAAGAATTCATATTATATTATATTTATATATAAATAAATTATTCAAAATCAATTAATTTATCAAAAACGAGATAATAAGCAGAAACACTAATAATAATATAAATTAATAATGACATGAAATCATCATTTAATAAAACACCAGTTAATGCAGTATTAATGATATTTTTATTTGAATTTGAATAATAAAGAATTAATTGAAAAACAATTAATATTGTAATAATTTTATAAATATCTTTAATTAATAAGATATAATTTTTATCTAAATCTAAATAAAAATTAAATATTGCCATTTATTCTAATTATATAGGATATAATTTTTTATGAAAATATAATGCGTATTAAATATTTATAAAAAAACATTTGATTTATATAAGATGGAAAATTTAAAAAATTTTATTATGACAGATGATATCGACCCTGAAAATAAAAAAGAACATGAATTAAATACAAATGATAGAATGATATTAATGAATAAAAAAATTGATGAAAATATTATTACTAATATTTATAGTGATATAATTGATAAACAAAATTTAACTATAAAAAATGATGTTTGTATGAATGATTATGTTTTTAATGATATTGAATTTTTTAATGATTATTATTTAAATGATAAAAATAGTATATTTTCAAAAATAAATAATTGTAAGACTCAAATAGGTAAATTATTATTTAAAAAATTATTATTAAATCCTATTTCAAATATTAAAATTCTTAAAGAAAGACAAAATATTATTCAAAATATCAAATCTGCTAAAAATGAACTTATACCTTTAATGAATGAAATTTCTATTTTAGAAAATGATTTAATTTGGTTTTGGAACAATAATAATATGAAACATATTGACCTTTTAAATGATATGATATATTTTAATTATGATTTTATACCTTTTTTTAATGTAAATGATATATTAAATAATAGTGAAAAAGCATTAATGATAACTAATATTTATAAAATTATTGTTAGTCCATTTTTAACATTTATTACACCAATTATTTCTGTACTTTTTCCCCTTATAATATTACTTTATTTTAAAAGGAAAACAAATATTAATATTCCTATATCTGTTATTATAAAACAATATTTTAATACTTTATTTGGACATGATTCAATGAATATGATATTTAAAGAAAAATATAAGGCAGTTGCTGCATCATTAGTAACAAAAGGTATATATATATTTATGTATTTTCAAAATATATATTATTCATTTCAAAATGCAAATAATACACATAAAATTATAAATACAATACATGATAAATTGAATAAAATGTCAAAATATCATAAAATGAATGATAAAATAATTGGAATTTTAAATAAATATAAAATAAATAATTTATCATCATATTATCAACATACAAATATAATAGAAGATATAACTTTTTATGAACCATTTTTTGAGTCAACTGTATTTGATTATGAACCATCATTATTTTCTAATAAAGGTAAGATTTTATATGTATTTAAAGAGTTTAAAAAGAATAAACAAAATATGACAAATTTATTTCATTTAACAGGAATTATAGATTCAATATTATCAATTGAGAGATTATTATCAAATAGTAATAATTCAAATCCATATAGTTTATGTAATTATTTGACAAATAATAAACCGACAATATTATTTAAAAATATATGGCATCCATATTTAAATACAGAAAAAACGGTTAAAAATTCAGTTGATATTAAAAATAATATATTGATAACAGGACCAAATGCGGCAGGAAAATCAACTTTTATAAAATCAGTTATAATAAATATATTATTAGCACAAACTATTGGAATAAGTAGTAGTGAAAAGTTTGAAATAACACCATTTGATCATATAGAAACATATTTACATATTCCTGATAGTAAAGGGACATCATCATTATTTGAGGCAGAAATGAATAGAAGTAAAGATTATATTGAAAAGATAAAAAATATGGATACAAATAAATTTTCTTTTATAGTATTGGATGAAATATTTTCATCTACAAATTATGTTGAAGGATTTTCAGGAGCATATTCAATATTAAAAAAGATATCATCATATTCAAATACAATGTCAATAACAACAACTCATTATACAGATTTAGAAATATTAGAAAAAGATACTAAAGGTAAAATATCAAATTATAAATTTGAAATAGAATATGATAAAAAGAATAATAATGAAATTATATTTAATTATAAATTACAAAAAGGTGTTTCTAGACAATATATTGCATTAGAATTATTGAAGAAAAATGGATTTGATGAAGATATATTAAATGATGCTATTTTGATGAGTAATAAAATAAAAAACAACAAATTAATAAAAAAAACAAAAAAAGTAAAAAAATAAATTTATAATTAATTTTAGTTTTATTATCAAATGATTCAAAAAAATTAAATTCTGGAGATGTAACGTCATACATTGAATTATCTCTTAAAAATCGAATAGATATATCTTTTAATATTGGATTTTTATTTTCATTAATATATTCAGGAATTATACCAGGTAAATCTTTAAAAACTTGAATATCATATAATCTTGCAAAACTACCACTTGTTTCATTAAATATATCGAGTTTATTCATATATATTATTTATTATGATAATAATGTGTCGTTTAATTTATAATATAATTTTATTTTTTAATATTAATTATGTTATCAAATATTGTATTTATAATTATATTAATATTACTAGTAATTATTTTAGTATTATTATATTTTTTTAGTGCTGATATAAGGAAAAATAAAAATAAAATTAATATACTTGAGTCTGAATTAAATTCTTTAAGAGATAGATTTTCTGCTTTAAATCAAAAATGCAATAGTTTAGAAAGTAATATTCATAATGTTTCTAAGAAAAAACCCAATATGAAAGATAATTTTGCAGATATTTTAAATCAATTAGGTTCAATGAATAATCCTTTTATTGATGATGAAAATTCTGAAGAAGATAATGAGGAAGAATCTGAACAAGAATCAAATGATGAAGAAACTGCAGAAGAGGGAGATGATGAAAGTGAACAAGAAGAAACTGCAGAAGAATCAGATGATGATGAAAGTGAACAAGAAGAGACAGAAGAATCTGAAGATGACGAAAGTGAACAAGAAGAAACTGAAGAAGATGAAATAGAAACAGAAGAAAGTGAAAAGAACGAAAATACTAAAACAGAAGAAGCCGAAGAAGTAGTTGAACATAATGAACCTGAAGAAGAACAAGAAATAATAGTAAATAAAGAAGAACCTCAACAAATAATTGAAGAAATTAAACCAGAAATAAATATTTCAGAACAAATAAATGAACAAGGAATAAATAATTTATTAGATAGTATGATGGAAGATGAAGATAATGAATTAAATATGAAGAAACCATCAAAAAAAGATTTAGCAAAATCTGATATTGGAACTATAAAATTAGGTGGTGATAATAAAACAAAATATGTGGTTCAATTAAATAAAGGAGGAAAGAAATTTTGGAAGAAAATATAAAATTTTTTTATAAAAAAAATATATAAGATTATAATATAATGAATAATACTTGTAATAAGACATCAAATAATAAATATTTTAGTTGTCCTGCAAGAATGGATGATGGAAGAGCATTTACTGATTATAGACCAAGTTCAGATGTAAATAATTTAATTCGTATGAGTAATAATCTTCAAGGAAGTTATCAATATAGACAATTTTTAATTCATAATGGTGAAAAAATAATGAATATCAATAACCAATATACTCAAGATAAAATGGGTTGTGATAATTGTACTGCAAAACCAGTACCTTTTCAAAGTGTATGTGAATATTCTCAATCAACCAATAGTTGTAAAGTTGTAAATCAAAATGGTGTTGGTGTAAAAAATATTGGTTTTTTTAAGTAAATATAAATATTTTTTTGATTTAAAATAATCTTTATTATATAATTTATAATAAAAATAGTATGGAGACATTAAAACAATATAAAAACATAGTAGAACAAAATGAGACATTATTGTCTATTTGTATTTATGATAAAAAATTTGATGATGTTATTAAATTTTTTGAAAGTCAATTAGAAAAAGCAAAACAAATAACAAATCCAATAAAAAAACATAAAATTAATAATAGATTATATAAATTTATAGAACATTTAAATGTAAATTATACAGAAAATGACATTATAAATTCTATATTTTTTGTTTATGATAATATAACATTTTATAAATTGACAATTAATGATATAAAATGTGCAAGAGAATATAATTTTATAAATATTTATTATAAAACAGATACAAATTTACATATTGATTATTTTATTGATATATTTAATAATTTTGAATTTATTTATAATATAAAAATAAATAAAACTGATATGTTTATTATAAAAAATAATAAAAACAAAGAAAAAGAGGAGATTATTGAAAAAAATACGAATGAAAATAAAATAATGGAAAAAATAGAGATATTAAGAAAATCATATAAAGATATTATAATAATTCATGGAAATTCTCCAATAATAACAAAATTGGAAAAATTAATAACAAAAAATGATATAATATTGGTAAAAGATTTTTTAAGTAAGGAGGATGTATATGAATTATATGAAAAGGAACAAATGATAAAGAATCATGTATTATTGGAGAAAAGAATGAATGATTTACAGAATGAAAAATGTAATATAGATTTATATGTATTTGGTAAATTGAAGATAGAGATAAAGGATGCAATTGAGTCATATATGTTAAAAGAATTATATATAGAAGATAAAAAATTGGATAAATTAAAAACATTTGTGGATGAGTCATTTTTTAATTTTAAGATAATAATAATAAAAGTTATAGAAAATGGAGATATAGGAGAACAATTTATAAAAAATTATAATGGATTAATGGGTATAAAATATTATTAATTTTCATTTTGTATTTCATCTTTCAATAGATAATCTAATATAAAAATATCTATGCAGATACCAATTGTATAGATAGTTTCTAAAATCATATTATAATATATAATAATATATTATATATAATTATCTAAAAAAATATAAAAAAAATATATATTAATAATATAAAAATGAGTGATAATTCATTTGCAAGTATAAATTTTAATGATCCGGAAAGTATGCATATTTTTATGGAACATGAAAAAAGTATGTGTCCAAGTTATAAAGTAAACAATGGTACTGAAATGAATTTTTCTATAAAAATAATTCAACAACAAGATATGAAAAATAGTTTTGTTATATCAGGTTCATTATCTATGCCTAATTTTAATAATAATTTATTTATAAAATATAATGCATCATCACCACCAACTTATAATAGTAATTTTTCTGGTTCTGGATTACCATATCCTAATGAATATGTTGCATTTGAAAATACACCTAATAAAGGAACAGTAGAAATTAGAAATGGAGATTTTGCATTTGTATTACAATATCCAAATAGTTATTATATAAATATGGGTACAATTTATGTACCACCACAAGTAAAAATGCAAGTAGTTGATAAAAATAATAGAAATATAGGGAAAGAGATGACATTAAATTTGGGTGAAGGAATACCATTTAGAACATTAACATGGCCAAATCAAAGAAATTGGAATGATGGAGCAATGTTTTATAATAATCAAGTATTACCAGTAAGGTCACAATATCAATTATTATTAGATTCTGCTTATCCATCAACTAATACTATGCCTAAAAATTTTTGGGGTTCAGTATTTCCTCATTAAATTATACTAATTCATAATCAAAATTGACAATAAATTGTGAGAAAGGTATATGACCACAAAATACTTTATTATTTTTATCAAAACCTTTTAATGATTCTTGACAAAAATCTGGTACAGATACTTTTAAACATAATATTGCACAACTTATATTTAAGTCTTTTAATAGAGGAATTTCTATTGGATTAAAATAGGAACCATTTAAATTTGAAATTTCAATAGGTATTGATTTATATAAACATGTATTTGCAGGTGTTGGTAATTTTAATTTATTATTTTGATATGGTAATATTTTATTGGATTCATTATGTGATATTTGTGAATGTAATTCAAAATGTAAATATAAACCAATTTTTTTATAAACAAAATCATTTTTTTCTGGTATTAATGCCAATAATTCATTATTTTTATAAAATTCATTGGATATTGTTTGATATATATTCCAATAAATAGAACGAATAATTAATTTATTAAAATATGTATTTTGATTTTTCATTGGTATAGTAGAACCACAAGAAACATAATCTATTGGAAAATATTGGATATCATTTTTTTCATATTTATTTTCAAAATATTCTATTTTTTTTTCATTGATAGTATTTGTTTCTGTTTTGGAATTTATTTCAATAATATTTGGAAATAAATAAAAACAATCAAATATTAATTTATTTTGATTAATATTTTTATTTAATCCTATTTTAAAATCATTATTGTTAGATGATGTATATAAATGATTAAAGTCTGATAATATTGTTTTTTTTATACCATATAATAAATTTTTTTTTATTAAAATAATATTATTTTGTGGTTGTTGTGTTTGTTGTTGAATTGCTTGTTGTTGATTTATTTGTTGTTGGTTTTCTTGTGGTTGATGTGTTTGTTGTTGGTTTTGTACAAATGATTGATTTATAGTTGGAACATATTGTTGATCTTGTTGATTATATTTTTTATCAATATTAGCAAATTTCATAATTTCATCTAATTTTTTTTTAAATTCTTCATCTTCTTTATTGTTATTTTGTTGATGTTGTCTATTAGGTGATTTATTTCTATGAGGTGATTGATTTCTCATAGGTGAAGTATTTCTAGGTGGATTTTGATATAATACTGAAGGTGGAATATAACCTTTTAAATTTTTATTAACAAGCATTTGTCCAAATCTAGTATTTTGAACAACATAATTATTTTTATTCATATTAATAATAATAATGAATTTATTTTTTTTTAGTGAACTTACTATTTTTATTAATCATTCCAATTGGATATGATAAATTATTCATATTTTTAGAATCAAATATTTCATTATTTTCAGTATCAATTAAAATTATTTTCTTTTTCAATGATTTATTCAATTCTTTAAAAGTTTTTGTTTTATCAAAATATAAATGATATACTTTTTTTGTTGGGTCATATAAATAAATATTACCATTTTGGTCTAAAATACCTTTTTTAAATAATTTTTTAACTTTTTTCACATTTTCTACTGTATATGATTCAATAATATCTTTGGATAAATTAGGATGATAAGAAAATCCAGATGCATTTTTACCAAATGAAAAGCAATTATATTGTGACCTTGCACCAGAATTATTTAAATAACAATCAATAGAACATTCTTTTAAAATTTGTAATAATTCATTAATTATATTTTGTTTTTTTAGGGATATTTTTTCGATATGTTCATCAGTACTTAATTTATCTTTTGTTAACATACTATTAGCACTAGAATAAACAGAAAAATATCTATAAACTTCAACATTTCTTTCATTTGGTGGTAAATCGATATGTGAATTTCTACGAGCACCTCTACCAATAACTTGTTCAATTCTCATTTGATTCCAATATGGTTCTAAAATATGAATTTGTCTAATATTTTTTAAATCAAGACCTTCAGCACCTGCACTTGTAGCAAGTATAATTTTAATAAATTCACCATATTTATTTTTTGGACTTGTAAATATTTCCATTATTTCTTTTTTTTGTTTATCATCTTCTGTTCCGGAATAAATAGCATATTTTGGTAAATTATTATTAGAACCATATTTACTATAACCATTAAAATCTAATATTTTAGAAAATATTTCAACTCCTTCTAATGTTCTAAAATTAGAATAAACAAATACTAAACCAGGTGATTTTTTAATATTTTTTAACATAAATTTCATTTTAGGTGATAATTTATCTAAACCTTCTGGTCCAGGTTTTAAATAAATATTACCATTTTCAACAATTTTATCAATAGCTTGTTCAATTCTTTTTTTATATTCTTCTACAATTTCACCATCATTAGCTTTATCTTCTAATTGTAATATTTTATTGAAATTTATTTTTTTATTATTTTCATTTTTCTTTAAAATAGAAACAATAAATTTAGGGTCAGGATAAGGTCTTAATATATCTTCTGGAAAAACAAAATTAGATGCTTGTCTAGAAAATACACGAAATGTACTTTTTACTTTTTTGGATTTTTTATTTGAACTTCCTCTTTCTGATAATCTTTCTTTTGCTCTCAATATTTCATATATTTGAAATTGATAATTACTCATTTCAATTCTATAGTAATCTTTATGAATAACTGCAGGGAAATTTTCTGTTAATGGTTTAAAATAAGATACTAATCCTAAAATTCTTCTTTTAAAAACAGCACTATTTTTTAATTCATCACCTCTTTCAGTATTTTCTTTTATAAAATAATTTCTAAATAATTCACCATCATCTTCAGTAGGAAACAATGATATATTTTTATTTTCTAAAAATGAGACACTTATTCCATTATGTTCACATTTTTCTTTTATCCAATCAATTAAATCTCTATAATTTTCATCATAACTTTTAATTTTTAAATGGAATTCAATAGATTTATTGATATTATTAAATTCCAAATAATCTATTAAATTATTTTCTAACAATTGATTTTTTAAATTATTAATTGCCATTTCATTACCATATATTCTAGACATTTTAGTAATTCTAAAATAAGTTAATTCAATATAACCTTTTAATATATTAAATAATACAGCACATTCAAAAGGTTCATTAACAACAGGTGTTCCACTCATAGCTATTATTTTTGCATTTTGTGCATTCATTAAATAATTATATATTTCTAATCCTTGTTTACTTCTACCTTCTATTCCACTCATCATTTTTGATATTAAATTATGAACTTCATCTATAATAATAACTTTATTATCTAAACTACCTATTCTTTTAATTTGTGCTATTGTATTATTAGCATTATATGATATAAATGTATATTTTTCTTTTATTAAATTTGGATTATTTTGATAAGCAGGTGAACCACAAAACAATAATCCATTGATAATGAAATTATTCCTTAATGATGCAGGTAACATAACAACAATATTTCTTTCTGTTTTTAAATTTTCAGCAATTTCAATAGCAGTACAAGTATTATGAGTTACTGTAAAATCTCCAAATAAAAATCTACAATTTCCATCTAATGTAAATCCATAATAATCATCATCTCTTACATAATTAACAGTAATTTCTGACCATAATTCATTATTATATTCATCATTTGGTTTTACTTTATTTATAAGTACTTTTGTTGGTATATTTTGTAAATAATTATTATAAATACTAACTTTTGAACTAGTTAATTTTTTAAATTTTAATCCTAAACTTCGAATTAAATAAATTAAATCATCAATTAATGTTTGGTTATTACTTTTGAAAATATATGATTTTCTTTGTTTTTCTTCAGTTTTACTTTTTATTCCTGTTTTTATAAAATTACTATCTAATAATCCTGTCAATAAATCAATTCTATTTTTTCGTGAATTACATTTATATATATATGGAATTGTACTATCTTCATGACCTATTTTATATCCCATCATATATGCTGATAATTCTAAGGGTTTTTCTTCAAATTCAATAGGAACACGATAACCAGTTAATAAATCTTTTTTTTTTCTAGATAATTGTAAATAATCTTGGATAGAAATTTCAATAATATTTTGGTTAGTTTCATTATTATTTAGAATTGATTCAAATATATGTTTTATTTCACTATTTGTTTTATCAATATATTTTTTTGAACAAAATTGATTATTTTCAATCCAATAAATGGTTTTTTTTCTCATATATGGATATGTCATTGCTTTTAAACAAAGAATATGTTCAGAATTAACAACATATCTATCAGAATTAGATTGTAAAACTTCATACATTTTATCAAAACCTCTTGCTAAAGATGTTACTGTTCTGGGTGTTGAATCATCACCCATTAATAAATCACCAACTTGAATATCTTCAACTTTTTTGATAGTACCATCAAACATAATGATAGGAGTACCTTTTTCAACACATTTACCTGAACCAGTAGATTGATATAATAAAATACCTCTATATGGTGAATTATTGGTCATATAATCTCTTAAAAATTTTTGATATTTAAATGGTTTATATTTACCAGGTATAATAGTTTCTGTTTTTCCATTAGATTTATATTTAATAAATGTTTGATTTATCCAATCAACAAATTCTTTTCTATTTGGTAAAATCCATTCATTTGGAACAACTTGACTAGTGTTATTATTATTATCATTATTATTTTCATTTTTAGTTTTTATGATATTTTTTTGTTTGGTCACTTTTACTTTAATTTTTTTCTTTTCAGTAGTAGACATATTATTTTATATATATAAACAATAAAAAAATTGATTTAAAATTTTACATATATATTCTTTTATAATCTCAATTTTATAATAAGTATGAACAAAGAATATATTTATATACGTAATCATGAATCCTATAATAAGTATAATGCTTATAAATTAGGTAAAACAAATAATATAATTGAAAGTGATGCAATGTATATAAAAAATGAAATTGAACCTGGAACTTTTATTTGTATAATTGAATTGATAAATAATAGAAGTAGTATAGTTGAAAAATTATTAGAAAATTATTTCAAAAGTAAAAATTTACATGTTTATTTGAATAGTAGTACTAAGTTTTTTAAAAAAGATATAATTGAGTTAATTGAACTATATTTAATAGATATGAAAATTAAATATAAAATAATTACTGATGATGACTTACAAATATTAAACAAATAAATTTGTTTCATTAAATAATTTATAAAAATTATCCATATACTCTATTTTAACGTGATTTTGTTGGTGTACTAAAGGAGTTTCCTACAGAATTTACATTAAGAATTACTTGTTCAAATGCTTCAACAAGATTACGTTTAAGAGTACTTGGTACACTAACCTTACAATATTGTAATTTGATTAATTTACCATACACTTCACTAATCAAACTATTTAAACCATCATAGTCATAGTTATTTTCAGTATTATTTTCAGTCATTTCATTGACTAGTTCTTGACCAATTACCAATAAATTTTGTAAAAATTCATTGATACTATTTTTCAATGCACTTTTTTCATAGAATTTAGTTGCATTGAGTATTTCTTTGATCATATAAAATTGTTTAAGTGTATTATCACTTTTTGGTTTTACTTCTTGAATTTCATATATAATGTTATTCAATTTATGAACAATAGTGTCACGAATAACTTGAAAATGTTTACCATCATGTAAATTTTCACTATTAAATGTTGGTTTTTGTTGTTTATTTGTGTATTTATTGCGAAAATGTTCATTACTAAATAAACATTTCTTAGGAGTGTTTTGGGGTTTGTTTGTTTGTTTTGTCATTTTTGTATGAAACAAATAAGTATATTATTTTATATAATTAATATTTTTTGAAAGTTTAAACTGTCATTTTTTTTATAAATTTATAAATATAAAATATCTATATTCATATCCATAATTACTGTAAGCTTTTTATAGTAGGAGCTGTTTATTATTCACCACTTTTATGCAAAAAGGATATGCATTAAAAGGAATAATGATAGTACAGCGGGGTTGATAAAAATTATCAAAAAACTACTTATAGTTCATAAGCTTGAACAATAGGTCTTTTTTTAGTTGGTACAGCAGGTACGCATTGAACCAGAAAAAAACCTATTTTGCCTCTAATAAATTTAGAGCACACATAAGCGCAGTCATAATCTTTTCGTGGTAGTCTTTCGAAAATTTGTTCAAAATTTGCTATATCAGCCAAAATTTCGGTTTGTTCAACACCAAACAAATTGTTCATATTTTCTTCATCCAGTTGTTTCAAACTATAAATCTTCAATCCTTTTTCTTTAAGGATGGTTGATACTGGTTGTTCTTCATAAAACATTTTGTCAAAAAAGTTAGAGAGCTTAAGTTCACAAAGGAATACTTGGGGATTGTTTTGTACAAAAAAGTACGATGTATTGATAAATCAATATAAATTATAATATTTAATAGAAAAAATATTTCTAGAATTTTTAACTGTCATTTTTTTTATATTTGTTTTTTATAATAAAATAAAAAAAATAATAAAATAGATGAACATATCATATATATCATTAGGTAGTTTTTGTTATCCAAAAATGATAATACGTGAAACAAATAGAGAAATAAAAGAATCATTACCATTTGATTTTCATTCATCACCACATTTAGATGGAATAACAAATATATTAAAAGAATTATATGAAAAAGGTACATATGAATTAGATTTAATAGAAATATTGGAGATATATAATGAAAATGAATTAAGTATACGTGAAAAAAATATGTATGTAGTTCATTTTTTTAAAACAGATGATTTAATAAAAGAGATTAAAACATTTCCAGCATCAGTTACTGAACATGTTAATTCTGATAAAATATTAGAAATAAAAAATTTATTCAAAAAAAGATTTGAAAGATTATATAATATATTAAATAATAAAGACAATATATTATGTTTTTTAAGAATAGAAAACTATGATAATTGGGGATGGGAAACTGAATTAATTGGATTTACAGATATTTTGTCTAAATTTAAAAATCCAAATAAATTTTTAATATATTCACAAAATGTTATTGATGAAAACTTACATTTTGATAAATCAAGAATGTTAAATTATAAATATCATATACCAATATTTTTTTTTAAATATTATTTTTATGATTTGGAAATGATAAATAATAAGGATTTATTTATATCAATATTAAATACATTTGAATATATTTTAGAAAATAATGTATTAAATATAGAATACAATGAAATAATAGAGAAATATTATTATGATAAAGATAAATATCAATTATTTAAATTGACAAATTTAAATTTATTTTCAAATGCATTTCTAGAAAATAATGAAACATTATATATAATAAATTCATTAGAAGGTAATTATAAATTTACAAAAAATGAAAATAATATATATAAATTTGAATGTATATTAAAATCCGCTTGAAATACCAAAATACATTAATGCCGCTTTAGCAGCTTTTTGTTCAGCTTCTTTCTTTGATTTTGATATACCTTCACCAATAATATTATTTTGGTTATCTCTAACAAACATATGAAATTTTTTATTAACAATTCCATTATTATTTGTTGACAATATAGTTGTTTTTTGTTCATATTTTGGAAATTTACCATTATATTTTTTCTGGTAAAATCTCATCAATTGGTCTTTAAAATTATCATCATTCAAAATTAATTCAATAATATCAATTTTTTGTTCAATTAAATTAATAATAAATGTAGAACAAAGTGAAAATCCTAAAGATTCATCTTCTTCACCTAAATCAATAATCATAGCACCAATAAAAGCTTCAAAACAATCTTCAAGAATTCTAGCATTTTTTCGACCATTACAAACAAATTCAATATGTTTAGACATAATTAGATATTTGTCAAATCCTAAAAATAATGCTAGTTTTGATAATGTTTCTGTTTTAACTAATTTACTTCTTATTTTTGTTAAAAATCCTTCTCTTTGGTCTTTATATCTTTTATATAAATACATAGCAACAACTGATTGAATAATACCATCACCTAACCATTCTAATACTTCATTAGAATCTTCTTGTAAAGGCATTAAATCATTATTATCAATGTTTTCATTATTCAATTCTAAAGAACCATAATATTTTTCATATCTTTTAAAATCAGTTGTTTTTGAATAAGATTTATGTATAAATGCTTTTTGCCATATTTCAATATTTTTAACTCTTTGATTAATATTTGCTTTTCTCAATATTATATGAATAATTTCTTCACTAATATAAAAGTTATTTTCATTATATACAGGATATACTTTTTTTTCAGTATCTATATTTGAATGTACAGAGCCATTAGATGATTCAGTTTCATTATTGTCATTATTGTTTTTATTTTTAATTTGTCTAAAATTCATTTTATGATAAGTATTTTATATATAAATATAATAATATAATTTTAAATTGAATCAATTTTTTTTATTTCTACAAGTTTATATAAAGATTAGGTATACAATTATATTTATATAAAAAATGAATTTCATTATAAAAATAGATAATAGAGAAAAAGAGTTAATAAAACTTCTAGAAAATAAGGAATATTCATTTACTCTAGAAAATCTTGATATAGGAGATATACAGGTAATTGATTTTTTATCAAATGAAATTATAATAGTAATTGAAAGAAAAACATTAGCTGATTTAAGTGCTTCTATAAAAGATGGTCGATATAAAGAGCAAAAAGAAAGATTAAAACATTCATTGAAAAAGAGTTGTAGAAAGATAATATTAATTGAAGGAAATGATTTACACACTTTTACATTACCATTATCAACTTTAAATGGTGTTATTGTTAATACATTATTAAGAGATAATATGCATATACATATTACTAAAAATATTGAAGAAACTATAGAATTTCTAGAAAATATATTATTACATTTACCTAAATATTATGAAGATATTCAAAAGGAGATTGTATTGGGTGAAGAAAAGGAATATCAAGGAGAATCTGTATGTTATTCTACTAAAAAGGATAATATAACTACTTCAATATGTTTTCGTAATATGTTATCACAAATACCTGGTATTTCAACTTCTATATCAACAGTTTTAATGGAAAAATATGATAATATAGATAATTTTATAGAAGAATTGAGTGAAAATTCAAATAAAAATAAACATCAAATCATTAAAATTATAAGTGAAATTCAATATGGTAAAAATAATAGGAAGATTGGAGAAAAAATAGCAGAAAAAATATTTCAATACATATTTAATGAATCAAAATATTCATTGGAAAAAATAGAGGTTGAACCAAAGAAAAAGCCCAGAAAAACACCTACAAAAAAATCACTTCAAACTAAAGAAATTACAGAAATACAACAAGAATTAGAACAAGAATTAGACCAAATTATGATACTTGATAATAATTTTAAAAAGTCTAATAAAAAACAAACAAAACCAAAAGAAAAACAACAACAAAATATTGAAAATATAAATATTGACCATCCAACTCAATATTTATTTTCTAGTTAAAATTAATTTAATATAATTCAGAACATTGTATAGTATCAACAATATTTACATAAGAAGCCCATATAATTAATGGAATAACAAATAAAAATGCATACATTGATTGTTTTATAATAAGAATTCCTAAAATAAATGCTAATATTAATGCAATAAGATTTAATAATAATCCAGATTTAACACGTAAATTTGTTAATAATGGATATGCTAATGAATAAATAATAACAAATACTATAAATAAAGATGTTATTGTTATTTTATTGTTATTTTGTTCTAAAATTAAATAATGTGTATAACCTAAAAGACCAAAAATGATTACCCAAATAATTCCTATAATATAACCTGGAGGTAACATTTTTTTATAAATATCACCTTTTTTATCTATATTTTCGATTTTATTTATTTGAAACATATAAATAAAACCATTCATAAATAATGCTAATAATATTGGAATTAATATATGATAAATTGCTTTATTCATATTGTTTATATATATTTACAACATAAAAAAATATATTTAAAATTATTATAATAATAATAATTAATAATAATAATTAATAATAATAATAAGATGGAAAAAGAATTAGTAAAACAAGAATTTATAAAAAAAGGAGATGTTATATTGCAAGAAAATGAATTTTTTGGAGATTTAAATAAAATTATGGAAAATGAAATGTTTAAAACTTTTTATGATAAATATTTTAATGATTATACTGATATAAAGGTTATATTGATGTATATGAAATTGTATGAAAATATAAAAGAAGAATATTATAATAAAAATGGAATAAATATAGAAACAGAATTATTGGTATTTTTGATGAAAGAATTAATGATAAATAATAAAAGTAGAAAGAAAATAATAAATAAATTCAATAATTTATTAGAAGGAAATATAAAAAAAGATAAATTATCGATAACAAATATAATTCAAGAAAATAATAATGAAAATAATTTTATTGAATGGACTGATAAATAAAAAAATCAAAATAATAAAATTATTTTATTATATAATAATATAATAAATGAAAAAATTACCTATAATAATTGTTTTAATAGTATTATTAATTGTAATATTTATTTTCATATTATTGATGAATAAATATTTGATTAAAAAAACAATAAAAGAATCTTTTCAAGATAAATCTTATGGTACTTATTATACATATTATAGATGTAAAGAAAAAATGTTGGGTAAAATATTAAAAAATATACTTGATAATAATAATATTATACAATCAAATGAAGATTGGAATATTTATATACCATGTGGATATAATAATATAGAAAAAGAATTAGAAGATGTTAATATTGATGTATCTAATATTAATAATAAATATATATTTGGATTAAATGGTTGTGACACTATTGTAAGTAAAAATGAAATATGGAATTCTTTAATTAAATGTTATGGAAGAGAACAAGCAAGTAGATTAATGCCAGAATCATATATATTAAATGATCCAAATGAAATGATGTTATTTCGTAAAAATTTTAATTCATCAAAGAATGATATATATATATTAAAAAAAAATATACAAAGAAAGGAAGGATTAAAAATGACAAGAGATTTTTTTGAAATATTAGATTCACAAAATGATGATTATAAAGTAGTACAAAAATATATCACAGATTTATATTTAGTAAATGAAAGAAAAGTAAATCTTAGAATATATTTATTGATTGTTATTCGAGATAATATGTTATATTTTTATGTTTCAAATATTGGTAAATGTATTTATACAAATAAAAAATATAATCATAATGATTTAGATTTTGAAACAAATATAACAAGTTATCATTTAGATATGAATGTTTATAAAACAAATCCAAGAAATTTTACTGAATTAAAAGAAAATATTAATAATAATAATCCTGAAAAGGGTGATTTATTGTTTGAAAATATTGATTTATTAATGAAAGATATTTCAAAATGTTTATCTAGAAATTTATATCAAAGTAAAAATTTGGAAGGAACTATTAGTTTTCAATTATTTGGAGGTGATGTTATATTTGATAATGATTTTCATCCATATTTATTAGAATTAAATAAGGGACCTGATATGACACCAAGAGATGAAATAGATGAAGTTTTGAAAAAAAATGTTCAAACAGACATGTTAAAAATAATTGGTATATTGCCAAATGATGGAAAAGAAAATTCTTTTCATTTGTTATATAAAAGTGTAATTCTAAAAAAATAATATTCTTTGTAAATAATAAAAATGATAATAATATCAATAATATTTATATTATTAATTTGTATTTTTTATTATATTAATTCTATTATAAAAATTGAAACTTTTCAAAATTTAGAGGATACTATTTCATATTTTTTTAATGATAATAATGTTCAATCAAAGAAAAAAATAATTCCATTAGTTATAAATAGTGATTTAGTACCTGAAGAAGAATATAATAAAAAACAAATTATCAATATTAGTAAAAGAAAAGAAAATAAATCAATATATGTTATATCATATGATAATAAAAAATATATTTTTTATAATAACAATCAAAAACCATATATGTATGTAGTATATAATAATGTATCAAATATTGATGTTTATAATAATGAAAATAAGTTTATAGGAAAATCAATTTTTAATGAATATAATAAATTTAATTTTCGTTTAGAAGAAAATGAAACAAATACTATTCATATTGATTTTTATAATAATTATAATAATGCAAAAATATATTTGGATAATGATAATAAATATTTTTATATAAAAAAAGATGATAATAATCAATATTCAATATATGTTTTTGATAAATTAATTGGAAAAATAATATTATCAAAAAATAAGATAGTAGTTTATGATGAATTTAAAATTTATTTAAATATATTTGGTATAACTTATGTATTGATTCAAAAATTATTAGAAAACTTTTAGAATATTTTTTTTTATTAAAAACAATAATAATCTTTTTTCTTCAGTTGTAATTTTCCAACTATTTAATATTTCATATTTGGAAAAGAAATGTTTATCAGGTAAATATAACATGATTGATAATAATATTGCAATATTTATATTGCAATTATGTATATTTATTCGTGTTAAGATTGATTTTAGATGTAATAAAAATTTATCATTAATATATATTGATGGTTCGTTTTTTGGATTTTTAATATAATAAAAATCACCAATAAAACGTTTAATATTTTGGTTGAAATTTAATATACCTAAATCATTTTTATTATTTGTTAGAAATAAACAATATTCATCATTATTTTTTTGAAAATATTTATTATCAGTAATAATTAATAAAGGAACTTCAGTAGATTTATTGGTATATTTATTAGAAATAGATTTAGTAAAAGTAACTTCAGATACTTTCATTTCAAAATATCTTTTTAGAAATTGGTCTCCATAATGATATATATTATCTTTATCGAAACTTTTTAGATTTTTTAGAACTTTATAATAATCATAATATAATAATTTATCTAAAAATTCATCTAATATAATTCTATTATCAACAAATGATATATTTCTTAAATATTCTAATTGAGGTTTTGCTTTATGTATATTATTGTTTTTTGTATATTTTTGTGAACCTTTAGACATTATTCTGTATTCATTATAATATTTTGTATGATAAAAATCTAAACCAGTAATATATAAATATTGAATTGGATATGACAATAAATCCATTATTGCACAAGTACCTGTATAAGGTCTAGTTCCAAGTAATTTTTCAAAATTATGAAATTTGGTGTCATTCATTACTTTAAGGGGTATATCAAATTTATATTTATGGACATAATTCTTAATATCATCGTGAAAAATAGCATGATTAAAAGGATATGAACTACAAACAAAATTAACACCATTTTTTTTATATAATTTTGTGTTCAAGTTATTTTCACCTGGAAAGTCTGAAGTATTTAATGAATTATATACAACATCAACTCTTGAACCAATATCTTTTTTTAATTTTTCAGGTACGGGTATTGTTTTATTTAATCGAACAATAATATCAAATTTATCAATAACATGTCCTTTATTTGTATCTAAAATTGATTCTGCTGGTCCAACTAATGCTATACATTTGTTTCTTACATATTCTGTAAATAATTTATCATATTCACTAAAGAAATGATTTAATACTGCATCATTATAGGATATTAATTCTGGTTTAATATATCTTTCAATTTGATTGTTTTGTTGATATTTTTCTCGTATATGTTGTTCACGTTTATGTTCTTGTTTATATTCTTGTTTATATTCTTGTTTATGTTCTTGTTTATATTCTTGTTTATGTTCTTGTTTATGTTCTTGTTTATATTCTTGTTTATGTTCTTTTTTTATAATTCTTTTTGGACAATTTTCATAATGATATTTTAAATGTGTTTTTTGAAATATATTTTTACAAGATGGACAAGTTGCATAATTTATATTTATATTCATTTCAATTATTTATTATTTATATATTTTTAATAAAAAGAGAACCTAAAAAAAATTGATTTTGTTATTTTTAAGTATTTTCTTTATCTTATAATGTTATAAATAATAAAATGGGTATTTTATATTCAATTTTCAATTATGATATATTAGATGGATTTCTAGAAAATAATGATTATGATATTAACAATAATAACCATACAATTGTTGATATACAAAACATAAGAATTAAAGAAAATACTGAATATACTGAAAATATTGAACCAAAAAATAATAAACAAATATATTATCCATTTATGGACAATAATTTATATAAAGATTTAGATGTAGGTGTAGTTACATTGACATTGATATATAAAGATGAAATATTGGTATGTAGAAGAGGTAAAAAAGATAGAAATTATGGAAAAATATATACTTTTGGAGGAAAAGTTGAAAAAAATGAAGATCCACAAATAGCTGCTATTAGAGAAGCTAGAGAAGAAGGTGGTTTATATATTAATCCAAATATTATTGATAAAAAAGGTATATATGATAAATTTCAAATGAATAATAATAAATATTTTATTCGTTTTTATATAACATTAAAAAAATATCCAATAATTCATGGTGCAAAAAAAGCATTTAAAGATGAAGTTATTCAAAATGATACTTTAGCAACTTATTTTGGTGTAAAATCTATAAAAACAAAAAACAGAGATACTGGTTTATGTTGGATAAAATTGGATGATTTATTGGAATGTTCCAATCCTAATTTTTTAAATGAATATGATAAATCACATTTTGTAAAAATTAAGGAAATCCTGAACCAATAGGTGTTATTAGTATTTGTTGTACTTTTTCTAGATATATTTCATTTATTGTATTTAATAAAAATTTGAAATTACCATTATTATTAATATTTATAAATTGAAAGAATTTCCATTGTTGTTCAAAACTTAATATCATTTCATTAGCTTCATTAACAATTTGATAAATAGTAATCCAATTTATTTTAATAGAACAACCATTTTTGTTAGTCCATTCCATTCTATAAGCAGTTTGTAAGGTAGTATAATAAAATTTTATAATATTTTTAGAAAGTGTTTTATATTGTAATAATAATTTGATAAGTTCTTTTTTATTTCTAGAAAATACTGGTTCTTTTATTTTATTTGGTATAATATCAATATCAATTATATAGGAAGGTTTAGGAATAACATTTATATTAATTTTATCACTTGATATAATATTATTATTATAAATTACATTTACATTATAATAAGTTGATTCATATGGATGTAATTTTATTTGTGAACCATTTGTTGAATTAATACAATAAGATGGTAATCCTTGAAATAATCTTGAAGTCCATTTATATGTTAATAAATTTTGGTCAATAATATTATTTGGATTATAATATGAAACGTCAATTATAACTATATTACCATCATAAATATTTATATTAGATGGTGCAAAATTAATAAATGTATTAACTATTACATTTATATTAGTGGTTGTTTGAACACCATATATGTCAGTACCTAATAGAGTATAAGTGATATTTTGTAATGGTGTACAATCTACTATTTCAAAATTATTTACATTTAGATATGTTGAAGGATACCAAATATATTTATCAGAACCATATCCTTCTAATTGTATTGTTTCATTATAATTTGTTTCAACCGTATTTTGTAAAACTGTTACATTTACATAAATTGTTATTGAATTTGTTAATGAATTACCATATATATCAATTCCAGAAATAGTATATAAGGTTGTATAATTTGGAGATACATTTATAATATAATCATTACCAGAATTATTTATAGATATTACAGAATTATTTGGAGTTATATTTATAGTAGTATATCCAGTGGCTATTATATTAGTATTACCACCATAATTAATGGATGATGATGTTGTTGATAAGTTCATTTATAATTTATAAATATATAAATTTGAAATTATTTTCTTATCTAATAATAAATGGCGAAAGTAGTTTCAACTCAAATTCGTATAAATAATTCAAATAATATAACATATGTATTAAAAACATATAATAATAATACATATAAATTGTTCACTTATCAAAAAAATATGGCAACTAGTTGTTATACACCAGTTGGACCACCATTAACACGTAGATGTAAGAAATAATATTTGTTTATTTTCTTGTAAAAAAAATATAAATTACATATATTATTATACAAACTACAAATAATAAAATAAATATATTTGCGAATTTCATTGTTGTACAATATGTTGAATTATCATTTGCATTACAATTAATCATTGTACCAAAATGACCAAAATACCAGAACCCATAATACCACCATTAGAATATCCAGTTGTTGGATAATTGTATGAATTATATCTTTTTATAGGCATATTTATATAATAATTGATTATTTTTTTATAAACCAATTTGTTAATTTAATTGTTTTTTTATTTTTATTTTTTTTAGAAATAGAAAATAAATCATCAAAATTTTCTTCAGTAATATTTGTTGCTTCTTCTGATTCAAATAACTCATTCATTTTAATATCTTCTTGATTTGTTTTTTTAGAAAAATATGAAATTGTTTTTTGATTAGATTGTGGTTTTGTTTCTATTTCACTTTCATTATCACTTCCATTATCATTTGTTTTTTTAAAAATTTCATTTTGTGCAGTTTTATTGGAACTAAATGCACCATCATTAGCTAGTTTATCAACAATTTCATTATTTAAAGAATGAATATCTTTTTTTCCAGTATGTGCTCTAACTTTTAATAAATGAATAGAATATTGTTGTTTTAATTCAAGTAATTTTTTAATAAGGTCAATATTTGGTACAGATTCACCTTTTTCGTTTTTATAATTATTTTTTTCATATCTTTCACCAGTACCATTAAATAAATACATACTATATTGTGAATCTGTTAGAATAACAATTTTTTTTAATAAATCTTCTTCATCCAAATATTTTATAGACTCAATTATTGCAGTTAGTTCTGCACGATTATTTGTTAATTTTTGGTTTAATAATGGTGAAGATACATGGATATTTTTAGAAGGAATAAATATACCATAACCAGCTATACATAGATTATTTTTTAAACGAATACAACTTCCATCAGTATAAATAAAAATGGTATTTGGTTCATTTTCAAATTCTTCAATTTTATTATTATTTCTTTTGTCATCATTTTCTTTTCTAACAATTGATTTTGGTTTTTTATTTTCACCAAAACCATTTTTAAGAAATTCTTCAGCTTCTTTTTTATTGTTAAATTTTTTAAATATTGCTCCATCAAATTTATCAATATTTTTTTTACAATCTAACCAATTTGTATATATACCAGGTATTATACCTTTATGAACAGCATAATAAAAAACCATTTTATAATTATATATCTTATATAAAATTATATTTATATTCAAAAAATTTATATCAATCCTTTTCTTTTTAATGATCTAAATATTTGTTGTTTTGTTCTATGAGTACCATCCTTCTTTCTACAACTTATATTATGTCTTTTAGCTATTTTTACTAATTTTTCTTTAGTATAATTATCAATTTCTTTTTTAGGAGTTGTTTTCTTAGTAGATTTTTTAGTAGATTTTTTAGTAGATTTCTTAGTAGTTTTTTTGGTAGTTTTTTTAGTAGATTTTTTAGCAGTAGTTTTTTTGGTAGATTTCTTTTTTAATTTACCAAAACCACCTTGAGGAATAAGAGGTGGTTGATTTATTAAATCAATTGTATTTGTTAATAAATTTGATGGAGTTGGGTCAAATGTTAATGAACTCATATATATATAATTTATATATTTATTTTTACATATTTTATATTATTTCTAATTCATATTTATTTTCATTATTTTTACTTAAACGTAATGATTTTATTGAATCAAATGTAATTTTTTTTTGTGGAGGTTTACTGGAATTTTGTTGTGAAGTATTATTGGAATTTTTTTGTGGAGATTTATTGGAATTTTTTTGTGGAGTTTTACTGGAATTTTGTTGTGAAGGTTTATTGGAATTTTTTTGTGGAGTTTTACTGAAATTTTGTTGTGGAAGTTTACTGAAATTTTTTTTTATTTTTTTTAAATTTTCTTTGGCTTTATTTAAAGTAGCATATTTAGTTGCATTATTATTATTTAATCCATTATTTTGATCTATTGCTTTAGTTTCTAATTTAGTCATTTCATTTTCTATAGTTTTTAATAAATTATTTATATTTTTTTTTTTTTTTATTTTTTTATTTTGTTTTATATTATCTATTTTTGATAGTATATTATCTATTTTTGATTGTATATTATTAGACATATTATAATTTATATATATATTTTTTTTATTATATTCCAATAAAATTTTCTAAAAATATATTTTTATGTTAAATTTATATAATTTATTATTTATCTATAAATAAGGAATTATAAATTATTTTTTTCATAATAGTTTTTATTACTAAATTTAGATATAATATTTTTATAAATAAAAGTTGTAGAATAGAACTAAAACTAGTTTTTTTCAAAAAAACTTTTGATACATTTTATTATATATTATTATAAAATAAATAAATATAAAAAAATAATAGATAAATAAATAAAAATGGAAAACAATACAAATTATAAAATAGAATATAATGAAGAACAATTACAATTTATACATTCACCTTTAGAAAATAGTAAATTACTTGGTATTCCTGGAGGTGGTAAAACATCATCTATAATTGGTAAAATAGTATATCATTATAATAATAGAGAGTTAAGTGCAAAAGACCAATTTTTGATATTAACATTTAGTAGAAGAGCATGTAATGATTTTATAGAAAAAGGAAGAAAACAAAATAAGATATTATTTACAAATAGAAATATAAAAACAATTCATTCTTTAGCAGGTAAAATTGTTTATCATATATTAGAGAAAAATTCTTCATCACAAGATACAATTATGATTTCAGCAATTGATTTAATTGATACACATCCAGAAGAAATAAAAGAGATTAATGAATTGAAATATTTAAAAATATTAATGGTAGATGAAGCACAAGATATTTCTTTTATACAATACAAATTAATAATGAAGATAGGTGAGTTAATAAATTGTCCAGTAATTTTAATAGGAGACCCGAATCAAAATATATATCAATTTCAAAATGGTAGTGACCAATATTTATTAAATCATCCAGGAAATACATTTTCTTTAATAAAAAATTATAGGTCAACTCCAAATATTGTATCATTTATAAATTGTTTTCGACCTTGGGAATCATTAACACCAGAAATGATATCAAGTAAAGATGTAAATCATCATTTTAATAGAAAACCAGTGGTATTTAATGGAACAGTTAATGATGTAATACAAGATGTAATTGAAAAAATTCTTGTATCACCATTTCCAAAAGAAGAAATTGCTATAATAGGTCCAGTTAAAAATTCAAAACAAACATATGATTCATATACTAATATTGCATTATCATTATTTATAAAATCATTGGATGATTATGGAATAAAATATATAAAACATTATGAAGAAACAAAGAATGATGAAGAGATAACAACAGATGTGAAAAGAGTAAAAGATTATATAAATTTAATGACAATTCATGGTTCAAAAGGTTTAGAATTTCATCAAGTTTTTCTTATAAATTTTCATACAAGTACATTTGGAATAATACCATCAGAAGAAAAATATAGAGAATTTAAATATTTATGGTATGTTGGATTAAGTCGTTCAGCATATGATTTGAATATTTATGTTGATAAAAACAAATTAGTATGGAATGAATTGAAGAGTTGTCCAAAAGAATTGTATGAAACAAATATAAAAAAACAACCATTTATGAAAGAATTAAAATTTAATGAAGAAATACAACCAATTAATCATTCTATAAATGATATATTAAATTCAAAGAAAATGATAAATGATGAAACAATATTTAATTTAGAAAATATGTTAAAATATAAAATAAATGTAATACCAATATTTAATGATTATGAAGCAAATAATATAACAAATTACAATGAATATTCAGTATTATATGATATGTATATTGATAATATATTTCAATATTATTTTATAAAGAAAATTGACACAAGTAGGTATCCAGATTATATAAATAACTTGGTAAAAATGTTAAATAATAAAATAATTATTCCAAAGAATTTATTAAATGGATATAAATTATTAAAAATAAGATATCCACATATAAAAAATAATGCGGTTAAATTATTAGAATTTTCATTAATAAAAAATATATTTAAAAAGCCAGAAGAAGAATTATATTCTTATTTATGTAATGTATTGAATAATAATTATAATAAAGAGTTTTTTTTAAGTAATAATGATGAAATAGATTTAACAAAAATAATAAAAGAAATAAAAGATGGAATAAATATTCATAATAATATATTTAAAATAACATTGTATAATTATCAATTAATAAATGAAATATCAAATTTATGGAACAATAATTTTGAAAATGCATTAGAAGAGATGGAATATAATATAATAAAAATAAAGGAATATATTAATAATAATGTATTTGGTTTTGAGAATAATTTTGAAATACATACAATTGTAAAACATCAAAAGTTGGATATTATAGGAGATATTGATATATTAACAGAAAATAAAATAATAGATATAAGTTTTTCGGATAATATAAATATAAAACATATATTACAACTTATTTTTTATAATAATATTGTAGAGCCATCGTTTAAAAAGGAATATCAATTAGAAATATGGAATTTTCAATTAGGAAATAAATATATAATAGAAATAAACAGAGAAGAGATAGATAGATTTCAATTTTTAAAAACATTATCAAGAGCAATATGTAAAAAGATAAAAAATATGATATTTTTATATGATTTAAAAACGACAGGTGGGACATATACAAATAAAAAGATAGAAATAATTGAAAGACATATTGAGGAATTGACAACTGGAATAGTAATATCAACAGGATTATTGAAACCAACTGGTGTACCATTTATACCATTTGAATTAACAAAAAGTACAGGAATAACAAAGGATAATGTATATGAAAATGGTCAAGTATATGAGATATTTCAGCAAGATATAAGTCAAATGTTTAATTATTGTTATAAACCGATATTAATAACTCATAATTCAAATAATAATAAAATAATGTTAGAAAAGAAATTAATAACATATGATAATTGTAAATTATTGGATAGTAGAATGATAATAAAATTATTTTTACTAGAAACAATAAGTGATAAAAATATAAGTGATATATATCATTTCATATTTAAAACGAAACCAAGTTATAATAGAGCATATTTAGAGATAGATATGTTAAAACAAATATTTGATAAATTAAATATAACAAAAGAAAAAATATTAAAAATGTAAAAAATATATATAATTATATTATATGGAATTAGATATTATTTATATATTATGTTTTTTTGTATCATTAATAATAATAATATTATTAAAAACAGATTTAAAGAGATTAAATTTGAAAATATATAATGAAATTGATGATAAAAAAATATGGATCAAAATATATTCATTAATTACTATTGCACTTATACATTTATATTGTATTTTTATAATATTTTTTGGAAATTATACATGTGAAACATTTTTATATGGTATACCATTGATATTAATAATACCCTATATAATTTTCATAGGAGATTATTATTTTATAGAGGAAACAAAAGATAATAAATTAAGTAATTATACAAATAATATGTTAAATTATATATTTACATTATATATATTTATATTGGTAATTGTAATGATAATACCATTAAAATATAAGACAAAAAGTGTATTATTTGTAAAAGAAACGACAATTTATATATTAGATAGATTTGAGAAATATTTGTCTAAATCTATCAAATAGATTTTAGAAATATTTGTCTAAATAATGTATCTTCTTCTTGTGATATTAATGCTTTTTTATAATTTTTTGATATTGGTATTTTATAATAAGTATCAAATAATTGATATATATTTGTATATAATTCGATATCATCAATAATAATAAATTCAAATTCTAGATTATAATATTTATCTAATATATTTTCAATATATTCTTTTGTATTAACTTCTTTTTGGGAAAAGAATTTAATATTTATTTTTTGTAAATGTTTGGATAAATTTTCAAATTTCATTTTTCTATTATTTATTTCAAATTCTTTGGATAATTGTATGATATCATTTTCATTATTATCAAATTCTTCTTGAGATATTTTTAAGGCTAATTGCAGGTCATCAAATCCACATTCTATTTGTGATAATTCAATAGCTTTTTTAAAATCATTATCTTCTTCAAATTCTTTTGGTTCTTCTTCTATTTCATTATATTCTTCATTGTTATTTTTATCATTTTCATCATTTTCATCATTTTCGTCATTTTCAATATCAAAATAATCGATTAATCTATCTCTAATAATTTTATCAGGAGGTCTAATATTATCTTCTTCATCCATGTTTAATATAAATATTATTATAAACAAATCTCTAAATAAAATAAATTTCTATAAAATATATGATAATAGAAGTTTTAAGTAAGATAATATCAGAATCATTATTGAGTTTATATCCTGTATTTGTAAAAAAAATAAAATTACCAATTATAGATCAATTATGGACTAGATTTTTTATATATACAATAATATCATTATTTTTTATAAATTTTAGATTTATAATAAAAGAATATATAACGAATAAATATTATATATTTTTATCAATTATTACAATAATTCATGTATATACATCATATAAAGGTTTTGAAATTCTAGAAAGTGGTATATCATATACAATATTTTATACTTATCCAATATTTATATTATTATTATCAGGTGAAAATATACATCCAATTATATTATTATCATTATTAGGTGTATATTTATTAAATAGTGATGAAAAGGAAATTGATAATATTGATACAAATAATAAATATTATGGTTTATTTATGATATTGTTGTCATCAATAACAGAAGCAATAATATATTTAACAATAAAAAAGATAAAAACAAATAATAATTGGAATTATGTTTTTATATCATATGTTTTAGGTATGATATTTTTGTCAATATATTTATTATATACAAAAAATAATATTTTACAAGACAAAATACAAGACAAAATACAAAATGAAGAATTTATGAATAAAGAGGATTATAATAAAAGGATATACATAGCATTAATCATAAATGGAGTAATTGGTTTGTTTGGTTATTTATTAAGATTTTATTCAATAAATAAGTTAAGTCCATCAATATATGCTATATTATCATATATTGGAATAATATTTGCATATATATATGGAATATTGTTTAATAAAGAAAAGATTACCATTAAAAAAATAATAGGAACATTAATGGTAATAATAACAAATGTGTATTTATTTTTAAGAATTATTATTTAGTTCAAGTAATTCTTTTTTTCGTTCATCTAGAAAATAATTAATAATGGTAATTTCATATAATTGTTCTTTCATTGTTATATTTGGTCTATAAATATTTTGATAATAATAAGTAATATTTGAGTCAATATATTCAATATTACCAAATAATAATTTATATTCAGCAGTTGAATCGTATGACATTTTATTAGAAATAATTATATAATAAAATATGAAATCAAAGAAAAATAAATATCAATTTTTTTATTCATACCATCCAGTAATTGCATATCTAGAATATTGTACATTTGGAGCAATATGAGAAATATAATGAGAAATACCATTTTCAGGTGGTACTTCAAATAAAACAAGTGTATTAAATGAAGGTACAAATGATTCAATAATTTCGGTTCTTTCTTCATTCATAAAATGTAAAACACCTCCATATTGAGGTTTCCAAAATTTAGATAAATAGATAACAAATGCAATTTTACCATTACCTTTATCTGAATGTGGTGATAGAAAATTACCATTTTTATATTTAGACAAAAAAACAGTTGTTGTTCTAGAAACATTTAAATTAGTAATTTCATTAATTTTATCAATAAATTCTTTTGAATTTAACATATTACGTAAAGTAAATTCAAAAAAAGACATTTTATTGGCATTCATTGCACGATAAAAAATATATGAAAAGTGGTCTTTACCAAATGAATTATTAACATTTTTTATTTGTAAATTATTAATTTTATCATTTTGAGTTGATGCTAGTTTTTCATATTTTTTATTATCAATTCCAGAAGCAAGATTCCAATTTTTTTCTAATAAAATATTTTTAAATAAAGCATCTGCAAATTGTTCTTTTAGAAAAGAAGTTATTTTTAATTTTTTATTTTTTTGAAATAATGTTTTATATTCAACTATTTTATCATCAATATTATTTATAATATTTTCCATTTATTATAAATAAATAATATAATTATTAAAAAATAAACTAAAAGAATAAACCACCTATTTTTTTTATTAAATGCACTACTATATTATCTTGTCTTGGAGTGTTTTCTTGTTTTTCTTGATTTTCAATAAGTGTTTGATTATCATCATCATCTTCAATGTGAGAAGTATTTTCAATTGTTGATTGATTATCAAAATGTGAATTATTATTTTCAATAAATCGAGTATTTTCTTCAGGTACTTCTTCAAGTACTTCTTCGGGTGTTTTTTCTTGTACTTTTTCAGGTACTTTTTCAGGTACTTTTTCAGGTACTTTTTCAGGTACTTCTTCAAGTACTTTTTCGGGTAAATTTTCAGTAATAGTATTGTTATCTTGAATAGGTTTTAAGGTTTTGTTTAACAATAAAATTAAAGAATCATTTTTTTTATGGATATCAAAAAATGATTTATTTAATTGTTCATCATAAATATTAAAAAAAGGTGATTCATTAGTTAAATATGATTCTAAATCAAGTGTAATTACACTAGTAGTATCAATAAATAATACATATTCTAATTTATATTTATTTAATTTATCAATATATAAATAGAAATCACCAACATTTGGAAATGAAGTATTGCTAGTTTGAAATAAAGAATAAATATTATCAATAGTATTTTGAGTAATTTGTATATTAGTATTTTTTTCTACTAAAACATATGTATCATTTAAATTAGAAATAAAAGTTGCAATATCAAATTGAGTTTTATCATTAATATCATATAAATTATTATTAAATGTAAAACATTTATATTTTTTGAGATTTACACCTTGAATTTTTTGATTAATAATAATATTTTTTAGAAAATTATGTTTACAATCAATATTATTTTTAATAAATAATAATTGTTTGTTATCAAAATCTAATTTGAAGTCATTATTTTTAGAATAATTCATTTTATATAATTAATATTATATATTATTTTTTTATATCATTTTTTTGAAATTTTTGATTTTGGTTTTATTTGTAGTTTTTTCATATTATGTATCATATAATAATAAATACCATATAATGGAGATAAAATGGTACCAATATCACCTTTAGGTGTAATAAATATATCATCATCAATTTCAGTATTTCTATCATATAAATATTTATATAAAATAAATGCTCTTATAATATATTCTTTTGAATTGACTAAATTTTTAATTAAGTATTTTAGATCATTTAATCCTTCATCAATATTATTGGATGTTTCATTCAAAAAATCATATAAATTAAATATATAATTAGAATTATTATTTTTATATTGTTTAATAATACTAATAAATTTAGACCAATTTTTTAAAATATATTCAAATTTTTGTTTATTTGGTATCCATTTTTGTTGTATACTACTAGTGTTTTGTGGTGTATTTCTTACATTATAATATTCATCATTATTATTATTATTTCCTTGAGATGTCCATTGAATTTCTAAACCATTGTATACTCTACCAATATTTAATTTATTTTCATTACTTTTATATAATTTACCAACAGGATTATAATCTGATTTTTCTTTTAAAAATGTTTTAATAAAATCAATAAACAATTCATTATTGTTTTTATTTTTGTTTGTAATAATATGTTCAAGTTTAAGAATAGAATCAATATGAAAATTTTCTTGAATTTCTCTTAATCTTTTATTACGTTCATTATTGGTTTCATAATTATCAGTTTCAATAGAAAATAACATAGCAACATCTAATAATTTACTGGTAAATCTATTTATATCAATTTTATCAGACATAAGAATAAGTGATTTTTTTCTATCATCATAAGAATCATTATCACATAATATACGACACAATTGAATTTCATTATTAGTAAAATTATTTAATAAAAAGTTACTATAATTATTTTTTAATATTTTACTAATTTTAAAAATAATAACACAAATAGACCTAAAATCAAATATTAATATATGATTTTTAAACTCACATTTATTTGATTCATCCCAACATTTATTATATATTTTATTATTATCTGAATTATTATTGAAAACAATATTAAATATGTTTGTAGTATATTTATATATACCATTTTTAGAATATCGAATTGTACCTTTTAATTCATCAAAAGGATTTTTTTTGATGGTTTTTTTAGAGTTTAATTTAACCATGGTATATTATATATTTATAAAAAAAATTGATTGATATTTTTCTTTAATATATTTATTTACATAAAATAATATAAATACAATAAATACTATATCAGTTTATCTAATAAAAATATGGATACTAAACTATATTCATATATAAATAATGTGGACATAAATGATGAACAAACTATAATAAAAATAAGTAGTCAATTTGAAAGAATAATGGAAAATTTAGAAGATGAATTTGATACATATCAAAAATTACATATATATGAATTATTATCTTATTTATCATATTTTGAGGTAAAATATGATAAAGAATCATTTTATCAAGAAATGAATTATTTAAGAGAATTAATGGAACAAGAATCGATTAATTATATATATAAAATTAAAGATAGTATATATTTATTTGAGAAAATATATGAACATTTAGTGAAATAATTTATATATATAAGTTATATATATAAATAATGTTGTATAATATAGTTATATTTATAATGATATGTATGCTTTTTTATTTTTTAAACCAATATTATAAACCAAATGAGAATTATTGTAATGGAAATGTATATTGTAATGGTAATACAGATAATGCATTATGTATAAATCAAAGTTGTTTAGAATGTGGATTACAAGCACCATGTAAAAATAATAGTGAATGTGGACCTAATTTATGTATAAATGGTTGTTGTGATACTATGTAATTTCTAGAAGTTAATTATTAAAATGATTTATTGGAGTTTTTGTTGGTATGTATGCAAGAATTTATGCATATAATTAAATTCTAGAATTTAATTATAGGATTTATTTATTGGAATTTTTATTGGAATGTATACAAGAATTTATGCATATAATTAAATTCTAGAAGTTAATTATTAAAATGAATTATTGGAGTTTTTATTGGAATGTATACAAGAATTTATGCATATAATTAAATTCCAGAAGTTAATTATAGGATTTATTTATTGGTATGTATGTAAGAATTTATACATATAATTAATTTCTAAAAGTTAATTATTAAAATGAATTATTGGAGTTTTTATTGGAATGTATACAAGAATTTATGCATATAATTAAATTCCAGAAGTTAATTATAGGATTTATTTATTGGAGTTTTTGTTGGTATGTATGCAAGAATTTATACATATAATTAATTTCTAAAAGTTAATTATTAGAATTATTTATTGGGGTTTTTATTGGAATGTATGCAAGACTTTTTTTATATTATTAATTTTATAAAAAATACAAATTAGTATATTTTATAATAAAAATAGATAATTAAAAAATATATGAATAAATTATTACCATATCAAAAAGAGAATGTAATAGAAGTTGGTATTGATGAAGCAGGAAGAGGATGTTTATTTGGTAGAGTATATATAGCTGGTGTTATATTACCAGAAAATATATTAGAATTATGTGAAGAAGAAGGTATAATTATAAAAGATTCTAAAAAAATGTCAAAAAAAAATAAAGAAAAAGCAAAAATATTTATAGAAAATAATGCAATAGATTATGCAATAGTATATAAAGAAAATGATTATATAGATGAACATAATATTTTTGAGGCAACCTACAATTCAATGCATGAAGTTGTACAAAAATTAACAATAAAACCTGAAAAAATATTAGTAGATGGTAATTATTTTAAACCATATTGGGATGAAAGTGGAAATGTAATAGAATCTGAATGTGTAATTGAAGGAGATAATAAATATATGTCTATTGCGGCGGCATCAATATTAGCAAAAACATATAAAGATAAATATATAGAAGATATTGTTCAACAAAATCCAGATTTGAAAGAATATGATTTATTAAATAATAGTGGTTATGGAACAATGAATCACTTAGAAGCAATTAAAGTATATGGAATAACAAAATTTCATAGAAAAACATTTGGAATATGTAAAAATTATAATATATAATATATATAATAGAATGGAAGATTTATATTTAATACCTCTAAATAAAAATAAAATTTATAGAGAAATTTATAGATATAATAGAACCAATTATTATTATAATTAATTATAATAAAAACAATAATATAAACAAAGAAATAATAAAATCATTTGATAAAAACCCAGACATTATAATTATAAATTTTAATGATACAAAAAATATTAGAATTATCAAAAATATACCTAGAATTCCTATATATTTAAATAATGTTTTTTATATATCACCAATATCTATAAAAAATATAAATGGTTTTAATAATGATATAAATGATAAAAATTATTTAATAAATGATTTTATAATAAGAATACTTAAATTATATGGTGGTATAATAAGTGATAAAAACTTTACAGCGGTTCGGAATTCAAATGCCGAACATGTAAATCTATAACACAGGTTTATTCTATTACCGATCCTGTTATTAATTTTCTTTGTAAAAATAAAGGTCTTTCTATATTATAGAGTTTATTTCTTAAACATTGTAATATATTTTTTCCTCCATTTCTATCACGATCTATATAAATACAATTATTTTCCCCTTTTGGGTTAGTATATATTGTCGTCTTCAATAGTTTATGACATTTTATTGTCTTTTCTCCTTTGATATATTCGAAATTTTCCAATTCTTCTCCTGTTTTATAATATCTACAAGATGTTCTATACTCATCCACTGTTATTGTTAAAAATCTTGAATGTATTAATCTTCTTAGTCCTTGATTTGGAGTACTGAAATAATTTTTCATTTGATTATTCATACTCCAATTTCCATATCCTATTGCTATTTTCTTCCCTTCTTTTTTAAATTTATTCTCTATTTCATTTAACATTTCATATTCTGCCTTCTTTGTTCTACAATACATTCTAAATCTTAAATTTCTATGTACTTTTTTATTATAATAATCTTTTGTTAGTTCTGATATATCATTTTTTACTTTTATGTAATCATAATATTTTTCATTATTTAATGTTTTACTTGAATAATCTGATATAAAACCCTCTAATGTTTTAATATTAGGATTTTCATTTTTTAATTTTTGTTGTATTTTATATTGAAATTTTGCATATGTTTTATGTCTTCTATTACATGCATTATATTGATACATATTTTTTCCTTCATCAACTATTGTACATAAACTTTTTTTTCCAGGGTCTAACCCTAAAATTATATACTCTTCATTTAATTTTTTGATCTGTTTTTTATTCAAATTTTCTAATTCAATATAATCATCACTATTTCTAAATATTTCTTCTTGTTTTGTATTATTTGCTTTTCTTGGTTTTTTAACTTTCTTAATTTTTTTGTCTTCATTAAACATTAATTCTCTTTCTAATTTTTCATTCTTTTTTTCCTCATTAGTTTCATATTTGTCTTTTCTATAATTAACAAAATCCAAAATAATAGAAACTCCATCTGTTTTGAATTGATAATTAAAAACATTTTTTTTCTCTTTTCTAAAAACTTTTTTATTAAAATCTAATAAAGTGCTAAAAACAATATTTTGATAAATTTTAGGATTTAACATTATTTCATCTTTACGAATATTGTCTGTTGTAATAATTCTTAAATCTTTTATGTCTATTATTCCTTCTTTTTCTTTTATTGATTTTTTAATATCATATTTTTTTTGATTTTCAATATTATGTTTATCAATATCGTTTAATAATTTATTTTTATCAATATATTTAATAAAATCATAACCTAAAATATCAACCAAACCTGCATGATCAAAAGTAATAAATTTAGGAACATTATTATTTCTTTGTGGTACAATTTGATATGGTTTTTTATTTAAAAATTCAATTTCTTTATTGATGTGAATAGAATATTTAATAAAATCATATGGACTATGCTTAAGATGATAATTAATATTATCATTTAATAATTTAGGAACTAATCTATTTCTATTTTCATTTAACCAATCTTTATAAAAACCATTGTATTTTTCAGTTTTAGAATTAGAATATAAATCAAGTTTCATCAATCTCAAATCATTCTTAATAGTTCTATATTTGTCATTTCTAATAGTTTTATCTTTAATTTTGGAAATTTCATCTTTTTGAGAATTAAAAAATAAAATATTAATATATCTATTTAGATAGTCCTTAAAATGGTTCATGATATTATTTTGAAAACAAGTATTCATTTCAATAGAAGCATATTGAAGAATAAATGATAAATTTGAATTATCAAATTCATAATTCATATGATTAATAAATATATCATTATAAAACTTAAAAATATCCTTATATTTATCATTATCCTTAAAATCAATTTTATTATTATTAGATACAGTTTTAAGAATATTATACATAAATTGTCTATCAATCTTAATATTGTCATCATATTTTTCAATAATAAATGCTCTAAGAAATTGATAAGCAACAACAATAATTTTATTAGTTCTTAAAACAGTATTTTCAATAGCAGATATAAAATCTTCATAGTTATTTAATACATTTTTTAATGAAGATTTAATAATTTTATGTGTTTGTTTTCCTCTGTCTATAGGTTTTATATTTTCCATTTTATTTCTATATATTATATAATAATATTTCTTTAAGTATAAATTAAACGTATAATTTTAATTAATTTTAATAAAAATTTAATTTTTTTATTAAAAAATTAATTAAAATTATTATCATCAATATTTTGTTTAAGTTTTTCTTTTCTTTTAATGTATGCTTTTTTATTATATTCTTTTCTCTTATCTGATGAAACAGAATATTCATAATTTTCAAAATAATTTGTTTTTTTAATATATTCTTTATTTTTCTGCAATAATTCTTCTTTATGATTCTCATAATATTTTTTATATCTTGAAGGAGAAGTATATTTTTTAAGATGTTCTTTAAGTTCAATAATTTCTTTTTCTAATTCATTTATTTTATTTTTTAATAAAATATTTTCATCTATATTTTCATTCATATTTTTATTCATTGATTTTATTATTTTATAAATAGTTATATAAATTTATTTTTATATCAATTATTTATATAAAAATATGAAACATAAAAGTGAAGATTTAAAAATTCAAGCAGTAAAATATTATATGAAAATCAAAAATTATAGAAATGTATGTAATATTTTTGAATGTTCTGAAAAAAGTTTGAAAAGATGGATAAATAGATATACTGAAACTAAAAATATAAAAAATATAAAAAGATATGGAGCATATAAAGTTAAAAATATTTATATTAATGAAATTAAAAATATATTAAAAAATAATCCAGATATATTTGTAAAAGAAGTTCATAAAAAATTAAAAGATAAATTCAAAAATTATAATATTAGTGAAAAACATTTATATGATGTAATAAGAGATAATAATATAACAAGAAAAAGAAAAACTAATTTTCATTTTCCATTAATTACATATGGAAAACCAAGAAATAGAAAAAAAGAACTAGAATTATTTTTTGAAACAATAAAAAAATATAATATTAATAAAATAATATCTATAGATGAAACATCAATAAAAGGAGGATTATCTCATAATTATTCTTATTGTGATTTAGGTAAAAGATGTATTGTAAAAACAAACGATAATTTAATTTTTAAAAAATATACATTAGTTGTAGCAATAAATAATAAAGAAACAATTAATTATAATATTTATAATAAAGGTGGTATGGATAGCAAAAGATTTGTTGAGTTTTTAGAAATTATATTAAAGAATAAAAAAGATTATTTAATAATATTAGATAATGGAGGAATGCATAAAACGAATGAAGTTAGAAATTTTATAAAATCATCTGGAAATGATTATTTATATGTATTACCATATCATCATTATCTTAATCCAATAGAAGAATATTTTAATCAACTAAAACATTATATAAAATTGGATAAACCATTAGAATTTGAAGATATAAAAAGAAGTATTAAGAAATCTATAAATAATATAAAAATAAATAATTATAATAATTATTTTTTACATTCATTTGATATTAAACAACTAATAAAATCTAAAAAAATATCTACAAAAAGAAAAAAACTTAAAATATATATTTAAAAAACGGCATTTGAATTCCGAACCGCTGTAAATTTCCTTCCATTAATTATACAAATTTTCAATCAGGATTAAATTTATATATGAAAAATAATTTTCTAAAAAATTATTTTATAAATTTTATACCAGAATGGATGACAAAAAATATTTCTATAAACAATAAAGGTTGGTTTGCAAAACAGAATAGAATGGCATTAGATTATGTATTAAATAATTATAAAATAAAAAATATAGTTGAATTAGGTACATATTTTGGTTCATCTGCAAATTATACTGCTCAACATAAAAATATTGATACTAATTTATATTGTGTTGATAATTTTGATAATATATTATTGACAAATTATGTAGTAGATAATCCAACACCAATTGATTTTGAATATTTTTTTAAATATTTTAAATTTGAATCATTTCATGCAAGATTAGAAAAATATAAAAATATTTTTTCAATGAAATATGATTGTTATCAAATACCTAAATTATTTTATGACAATAAAATAAAAGTTGATTTATTTTATATTGATTTTTGTAAGATTGATAGTAAACTTATAAAATTAGTAGATGATATTATAAAATTATTTCCAGATGTAATTATTATTGGAGATGATGCTGTTCATTTAGATGAATCATTAAAATATTTCGAAAAAAATTATAATTATATATTTCTAGAAAGTTGTTATCTTACTACAAAAAAGAAATTAATAAATGAAAATATATTATTAGATAAATATAATAAAAATAAATTTTTAGAAAATATTAAAGATTATGATTATATTAAAGAGTTAAATATTGAATATAAAATAAAATACATTATAGATTTAATTCAAAATACAAAAAAAAATACAAAAGCAAATGTAAAAAATATTATTGAGAAAATAATTGATTTAAAAATTGATCCAAATACACAATGTTATTATGTTGGTTTAAATGGTAATTTATATCATTATATTGGTATAAATTATTATAAAAATAATGTATATTATTTAAAATTATATGAAGAACTTAATAAATATATGATTGATAAAAATATAAAAAATGATCTTAATTTGATACCAAATGATTATTTTAATTATGTGTCATTAAAAGATTTTAGTTAAGTATAAAAAAATCAAAAATAAACTAATAAATAATAAATATAATGATTCATAATTTTAATTTTGATAATGATACTAAGGATTTTGATAAATATATTAATGTAAATATAGTTATTAATGGTTTAATATTGATTAAAGAAGAAGACAAAATAATTAATTTAAAACTAAATATGTCTAATTTTGAAAATAATAAAAAAGAAAATTGTGATATATTCAAATCATTTCTAGAAAATAAAATTAAAAAATATATTGTTCAAAAAATTAAAGAAAATACTACAAATATTATTGAAATGAGTAGAACAAATAAAATACCTGTTAAAAATATTTTGTATTCTACTTTTATTAATAATCGTATTGACAATATTGATATTGTTTGGGCTTCTTCAGCAATAAAAGAATTTAAATATGTACCAATTAAACATTATCTTGATTTTGAAGAAGATACTCTTGTTCTAAAAACGAAAAAATTTAAATTCAAAAAAATATTTTAGATTTTATTGTTTTTAGATATATTTTTTATTCATATAAACAACATTGTTTATATCAATAGGTTTTTTATTTGGTTTTTTGTTTTTATATTTTTTGTTTTGTTTTTTTATTTTATATTTTTTTCTTTTTTTTAACTTTTTCTATTGTTTATTCAATGAATAAACCCAAAAAATCTTTAAATTTATTCCTTAATGAAGCAATGAGTCATGTACTTCATGATTTGAGTAAACTTAATTTGAGTTGGCATTGCTTCAGTTAATGCATTCTTCTCCTTAAGGTGAGTCTCAATACCATTGAATAAAGTCTTCAAATCACCAACAATCTTAAATGACCTCTTATCACCTTCAATTGCAATATCAGGATTCTTAAGCTTTTCCTCCTTTACAAAGTTAGTAATAGCAGTTAAAGCTTCTGCTCTACTAACCAATGAACCAGGTGATAACTTCATAAAGTTCAAAAGAAAAGGTTGAACCTTAAGCTTTTTATGAATAGCTACCTTATCCTTATCTTGGATTTTCTTAGCAACTGACTTATGTCCCACATTTTTTTCCAATGATGAAACTTGTCTGCTTAATGCTTCAGTATAACCAGTCTCAAATTGAGTATAAGACTTAGTAAACTTCTTGTTTAAGCTTTCGAACTTGTTTCTTTCATCCTTTGTCATTGTTTTTTCCTTGAAAAATCTTGAAATTTCAACCAACTTATCACTTACATTGTTTAATGTTTCCAAAACAGATGAAAATTCAAGTTCATTACTCGAAGATGCTTGTTCTTCAGTAACATTTGCTTCAACTTGTTGAGGTGCTTCAAGGACTTGCTCTTTAACTGGTTCTGGTTGAGGTTCTGGTGCTTTTTCTAAAACTTGTTCTTGAACAACTGGAGTAGCTTCCAATTGTTGCTCTTCGTTCTTCTTAGTATTCTTCTTTCCCTTGGAAGAAGTAGCTTTCTTAGTTTGAGTAGTAGTTTGTTGTTCCGCTTGCATTTTATTATATA
>Ga0194129_10001295_pt1 | contig 41797 bp, 23 predicted proteins | sample TA2KigCa35mmetaG_FD_150862 | JGI IMG/M metagenome (GOLD analysis project Ga0194129, IMG submission 150862) | Freshwater microbial communities from Lake Tanganyika, Tanzania - TA2015038 Kigoma Deep Cast 35m | ecosystem: Environmental > Aquatic > Freshwater > Lake | place: Tanzania: Lake...
CGCTACATGCATTTCTTACACAGTCGCTCGATCAAGGTGGTATAACAATTGCAAAGGCAGCATTTGACTTAGTGCACAAAATTTTAAATCCAAAAGGCTATGTGCGTCTTGAGCACAAGGCTGAATTGACAAATATTGGATCATTGATTCGCGCAGCAGACAGTGTATGGATGCAACAAGGCAAACACATCCACACAAGATGGGATTTTTTAGATGTTTGGTGGGCTCATTGTTCACAATGGCATAATGATGACAATTACAAACCACTGAAGCTCGACGCTGTTAATCTATTCTGTGAAGAGTTGGAGATTGAAGCAGTGGACAGAAAAGAGAACGCCAAATATGTAGACGAAAATGAAGATCTGGATAAAAATTATTCGTTGCAACAGCTTGATGTCTCTCAAAATTTTATTGACAAAATTGAAAAAATGCCTGCAAATAATATCAATAAGTCTGTAAGAAGATGGGAGACAAAGTGCCATACACTTAAAACACAGGAAATAAATGAATATTACACAAAACAAGACTGGGAAAATCTGGTTACCTTGCAAAAAGATTTAGAACCGTACTGGAGATTGGCGCTGCGTATTAACAAGTGGCAGAATACCAGCGAAAAGCAAGAGAAGTCTGAAGATTCTAGTGCTGCAGCACAAGCATCCGACGATGAAGCATCTTTAGCAAATTCTCTAAATCCAGAAATTGATATGCAATTAACAATAGCTACAGCAGACCCGGTGACTCATGATATCTTAACGAGTCTTGCAAAAAAAAAAAATTTGAGTAGAAATGACTGCGAACATTTGGGGAAGAATGAATATAGGAAAATCTTGAAAGACGACTGGAAAAGTTTTTTAAAAGATAATGGCGAAATTATTTCGGGCAATAAACCAGATTTAATTTTAAGAACGTGGCAGTTAATCAGCAACAAAAAAGATGACGAAATAGCGGCTTTGAAATTTACGCAAGACAACGACAAAAAAAAACATAGAGCATCAAAAGGCGGGGGTGCTGATCGAGGCAGCGGCGCAAGCGGCATAGTTCGTAAAATATACGACGAATATGGCTACTGGACAAAGCACAGGACTTGCAGGAATCACGACAAAGCTGACCTGGTCCTCAAGGTAGGATATTTTTCAGAAGACACAGGGTTGTACAAACAACGAGTCGTGATTGCAGAAATTGACGGTCATGACAAGACACACAGACCGTCTAGTGACGTTGACACTGATTCTATCAAGTTGGCTGAAAAGTTGATGTCGTCCACGAGCGTGCAGGCAGTATTGCAGCCAGAAACATATCACATCAGAAGCAATCTTTCCGAGTACCTATGCGATGAGATTCAAAAGTCACTGTTTAGCACGACCAATGTAGAAGTGCCTGATTTCCAGGAGTTTATTAGAATGATGCAGAATGACGCTAGCAAAAGAACTGACCTTATGAAATTTCAAGAAGCTATACATTGGGTGCATCACTTGTTTTTGGCGCATGTAAAGGTAGCGTTTTTGATCCATATGCGCGAAATGCATGACATAGACATGCTCTCTTCTGACACACGAGACGCACGCATGAAGGATCACTATTTTTTTATCAATTTTACTGGACATCATTTGCCTAATGAGTTAGTTTTTCAACACAGTATCCCTGAAACAACAAAGATTTGGCTAGAACAGCAATTGATGTTGCTTACCAGGCCGAAGATTAAGTGTTATGAACAAGGAAGAAGCAAGTGGAAATATGCGCCTGTTGTCAACGCAAGTTCTCAACATGCACGTATGCACGACTGGACGGCGCACGTGCGCAGCATCCCAGTTCCAGACTTTCCTTACGAGGAAAGTTCGTTTATGCCAATTGCTTGTGCTACTGTTCAGCGGGTAAATATGTCCAAGTTGTGCGAAATAGTCAAAGCAGCAGCCACGTCAGCAGATGAAGCATATTTGGACGCCAGAAAACTGCAACAGAGAGACAAAGACAAAATATTGTCCCGCGCGTTTCCAGACAGATGTTTTCTGACTCGACGACAACAATTTGACAGAAAGCAATGGTGGAATCTAGGTGTAGGTGATAATGATAGATTGAGACATTGCTGCAAAGACGACGCCTCAGAAGACGAGCTGGAGTTTAATTGGGGATACGAGACTCCAGAACGAATAAGAAATTATAATAATTTCGACAACAGGTGGGACCAAATAGACGTACGCATGCACTTTTTTGATCAAGAGATGCAGAAAACGGAGTGGAAAGATGCAGCAAACGGCATGTGGTTTATTCAAGATTACGCTGACTTTATGAGCATGTTGCAGCAGCTGACAGTGGGATTCGACGAAGATAACACTTGCACATCAAAGGTATTGGACCAGCTTCCAAACTATCAAGATGACACAAACACACTGCCAAAACACTGGGAAGTCAACGACCGTGCTTGTCATCGTTTCAGCGTGCTGTCGTGGTTTTTTGACTGCAGGGATGCCGGGGCATGCAGGTATAGATGGGAAGATTGGGTGCTGGAGTACTTTGGAGCATACATTGAGCAAGATGACACAAAAAGTGATTTTGAGAAGTTTGCGCATCTCGAAAGATTGCCTGCTGAGAAACAGTGGCAATACTTCAACAATAGATGGTTTGAGATAGTCTTGTTTCTTGAGCAAAATTTCCGGAACGCGATAGCGCCGATGCATCATATGTTGTTTGTGTTTGAAAATGCTACACATAAACCAACAAGCAAACTACAAGAAGCTGCAAAATTGATGTACAACAGAAGAACGTCGATTGTCAATAACAGATCCGTGTTTGCCGGTTTGCAAGTAGGCAACGCTGACGGCTCGAGTCTCTTGAGTTTCAAACGCTATGATCCTATCATGAACCCTAATATGACGCTGCGTGAGCGTGTCATGTCCCAGCTACACGACGAGCTTCCAGATTTAGATCCATTTTTGAAGAAGTACATTCGTCAATTTATGATTCCCGACGCAGAGCTTTTCCTGCGCATGATTCGATGCCCAAATGTGTTGGCTTTGCGGGAATTGGCAATACAACACCGACATCTTCTAGGAGGACAAAATACAGCTAGTTCTGTACAGCCACAAAACAAAGAGAACAAAGGCGATTCGTCTCAGCCGCCATATCATCTACAGCAGACATTGAAGTATTTTCCCATAGCTGTGCAGTCCGAAATTTTGTACATGCTCAAGTTTGTGGAGGGAGACGACAGCGTGTACGTGCATGCGCCTGCAATCCATGAGACAAAGCTGATGCTCGTGCCGCAAGATTTGATGCGACAGTGGATCAGAAAAACATTGGATGTTGCTGCCCGCGTGCTGGCTTTGCAAACGCCTTTACAAATTAAATGTTACATGTTTGTGATGCAAGAACTTGCTGGACAGGGCGTCGGAGCATTTCAGACGTTGAAAAAACTGTTTTACACAACAGAAGCAATGATGAATTACGAAACAAAGCGTGGCATAGTGTTTGTACTGCTGCAAGTGCGTCTAGCATTGATGACGTTAAAACAAGGCGGTCAGCAACGCAGCAATCCTCTTGTAGACTTGTTTGAAGACTTGAACGTAGATACGGACACAGAATACAAAACTAAAGTATGGCCAAAAGAAGAACCTATTTTATGGCGTCCAGGCACAAGCCTTGAATCCTGGCCGCTTAGAGATCAAAACAAATATCAACTTCCATCGAAAAACTATTTTGTCGATATAGCTGTTAGCAATATACAAACATTGGCTCCAACGTCAAATCCGATACAACAAATAATTGAAAGTTCAGACGAGCATGAAGTGTTTGGGGACAAACGCCCTGTAAATTTTGTATACACAATGCCTGGCACAGACATGGGCGAGGACAATGACATGCGCGAATACGAACGGCGTTTGTGGATGTTGTTAATGTACGCCCGGCCGTGTTTGCAACACTTTACTGCGGAAGATTACACGAGCGTATGTCAGAAACTAAATTCTACAAATGGTGTCTTACTAAATAAGGACACTATAATAGCTAAATTACAATATCAAATGCAAGACAATAGGCTTAAATGCATCATAGAAGACGATGTGGAGGCACCTTTATTTTTTGAAAAAATTTACCCCTGTTCTGAAACAAATTGTATTTCTTTTCCTGCATTCGTGCGGGCGATTATCAGCAAAATTCCATCTCGCACGTGCATTTACATTCCCAAAAAATTTGCAAAGGAGCTTCGCAAATTATGTAGTAATTCACTACACAAACAATCTTTTACGTTTGAAAACAGCACTTGGAAAGTTGTGTGCGTGGGCGTGCGTCATTGGGCATGGAAACGGTTGCTAGTAAAAAGTATCTTTTTTGACGCATTTTCAAAAAGTATGACTCGATCTTCCGTTCAACTGTCGTTGTATGGGCCTGATTTATCACTGGAAGATCAAATACAAGCACACAAGCAAACTAGCAGTACATTTGGAGAGTTAGATTTTAAACTCAATCTGCTAAAAAGAAATTATACGAAAAAACAAGTGCAGCTAATTTTTACAGTTCATACAAAATCAAGACGACATGGCACAGTAAATTCTCGAACTACTGATTTTGATCAGCAAAAAATAAACAGCATAACACGACAGATGGAATATGTGAAGTATTGCACACAACATTTTGAAAATGTCAAAACAGTATTAAGCTGCAGATATATGCGTGTAGACTTTAGAATTGTGGAAAGGTTTTTGGAAAAAGTTAATGCACGTGAATTGAATGACGAGGATCAAATATGTTACAGGTCGTATTTGTATTTGAAAACAGAAAGTACAGATATGCTTGTTCGCTTTCGAAATGAATCGTACATAAAGTTTCCGACCGAGTACGCAATCATACGTAATGAAGGTGCATATGAAACGGGCAAGATACTTACTTGGTTCAAAGAATATAAGTATGCAACATGCTTTGACACGCGCACGTACAGCTGTGCGAAACCCAAGCTTCAGCGAAAAGCAGATTCTGTAGAATTTATGGACATGATCCAACAATGCACAAACACGCCAAAGTCCAATTTTGACATACGATCTTGGCCATCTACAAAAGAATTATCAGATGGCTCAAAAAGCTGGATTTATCAAGAAAATAGAAAAGTGATGCTGTGCAAAAATGTTTTTCCTCATATTGAGCACATACTTGCGGAAAAGTTGACTTTCACAGATAGGCATAATATGTACACATTGCCTGACTACTTTTCCACGAAGCAAAATAAAATTGATGATATTAAATCTAAGTGTATCCAGCCAGACAATCCGCATTCATGGACAGAAGACATATCAAATTGGTCATCAGATGATTCAGAAAATATTGAGAAATGGATCTCGCTGCGGTGCACAACCAAAACAATTTCTTCCCATGGTAAAATTTTAGAACAAAGTGACGAGAATATTGATCACGATGTGCTAAAACCAATGCTGCAACAAATTCGGAACTCAATCAAGACGCCTTCTTATATTAATACGCAAATTAATTAACTAAACACACATATTAAGCTTTACAAAATATATTCTGTACTACGTCCAGCTGATGTAATTTTAAGAACACACTTGTATTAAAGGTGCTGCAGGCATGGACAATCTACAGAACATGTATTTGGTGCGCACAGGCGCTCCAGGTACGCAAGATGGCGAAGACATGTTTATGCCGCTTGACGTGCACGTGATGATTGAAAAAAAGGTTTTTGCGGCAGCGCAGGCACGAAGGTATAGAGAGCGCGTGCTGCGCTTCAGGTTTGATGGTCACATCGATGCCGCTCAGTGCCTAGCCCTGGCATTTGGCATCAGGAAGATTCGTGGTAGTGCAGGAATACTGTATAATAGAGAATATAGAAGGAGACGTGAATTTTATTTGAAAAAGACCAAGACAAACCTGCTCGCTCTGGTTAATTCGTTGTTTCAAAGCGACGAGACAGACCAAGTAAATATTACCAACGAGATGTGGCAGGCTTGGGATGAGGATCTTGTAACTCCCTGGACGCATCTGGAATCGTCAAACTTTGATGACATTCATGTCCATTGTTCGCGGGACACCGGTACGAATCTTCACAATGGAGTAATGTACTTAACGAGTAAAGATGGCCTGCATCACATTCAATTTAAGTTATATGAGTATTTTGAATTCGGAAGGCTGACTCTGGGTGTAACGCATCAGCAAACTGACACTTTTGTTAGCATCTTGTACTACGGCCCACAACGCTTCAGAACTGGAATCACCCAAGCACCAGGATCTGATGAATCTGGATCAATAACAGAGTTCGTGGCCGCCAACTCAATGCGCAGGCAACCGCGATCCTTTCAAATCTTCGAAGGCTGGCAGCCACAAAATTTGGGTTAAAGGCACAACGCCTAGGGAACTTTACAAAATATATTCTGTACTACGTTATAATGTACAGAAAATCAGACACGCGTAAAGGACTTGTACGACGAGGTTTTAGAAGCAGATGCAGTTGTAATGAAGGCCATCATAATTATAGTTACAACAGTTGGAAGAAGCGCAGACACAGACATCATTGTAGCTGCTATCGCAATATTGCCTGCGTTGCCGTCGGAAGATGCAAGGAAGTTGCCAAGCCAAGTGTCTTTAAATGTCATGCAAACTGTGGCTATGACGTGCGACACCCAAAACTCGGTACGAGTCACAACGTGGAAAAGAACAAGACATGTAGAAGTGATGAGAGGCACAGAGGACACGTGCATGGCAACTAGAAAAAGCATACGTTTGTATCGCAAGGAGCCCACATATGACAAAAAAGCTGCTAGTTCCAGTGCTGGGGCCCGCACCGGATTATTTTGAGTTGCCACGATCATGAAAAGGCCCACGAGAAATAGTTCCCAAATGCACGCAATGAGTCCACCCGTTATCGTGTTAAAAAAGTAACCATACATAATTTTTGTCACGTGCAGCAGTGGAAAGCAAATCAGGGCTTGCAAAGCGTGTATGCCGAGCAATAATAACAACACATTGTGTGGATATTTCGTATCCATTTGCTGCACGCTTTCTTTTACATGCGCCGAAAAATTGCGCCAGAGATGAACATCTAAAGACGACGGCACATAATCCTTTGTGGCGTAGGTTCCTAACAGCCATAAAGAAACGCTTAGGACAAATGGAATAAGCACCATGTACCACAGTAGACGACGTACTTTTTCTTTAAGTTTAGTATTCATTAAATCGTCATTGTCGACTACGTATTTCTGCTCTTCTACTTGCGCGTGATTGTTTTCGTCAGCTACGTCGGCTATGTCAGCTATCACTTGTGTGCCAGTGACAACTTTCTGTGACGGAGCCTGCGTCAAGCTAGCAGCCCAGAACATGACAGGAGCGTGTTTAGTACGTCAAATGCTTGCTTTGTACAATATATAACACGCAGTGCACATGGCCGCAAATTTGTATACGATTGAAGAACAGAGTGAAGAACTCATGGCGCGGGATTTGAATTTGTATAAGTGGATGGAGTTAGTCAACACTCAGCAAGAAACAATTGATATATTGAAAAAAGATATAGAAAAGCTTAAACTGAAAAATATTGCACAAAGGAGAGAGATGCAAGAGCTACAATCAAAAGGCACCGCATTCGCTGGCAAAGCTTGCCCACAAATCGTCAGCAGCTTCATTTGAATTGCCGAGCTCGGGTTCGCCGTCTGCCTTTCGCTTACCAAGAGCCCCGGACGTGCGCGACTCAGGCGTGGCAAAATGCCCATCAATGCGCTGCTTCAGCGTGTTGTTTTCCATACGAAGCTTGTCGAGATCGTGTTCCTGCCTTTGGTGCAACGCTGAAGCAGCTACCATCATCTGCCAAACTCCATTTTCCTCAGCAGAGTTGTGCACAAGCTTTTCCATGCCGTGTTTAAACTGTTCTTTACACTTTTCGTCTTTTGTCTCACAAGCATCCATCCATTTTTTCATCAAAGAATCTAGCGCGCTCTGCATACCCTCACGCGTGCGCGCACTGAACTTTTCGACGCGCTGTTGTGCCTCATGCAGCTGCTTTTCCTTGCTTGCCAGTTTTGACTCTAGAGCCTCTATGTGTCGCAGCATGTTGCCTACGTCACTGTGTTTGTCCTCGCTCTTGTTTGCACCGCTCTGGCCGAAGTCCTTGCTAGCACTCTGGCCGTAGTCCTTGTTAGCACTCTGGCCGTAGTCCTTGTTAGCACTCTGGCCGTAGTCCTTGCCGGAACTCTGTCCGTAGTCCTTGCTACCACTAGCTCCGTAGTCCCTCCCGTAGTCCCTACCGCCCATCGGCATAAACTGTCCTTGTTCATTGCGCGCAGTAATAAACTGCTCTGATCTGGTCTCGTTTGCGCCGTGTTCTTGCTTGTGATTGGGGTTCGAGGAAGCCATACGAAATCGAGTCTTAAATATTCAAGGCCTGTTTTGCTAATCTTTGACACGTGTTTGCATAAGCACAAATTATCACGAAGACTGAGTCATGAGCATAATATCTACCATGTCAAACGGACGACCCCCGCTAATACACTTGGCAAAGATCCGTGTTTTGTCACCAAAGTGATCATGCATCATATTACCGTCTTTGAGCATGCGATACGACTTGATGCGCACAACGCACCGAGGGTTCTTTACCCCAATGGATTTGCCATAGCCACCACCTGTGCCAAACACGCTCCTGTCCATGAAATCGTCTCTTTTCTTGCGTTTGCCAGCCACCACATCTTGATAACTTTTTGAATCATGTTGACGGAATCCGTTTGGTAGAGCTTGCGAGCTACCATGCTGAAACTGATCTGCTTCAAAGTCGAAATACCACTGCACTTCATCGCCTGTGTGCATAGTAAAATGCCCGTTCAGCACTGTCATCATTCCCCCTACGAGAACAGACGCAACGGTGTCTCCAGACATGTAACTAGCCCAAGCCTGCCCCAAAGCAACTCCCTGACACCGAAACTCTGGCAGATTCCTAATCTGTTCCTTAACTTCTGCTTGGTCCTCTCTAATGTCGGGTGGAATATCGAACATATTTTTATCATCCAACACTTTCTCGCCCGTGTCAAAAAAATTATAGAAATCAAATGCTGAAGACTTACTGTACAATCTTTTAATGTAATGTTTTGTCAACTCTTTCATTTCTGCGACTGTGCTAATGACCATTGGGTACGCCTTGGCTGAGCTGTCCTGATTATTTTTTTTCTTAGTCGTGTTGAGCACAAACTCGTCTTTGTGCATACAAAATTTCATTTTGTTTGTATGCATATAGCTTGTGGGATCACCATTACTCGGATTCGTCAGCCAGCGTCCCATCAGACGTGAGTCAACCTTACAAGCCATAATGTGCTTAGCAGCAGAATCTACACGTGACCCGGTAGCTGTTCCAATGCTAGGCATGTCGTGCAGAGACATATGCAAAAGACACTTATATAGCAAGTGTTTGGTTCTTGCAAAACATACTGACACCATTTACGCGCTTTGAAAGCATTTATTTGCACCATTACAACTAAAAATGGAGTTAATTATTGCAACCTTCGAGATCAAAACACGCCCACGGATCAAGCTTTTGCTCTAAAGTAAAGCGTGTTTGCTGACCCTCCTCCTCAAACGCTGTTACAAAACAAGCGTCACGCGCCCCCTTGCGTACCAAAGAAATTTCTAACACTTTTTTTGCACCTGCGCGCAGTTTGTTGTCAGAATGTGCAACATCTACGGAATAACCCAGACTGAGCTCGCGGGCTATACCGTCTTTGACAAGTCCCGCTGCGATAGCTCCCTCCACGGTGTCATCCGCTATGCGCATGACGCAGTTAAGACGCCCAGCTGCGTCGACAAAGCTAGACACGACAGTGCCCAATTGCTCTCCCCTGTGTTCTGCTTTCACGGGCACATGCCTCAGACGTCCATCGCTGGCTAGTTCGCGCAGCTCTGTATCTGTGAAATATAAACCATTGTAAGCAGAACTCTCTCCTGCAGGATTGCACACACCCATCACCAGCATACTTACTCTATGCTATATACGCACACTCTTGCTTGCTTCCGAATCTGCCTCGGGATCTTCCGTCTTTTTGCGTTTTTTCGAATTCTGCGGTTCCGTATTCGAGCTCGAAGGACTAGCTTCTGCTTCCAAGGCTGTCGCTCGATCATTTTTGAAGGTCAAGTTGTTATAAACTGAGCGACATGTATCCATGCTTCCTCTGAGGTAAAATTTGGGATCGTGCAAGACAATAGACCATTCCTCGTCGTCAGCTATCTTTTGCTTCATGCCCTGTTTCAAAAGCCTTGCAAAGGCTCTGAAACTCTGATTGCCAAAAGTGTTTTTTTCCTGAGTATCTGTGTAAATGTCACTTACAAACACCTTGCTTCCGGGACAAGGTTTCAAATTGGCAGAAAGGTATTGCTGAAGTTGTTCCTGAAAGTTCGTGTCTGAATCTTCCAAATTGTCATCGAGATCCTCCGGCTCTTTGCGTTTTTTTTGCGTCTCTGGTTCTGTTTGCGAGGTAAGTGGAGCAGCTTCTTCTTCCATGGATGCCGTAGACAAGGCCGTGGGCGAGTCTGACACGCGATTTTTGAACGTCAAGTTTTCATAACCTGCGCGAGTGCTGTCCTTACTTCCTGAAGCTCCTAATTTCTGAAAATGAACCGCACTGTGGTGTACCACAATGGACCATTCTTTGTTTTCAGCCTTTTTTTGATTGACAACCTTTTTGAGCATCACTGCAAATGCGTGGTAATGCAGGTCAGTTTTCAAATTTAGCTGCATCTCAGCGTAAATGTCCCTTGACCAAAGCATATTTCCTTTACAAGGTTCCAGATTGGCAGATAGGTATTGCTGAATGAACTCCTTTTTTTTCAGGTCCAAAAACACGTCCGATGAGAGATCCAAGTCTATGAACGCCAAGTTTTCATATGTTGCTCGATTGTGTTTCTTGTTTCCTCCAAATGCTGACATGTCATGCTGTGAAATTTTTTTGATCACAAAAGACCACTCTTTGGACTCAATTTTCTTTTGATCAAGGATCATTTGGAAGTGCTTTGTGAAAGATTTGTAACACATCACATATCCGGTGTTGAACAAAACGTCTCGATAAACATCAGCCACAAACAACGTGTTTCCCATACAAGGTTGAAGACGCTCGCTTACGTATTGTTCAAGTTCCTTTTCCTTGAAAAAAAGCTGCTCCTTGTTTTTTTGTCCAAATTCCTGGTCTTCGAAATCATCAAAGGGATCAATGACAAGATTCTCATCGCATTCTTTCTCAAGGAGCACTTGGTCAATTGCATTCTCGTCAGATTCGCTTGCATCCTTCTGAGGCATCAGTACGTCAATCGCTTGCTTGATCTCGTGCAAGGTTGCAGAATGTTGCTGAGTAATTTCCTGCACAGTGTACAACGGCACCATAGCATGTTGAATATCTTGCAAGCGATCAGCATGTTGCTCGTTAAGTTCGGACTGTCGTTCGAGTTTGTGATACTGTCTTTCGAGTTTGTCATTGAGCTTGTCCATCGAAATGCTAAGTGATAGCTGCGTTTCAATCTGGTCATCATTATGCTTGCTCTGGCTTTCAAACTGGCTTTTGAGTGTCTCACTGAGCTTTGATTCAAGAAACTGCGATCGCTCCAGCTGGTTTTTACGTAATTCACTGACCTGTGTTTCAACTTTCTGCGATAGAACCTGTACTTTCCGCTGTTCCCCCAGTATCTCCTGCAAAAGCTCGTGATGCTTCATAGTAGTCTCTTGCGTTCTGTTCAATGGCTCAATCATCTCCTTCAAAGCTTTGTAAATTTGCGTTTTGGTTTGTTCATTGTGTGTACGGCCTTGTTGAATTAGCATTTGCGTTTGCGTCTCGTTGAAATGCACAAGCTTTTGAAGCATCTCTGAATGTGTCTGTAACACTGCCATTATGCTATTTTGCTCTGTCATTGCTTGCCTCGCTCTCTCGGCTTGCCTTTGCTTTTCTGCCAACTCTTGCCTTTTCTTCTCTTCCAGCTGAGCTTGCCTCTGCTTTTCTGCCAACTCTTGCCTTTTATTCTCTTCCAGCTGAGCTTGCCTCTGCTTTTCTGCCCACTCTTGCCTTTTCTTCTCTTCCAGCTGAGCTTGCCTCTGCTTTTCTGCCAACTCTTGCCTTTTCTTCTCTTCCAGCTGAGCTTGCCTCTGCTTTTCTGCCAACTCTTGCCTTTTATTCTCTTCCAGCTGAGCTTGCCTCTGCTTTTCTGCCAACTCTTGCCTTTTCTTCTCTTCCAGCTGAGCTTGCCTTTGCTTTTCTGCCAACTCTTGCCTCTGCTTCTCTTCCTGCTCTTGCCTCTGCTTGTCTTCCAGCTCTTTCTTTTCCTTCTCTACTTTCTGCTGCATTGTAAGCCATTGCCTCGAAATCTCTTTTTGCATTTCTTCCCACCTGGATGCCAAATTATCCGCATCTGCCGTTATGTAGTGTTGCAAAAATGACGACACCTCCAGGCTTTTTGCAGCTGGCATAACTTGCTGCTGCGCAACCGGCTGCTGCATATCTTCCAAATACAGCGCGACCTGCTGCAACGCAACCTGCTGCAGCGTAGCCTGCAGCTGCTTTGCAATCTGCTCTTCAGACTGCATGGGCTGCTTCTCAGCTGCCTTTCCAGGCGCGCTCATGTCGGCGTCCAGACCGTGTTCTGCTCGATCAGTGTGGTTTTGCGCAGCGCGTGCCCTTTGAAGCGTTTTATACACCGGGCATGGGTTTTCCGGCGAATTTTTTGAAAAAGACTAGTTTGAAATTTTATTTGGGTTTTCAGGCGAATTTTTTGAAAAAGACTATTTTGAAATTTTATTTGGGTTTTCAGGCGAATTTTTTGCATTGCTTGTACGTCTGCGCCTTTTAAAGGTGCTTTTTGGTGCTGCGCCTTTTAAAGGTGCTTTTTGGTGCTGCGCCTGTTAAAGGTGCTTTTTGGTGCTTTGTCTAGTGCAGCTCGTGACCACGCGCAAAGATGCCGACGACGGTGGATATCATGTGCATCACGGCTCAATACAAGTATGACTTGCCGTCGAACGAGCGATTGCTGCAGATGGGGAGGGACGCATGCAAAGCTGCAGAGCAGGCACAGTTTGCGCGCGGGGACGAGAGGACCCGCCTGCTCGACTTGTCGCAGACGCTTCGGCAGAACGAGCTTGTAGGGTGGATGCAGTACTCAGAAGATCCTCGCTCGCCGATGCCCATCCCGCCCGACTTTACCTGCTCTCTCGGACCAGCACATTCTTGGGACCTCTACGGGCAGCGGAACGACGGCGCTCTGCTGGGCGCAAGCATGGCCGCGATGGGCATCGGTAACGTGCACTTGCTGCGGGGCACGAACGACAGCGTAAAGCTGGCGCGCGAATGGTATAATCACGCTGAGTTTCTTTGTCCGAAAAACAATGACGATGGAGTCGTCATGCAGCGCAAGAACATCGAGTGTAACAAGATGCAGTTGCAGTTGTTCGAATCCGTGTACCTGCTGCACAAGCGTGTCCAGATCAAAAATCTTATCTCCAAACCGCAGTACAACGGCAGGCGCGGCAAGGTCGTTTTGTTTCACAACACCCTTAAAAAGTACGAAGTGTATCTTGACCCTGTCGAGAGCGAAAACGGCTCCGGCAATTCCTTGTTTGACAACCCACAACCGCTGTGGATGTACGTGCATGCGGACAATTTGGAAGAAGTGTAAGGCATTATGCAGGTAATATTTGCAAAAGTTTATTAAGAAAAAAAACAAAGTGTTCGATGTGTCTATTTTGTTGCGCTGCGCAAAATGGAGCTTGAAGATCACGACAATGACAAAGAACGTATAGGCATATTGTTACAGCAAATTGCTGATCAACAAGAAGCATACAATACTTTGTACAACAGGAATTTGCAACTATACGAAGAATTGATGCAAGCCAAAAACATCATTGCTGCAGTGCAGCAAACTTTGCAGCTTCATTCGTCGTCGCAATAGGCTGCTATGGGCATTAAATTTATAATGCCGTCGTTCTGGTCAAAGCCAAGCTGTGAGAGAACATTTAAAAAGCCCGCGTGTGGAAACATAAAATAAGTTATGTTTGTCGAGGCTTTGGAATAAATTATATTTTGCATTTTATACTCCTTTTGTAACATGTGCTGCTGAACAATATTGTCGTCTGTTTGCAAAATTTGCAGCGGCTTGTTTCTGTCCATGGGTGTGACCAGATTTGTCTTTTCACGTGCAGGAAAGAGCTTGTTGTAACGAACTGTTTTGGTAGGAAATGCAGCATTTCTGCTCGTCATTTGAAATTCTTTACCAAACATTCTATAGGAACCTGTGTCGCGCGGCCCCACAAACACCCAAAAGCCCTCGCTTGCATAGCAATCAAAAATTACGCCTGATTTGCAAGTGTCAAGTAACGTAGCGTCACTAGTAACAAGAACTCTACCATTGACCATGGAAAGATCGCGACACACACAGCTTGTGCTTGGAAGCAACATGCTTACACTATTCACAGCATTTACGTCTTCAATGTACCGCACGTTAAGATTTAGCTTCTGTGCCAAGCGCGCAGCAAGTCGACTATGATGCCGCAGCGTTGCTTTTCGCAACCAATCCAGCTCTGCACACGCCATGAACTGAGCCGCAGTAATATCATGCCTTGCGTCCAACCACATGTTATGCAGCTCCTCGCTGGCGTGTTTGCAATAGCCGCTAACTACGATAAAAATTTTGTGCTCACGCATATTTTGCGAAGTAGTGCGCATAAAGCAATGGTAAATGCCAATTTTAGCCGGTGTGTTTTCGCGCCACACGCGTTGATCTTTAAAAGTGTGTTGGGAATCCATGTTTCCATCCAGCTCTGGCATACAGTCAAACTTCAAATGCTCTATTTCATCATCTCCACGCTCAATATCCAGCATCATTTCTTGTACTTTTGCCGTAGTATCGCTGAGATTTATGGTAAGATTCAAAAAACTGGAACTGTTGTCCTGAAGACATTCATACACAGCTGTCGTAACAAAACTCGATTTGCTTAACGGCAAAACACTGGCCAAGTCGTCAGCAGCACATTCAAAAACAAAACCCTCTAACTCGCCCTCGCTGTTAAGTGCATGGTTTGGCATTATAGTTACTTTTGTGTGCTGTGAGCTTGCTACGCTATTACAGGCAGCGTCGTGTTCTTGACGCGTCAACGGCCTGTGCGCAAAGCGAGTATCAACAAGTCCTGTTTTACAACATACAGACGTCTCATCTGCTTGCATTCTGTATGCACACTTAATTACCCCAATTGAACAAGGACAAAAATGTAATTGATACATTTCTGTGCTTTTTGTCAATGCAAAAAAATTAAATTTCTTATAAAAGAAGAAAAATTTTAGTAAATAGACAAATTATGCTATCTTGGCTGACAATGTGTTTTGCCCCGTCCCCGCGACTGTTACTCCCTCCTGAGGCCTTGGCCGCCTGGCGAGCGCGTTTGGATAAACGAGGCTTCAACTTTTACAATATGATTAGCTGGAATCCATATGCTGTGACTTACATGAATTGGTTGTCAGTTACTTCATTTATTTCATACAATTGGAGATTTATTGGAAACTATGCCAGTAACAATTTTCAGTTCGATGCCAGTGCACAATTGACAGTTTTTATGGAATATGATAGGTACGCATTGTTGCGCGATCATGAAGACATGAGGACTCAGAGCTTGCTTTTGTGGTTATATCATCCTACCACAATTCCGTACATCAGTTGCACATCGAGAGACCGAGACACAGCGCTGATGTATCGACGCAAAATTCATCGCTGCTTCTGCAATCGGGTCATTGGTAATTGGCTCAAAGTAGTAATTCGTAATCTTCGCTTTTTGTGCGAAGATAATGAAGATTGTATCACGGAAATTGTGCATCAGCTTTCTGACTGGACAGATACGATACGGGCGCTGGGAACCATGGAGCGTCTGTTGGCTGCCCGCTTTGAACGAGTCTAACTGTAAAAGATCAGAAAGAGCATAACAAGTAATAAAAATTGAAAATATAATAATTTATTATATCAACTGTTACACAAGATGTGCTAGCGTGGGCATGCCTCTGGGCATCATGCCGCGCCCTTCACGCACGCTAGCGACCCCCACAAAATTAGGTCCCAAATGCCCACTGCCTTGAATTTCTTCTTTGTGTCCATCTAGAATTGTCGCCATGTGTCCTTGAAAGGAATACATGTATGGATCCGTCTCGTTTTGATATGCCAGATGTCCTGGAGCTTGATGCGTTTGAGCCCAGGAATCCAATCCTGCAGCACGGTAATAATAGTCGTATATTTTTGCTTGTGGAGTTAGTGGTATGTTAGAACCAATCAAAAAAGGAGCGTGGTCTGCATAGTTGTTCGATCGCAGGTTTCTGTCAGGCACAGCGCTTGGCTGCTCGTGTAGTTTGGTGTGCAAAATAATGGGATTGGGAAAAGCACGCAAAGGGTTATCAAGGGGAGGCAGCGATATAATTAGCATGCTGGGACCCGTATATGCGTCGTTTAAGCCAGAAGACTTTGCTTTGAAGTCGTCTAAGTCACTTTTGCTCCAAGTCAAGATTTGCGAGTCATTTCCACCACAATAGCCGTCAAAACAGATGTCGTACACACGAATCAAGTTTCTTTCGTTTGTTACGATTGCCCGCTCGTGATATTTGTAGCTCATGCCCCAGATACCATGCTGTGAGTCGTCATAACAGGAAAGCTCGGTTTGACCCCAAAATGTAGCTCCCAGCTCTTCCGGACCTCCACCCCTGCCCATAATTACCCCAAGCATGTAATGCTCAATACAGGGTCGCAAGATTAACAAATCACTTGTTATGCATGCAAAAATATCTTCTTTCTTGAATGTGTGCAACGGAAGCAAGTCCTGAGCGTCAAACAATGTATTTTTAATATCACGTGTTTCAGGTACAAGATTTGCATTTGCTTGGTCAGCAGCAGCTTGCTCTAGCAAGTGAACGTACCAAGTCTTAATTTTTGTCCACTTTTCAACAGCTTGGTGGAAATGAAACAACAAGTGTGCAACATTATCAGCTCTTGCTGCGTCGTCTACATGCCTTGCAATTGCTTGTCTCAGCACGCTGACGGTTGGATGTTCAGGCAGAGCAGCATCAGGATCACTTGTTTCAAGATCAGCAGTAAAACGGCGTTTCAAATTAGCCAAAGCATTTCTAAGGTCATCACTCTCCTGAGGCTGAAAATTTACAAGTCGAGTAAAAAGAGTCATTTTTTGTTCTCTAAAAATGTAGTCATTTGCTGTAGTATTGCCAATCTGCTCAGGAAAGTTTTCACCCAAAAACTGCTTCAGAATAAGAATGTAAAACAAATAATAGAGGTAATCATTTTGCTTGCTTATGCCAAAACTGACAGTTTTGACACGTGCTTTGTCCTCTGAGTTTGTCTGCACAACAAAATCTAAATTGCGCATGAACTCAGGATACTTCGTAACTTGATGATCTGTATTGCCACTCTCAAAAATTCCCATCATCATGGCCAGTTTTAGTTCTGATTTTGACAAAAATGAATTAATGTTTTCTGCTCTAGTGTCTGCTTGGTTAAATGTATGAAATTGTCTATTATCCCCGTTGCGCTCTTCGTCTGGCATAAAATCCATCAAATCAGAAGCAGTTGGAGGAAAACTTGCTTTCCACAGATTAATCCATGAATGGTAAAACATAGAGTCTCTTGACTGATCGTAGAACTCGTAGCGCTTGAGCAAGTTATTTGACTCCCACGGGATGCGATAGTGTTCACTAACGCGCACGCGTCGCCGCAGCATGTCCCGGGGGGCTGTGCCAGCCTCAAGGCTAAATTGACGCGTGTTGATAAATGACAATCCTCGGTAAGAAGGCAGATCAGGCCCTTGGGCTAGCTTGCGCTTGCCGTCTGGGCCTGCTGTAATGTAGTTTGTTTTTTCAGGGGTCATTGTCAGCTGTCGTGTGAGCGAGCCATTGCAGAGCATAAAGGTTGGCGGCTTGCTACCCCAGGCCGTGAGATGGTTTTTGGCGTCCTCGATCAAATAGTCAAGAGCGTTTTCGTTCTTTTGCATAAATCCAAACAAATCTACATACATGCGGCAGTTTTGACTTACAGAACGTGACGTGTCAAAGTATTTTTCGTCCATGTGCTTTTGATAAGAGGGAGCATATAGCAGAGCCATGTGCACGTCAAGGTCGTTTGTGAGCTGAATGGAGCCAACGAGCTGCATCAGTTGTTTGCGAAAGTTGTCCATACCTTGCGGCGACATCATAAAGTTGTGCTCCATTGCAATTGCAAGACCTTGACGCACTGCGTAACCAGCAAACGAGCGCTTGCTCTGTGGCAAAACGCGCGCAGCAGCCTCATATGGCACACGGCTAGCAATTCCTTCGTCAAAGCTGTAAACGTTCCATTTGATTTTTTTGTCAGGCTGATCCATGTACATATAAGGTAAAATATTTTTTGTAAATGGAGAAGAAGTAGAGTCTGTAATCAAGCCATCAACACGGTCGGTCAAAAACGCGTTTGTACCTTTGAGTGCGTCGGGCAAGTGCCAGCGTTGATGACGCTTGTGCCTTTGCTCGTCCCACTTAATGTCGCGAACTGCGGGACCAAAAATGTTTTCGTAGTTCGTCATCATCGAGTGTGGATCATTTGCCATGACAGTACCTCCGCCATTGTAACCTGGATCAGCAGTGCCCATGTAAGCGGGTTCGACCCGAGACCTATCGTCGTGTCGTTGACCTGGATTAAGTCCAGCCATGCCCAATAAAATTCTTATATACAACACAGGGCACATTTGATATTTTTGCATTCAATAGTTTACATGAATAATGTTACGTGTCTTCTACAGTGCTAACTCCAGAGGTCAACACATCTCTTCGTCGTTTGTGCGGATGCATTGGAGCTTGACAATTAGGGCACACAGAATACGTTTCGATATTCATGTCTGGTGTCTTGAGTTCAGTCAAAGATAGAGGCACGGCCGTGTGATCAATGACCAAGAATATCCACGACTGATCTTTGAGTTCCTGAAGTAATTTTTCTGTGACTGTGCGCGCATTACTTTCACACCATCTAGAAAAGTCTCGCTTGGCATAATACCATTCTTGAATTACATCGCTGCGCTGACGATGCGATGCGTATGTTCCAGCCTTGTTACATACCTCTTTTTTCTGCAAAAGCTTGCCTGCAAGAATGCATAGATGTTCCCGCAGTTCAGGTACGCACGTTGTTCGATACAGCAGTCGTACAAGTGCGTTGTGACCTCTGTGCATCCAAAAAAAACTTTCAAGCTCACGTTCCTCTGCAGTCAAATTTGCTGAAACACGTTTCAAAATGTGTGTGTGATACAAGTTTGCTGCTGTGGATTTGTTTAATCTGTCCATGTTCTCCTGCAGCAGTTTACTGACGGCATTAAAATCACATTCGTCGTTGAGATAAGGGCACACAGTGTCAAAGACAGTTTCAAACATTGCAGAAAACACTGTTTGGGATATGTCATATTTTTCATTCCGTTTCTCAGCATATCTTTTTTCCCAGTATTCTGCCGTGCGCACAACCCAGTCGACAAGAAGAGCAGGGTCTTTGACTTTTTGCAACATTTCAAGGTTTTCTTTCACGCCTGCGTCAATAAATGTTTGTAAATGCTTCTGTAGAGCGTCGCGAGTCAAGAGTGTTGCATTTTCAAATTCATTACAAACACTTTGCCTTGTCCACACAAATGGCAAAAGGTTGCCATTGCCATCGCGTACAACGCAGTTTGCAATACCAGTGATGTCAATACTTATTTTCATGTCCTTGCGTTTTGTTTGATTGAGATGCAACAGGACGACGTGCTCTGTGCTCTCTACATTATTGCTAAAATTTGGTTCGGTGTTGCCTGTCGAGCCTGACATGTACATTTATTTCGTTTATACCTAATTATGTGAGTGATCAAAACACGCTTGTAGAAATCAAATGCGATGCTTCTATCTACATAAGATTACAATATAGATGTCCAATCTTCAGAAACTACAAAAGTATTTGAACAAGAGTCTGGAGTTGTCTCGCACGGGAGGTAATGTTTTTATTCGAGATAATCACACTCTTATCTTAACTGACAAAGACATGTTTGCCAATTATCATTACAAGTTGGTTGAAACTAATTTTCCGAACGTATGCATAGACATCGTATCATCACAGGCCAGTCGCAGTGGCTTTTTTGTACTTTTTTCCTGTCCAACGCCGTATAATTTTGCTTGGGAACGAAGCGTATTGCGACTTGGCCTGCACGTTTTGTGTTTTGTTTGTACTTTGCTGTGGACATGGCAACAGCACGATAAAAACATATAGCTACAAGAGCATGCTGTTTTTCCGTGAATGACATATAAACGAAGTAACATTCTATGCGACAATATCCACTACGAACAGCAATTGGAAAGTCGAGTTATGTGATAAGTTCACCATCAAATTACAAGAACAAAATGGGCAGTTTTTGCCAAAAATGTAATATGTGCATCTGCAACATATGCGAAAAGATGAGTCTTGACAATGTGACTTTTCGATTTTTATTTTATGTACTTCTATTTGTCGCTCTTTTGTTTACGTGGATTACGTTGCTGACGCTCTTGATTATGGCTGCTTTATATCACGAAGATTTTCTTCTTAACAAAAACTACTCTGCGAAAACCATACACTTGCACAAAGTTACACAAAACGCACAAATTCCGATAGAATGGAACTCACTTGGTGCCGTGACACCTTACGTGGAGCCACAGCTGGGAAAAAACAGGGCACCTACAGCTTATTTTCCCGTTGGTAAAGATCTAAAACAATATGAAACCAAGCCTCTTGAAAATCCATACGATTACACAATGTACATTAACAGCGAACGAACATTGACTATTTTGTCTAGCATCTGTCCATTCATATATCTATTGACACTCGTAGTTGTATCCAGTATCAGTCTTGCTTACTTTTTTGCTGAAATGTTTACAGTTTATGCAGAAAAACCCAATATCTGTGCTTGTATGCCGAATTGCCTGAGTTTCCTAAACGAACCTAAAAAATTGCGGTACTATTGGTGTACTTTTACAATACTGGTTTACGCTTTTGGTTTGTTTGTGATTTTTGCAACCGGGTCTTTGGTAAAACGAGAAAGGTGGCTGACTGTAGATGTGGAGTACATGATTTCGAACCAAATTCCGTCTGTTTTGTACAACATCTTTGTGTTGACAATGTATTTTCTTTATCTCAAACGAAAGGAACCATATTGGACTATTATTTTTCAAAAATATCAAGGAGATGCTGAAAGTGAAGATTTAAGACCACTTACAAGAGGCACAGATTCAAATATGCTGTTTGTTGCGCCACAAATACAGAGCATGTACAGCACTCAGGCAGCGTGGCAGATGCCCGTTCATGTTCCAATGAAGCAAGAACTGTTGATGGATTCAAGTGCTTTTGTACACAAACAACACAAGGCAAACCCGGAAACTACTGATACAGGTGAAACAATTCCAGACACTCCCGTGTCTAACGAATTTAATGTTGTTGTTTGTATCATTCTTTTGCTTGGTGGTATTGCCAATCTTGGCTTGGTTAAAGCATATTTGTTGGAAACTGAGGCACAATTGGTTATCCTTTGCCTCGTCATGTTTTGCGTTCTTGAAATCGGTCGAAATCATATTTTCTCTTATTTTTGGTTTGCATCAGAAACTGACTCCGTAGGTGACTCCGGAGGATATGAACGTTTTGCGATTGGTTTTATCGATTTTGTCGTTTTCCTGCTGCAAATTTTTATCGTCTTTATTTGGCAATATACAATGACAGATTTGGTTTACGGATATCCGGATAGTATTGTTCACAATACACGTGGTATTTTGATTTTTGTAGTAACATGTTTTCTTCTTACGAGACTGATCTCTGTGGTACAAGGAATTGCAGAAATTATTGGAGACCAGTTTAACTGCCCGATGTGTGTTGTTGATAATACAACGAACACATCGAACAGTGATAATATGACGTTGGTTTGGACTGAGCTTATTATGTATGTGCTTGTCATGGTGGTTTTTATCATTTTTGTGTTCGCGCAATCATTGCCAATAGCAAATTATGAAAATATTGAGAAGAAACTCATTTTCCAGGAACAAATGATTTATCAAAACACCAAGTCAGTAACTCAAGACGCAACTTGCAGTTTGGGAATTCAACATAATTCACTGATTTCCACAGTAAACAATCTTTGTACGAAAAACTCTGTGGACGTGTATAAACTTTCACCTGTAACTATGAAAGTTTTTGCATGGACTCGCTTTTATGTTTTGCAGGACGAGATTCCAACACAAGACTCATCACCGGCTGCTAATGTGCTCTTCTGTTCCAATGGCTTTGAGCTGGGTTGGGGTCAGTGCAAAGCTTTATTTTCGACTGGTGGAAAATTTTCGGATGATTGGGACTCAGAAGTCAAAAAGGCAACAGGCATTAAGTAAAGAAACGATTGAGCGAAAAGAAGAGATTTATGTTTTTAATATAATAGACAAAAAACAAAATGGTTGTTCGAGAATCTATGTCTTTGCATGCAATGTTACACAAGGACATGAACAACGAAGTCCCAGATTCTGTGCTTAATACATGCGCTGAATCTGACAAAGTGTTCGTAGAGAACTTGCTACAAGTCGCGCAGGCGGAGTTGTGTGTTTTGAACCTCGCCAGCACAACAGTAGTCGTTGAGGGCAAAAAAACAGTTGTGCGTTGTGTATTGACAGGGCCTTCGCCTAGTGTATCTTTAAACACCATGCGAGCACTGCAAGCATACAGTCCGGCACGTGTTGTTGAAGTACGCTGCGTGTTGCAGGAGGGAAGCCTAATTTTGGTCTTGGAAATTAATGATCCGAGCGTCAGATTAAGTACTACTGAGCTGGATATTGTGCGAATTACAAAAAGACATAGATACTTGTAATTTATACCACTCAACACGCCTCTTTAGCTCAGTCGGCAGAGCGCGTGACTTTTAATCACGTGGTCGCGAGTTCGAGCCTCGCAAGAGGTGTTATTTTTATTGTGTTTTTTTGGTGTTGATGCTGACCCCGTGCTTGCGCAGCAGCTGCGAGGCAGCATATGCAGTGCCTGCGGGCATGTTACACGCATGTAAGATAGTAAAGCATGTTGAGTTCAAATAGTATGAAATATTTTCTTTGTCAAGACGTGGATAAGAAAATCCATGTTTTGCCCAGCTTGTTGTTGACAGACCGCGCATCAGCAAGCAACTAGCTGCAAACAAAATCAAAACTGCATCTACGTGCAAATGCTGTGAGCCATGCACGTTGTACGTAATTTCCTGATACAAAGCCTCAAAAGTCCGTTTGCTTTGCGAAATTGCAGTACGTAGAGTGAGTAGTTGCGTTTTGTTCATTTTTGCATACGGAAAGACATACATGTGAGCGCCTGCGATTGGCATCAGTCCTTTCTCTGTAAAACAGAGCACAATATGATTGTTGTGCATTGCGACACAGAGAGATGTAAGTTCTTCAATCGTTTTGTCAGTGTCCAATAGCATACATTGCATGCTGTGAACGATATTATGTTCGTCAAAAAAAGCCCGTGTCCAATTATCACAGTTTTTCTCTTCAGATTTTTTTTCGTCTTGTAAATGATTTTTGTCAAAACAATCGACTTCGACTGCACTTGACATTTGCCTAACACAAAATAGCCCACATGATCAAGACCGAACGATTCAAAAAAAATAATTTCTATTGTGGTTAAAAACTTTCTATTGCGCTGCATGCCGCAGGCAAAATTTGAGACGGTTTTCCATTTCCGTAATGTACTTAGGATGCACCCCATACGCGTCATACAATGTTGATTCTGGAGGCAATAGATGCTCAAGTTCGGAAATACGTTGCAAAATAACCCTGCCGTTCATAAACACGCCATATCGCATAAGATAGACAATACCTACTGCTAAACGTTGAATTTCGTTGCTGCGTATGTTCATTCCATGTTTTGTCAAAACATGAAAAACTTTACAGCAGTTTTCGACCACTTGATGCACAACTCTCTTGCGATGTTCCAAATCAACAAATGCAAACATATATGGTGTGCTACTAAACTGTGCAAGCATTTGCATGCACAAAACCATAATGTTAGCGTCGCTTCGCATTCGTTTTTCATAATTGTTGCTGCACTTGGTCAGTAAAACAGCAAGCGAATTGTGCTTCACAATTTTGTTTTTTTGTGAGCATAGTAACGTTGTAATAATTTGCTTCACGGCTGCTGCACTCTGCTGCAAATCCTGGATTTCGACTCCATTCAAACACAAAGTATCCATATATTCCGTTTCGACATAACATTTGGTGTAGACCACTACGCCACTAAATTGACACACTAGTCCATCGCTTGTTTCTATTAAATTTGTGCATGTGCCATACTCGCACACATGCACTTTGCTACACAGTTTGCACCCTAAAACATCCACGTCTATTTTTTCCCATTCACAGACATGACACTTCAAGGGTATTAATGGAAGCACAAATGGTGATCGCAGTTTTCGCCACCACTGCACATAAATACTGTCAGCACGCATAATCTTGTTAATTTGTCAATAGGCTCAGTAATAATATTTTTATTTTACAATTACATCGAAGGGGGCATGAGTTCAAATTCAATTTGAATGCGGGCGTGAAAAGAGTAAGGCTTCTTGATCAGGTTGTTTGCGGCGGTTGTGAGCTCTTCCTTCCTTTTTGCCTGCAGAAGCTGCCATTCTTCGACATTCTCGCCCTCTGCCGGGCGAGGAATGGCCGTGGTCAAGTGTGCAGGAATTTTTGAGAACAGCTCGTCGTTCTCAGACATTTCCAGCCAGTGGATGCCGTCTAGACGCGAAATTTGAACACTGAGTTGATTCAAATCAACAGTACCGACCTTGTTCAAAACCTTTGTCTTGAGCTGGTTGCAGCATGTGGACATGACCTGTTTCGTGACCTTATACCACATGTCGTCAATCAAAGCTTGAGTGTCAATGTCTGCATTAAGAATGTCTTTATTGATTCGCAGAAGATCAATGACAGGATGCGCTTTCGACACAAAAACAAAGTTTTCGCCTTGTACATTCAAGACTCCATGAGTGTCAAGATTGTTAACGTTATATTCCGGATACTGCGATCGCCACGACATGCTCTCATGCGTACTCGCTTCGTTCTGGTAAATGACTTGTGGAGTACTATTTGTAACCTCTGGGAGCGTAGAAAAAGCATATGCGGCGCCCGTACGTGTGCATTCCCTACTGGGTACACAAGAGATTGAAACTCCCAAAGGCAGGGGAAACCCATTGAGATACTCCAGCACGGTAACTTTGTGCAAGTACGCAGTCTTGATGAGAGCAGCAGCAGAAGCCTGGTCAGCTGCGCCGTCCAACAACTCCGTGACTCCCAAAATATCGTTGATCCTACCATTTTGCGTAGACCAGCACGCCGCCTCTTGACCTCCGTGCGCGAACTGATTCAAACTGCCGCGAATGCTGCATGTCAGAACTCGAGAAAGAACAGTACCATTTTGCTTGTTCTCACTAGAGACCATGTCTTGCACTGCTTAAATAGGGTCGTGTGTACTTTTTGAGTTAAACAATTTTACCTTTCTCACGGCTGCAACCACTTGTCAAGCTTAGGATAACTTTTTAACTGCTGCTGAACGCGATCAGCTTTGGTCAACTTGTTTGCAGGCTTCTGGACAGCCTTTTTGTTATCTTCTGCTTTTGATGGTGCAACATGCATCTGTTCTTGCCTCTGCCTTTTGCACGTATTGCACCACCACCAGTCTTCCGGTTCGTTATCGCCATCAAACACCCGAGGCTGTGCCCACACTCTGCTTTTGCATAACTTACAATACCAATGTTGCCACGAATCAAAATTTCCTGCCATATCAATGTTTGCAGACTTCATGACGGCTTGCTCACAGTATAGTGCTGGTGAAGTGTTTTTTGGCATTGGTGTCAAAGTTGGCTTTTCAAAGGTAAAACTGTGAAATCCATTTTCAGCATTCTTATTGTTAAGGTAAATAGTCTTCCTGCAATTGTAACACAGCAAATTGTGTCCGTCTTCGTCGCGTCGAATTAACACAGCAATAGGATTTTCGTCTACGATAGCTTGGCATGGCATGCAGAGCGACATGCGCTATTTTCATTTTATATGTCCCACACGTATTTCTTCAAATAAATTATAGTTTTTTTTTAACGTGTTTATGGAAGAAGCTCTGTCTATGCATAAAAGCAAACGCACTGCATGCGAGCACTCAGACAGAACGAAACACGTGCCAGGCGTTTGGACATCTTGTTATGTAACATTATTTTTTGTGCCGTGTGCTGCTCTGTTACTCTTGCCGTCATTGCCTTTGTTGCAACTCGCACACACATGTTCCACCGAGCATATATGCTGAGACAGCAAAATATAGTAAACAACCAGTGGCTTGTGCAGCAATGCAAATCTCCTGAATTTTATAGCAACATGAAGCAACATTCTTCTTTATGCGACGACGTTGTCCTGGAACAGACTGACGCTGTTTGGCTGCACGCTTTACGAGACGTCATAGATCAAACGTATCTCTGTGGAGATATGCCGTGTGTGAACAGAATAGAACAGATTGTTGTGTGGGTCTTTGCAAGAGGCGTGCTGTTGATGGCATCATTGGCAGCAAGTTTTTTGCTTGTCTTTTTGCTCGCTGTTTATATGCATCGACAGCTTTATGCAAGATCACATTACTTGCGCTACCCACAAAACGATCAAATTCAGTATGCTATCTTGCAAGAGTTAGAGGAAGAACATGCTTTTAACACCAAAAAACGCCTGCGCGTTTGAAAGCATACATATAGTGCTTATATACAAATATTACATATACACGTTCCATAAAGTGTCCGTGTCTCTTGACGCGACCCTCGACCTTTTTGGTCTTGCAAATTGTTCTCGCAGGCCCCGCACAAGAATCCATAAATAAATAAGCAGAAGAAAGCTGATAAGCGTCATAAATGCAATGCCAGTCTCTGCGTCTACGACAGGTGACGTCGTGTTGTGTTTTGCATTAAATTCCTGTAACAATAAAGCATACGCATCCATGTCGATTTGCAGCAGCTGTCGCGATGCCGGCGTGTTGTTTTTATGCCATGTCGCCCATGACTCCGGCATACGCCATTCAGGCTCTCCCTCTTTGCAACGATGTGGAAAAAAGGTTTCATGTGAGCAATTCCAATTGTACCATTTGTCTTTCCTGTTCAGCATCTCAGCAAACAACACCTCCTCCCCAGCGTAAACTTGCAGCGGACGACGCAGGTGCAACTTATGCGCAGACATGCTTCGAATGTCCTATATATGCGCCCGAGTACTGATTTTTTTTCGAGATAAGGCTCGACTTGAAGCTCAGGCATTACAGCAAAGCATGTTTTACATATACAAGATAATACTGGCATGCTGAAACAAGCATTCTGGGTGGCTGTAACATTGTTACAACTTCACGCCAGCGTGCTCGCGTTCCATCCTGAACATCCTGAAGATTTTACCTCAGACGCACCTTTGCAGTGCGTCGTCTGTAACTCGTCTTACTACTGCAAAAACGGAGAGCGTTATGCGTGTCCTGGAAACTCCACTGCGATCCAGTATGCTGACATTTTACAAGAATGCATTTGCAACCCCGGGTATCTGGCTAAGCAAATCCCTGATCAATTAACGTATGACTTTTACAGCCCCCTATATCCTGCATGCCGTCACTGTCCTAATGATGCAAACTTTCCCTTTCCACAATATGCCTTTGATATGACTAATAGAATAAAATTGTGGCTTGATTACGCAGCAAGCATTGGAGCAACTACTAATATAAATACGATTGGTTCGCGAAGTGGAAATCCCGACAATTTTGGATTTACTGGTGTGTATGCAAATAACGTGGCTACACCACCCAATGACTTGTTTTTCAGACTAAAACTATCAAGTGAATACAAGACAGTGACAGTAATTTACAGATCATTTAACGAATGGATACATTTGTACATCAATAATGTCCTACAGCAATCGTGTGGCATTGCTCAGACGCCATGGGTGGACACAAAACAAGAGTGTTCTTACACAACAACATATTTACCGGGTTCCATCCTAGAATTTAAAGGCACTTATTATACTTTTATTGGAGAAAATCTGAAGTTTGTGTTCAGCAATGTAGCAGTAACCCCGTACTCGTGCAATCTCGGACTGTCGCCTGACTGGTACCTCTACGGCCAGCGGAACTCATGTCCGGCAACAAAGGTTGTTGCCACGCACGGGTCGAGCAGCGCAGAAGACTGCATCTGTCCGCCCGGATGGTACTCACAGGCAAATCGGTCCTCGCCATGCTTGCCGTGCCCGCCAGGCACGTTTGCTGACAAGCACAACATGAGCCAGTGCACGGCGTGCCCGGCAAATTCATCGCACGACAAGACCAACCAAACGAACATCTCGGCGTGTCTATGCTATGCAGGCTGGGCAGGAGTAGCAGCAAATGGCTGTGTCGAGTGCGCAGAAGGGAGCTTCTCGCCAGTGAATGGCAGTGCCGTGTGTCAAGTCTGTAGAAACAACAGCCACACGTACGATTACCCGCGCACAGAATGTAAGTGCCACATAGGCTTTTCGAATGTTGTCACGCTAAATCAATTAAGTAGCAACATACAAAGTCTCCGTGATCAACCATATCATCTTTCTGTAGCAAGTCCAGCAGCGCTTGGCGGGACAACAGCTGGGTCACAACCAACTTACTTTGCACAGGGTGGTTTTTTTGGCAAACCCTTTCTGAGATTTTCAAAGACAGCAGCAACATCAGGTCATAACTATATTGGCCCCTCTGGCGGTAGTGTAAGTTTTTCAAATGGACTAACTATAGTTTTCGTGCTTCGTCTACAGTCAGGTCTTACAAACTCTGGTGGATCAGACGCTTCATTTATTAGTTTTCAAAGAGATGACGAACATTTAGCATTAAGTGTAAATGTGCGCATAATTTCAGGCATATTGCATATGTGTTTGACTACGTATTCTGGCGAAACATGCGCAAGGGCAGATGCTCCACTGGACACATGGATGCAATTTACATACACTTACAATCCAAGCGCCTCACCCAGAGGTAATGTACAGGTTAAGTATAAATCTGTGTCGGGTGCAGAAATTGTGTGGACGGCCACAAACAATAAAATTGAAAATAATTTTGGCACCAGGAAAATTGCATTTGGAACTTCCGTCTCTAACAATTGTGCAGCATACTTTTCATTCATTCAATTATATAATTCTGCTGCTTGCGACCGTCCGATTTTTGACACGGCAGGGTTTTATTTTATACCAGCATTTGCATCAAGTTCTGACATTGCAGCTATATACAGTGCAATTGCTGCTGGTATACATTTGAAAAATTTACCTTCACAAGAAAAATGTGAACAATGTCCTGTCAATTCGTACAAAGATTACATAGGCAATTTGAGAGCAACAGATTTATCTTGTCCAGCCTGCGATCCCAATGCCAAATCTCCCGTTCAGTCTGTGTCAATTTTGGCCTGTCTATGTCAAGGTGGATTTTTTGACAATGGAAATCATACGTGTCAGGCATGTTTGAGAAACCAATACAAGGAAACTGCTAGCAATCATTCTCTGGATCTAGAGCTTTGCAACACTTGTCCAGACTTCACTATAAGCAAAGAATCAAGTCCAAGTATACTAGATTGTCTATGTATTCCTGGGTATACAGGACCTAATGCAGGTCCTTGTGTGCAGTGTCCTTTGGGAAAATATAAAGGCACTAACGGCAGCTCGCCGTGCATTGACTGTCCTCTGCACACATGGGCTGACAAGACAAATATGACAGCGTGCTTGAGCTGTCAAGAGTTTTTAAAATCTCCCGGCGGAGAAACAGATAGCACTGCACAAAACACTTCAGACAGCTGTTTTTGTCGTCCAGGATACATAAGCAACGGAACGAATGGCACTAGATCTTGTGCTCCATGCGTTCCTGGAAAGTACAGCCTTGATAAAAATCTTGCTGAGTGCACAGCATGTCCGCAGCACACATACACAGCTCCTGCTCTCTTTCCATGGGATTTGACATCCGACTGCCTTGTGTGCAAACTGTGCAACACGTCCACAAACGCAGCTTTTACTGACCACTATGACGCCGCGAGGGGGGGCTTAGGCTGCGGAGAAGCTAGCGTCGAAGTGTGTACTGCGTGTCCATCTTTTTCGTCCTTGTTTCTTCCGACAAATGCAAACCAGCGCAACTTCGGCGTGCTCAGCTGTGTGTGCGACGAGAACTTTTATGGCTTGATAGGCACAGTCTGCACTGCCTGCCCCGTCGGCCAAAACCGAACGGGGCTTATCTATGAAAACACGACCTTGAGTAGTTGCAATTGCATTCCCGGCTATGAGCCAGATCCGGCAGCAAAAGATCTGTGCCGCAAGTGCCCCATCGGCACATACAAGCCAAACGTTGGAGATCACAATTGTACCGTGTGTCCAGACACTTTTACAACGGAATTTACAGGCAACGCAAATTTTGCCTCTTGTGTTTGTAGGCCAGGATATGCGCTCTCGACGGAGCACACATGTATCATATGCCCCGAAAACACTTACAAAGTTGGGTTTAACATGAACACTACTTGCCCGTTGTGTCCGTCAAATTCATTGGTAGCGGCGGGGGCTGTGTCACATTTAAACTGCACCTGTGTGCCTACATTTGAGCCATACAACAATGTGTGTAATCTATGCCCCACTGGAAAATACGGAAACACAAGCATAAACATAGGAAATGCTATGACTGCGATTAATATTGCTAGTCGACAGATTAATTTGGCACGCGCGTGCAGCGCGGGAAATTGTCCAGTCACGTCTTCACATACGCTTCACGGTTGGTCACCCCAAATTGTCGTAGATGGTAATTTAAACGATTATTGGATGTCGGCTCAGGCTCATAATGTATGGCTGCTGATTGATATGCAAGAAACTGTCAACGTTGAGACGGTGCGAATTTACAATCGAAACGATTGCTTTATGTGCGATGCAAGGCTCAATAATTTTGAAATTCGCGTAGGAAATTTTCCAACATTTTCTAATAACCCTTCGTGTGGTGTCCACGCCTCCTTCAAAGAGTTCAAAGACTTTTCTTGTGTCAAGAGTGGCAGATACTTTTCATTGCAAAATGGAATTTATGAATATTTAAATGTAAGGGAAATCCAGATCTATGGCACTAAAGCAGTAAGCCTAGAATATACGTGTCTTGCATGCCCGCTGAACACATTTACAAACAACACGGGAGTGCCGGCCTGCGAGGCGTGTGCTGCGGGCAAGACGACGGACGGACGCACAGGGCAAGTAGAGTGTGTCTGTGATATTGGCACGGTAGCAAATATTGACGGAACGTGCGAGACGTGCCCTGCGAGCAGTTTCAAGGCCACAAGCACAGACAAGTACGCAAACCGCAATTGCACTATCTGCGGCAGCTGCGCAGCCAATCAGCAAGTCAACACAGAGTGCAACAGCACGCACGATGTTACGTGCCGAGCGTGTCAGGCCAACAGCTGGTCCTCTGCCGGCCGCAAACTGCTAGACCCCTGCTTTTGCAACGCCGGCTACGAGCTCCAGGGGCAGCTGTGCGTCGCCTGCCCCGTAGGCAAGGCTCGGCAAGCAAACAACAACAACAGCATCATGTGCGAAATGTGTAATTCTACCACTTTCACGTCAGTGACTACTACTGCCTCTTGTGGCGCGTGTTCTCCTGTTTGCACGAAAAAAACATGTCGTGAATTGGTATTGGATTGTAAAGCATATGGTAATTGTAACACTTTAGAAGGAAGAGCATGGTGTCTGACTAATTATAAGACTTGTTTGGCAAATTTTGGGGGGTCCACAGATGCAACAATTATAAATTTTGGTGGTCTTTATAATGATGCATCATCTGCGATTGTTCAAATCCCGTTGCCTGCTGGTTACGATTACGTCACAGTGATATATTCCAATTCATTTACGAATGATGTTAATTTGTTGATAAATGGTGTTACTGTGAGCACAGCTTCTACTTATACAACTAAGACATACAGTCAGGCAATTACGACACCTGCAACTGTAACATTGTATGAAAATATTGGATTCATTGGTACTCAATGGTCTATCACACTGAGCAGAAATTGCGATTTTTACGTACAACAAGAGTGCAACGCCTCGCGCGACGTGATCTGCCAGGAGTGTCAGACGTGCAAAGCCGGGTTCTTCGCCAACAACACGTGCGGGGAAAATTACGGCAACGACAGGCTCGACACGCAGTGCGTACCGTGTCCAGAGAATGCCTTCTGTCCTGGCACTCCCACTTTGCAGCAGCCTCAGCTCTGCTCTGAGCAACGGTGCGTCGCGAACCAGCAAGTAGCCACGCTGTGCAATGCCACTCACAATGTAACGTGCAAAGCATGCCAGCCCAACAGCTGGTCCTACGCTGGTAGAACTGTGCTCGACCCCTGCTTCTGCAACGCCGGCTACGAGCTCCAGGGGCAGCTGTGCGTCGCCTGCCCCGTCGGCAAGGCCCGCCAGGCCAACGCAAACAACAGTATCATGTGCGAGACGTGTGGGGAGGGAACTTTTACTTTGAATACGACCACCGTAACATGTCAGGCATGCTCACCAGTTTGTCCTGATGTATCAATTATATTTCCTGAGATAAACTTTGCGCGCGCATGCAGCGCCGGTGCTTGTCCTGCAACATCATCTTCTGTGTTCAACAATATCTACTCTGCGTCAAGGATTGTAGATGGAATTTCGGCAGCCACAGGCGATGCTGCACTCAACGGCTTAGTTGTTACAAACTTTGATACAAATCCGTGGGTGATGATTGATCTGGAACAAACTCGGTCAATTAAAAGGGTGCGAGTTTATAACAGTCGATACTGCTGTCAACACAGACTCCAGAATTTTGAGATTCGCATAGGCGACTCTTCAATATTTGCCAATAACGCTTTGTGTGGTTCACGCAACCCCAATTTTTATGATTTTCAAGACTTTACTTGTGCATTTCAAGGCAGGTATGTATCACTGCAGGCGTTTGTCACAGAGCATCTCAACTTGCAGGAAATTGAGGTCTATGGCTATGCCAGTATTAGTGCTACTGCTGGTACTGTTACAAAAATTCAGTATGTCAAGCAAGAGTGCAACGCCTCGCGCGACGTAATTTGCCAGGAGTGCCAGACGTGTACACCGGGATTCTATGCCAACAACACGTGCGGGACAAATTACAGCAACGACAGGCTCGACACACAGTGCGTGCCGTGTCCTGCAGGGTACTATTGTCCGACGGGCTTGGAGGCTCCGATTCTGTGCCCGGACAACGGCAGAAGCCCGCCGGGGAGCGACGATTTAAAGGATTGCGACTGCGACCCCGGCTACTTCCGGGACGTGGACGGCTGCTCGCTGTGTCATTTCGACTTTTACTGTCCTGGGAAACAGATCCAGTACGCGATCGCGTGTCCATTGTATTCTCGCACTGCAAGCCGTGGAAGCACTTCGCGCCTTGATTGTCACTGCCACACGGGGTTCTTCAGGGACCCTCCTGAAAGCCTGAGCTCTTTCAACTGCTCTCTCTGTCTGCCTGGCGACTATTGCTTCAACAACTCAGCATACAACTGCAGCGACGCGTTAATGATATCGGAGGCGGGTTCTGGGTTCTTTGATAACTGCACGTGTGTCTCTGGTTATTACAACAACGGGACTGTGTGCGAAAATTGCCCTATGAACTACTACTGTGAGAGAGGAAAACGGTTTTCGTGTCCGACAAACGAGTGGACGGCATACGAGATGCGGAGATCTGAGTGCGTGTGCATGCCCGGCTTTTATCGCAACCAAAGTGTATGCGTGCCATGTACTAACAACTACTTTTGCGAGGGGCTCGACGACTCTAGGCAAGCATGCCCAAGCAACTCTGTTTCGACGTCTGCTGTTGGTGTTGAAGATTGCTTGTGCAACATAAGCTACGGAGCCGTGTTCAGCACGAATATTTCAGAGCCACATTATTGTCAGTTGTGCTTACACACGCAAACATTCAAAAGCACTGTCGGAAACAGCGCTTGTCTTCCATGCACGCAGTGTTTGCCGCTTTTGCATTCTTCATGGACTCAGATTGAGTGTACACCACGGGCAGACGCACTCTGTGACACATGTACTGTGTGCTACAACGCGTCATCAGGAACCCCTCGCAAACAATACACTACACAAGCCTGTGAGCAATTTTTTGACACGGAATGTGCTAATTGCTCAACCTGCGATTGGAACACTCAGTTTGAGCTGATTCCGTGTTCTGAAACAGACGACGCAACATGCTCGCCAATTACATACAATCGTCAATGTCCTGTAGGATATTACGCAGGCGGACACACGCGCACATCAGACAGCCAGTGCCTACCCTGTGCAGTACACAACACACAGTACGAAGGGCAGTGGCTGCATGAGTTTACATCGGCTGGAAGGCAGTACAACAATAGCTTTTCCTGCGACTTGCAGTGCCGTCCTTATTCACGGCTGATTAACAATTCAGACCCTAGCTTGGGGTGTACCACGTGCGAACTTGGAAACGTGCTGTTTAAGATCTTTACGCAGGACACGTTTGCGTGTCGATTTACTTGTTTAGAAGGTTATGTGTCTGTGAATGGAGATTGTGTTCTGGCAGCTGCTGAAGGCAACGAGTTGACATTTTGGAATCATTCTTTGAATGTAACGCACGTGCGGCGTGAGGAACAGCATAGTGATAACGGGCTTGGGGCGTTTTTTGTCACTGTTAGCCACACATCACATGGACATTTCGCTGTGGTGCTTGGACCTACGGAACCCACATGTTCAGGTAGATCGCAAGCAACCTTATCAAAAACAGCGTTGTCTGCTTGCTGCTTTGATGCACAGTGGAGAGTGTCAACTACCAATCAGCTTGGAATGCCAGCATCGGCAAACGAAACTTGCTCGCGCAGCAACGCACCGTGGAGCGTGCGCCTGGGGGAAAAACAGCTACAGTTTGAGATACCTGATTCACGCTTACAGGAGCTTGGCAATTGTAGCATTTTTGAAGAAGTTCTGTCTTGCGTGGTGCAGGTTAGCATTGTGGACATAATTTTGTTGCAGCATTTCTCTGTCCCTCTCAGGCTCGAAATTACGAGGAGCTCAGCTCTTTCCATAATAAGCACAGAGACGTACGTGCCGCTGTCAGGCATCCGCGTGGAGGCGCAGCTCGCCTACAAAGAAGCAAACGGCAGTTTGGTGTTGGCCGTCATTACTGACATGGCGCCTTTGCAAGCAGCTGGGGCCACCGAAGTGCTACTTTTTGCAACTGGTCTAGATTTTGTGCAACCATCTTCTGAATTTAATTGTGCTCGCATGCAAGTTGGGAATTTGAGTAATATCAGCACTAATGTTTGGACTCTGCGATCGCAATACGTACGAACACTCACATTTCTGCGTGTGCAAAATTTCATAGACACAGGCAGTGTGTTTGTCAAAATATTTTACACTTTGCGACTTGTCGAACGTGAAAGCACAGCAGTCAAAAATACTATGCATATTGCCGTGTGGCGCAATGTGTCTACGGCGCAAGAGATCTGCGAAAATACACAAGAAACTACTGCAGTCAAAATAGGCCAGGTTCTTAGTTGCAGCGGGCTTGGGCAATCTGCAGTTGCCGCTGCTACAGCTTTATTTGACCCTACAGACACTGTGCACGGTGAGGTAGGAGGCCTTACGTCCTTTGTGGCGCGTTCTCTGCACGAGCATGTGCGCAGTGTCAAAGCCAAATATATGCTTCTTTCGTTTTCCATGCCCCCTGCCGTATTACATTCGAATATTACAGAAATGCACATGGGAACTCTCGATTTTACAGAAGCTTTCAAGGCGGAATGCACAGCGACAAGCTTTTGTCATTATCGATATGCACAACAAGGCAACGGCATGCATTTCATGACAAGTTGTGACGCTCTTTCGCAAAATGCTGCTCGTATGTGGCTGCGCCTGGCGCTTGGCGTTGTGCATGATGATGGCCACGTTGCGCAGCTGTGTAAACTTTCGCAATGGCAGACAGGACATCAATACGCATTTTTAATTGCACTAGTTAATACGCGTGCATATCTGCCGCAAGTGCCGCACTGGCACAACTTGCAAAATCGCTCTGCTCCAGTAAGTACAAGCAATGTGTTTGCTCTTTTCGAATTTATATAACTATCTGACTTAATTTTTTTTTATATTTTTATTACAAAATCATAAATTGACCTTCAATCACCATTCCCGATGGTCTGTACCTCTTAGTGTGCTCACGTCTCCTTTTGTAACGTGAATACCCAAAACACTGGTCGTCATCGTTGTCAGCATCATCTCTGTCAGCACCGCGGTAGTCCATTCCTGCTTCCGTTGATGCTGAAGCGTCCTGCGCCTCTGCCTCGTCTGATGAGAAGACAATTGGATTGTGCGCCGAGGAACCTGCACCGTGCTGCCTTTCGTAAGCTTCCTTCTCTTCTTCCGTGCGCTCTCTCGCCTTCAATTTTTTGCGACTTGGTTGTGCTTCCAGTTCTTCTTTCTCACGACGTTTTTCTTCCAAAGTTTTTTCCCAAAGCTCTTTTGCTCGCTTCGCAAATTCCAAATCTTGCTCGAGCAGCTCTTGCTGTTGCTTCAAATGTGCACGAGCAAGCTCAATTCGCTCTAGAGTACGCATAAGTTCTGCATGAGCGGTATCAGCAGACGCACCTGCTCCACCGGCAGCTGCACCACACGGTGTAGCATGCATTTTGACCCATTTTCTGAAATTAGCCCACTCTTGTTCTTCTGCTGCACTACCGATCGCATGATTTGCGGCTCCAGCTGCAGCTGCACCACCGATCGGGCCCTCTGCTGCAGCCTGCATGTTTGCTTCAGCTTGCCTCCAGAAATCTCGAGTTTGCTCTGCCGTGCGAAATTCTCTTAGACTCGCAGCAGATCCTCCTGCAGCTGCACTGCCACCCGCCTGCCCGAAGCGCTCGAAGCACTTAAATTCGCCAGACGCATAAAAAGTAGCGATGTCTGTAGAGTATCGCAAGCCCTGGCGCACGTCGTTCAAAAGGCGATCGCGCTGTTCCAAAAGTAACTGGAATTGCCTTTTCTTTGCTTCATCCCCGTCACATTTGTCCGGATGCAGAGACAGTGCAAGCGGCTTGAACGCTTGATTGATTTTTGCTTCTGTAAGCTCTTCGTCGGGGTCAAGCTTCAAAGCACGGATGCACTCAAGCCGAAGCTCTCGTGACATGACAGCATCTGCTGCCTGCGGCAGCGTCGATAATATGCATAAAATGCACATTGCGAGCAAGAGGTATCGTCTCATGATTCTATGCTACTGCAGCAGTGCTTCTTTTATACTGCTTGTTTTGAAACCCCTTGGCTTTGCGCCTTCCCTCTTTCCCCCGCCGCCGCTGCACGTGTTTTGGGTGCACACGTTTTCGGAAAAAAAAATGAAATTGGTTCGTGCAATTTTCGGAAATGCAATTTTCGGAAATGCAATTTTCGGAAATGCAATTTTCGGAAATGCAACACGTCAGCTTATTACAAGACAAACGGTAAAGCGAAAATACAAATCGTCTGAAGCACATAAAACACGCGCTGCCAGACATGGCACGCTGGGACGACCTGCCAGACGACGTCCAGAAGCTCGTCTCCGCGTGCGTGCGCAGGAACCTGGAGGCATGCTTGGCCGAAGAGGGAATTCGACTCTTGAGGTTCGTAGAAGACATGTTGTCGAAGAAAGAGGAGTTACGAATTCAGTATCCCCGCCGGGGCGAACACGCATGGGCTAAGGTTTTGCAGAGCCAACGTAGATTGCCCGACTCGGAATTGCCCCGGCTCGCAGCGGAGTTCCGCGCTATGGAAGACGAGCGCATCCGCCTTCACGAAGAGAGGATTTTCGCGGGCGTTCCGTATCTGACTGTCAGAAATGAAGCCTTGAAGACAGTCGATGCGTTTGTCGACAGATGCACTGCGTACGGGGTGGGCTCCCCACAGTTCGAGCGGCTGCTGCGCTGGCGCACGAACTTTTCGTGGGGTGGAGGCTGGATCTAGACCTCCTCCGCATCTCTGGGCCCGCCTTGAAGTCTCGTGGCTTTAGCGTGCACTCGTACCGGATCAGGTACGGCACGTCCGTCCACCCGGCGTCGCGGAAGCGGAAACGCATTGCGCACGGCGCGTCCACTGCGAAGTGAGCGGCGGTGGCGGCGCGGACGAGCTGGAGCGCGTCGCGGTGCAGATAGGGGCACTTAGACTGTCCGGTGTGCTTGTGCATACTCGGCCACGCCTTTATAACGTGTACTCCGTTGCGTATGTTGTCAGTAAACTCCCCGTCGGCTTTGCTGTATTTAGCGTGCGAGTGGCATGATGGCACGGCGGAGGGCGCTTGCGGCGCTTGCGCTGGCGCTGGCGCTGCTGGCGGCGCCACGCGCGAGTGCGGACGAGTGCGTGGTAAGCCGCCGGCTGCCTCCGTTTGGGCTGCGGGCGGGGCGGCGGAGCGCGCGGGAGGTGGCGGCGGAGTGGGCGTCGGCCGCACCGGCGGCGCGCGCGCCTGGCGGCGCGTGCCACATGGGGCGACTGGCGCGCGTGGCGGCGCGGGAGGCGGGGCTTGAGGCGGGTCTTGAGGCGGAGGCGCAGACGTACTCCGCGACGCAGATGTGCGCGCGCAACGCGACGGCGCTAACGTGCGCGGAGCTGGCGCACAACGCCTCGGACGCGGGCGCGGCGACGCAGCGCCTGCGCGTGCTCGCGGCGCGCGCGCCGGGCGACGGCGCGCAGGACGTGCGGGCGCGGCACGCGCGCGCGCGGCTGTGCTCGGGCTGCGAGCGCCAGGACGTCGACGCGGTAGTGACGCGGCTGCTGGGCGCGGGGGCACCGGGGCGGCGGGCGGCGACGGGCCGGCGGCAGCTGAGCGTGGGCGTGCCGCAGCGGCTGAGTGCGGAGCGCATGCTAGCGGCGCAGCTGCACCGTAGCGTGTGCAACGCTTCTGCGACGTGTCCGGCGCTGGAGGCCGCGCTAGCTGGCGCGTGCGCAGACGCGCAGTGCCTACGCCGCGGCGCGTTCCTGGGCGCGCTCTTGAATCGCGCGCATTTTGAGTCTGCGGCGCCCGCGCCTTCCGAGCCGACGGCCGGCGCCTCGCTGTGGGAGCGCCGCTGGGTGTGGTGTCCGCTTGGCGGCGACGGCGGTGCGGAATTCGCGCGGTGCAGCGGCTCGGTGGCGAAGGCGGAGTGGCTCAACGTGAACACGCGCGCGCGCGCGTGCGCGGCCGCGATCCCGAAGACCGGCGCGAGCACGACGCGAGTGAACTTCTGCCTGCTCAACGCGCGCACTGAGCGGCTGTGCCAGAACATGGTCGCCTGGCGCCGACAGGCGCAGAGCATCGTGTGCCAGGCGAGCGGGCGCTGCCCGACGACGGACTTCTTCTACTCGCCGTCGACGTTTGACCTGCGCGAGCAGCAGTTCGTGTACGACAGCGTGCTCGAGTTCTACAGCACGGTTGCGCAGCGCAAGTGCCCGGCGGCGCAGGCGGCGGCGCAGCAGCAGGCGGCGGCGCAGCAGCAGGCGGCGAACTATGCAAACATGGGTAACTGCGCGTCGGTGCTCATTGAGCCGCTGCTGGAGATCGTGGAGCAGCTGCGCGAGGGCAAGCGCGTGCTGCTGCTGATGGGTTACCACTACTACCGCGTGCAGTTTTACGTCGCACAGCTGCTCGTCTCGGCGACGATGGACACGGCGGCGGCGCTCGCGTCCACGAGTCTGGACTCGGTCGGGCGCGTTGCGGACGGCCTGCTGCGCGAAATCGTCGCGCTGATGCAGGTTATCGGCGGTTTCGTGGACCAGCTGCGCGACGCGCTCATGGAGCTCGCGATGAGTCGCGGCGTGGGCAAGACGATCAAGGACATTTTGACGTTTTTGTGCCAGGTGATTGAGTTCCTGCACAACACGATATGGGCGTACTTCATCTGCCCGCTGCTGCAGTTCGGATTGTTGGTCGCGCAGTTCATGATCAGCGTGCTGCAGCTCCTGCTCGAGCTCGTGCGCATTGTGCTGTTTGGCAACGGGCTCGGCTTGCTCGAAGAGTTTGTGCGCACGTGGCGCGAAGTCGTGGTCGGCATCTCGCGCGCGCTCGGGACGTGCCCTACGAAGAGCTTTAACTGCGTGCTCGAGCCCGTCTTCGGCAACGAAGACACGGACTTTGGCGCGCTGCCGATGCCGACGCGGTGTTGGGCATCGTACCTGACGTTTTTCGGCGACAACCAGCAGCTCTCGTGCTCGAAGGCGGACGTGTGCAAGCTGGCGCCGCTGGCGGAGCTCGCGGAGCGGCGCGTGTGCGGGGCGTGCCCGGCGCAGGCGAACCCGAACGTGCGCACGTTCTCGTGCCACGCGGTGACCGGCATCTGCACGTGCGGCGTGCCGGAGCTCAGCAGCACGTCGTGCTTCTCGAACGAGGACTGCATGCTCGACCCCGAGGCGACGTGCCACCTAATCAACGACGACCTCGAGATCTCCAAGTCGTCGGTGCAGTGTGCACTGTGCCAGTACGAGAAGGTTTGCTACGCGACGGACGAAGGCGGCGTGTGTGCGTGCGGCGCGCGGCGGCGGTCTTTCCACACGTGTTCGCAGCAGGACTTCCAGCGCGCGGAGCCGCTCTCGCTGCGCCTCAACGACCTCTGCCTGTACACGCCGACCGAGGGCGTGGTCGAGTTCGCGCTCGCGAGCGTCGTTCCGTGCATGGAGCTCGACGCCTCGCTGAGCTCGTGCGCGTACGCCGTCGACACGCGCACGTACATGGTGCGCGGCTTCCGGCGCGTGCGGCGGCGGCTTCTAGGGGAGGCCGACGGTGTCGTCGCCACGTACCGCAGCATGGACAGCGTGTGCCAGGACGCGCTCGCGAGCGACGCGCTGCGCTTCACGCGCGCGCGCTGCCAGGTGGCTTTCGACGCAAGCAACGCGACGCTCGCGCTGCTCGGGCTGCAGCGCCAGCTCCCGCCGTGCGCGTTCTGCAGCGTCGCAGACGCGCTCGAGGCTGCGCGACACAACCCGCTTGCATTCCTGCACCTCGCGAGCCCGCACACGCTTGCGCTCGTGCTGCGGCGGCACGGGCCGCTCGCGGAGCTGGGCGATCTGGGCAGCACCGTATTCGAGGGCGTGCGCGATCTCGCAGCGCTGCTCGCAGCGCGGCGAGAGGCAGGCAATGTGACGGTCGCGACGGTCGAGCGCCGCGCGAACGAGCTGCTTGTGCGCGTGGAGGCGCTGCCGCTGCCGCCGCACGTCGCGCGCTCGCTCGAGCACCTACTCGAGCGCGCGCTGCCGCACCTCGAGCGCCTGCTGCGCGCAGCTTCAAGCCCCAGCGCGAATTCCAGTGCGTATTTCAGCGCAAATTCTAGCGTGAACTCGAACGCGTTCTTCGCCGCGAACTCCAGCGCGAATTTTACCTCGCGGCGCCTGCTTTTCCTGCGCGAGCTCGTGCTCGCCGTCGAGGAGCGCGTAAAGAGCGGCTGGACGCAGGCGGGCCGCCTGCACCAGTCTTTCGGACAGAGTATCGAGCGCGTAATGACGTACGACTACGCGCCGCAGGCCACAGAGCACGTGTGGCCGCCGCTGGTAGCCAGCGGCACGGTCAAGAGCCAGGAGTGCAACGAGCTGCGCGAGCTGCTGAACATTTGCATCGAGACCGCTGAGGGTGTCTTCGACGGGTGGCTCACGCTAACACACGCGCGCGACCGCCTACAGGCGCGACCCGCTGACTCACTGCAGGAGGCGTGGCCGGCGCTCGAACGCGCGACGGGCGCCGACGACCCGCCCGACGAGGCGCTCGCCGTCCGCGCGCACGCCGACGACGACCTCGCCACGCGCGTTGCGACTGAGGGCAC
>Ga0194129_10001296_pt1 | contig 41778 bp, 30 predicted proteins | sample TA2KigCa35mmetaG_FD_150862 | JGI IMG/M metagenome (GOLD analysis project Ga0194129, IMG submission 150862) | Freshwater microbial communities from Lake Tanganyika, Tanzania - TA2015038 Kigoma Deep Cast 35m | ecosystem: Environmental > Aquatic > Freshwater > Lake | place: Tanzania: Lake...
TTAAGCCCAAATCTTTCATCAATAGAGGGGAGATCGCATTCATCATATGTAGCTGCATTAGCTCATACGCCAAAAAAAGAGCTGCAGAAAAACAGACAATATAAGGCATAAGTTTTTTCATAAGGCGCTCTCCATTTTAATGTCTTGTTGAACGTTAAAAACCTCTTTTCGAAAACAGCGCATGCATTTGGAAATATAACTTTCATTTCCTCCGATCTGAATTTGTGAGCCTTTTGTGACTACTTTCCCGTCTTTGTCAATACGCATATTCATGGTAGCTTTTTTTGAGCAGGTACAGATCGTTTTGATTTCGGTAATCTCCTCAGCCCAAGCTAAAAGGTAGCGGCTACCCTCAAAAGGTTCGCCTAGAAAGTCCGAGCGCAGGCCATAACACAAAACCGCTACTTTTAAGTCAGTGGCAACCTCAAAAAGCTCCTCTACCTGTTTTTTTTTGAGAAAATGGGCCTCATCGATCAAAATGCAGCGGATATTAGGTGTGTGCTCCAACTGGTGCTCCACATAGGACATGAAATTGAAGTCTTCGTCAAATGGGACAGCCGTCTGCTTAAGACCAATTCTTGAATAGATCACAGTATTTTCAAAACGCTGATCGATTTTTGGGGCAAAAAGCAGAGTCTGCATCCCCCGTTCCATATAGTTATAGCTTGCTTGTAGAAGAGTTGTACTCTTACCTGCGTTCATAGCAGAGTAATAGAAGTAGACCTTTGCCACTTTGAAAGTCTCCGTTCAATGCCTAATTAACCTCTCACTTTACAAACAATGAGATTAAAGAGACACCTTTTTATAGAGGAGTTGCTCCTCTGGGGGGCTCAAGATAGGTTTACCCCTAAAAAATAAAAACCCTCAAAGTCTAAGAGGGTTTTCATCTTAAAATTTTGTCCTAAGACTATCTTTTAAGTTTTACTCCAGCATACAAAAGGGCTGCAGTAACAATTGCACTGACAACGATTATTGCATTGTTGAAAGTACTAGTGATTGTAATGCAACCGAACTCGTAAGGAAGATTCACGTAGAATGGAAGCAAAATATGAGAAACCATGTGAAAAAAGGCAGCACCTGCCACAAAAAAACAGACATCTCTGAGTTTAAACATAAATAATAATTCTCCTTATAATTTTTTCTATAAGGGGTCTCGGTTTTTTTTTCAACAAGAACATATAATATTTTTTATAAATTTTATAAACATTTATGTTTTAGTGGTTTGCTGGATACGGAGTATAAAATTGTCTATGGAGGACTCGAGGTCACCCTTTAGGCGGTCGAGCTTTTCTTTCTTCCCCCCACATACTGGAAGGATATCCTCTAGGGAGAAGAAGTTGGAGGGGACATGGGGCCATCGGGCTCTTTTATTGGCTTTTCCATTTAGACTGAGAATCTCATGCAGGTAGCCAAGTTCGAAAATCGCCTCGCTTTGGTCATCATCAAGTTGGACAGGGTTTTTTAAGAATGCACCCGAAATACAGCAAAATAGTTCCGGTTCGTCGGGGATTTCTTTTAAAACAGCTTTATATTTTTCCACATGGGGAGTATTTGCTTCGATCTCACGTAGTAAAAGGGGGATGAGGAGCGAATCGGGATCCTCTTTTTTGAGCCGTGTGAAAATTTGGCTGAGTGTATTTTGTCTTGCGAGGTGCAATGAGATAGTTGTTTTGATCTCCTCAAGATCACTCATCTTTTTTTCGAAAGAAGCTTGTGGATCTAGAGCCTGAAATTTTTCAAACATGCTATCAAAAGGGGGAACATCTACAGATATCCACTCTTTATAGTTCTCGATAAACCAGTTTTTACGTCCAATCTCCATATGTGTGAGAATTTTAAGAATGGGGAGTTGCAGGGAGGGGCAAAAAAAACTGTTCAACTTATCGTCAGGCAAAAGGTGCGCTGCGTAGAGAAGAAGATCTGAGGGGAGCAGCTGGAGAATTTTTTTATAGTTAAGATCCTCGGGGAAAAAGCGACATATCGCCACTAAAAATTTCCCATCACCTAGAAATTTTTCCTTTAAAATTTCTAAAAAATGGCTTGTATATCCATCGTGGCCCGCTTCCAAAAGATTTTTCAGGTGCGTTTCGATCGAAGCATTTTCTCCATTGAAACTGATACGGTTTTTACTGAAATTTTGGAGTAGTATACTAAAATCTTGTTCCTCAATAATTTTTAAAAAGAGGGGGATTGGCAGAATTTGCCCAAACATGAAGAGGGCTTCGTTTGAAAGAGCCTTTTTTTCATGGAGCTGAAGAAGGAGTTCTTGACCAAAGGTGACAAGACTTGTTTTGAAGGTTGAGGAGCGGGCAAGATTATCAAAAATCTCATCTAGATCCTCTAGCTTACTCAAAGCCTCTACCGCTAAAGGGATATTTTCTTTTTTGTCGATATGTTCTAAAAGCTCTAATATAGCTAGGACATCCTGAAATTTAGGTTGTAAAGAAGAGGAGCGGATAGCCTCGTAGAGATAGGTTCGGTCCGCCGAGGAGCGGTTCAAAAGAAGGAAAACTTTTTCAGAAAAGCTCAAATAGGGGTAGAAGCGCTCTAAAGGGCCGAGCTGTTGAATGTTCCATTTTGCTTGCGAAAGTTTTTTGATGGTGCTTTGTAAACTGGAAAAAACTTCTAAATTCAGAGCTTGGAAAATACGACCATAATCGACTTTTGGATGTAATGGCGCATCGAACAGAAATTTGATCAAAGAATCGAGGAGTCTAGACCTTTCATTTTTTGGGTTAGGGGTATCTCTTACTAAAACCGTATAAATCTGCCTTATAACCTGAGGTTCTTGCTCCAATAAATACATCCAGGCCGGGGATGTGTGTATCGCTTTTTCAAAAAATATTCTTCTTTCAAACCCAGACAATCGAGCAAAGTCCTCTAGAGGAAAGGGGGAATCGAGCTGAATGAGTTGTTCTAAGTCTTTTCTTGATTCGCTAAAATAATTATTGACATTACACAAAAATGTGGAGAGGGGAAACTTCTCAAGTACGTAGGGGATAGTTGGATTGCTGATACGCCAAAATGCCTGGGCTAGTATTGAAAGAGTACTTCTGGGATTTAAAAGAAGACTCGATAGCCTGTTTCCGTATGCATAAAAGTTCAAAACGCCAATCAAATTGTTCAATCGAGCTACTCGATTTGGTTCATGCTTTGCATCGAGAAAATATCTGAGAATCAAAGCGCACGGAATGTCGGGATGTCCTCGATATTTTTCTAAAAATTGACATTTCTCGTTGATTTCATGGAATTTATTTTCGTCGAGCTCTTTGATGATTTGTTCTAGTTCGTCTTTGAAGGTAAAAAGGAACACCTTTAATGGTCCACAGCCTAGCATGAGTACGTCATGGAGCACGTTCATGACTCCACATTTCATGACCCAATCCCTATCTTGTAGAAGGCTTTCAAGCGTGGATCCTGGATTTTGCAGAAGGTCAATAAGATTGGTTTCAATTTTAAAATAGTCTGCTAGAGCGGGCTGTTTTTGGAAAATATAGAGTTGGTCTTTAAGCTCCAATCTTAAGAATCTTTCAAAAAAGGATTCCATAAAGTAAGAGTTATCCACAAGGTGCTGGCCAATGTGAGCCATCCGCAAAATTGTTGCATCTAGGGCATAGCTGTTTTGACCCACCTGATCAAAGACCTCTAGCGCCTCGACCCTTTTTACCAAACTATAAGAGCCGCTCGTCGTCGGTTGGGTGTAGGGGATGGTCTCTTCAGACTCCAAAAAGGATAAAAAGTTTAGAACATAGGCTCTGATTTTGATCTCTTCTTTAGAGCCGTTAGGCAAAACTTCGGTTAGCCTCTCTTTGAGTTCCCCGAGCCTAGTAAGCGGAAGGGGGTTTTGTCGACAGTCCAGGCTGGAATTTCCAGTTAGAATCCATTCAATATAGGGCTCGATAGGGGGTGTTAAGGACGTTGGTTGCAGCATAAGGCAAAGATTTTAACATGGGTTTTTTTAGTAGAGAAGAAAAAATAATGATTTTTTTGTAAAAAAAAGTTATAATTTTTATAAAAAACAAAAAATAAGAGGGGCTAAACGACCTGTTTTTGTCCCTATCCAAGACAAAATGAATCTATTAGGATTCAGTGAGAAAAAAGATGCATCCTATTGACCAATCTCATAAAAGGCAGAGCCCGCCCCCCTCCCTAGAATCTGTCCTTTCTTCGACGCAGCGGAAAGTTTTACGGGTCTCAGATAGATTTCTTAGCCCCCCTCCATCCCTATTTTTGGAACTTACAAAAGAGCCTTTTTTTGAAAATGCCTCACCCTCTTTGAGTGCGGTGGCTCTGCCAAACGCGGACACCTTTGTCGAAAAACCGATGCAACAGCCCCCAAAGCCTATAAAAAGTTTTCCAGAAAAAGGGAAAAGGGGTCTAAAGCTAGATTTGCCCTTAGCGTCGGGTTTTGATGTTTCCGCCTCAGCAAGGCCACCAGTTGGGTCTAAAAGGGATGTGGGGTTGACCATTTCTTTAGACTCTGTCTTAAGCGAAGCCCATGATGGTAGTTATGACGGTAGATCGTTTGTTCAAGTCAATAAGCCTTTGGGTCAATACAATTCCCATATCTGCTCTTGGATGGAACAGATTTGTGGAATTTTTGAAAAAGATTTTTTTGAAAAAAAGCAGGTGAGACCCAGCTTTTTAAGTTGTGCCTCTGGGGTCTGCGGGTCTTATTTCGTATTTGATGAACAGGATAGAATTTTAGCGATCGTCAAACCGGCCGATGAGGAGCCGGGAGCTAAGAATGCACGCAAAGATTTACAGCTCTTAAAAGATGGTATACAGCCAATGACAGCCTCTTGTCGTGAGGCTTTGGCCTATCGGCTAGCTCCTGAAATCGTCCCACCAACAGTTTTGATGGATCTTACTTCGCAACAATTTGTGAATGAGGTCACAAAGCGCTGCTCGGTGCAAATGTTTAGACACCATTCTGGATCTGTTCACACTCTCGACCAAGGGAAGAAGAGGGATTTGATTTCTCATTTACAGGCGACCATGTTTCTCGATCTTTTTCTCTTCAACAGTGACCGCCACGCCGGGAATCTCTTGGTGGGGCTGGAAGAGAACTCTATAAAAGAGGTGATTCCGATAGATCATGGGTGCATCTTGCCAGATAACTTGGTCAGCGCAAGCCTCTTTTTTTGGTACCCTCTTCTAGATCAGGCAGTGAGATTTAGTCCTGAGATCCAAAATAAAATAGATCAAATAGATCTTGAGAGCTTGAAACGCGATGTTCTGGATTTTACATTAGGTGCAGGCGTTATCAATTCTTTACATGCGACAATCCTGCTATTGAAAAAAATGCATAAAACGCAATCGATTCGTCAAATTGCTATGTACTATATCGCAGAGCCACAAAACTGGGAAAATGCAAAATCTGTTTTATTTTATATCCTAAGACTTGGAGCATTAAGAGCTGGTATCGAGCTGAAAACTTTTGAATCCCAACCGACTCAAATCCCACTGGCCGTTTTGTCAAGCACAGTAGAGGAGGTTGTAGATTTTATAGAAAGCCAAAGAGATCTAGTGGACGCTTCACTGTTTTGCGCAGGCTACGAGGGTCAAAACGCTCAAGATTTTCTTGAAAAAAGATACACAAGGCCTGACCAGAAAATCCATTTGGCTGTTGAGGTTACTCGAAAATTTCTTCATGACAAATTCGGTTTACTGGACTCGTTTAACCCTTTCCAAAAAAATCTTTTTTGTGAGGATATTTTAACCACTAAAGACTGGCAAAAAGAGGCTCAATGCAGAGTCGAAGAGGTTTTGCAAGATAGGCTAAGTCATCCCGATGCGACTTACGAGCAACCTGAGGCACTTTTCTAATCAAATCTTGGGCTATTTTTGTTCTATTCCTGGATTTTTTTGCCAATTTTCGTAAGTTTTTTTGACGGCGTCAGAGGCCACCCCCTTCAATACGAGCTCTTCAACACGCTCCAAATAACCCGATTTCGAATCGTACGTTTTTAGATCGTCTGATGCGAGCCCAATTTCTACCAGCCGATGGGCTAACATCTCTAAATGTGAGGCATCTGGAAAGCGTCTAACGCCTCCTGTCAGTTCTATACACTTTGGTAAAGGATCCAATCGGTCATTGTTTCTTGGGTGGACAAAGTAGACAATAGAAAAACGCTCTTTATTTAGCTGGGAAATAACCCTGTGGACGCTACTTTTGAAGTAGCCATTGCTCATATTTTCTAGCATGTCACCACAGTTGATAATAAACGCATCTTTTGGAACCCTTACTTGTATCCATTCTCCTTTATGAAGAATCTCCAATCCCTTCTCAGTGGACATCGGTAGTATAGTAAAAAGATCAATATCTGTATGAGCTGCAGCCCAAACTTGATCGGGGAGGGGAGTTTTAGGATAATACAATGCTCTCAAAACACAATCCCCATCATCAGTCATCTCAAGTAAAAAATCCTCTTTTTGACCCATGAACCGGCTGAGAACATTTTGCAGTTTTTCGCTATGCTTGTCTAAATGTTGTATCAGGTTTTTGACGGGCGTTTCGAGATCCATCCAAACAGGCCAAAAATTCTTTTTTTTCCCAAAATGGAGAAACTCTTTGAAGTCTAAAGATTTTTTTCCTTGAGCATTCTCTTTAATGACCAAACCTCGTTGTCCATTAAGTTCTGGAAAATAGATTTCCATTTTCTTTTCACGAGGACTCTTAAAAAACTCTATCGAGGCCTTGTAGCCTTTTTCTAGAGCCTGTTGATCAAATCCGGTGTGGGTCAAAGCACAGAAACCAATCTCATGAAGTGCTTTTATAAATTGGTGGCTAAACTGTTCTCTAGTTTCTGGATTTTCGTAAAGACGCATGTCAATAACGGGGATCGAACTCTCAAAAAAGGGTTCTGAGGCGTTCATGAAGGAAGAGGCTAATAGATTTGTAATGGCTATTGTACCAAAAAAAAGATTTTTGCTAAGAGTTCTCATAAAAAACTTGGGATGTAAAAGGATAAAAATATTTTAACAAAATTCACTTTTTGGAATCAATTTTTAATTTCGCTATTTTTTGTTTAAGAAATATTAATATTTGTTCTAATTTTAATCTTAAATTAATTAACCATTTTTAGTTTTACGTTTTTAATAACAGGTGATTTTGATGCAAATATTTTCTATTGAAATTAAAGAGCCCCCTTTTTTTCAGTTGACTCAATCTTTTAAAGATAACTTGTTGTTTTTGGTGCAATTTCTTCGCGATCCATTAACAATAGGTTCTTTATTTCCAAGTTCGAAAGCTCTTGCCAATCGATTGGTAGAACTGATGCAGGTATCGCACGAGTCGAAGAGATACCTTGAGGTGGGTCCGGGTACTGGTGCTGTGACCGATTCTATCTTACAAAAGATGGGTCCTAAAGACACACTGGATATCGTGGAGCTCGATCCAGATCTTTGTAGGGTTTTACGCAAAAAATATGAGAATTGTAAAAATTTAAAAATTCACCAGAAATCGATAGAGGATTTTCATGAGGAGAATTTTGATGGAATAGTAAGCAGCTTACCGCTCAATCAATTTTCGGTCGATTTTGTAGAGAAGGTCTTTAAAAAATACTTCAAAATCATGAAGCCCACCGCTTTTTTAAGCTACTACGAATATAAATACCCTAAAATAATGACAGCCTTAACAGAGAGGGGGAGAAGACTTAAAAAAATTCAAACGCTGAAGAATTTTTATGGTCAAAAACATCACGAGAGGATCGAAACGGTATGGAAAAATCTTCCACCTGCTAATGTCCGCTTACTGATGAAAAATCCCAATTTGATAGCAGCGGTTTGAAGGGGGAAGAAATAGGGGACTTTAAGAGGGGGCCTTTTTTTGCTCAATAGGTGAGCCTTCCAAAGAATAATCGTTTTGGAGCCGCTCTTCGAGTTTTTGAAGCTCTTTAAAAAGAGCTGAGGGAAATTTATCTGAGAAAATTCTGTAATAGTTTCTCAGCTCTTTTACCTCACTCAACCAGGCTTTATGGTCTACTTCCAAAAGAGGTTTTAAGGCCTCTGGTTTTAGATGAAGACCCTCTAAATCAAGGCTATCTAAAGTGGGAAGATACCCGAGAGGTGTGTGTCTAGCGTCGGCGTTCCCCTCCAGTCTTTCAAATATCCATTTAAGAACTCTTCCGTTCTCCCCAAAACCGGGCCATAAAAAATTCCCATCAACATCTTTTAAAAACCAGTTTACATAAAAGATTTTTGGTAAAAGCGCAGGGTCGGTCCTTTTTTCAAAAGAGAGCCAGTGAGAAAAATAGTCCCCCATGTGGTAGCCGCAGAAGGGGAGCATCGCAAAAGGATCATGCCTTAAAACCCCAACGGTGCCATTCGCAGCAGCAGTAGCTTCAGAGGAAATCATAGTCCCAAAAAAGGTACCGTGTTGCCAGTTATAGGATTGCGTAACGAGGGGGATAACTGAACTACGTCTTCCACCAAAAAGGATCGCAGAGATAGGCACTCCCTCAGGGTCCTCAAACGCTTTATCGACACAAGGGCAGTTCTTTATAGGGGTTGCAAATCGGGCGTTGGGATGGGCAATTTTTTCTTTTGAGGCATTTTCTACTATCTCTCCAAGCCAATTAAGACACCCTTCAGGGGGTTGTTTAGTCAACCCTTCCCACCACACATCCCCCTCTTTTGTGAGGCCTACATTGGTAAATATGGTATCTTTTTGGATGGTTTCTATAGCATTAGGATTTGTACAACATGAGGTGCCGCTGGCCACTCCAAACATCCCCGCTTCCGGATTTATCGCATAAAGCTTTCCATCCTCTTTAATCTTCATCCAAGCAATATCATCGCCGATAAGGGTAATTTTCCAACCAGGTAAAGACGATTTCAGCATCGCAAGATTAGTTTTTCCGCAGGCGCTAGGAAAAGCTGCAGCAAAATATTTTTTCTTCCCTTCAGGGCTTTCAATACCCAAAATAAGCATATGCTCAGCAAGCCAGCCCTCTTCTCTACCCATTTGAGACGCAATACGCAAAGCAAAACATTTTTTCGCTAAAAGGGCATTCCCCCCATATCCGCTTCCAAAAGACCAAATCTCTTTAGTTTCCGGAAAGTGGACGATGTACTTATTGTCACGATTGCAGGGCCAAGGGGAGTCTATACAATCTTTAGATAATGGAGATCCAACAGAGTGTAGACAGGGGACAAAATCTTTATTGGAGAGTTCTTTTAAAATCTCTTTTCCCATACGTGTCATGACTCGCATACTGCATACAACGTAAGGGGAATCGGTGATCTCTACCCCAATTTGGGAAATGGCAGAGCCTATTGGACCCATACAAAATGGGATCACATACATGGTGCGCCCACGCATGCAGCCTTCAAAGAGGCTTTTTAATTGCGCCCTCATCTCATTTGGATCTCTCCAGTGATTGGTGGGGCCTGCATCCTCTTGTTTTAATGAGCAAATGAATGTCCGGTCTTCTAGTCTTGCTACATCGCATGAGCAAGAACGCGATAAGAAAGAGCGGGGCCTTAAGTCCTCATTGAGACGAATAAAACTTTTATTTTTTACCATCTCTTCACTCAACAGGATAAATTCTTCTTCAGAGCCGTCACATATGTGTACTTGATCTGGAAGGCATAAATTTTTGACCTCCTCAATCCAAACCCTAAGCTTATCGTTTTCTAAAGGCAAAAAAGAGCGAGTATTGGAGAAGATCAAGCTGAAGATCCCCAAAGAACAAAAGGTATGGTTCAATATTTGTTGCAATGATCCCATCTTTATAACCCTATAATGATTTTTTTAAATTTTCCAAAAAAAGATTTTTTTGTCTATCAGATAGGTGCTTTAACATTTCTTTATAAAGGATTGCGATCGACAACGCGTATCTGGTTTTTTATGAAAAAGTTCTAAAGGAATGAAGCCAACTACCTAAATTTCGACTTCATAGAAAAGTATTTAGAAAAATTAAAGATCTATGGTTTAATTTTCCCCAATCGAAAATGTTTTTTCGATAATTTATCATCAGTTTACAATTCTTTTATTTACTCAATTTAGAGGTTTTTTAAAAATGTTGCCTGTCGGATTCAATTTTTTTCAGGAAACAACAGGTGTTCAAGAGCCGAAAGATGAGGACGTTTTGATCAGCCGGATGGTGTTGTTTTTTTTAGGGTGGTTTATTTTTGTCATCCTGAAAAAGCAAAACTCTCAAAAAGATCTCCACAGTCATGTGATCGAATGGATAGAGACACAAGATTTGAATTCAATAACGGATAAAGTCCATGTGGCATCGGGGATATTAAATGCCAGAAAGGGGGCGAATGGGCTGAGGATCGCTTGTGCGAATTTGACCTCTTTTCCGGCTCTTACCCCCGAATTAAAAATGCTCACTGTTCTTGAGATTTCTAATACGCATTTAACGAATGTTCCCAAAGGGATAGAGCATCTCAGATATCTTAAAAGGCTTTTTTTAGACCGTAATCGGATCGTAAAACTTTCAGAAAGAATATTTCTTTTAGAAAATTTAGAAGTTTTATCCGTATGTCAAAATTCCCTACAAACACTTCCCAATTTTTTTAATCTTTTGAAAGATTTACAGCTCTTTTGTGCTGCAAAAAATTTTTTAAAGGTATTACCTCCCTCACTTTCGGCTCTTGACAGTTTAAAAATCCTTTTTCTTTCTGAAAATCAATGGGACGAAGCCTTGTTGGATTTTTCGGGATTTGAGTCCCTTGAGACGGTGGATTTAAGTCGGAATGCTTTGAAAGGGATTCCCAAAAACTTACTAAAGGATTCTTTAAAAGCTTTGAATCTTGCGACAAATCAAATTGATAGGATTCCTGACGAGATTGAAAATGCCTTGAATCTTAGAGTCCTCCGCCTATCAGAAAATCTTTTGGTAGAGATTTCAAAGAAAATTGGTCTTCTCGCGCATCTTGAATCTTTAGATCTATGTTTGAATTTACTCCGCAGGTTGCCCCCGGAGATGGGGAATTTGGCCTCATTGAGAAAATTGAACCTTGTGGCCAACATATTTTTAACAGAGCTCCCCTTATCTTTTTCTCGATTATCCAGTTTAGAGCGGCTCAACTATGAGTATACCTCAATACCGCAAGAGCAAATTGATCTTATCCATTCTCGGATCGATGGCTCTTTTGAAGCTGAAACCGATGCTCGTTTTTTAAAGACTTTTTCCGTTTGGGCAAGGTTAGCCGGCCTATCAGAATTAAATCCACCGTCGAACCTCTCTTTGAGAGAAAAAGACATGATTGTAAATTGGATGATGAGGTTGGAGTCAACCATAGACTTTTCTTGTCAGACTTGTGAAGTTACGCGGTTATGTATTGAAATGATCCAATTTTTGGAAGATACAAATTTCAAGAGGGAATTTTTTTTGCAACTGGAGGATAATTTAACAGGTTGTGAAGATCGCTCATTACTCAATTTGGTAGTTATAAATCTGATCTTCCAAAGATATCATCTGCATGGTCGCCCAATGATGGAGCAGGTCAAACTTTTGTATAGCTCTGCAAAAACATTAGAAATGCTTAGAATGGTCCCTGAAAAACTTTTTTTAGGACAAGTACAGGCCGAGGACACAGAGCTGTATTTGTTCGTATTACAAAAATTTCAGTCTTCCCTCGAGCTGTTACTACCTTTTCCAATAAGGATGCACTATCCAGATTTTGCAGAAAAACTGATGAAAAAGAGAATCGATTGGGCAAGTTTTGCATGCGAGATACAATCTAAAGATCCCACCGATTTAATTTTTTTCCACCTTCCTGAGGTGGCATTCTCTTTTTTAAAAACCCAACTTCCTGACAGGGTGCTGGAAATAGAGACTTACTCTCAAAGAAAGCTAGAGGAATTGGAGATCTCGGTGGGGGATAAAGGCTCCAAAGTCTTCTTGGACGAGATCAATATCCTTTTAAAAGAAAGAGAGGAGTTGATCAAGTCCGCCTTCAAAGAGATTTGTTAAAAGATTTATATCGCGTTAAACCCTTGCTCTGTGCTGATTTCATCCAGCAGAGTATCTAATTTATCAGGATCGTCCATAAAGATATCGATCGAGCTATTACAGGTGTGGATAAAAGACTCAACCAAAGGATTGATACTGCTATTTTCCTCTTTTTTACAAAAATTAAAAGTAATCTTTTGCCCAGAAAAAAGGTTCGGTGCACCTGTAATGACCTGGGTAAGGGACTCAATTTGCCATTTTTTGGCCTTTTCAAACCAAATCTTTGCCCTTTTTTTGAATTCTTCAGAAATTTCAGAAGAATGTGAAGAGGTGAAAATCAAAAATTGGTCTAAAATTTCGCCTCTAATACCCTCCCCTTCGAAAAAGTGTTGCAAGGTTTCTCTAGAGGCCGACTGAAATTCAAAACGTTGTTCATTGGTGAAAGATTGAAATATTTCCCAAAGAGCTCTTGCCCTTTTTTCATGGGAGTTGTACAAAACCTGCAGTACTTGTGAGGGGACCTCATCAATAGAGTCAAGGGCTAAAAATTGTTGAATCTGCTCTAGATCATCCTCTGACCAATTTTTTTGATTCAATAATCTCGTACCATTTAAAATTTTATCGATATTCTTGAAAAAAGGGTCTTTAGGCATTTTTTGATTTTTTTTAAAAAATTGGAGTAGTTCAAAAGATTTCGGGGGAAGAAGGTGCCCTGTCGGAATTTGCATTATCTGAAGCCTTGAAAGAAGTAAGCCGAAATTTCTAAGGTGTGTTGCGCTTTGAGGTGTATGATCCTCTTCCAAAATGAGATAGCCTTCATCATCTTTTTTCAGGCTCCAGGGATTTTTTGAGGTGAAAAGAGATTTCAGCAATAAAAAGAAGAACTCTCGTCTAGGACCGCCATCGTCGATCGTGGGGGGAATCAAGTAGGCGAAAACACCTTTTTGAATTTTTGGAGCCCCCTCTATGAAGTAGATATTTAAGTCATTGAGATAAATCAATTGACTCTCTATCAGCATCTCTAACATATAATCGGGATACAAGAGCATCTCTTCTCTTTTTACGATGATAGAACCTGAATGCACATCTAATAGAAACCCGAATCGTTCAAAATAATCAAAAGCGGGAGTATGACAGATGATGTCTTGAGGACGTGAGGGCAAAGACTCGACAGTTTGTTGAATAGCTTGAATCCGTTGTCTGATGAAATCGGACTCTGTCGCTGTTTTCAAAGATAGGTTGTGATCGATGATATCTAAAAGATACATCAAATCGCCGTGGATAATTCTTTGTATGACCGGATTCGAGAAAAAAAGAAAATTTTCAAAAAGAAAATTGATGAGGGCGGTCTCTTTGCCAAAACACCGATCAAGAAAAAGGAGATTTATAGTGTTACGGATCAAAGGCAATTGAATTGTATGAAGTTGTGCACCAAACTCAAGAGTGAAGAAAAGGTTTTCAAGATTTAGTTGCATGGAAAGCAGCGCGTGTTCAAAATCTTTGATGAAGAAATACTGTTTTCTCAACCCTTTTAAATCAAAAACATTCGGGATCAAAAAAATATTGGGGAACACAGGTTCTCTAAGTCTTGATATAAACGCGTAGAAATGCTCTATTTCCTGAAGAGTATAGGTTAGAAGAATTTCTATTCCCGCTCTGTCCTCCAGATCATACTCATTGCGGAAAATATATTTTCTTAAGGCGGTATTGGACCCATGAAGAAGGAGGTTTCTTTGTTCCTTAGAGAAAGTTTTAAAAAAATTGAGGATAGCAAAAGATTTGAAAGGGATCTCTTCTGCATAATTTTTATAAAAATCGGCAAATTCCACCCATTGTTCTAAAGGGAGCATCGGAAGAAGCTCGCACATGTTTACAAGAAGATCAAAGCATTTCGAATGGGATTGTAAAAGATAAAGAGATTCGGCAAGAAAGGGCCAACACTCCCTTTTTTTTTCTAAAAAGAAAAAAAGAATTTTATTGATTTTTCTAAAGTCTCGAAACTGTATGTGGGGTTTTATCATTCGGGAAAACTCTTGAAGTTCGAAAAGGGAGATTGCTCCTTCACGCTTAGTAAAAAATACAAAATTTTTAAAAAAGAAAATCCTGCTGTGACTTAGAAGAGATGGAAGCACATCCTGAGTGCCCTCTTTAAAAAAATCTACAAAAGTTTTATCCAAGCCCTGCTTTTGTAAAAAATTTGTGAGCATCCCTATTTCAGAAAATCTTTGAGAAACCGGGTATTTGCAAACGAGAAACTCAAGAAAATCCCCGCTTTTTTTAGGGGGGGAAAAAGAAAGGGCGTTGCGGGCTACAGCTTGTACTTTTGGACTCTTTAAGAAAGTTTCTTGTGTTGTGGAAGCTAGGGAATTCGGGCTAGATTGAATTTGTCGTAATGGGAAAGACATGCGTTGTAAATTTTTTGTTAAGTTCTAATTGTGGGAAAATTTTTTTCAGACGGCGTTGAATTTTGTCTCAAGACATATTCCCTCAAATTCTTCAAAAATTTCTTGAAAGGTGTCTGCAAAGATTTCAATTTCGTTAGAACAGGTATGAATAAAGCAGGCAATATTTGGATTTATGGTATTTTTTACCTTAGGTCTGATGATAATTTTAATTTTTTCGCTAAAATCGATGGCACTGGAGCCTGTAACTGCTAAAGTAAACTTTTCGAGTTTTTCTTTTGAGGCTGCTAATAGCCAGTCTGTGATGCACTCTTTAGTTTTTTCCATGGATAGGAAATCGGGATCTAAAGAGGTGTTTTCGTAGTCATCTACAAAAACAGAGATAAATTTAGAAAAATTTTCTTTGTTTAAGCTTTCTCCTTCAATTTGGCGTCTGAAAGATGAGGGAGATTCTGTACGTAAATCAAAGTGTGTTGCTAAATCGAACCCAAGCAAGATAGTGTTGAGAGCACAAATTCGATCAGAGTAGATTCTTTTTAGTTCCTGATGCAAAACTGAGGGGATCTCCTCGATAGTGTCTATAAGGTAAAGTTTTTTTATCTCCTCGAGGTCTTGTGAATCTAGAAAAGATTTGTTTAAGAGCCTATCGCCAAAGAGGCTTCTATCCATAAGTTGAAAAAAGGGGAGGGATTCTTGTTCTGAGGACATCTTGAGTATACGCATCAGCGAAAAGGCCTTTTTATCAAAAATTTTTCCTAATGGAACGCCGAGTTTTTTTGTCATGGATAGAAAAGACCCGAAGTTTTTAAAGATCGTAAACTTGCTAAGGGGAGCATCCTCTTTAAGGATTAAGAAGCCCTCCGAATCAAGTTCAATACCTTGACCCTCTTCATTGTTCACAATTCCAGTGGCTATTTTTTGAAATAGGGTTCTTGTTGGGCCCCCTAAATCCACATAGGGAGGGGCTTTATACTGAAGTTTACCATCAAGGATTTCGGGAGCCGATTTTAACAAAATTACATCAAATTTAAGAGTTCGCTCAATTTGAGAATTCGCAAGAATTTCCAGGATAGAGGGGTAATCGGCTGGTTTAAGCCCCTCTTTTAAAAAAAGGGTATTTCCGCTTGGACCGATAGTAAATTTGTTGAGCTCTAAAAGCTGAAATAAGTGCGAGTCTTGAGGGATATTTTTATTATTAAAGCTTATCGTTTCCAGGTACTTTCTTATTTTATCCCAAAGGAGAATAATAGAATCTCTGGCCTCTAAATAGTCTTTTGATGAGGATTCGGCCATCGAAAACATGAGCTTAATGAGATCCTCAGCCAGTATTCTCTTGATGATGGGATTCTCTTCAGCCTCAAAGGAATTTCTCAAAAATTCCAAAAGAGCATGGTACTCAAACCAGTTCTCTTGCAGGTCATTGATCGATAATAGTACTTTTAAATTATTTAAATGAAAAACTTGTAATTCCGCTCCCTGATTGATGGTGAAATCCAAATTCTCAAACGAAATAAAGCCCGATTGTATTAAATAAGTCAAAAACTCAAGCGAATTTTCCCTCCCACCCTCTTTGTCGAGTTGGAGAATTTGGGGTAAATAGAGAACAAACCGGGTATATTTCGGATCGATATTTCGGATCATTGCATAATATTTAAGAAGATATTCTGTAGGCATTCTTGTGAGGATTTCGATGCCAACTTCTTCAAATGGGGTGTACTCCTCTTGGAAAAAAACTCGTCTGATCTCCGGGTTTGTCCCGGTTAACAGCTTCTGAAGCTCTTTGCCAGTAAAGGTATTAAAGAAGGGGATAAAAGTCGGAATTGCTTTTTGACACTCCTCAGCAAAATCGATGTAGAAGTAGGAAAATTCACTCCACTGACGGGGGTGTATTTCCTCTAAGGACTTGAAAAAGGTAAGTAACCATCGGCAACTCGAATTTTTATGTAGCAATATCGGCAAAATTTCTATAAAAGCTGCCCAATCTTTTGGATCATAATCCAAAAATAGATTTATAGTAGCTTCAAACGCCTTGTATTCCCCCCAAGTGCCGAATGGGGTCGAAAGCTTGCAAAATATTTCGACATCTTCTCCACTTAATATGGGGTTTTTGTGGTTAAAGTCTTTAAGAGCCTTAAAAAAATAGATACGATTTTCTAGGGTGAAATTCTCTAGATAGGGGGCTGCACCCTGTTTAAACATACGGATAAATTCTTTATCTCGACTATCCTCATCGAGATCAAGAGAGAGATCCTCATCGGCAATAAAAGCCTTTAATTCTTCATCTGCTAGGTAATTGTCTTGAAACTTTTCCCCTAGTAAGAAAGCTAAAGGGTGAGCTTTTTTTTGTTTTTTTGGCTGTTGGTTATCTAGATCGGTAAGCCTAAGACGTTTAATTTTTGCATCAGTAGACTGTCTTTGTTGGCTAGCAAAATTCGGCTCGCTCGCCTCTCTTTGTGTGAATGCATTTAGATCAAAAAGATCGAGATACCCACTTTCGCTGGGCGGGATCGAATTCGGTGGTGTTGACATGTGGTAAACCCTCAAAAAACCGGTTAAACCCTCGTGAAAGAAATTTATTTTTCATCTAAAAGAGGAGCTTTTTAACCAGATTATTTATGCTAAAAGAGAAAATTTGAGGTGCTATTTTATCGTTTTTTATATGAAAAAACAACTTAAATTTACGCCTTAAAGCTATCGGGTATTTTTTCTTTTTTTAAAAAATTAAAAAAAGGGGTTAAGGTGGGGTGGCTGCCCGCAAAGATGATCTATAATAGGGCTTTAGAAAAAAGATGTTCGTAGGGTGACAAAATCTAGTCTTATCCTAGACCAGACATCGTTGGAGAAACGCACCCTACGAACATACAACTAAAAGAAAAAAGCTTAAAAATATAAAATCGTGCTAAGGATAGGCCTTGAAGGGTATTTTTGCCAAAATAGGGATTTGAAGTCAAACCCCATTTATAAATAGAGTTTTTAGTAAATGATTGGATGCTATTTTCTTTAAACGAAGGTATCCCTCATTTTTTTTTGTTGAAAGTCGTAATAGGCAGAGTTCTTAACAACCCTTGGATGGCTAAAAAGACTTCATTCGTAAAAATTTTGAAGCTGAAATTGCAAAAAATCTCATATGGAATTGTTTCTGAGGACAAAAAAATCATCATGAAAAGCGAATTTTGTTTGGAGGGGGTGGTTTTTTTGATCCCCTATCCCTGTTGAGGCCACTATCAGACCTTTCTCTTTTTTCCCCTCTTGGTATTTTTTCGTTCAAAAGATTGTAAAAAGATCAGATTGTTCCTCTATCTCTTGTTTTTCGAAAACATAGAGGCGTGCTTGATCGACAATTTTGAAAAAAAGGAAATAGGGTGTAACGCCTACTCGCAGGGAAGTAGGGCACATGTTTTTATTGAACGTTGTAAACAAAGCGATTGTGCTTGCCAGGTAGGTGGTTGAGCATCGCTACTTGGAGCCAGAAGATGGGAAATGTCCTATACTTTATTTTGGTTGGCGGGTGTCAGTCAGGTCTAGTCGTCTCTTTGGAGTGAGATTGAATAGACAATTCATATAACGTCAAGAAACTGGGATCTTTTTTACAATCGGGGAATTTTTGAAACAGACTATACCAAAATCTTTTAATTAAAAGAAAATTACCCGAATCGCAGAAGATATCTTCAAAAAAGGGTCTGAAGTCATAAATTAAGCGCGTTTTAGTATTCATAAGTGGACAGGATTCTACTGCTTCAATAAGAGCCTTTTGGAACCCTTTTTGGCTGATATTTTTGGGGAAATCTCCGATTTTGTAAAAGGCATACTCAAATAGAATCCTATTTTTGAGATCTTGAGCGATCGGGTGGGGACAGGAAAGTACATGGTCTAAATAATTTCTTTCTAACCCGATTTCTAAAGTATCAAGCGATGGAATCGTCACTTCACTAAAATCGCCAAGATCTGTCCATCTTTTAATTAAAAAGTGCTCTTTAAGGGGGGTAAAAACAAGCATTAATAGCTGATGGATATTTGCGTAGGAGGCAACGCACTCAAAATTCTTCATTTCCAGCGATGCACAAAAAGCTGTGTAAGCCTCAAAAGCTAGAGCTTTTTCAAGACCTTGTCCTTGTGCGCATGCTTGCATATCTAGATCGATTGCCAAGACAATAGGATGCTCTTTTTCAAAAAGTTGGTAAATATTATCGGTTGCACAGGGGTTTCTGCCTAGAAAACGGACCCAGAAATCGCGAGAGATTTGAAAAGAGGCTGCTTTGTCGTCTGTTGAGGGATCTAAAATATTTGAAATCCTAGAAATCGAATTGGAATAGAAGGTCTCCATCTCCCCCAAAAGCTTTAAAAGGAGAATGCGTGCCGGTTGGTGGATGGGGGTTAAAAGCATGGTTTCAAGCCAAGTTCTTACCTCAGTGATGACACAGCCACCCTGATTCTTTTTTTTCGTTGAAAAGAAAAAGGGGATAAACGCTCTTTTAAGAACCTCCTTCAAGTCATTATCCATCTCATTTTTTCCACTTAAATCGCGTAAACGATCGTAGAGCTCTTCTGAAAAATAGACGGGGCTGTAAAGAGAGGAAAACCTCTTTTTAAATGCTTCTTTATCAAAAGGGGTTTCACTTAGGTAGCTGAATAATTTATCCCATTTTTTCTTCTCGCTCAGCTCTTTTTGAATATCACAACCCTTGAACCTTGCAAAATCCTTTTCAGAACATTTTTCATAATTTAAGTCGCTCATCAAAAGGGGATCTGAGGCATCCAGCTCCTCCTCAGTAGTAAAGCTCACAGGGGACTGGTTTTTTTGAAAAAGACGCACATCTTCTTGTAAATTAAAAGAGACCCTCTTAACTAACCCTTTTGAAGGCACTTGATTTGCAATATCTATGAGCTCTTGGAAAAATAAATGCTCGATTCGAGCCCTTTTTGGAAAAGGGGTGTAAATTTGCTTATCTTCATACACTGATGGGGTGGAAAAATTTGAAGGACTTATCAAAATAAAACCTGTTTTTTTTGTTTTGCCTGTAAATTTTAAATCACCACCACGTAAATATCCAGTGTAAAAAATCTTTTTTTGATAGTTTCGGAGGTATATTTTTAAACTTTTTTAATACCTGTACTTAGAGTGGATAAATCTTTATAGAAAATTTAAAGTCTTTTCTTAAAAGGTTCGCTTTTTTTCTATCCTTCTATTAAAATAATTTCCGTCTATGATTATTTCTTTCATCGCGCCCCAGGTGGCATTGGATTGTCGTAAAAATCTAAACGTAGAAAACAAGACAAATTTTCTTGTGGAAAAAGTCTCCAAAAATGCTCTTGAAGGTTTTCCAAAAAACCGAGAATTTTTTCTCTCTACGTTTGAAGAGAGGCTTATAAGAGCTTGTCAAAAAGGGCATATAGGCTACGTAAGTCTTTGTTTGACATTTCCCCAATTACCAAAAAAAATTTGGAAGCGAGCTTTTTTAGAATCTATTACCTACGGAAATTCGGTGATATTGGAGCAGATTTTACGTTTTGTTGAAATTCCAAAAAAAGTGCTGATGATGGGGGCTGAGGCGGCGTTTACTAACAATTTTTTGATAGAATTTAAGTTGGTAGCTGCCCGTCTAGAGGCTAATAATTCCCTTATGCATGCACTTTTTCAAGAAGAGGTGAGGAGGGGCAAATCGGCTTTCATTAAACCGATAATAGAAAAATTTGGAGTTCCGGACGAAATTTTGAACGATTCTTTCATTTTGGCTGTGCGCTTAAGAAATTTAGAGGCTTTGAATATTTTATCGCTTTATGCGGTGGATCCTGACCTCGTTTTATTAGAGATTTTAGAGGCGATAGACCGTGATGATCAGAGTGTGGTTAAGACCCTTTTTATGTATAATATTAAAGCCCAGCATATTGAGGCTGCTTTTTTGAGGGTGAGCGTTTTAAAGCGTTATGATCTTTTGGAGTTTTTTTTGAAAAGAGGCGCTTCACCTGAAGATCTCGGTAAAGCTCTTTTGCAAGCGGTCCAGATAGCAGATAGCGAACTTGTAGCCTTCTTGATGGATAAAAAAGTCCAACCCGATTATCTCGATAAAGCTTTTGAGAATTGTGCCAGTATCGGAGAATTAAAGCTTTTACCCATCTTCGTTGAGGCGTATCCCTCTCCGATGGGGTATATCAACGCTTTAAGATCTGCAATAGTAGGGGGGCACCTCGATTTTATTAGGGAGTTGGTGCAAATCTACTTTTATTCCTTTAACCAGCTTGTTTTAGCTCAAGATTTGGCTTATGAGTATGAATCGTCAGAAATTTATGATTTTTTTGAAACGGAGATTTCCGCAAGATTCGAGACAGTACTATGGGAAGTTAATCTCGATTTCGTGAGAAAGTCCTCTCTCATAGCCCTTGGTGATTGGGTAAAAATAGTTCCTAAACCCACTATAGTCCGTTTCAAAAATGAAGATGGATTTGGGGAGGGTCTTACGCGACAGTTTTATGCAGAACTTGCTCAATGTTTGGCTAAAGAGATCATTTGTGAAAAAGGACTTTTTAAAAGTTTCATCGAAAAGGATTCTTTAGTTCAGGCTTGTGAATTTTTCTCTTTTATGCTCAAAAAAGGGTTTAAAACGGGGAGAATCTTCCCGGAATTGTTTTTAAAAATCCTAAGAATTACCGCAAACAGTTCTATTTTTAGCGATGATGGAATCCAGGGGATATACTTTGAGCTGGTGAAAGAAAAAAAGGATTTAAGAGATAAACTCTACCGATTCTTAAAAAATCCCGATGATAAAAAAGTTATGGAGGAAGTGGGGAGAATCCTTTCAAAGGAACCTAAGAATTTAGGATTTGAGGATTTTTCTAAAGAGAATAAAAGACAGGCTGTAAAGGACCACCTTATGGAAAGCTATGGTTATTGGCTTGGTGTGGACTACCTTAGGTATTTGAGGCAATCCAAACCCTTCTTTAAGGTGTTGGAAGCTATGATTATGGAGATGTCTGAAAAGTTTTTTGGTGAAAATTTGGCGGATAGCTCTGCTGTCATCCATTTTGCAAATGATCAGAAAAAAGAGATTTTGGATCTATCGACAAAACAGTTTGAAATGGCCAAAGTTTTTTTGCAGGGTGCAAGCAGGGGTTTTTATCAGATTTTGGAAAGGGAAAATTTGGAACAACTTGAGGGGTTGCCCTTAGAGGCGATAGATACGTGCAAGTTTAGCTATACCAAGGAGAATGGGGCAATTAAAGAAAAAATTGAGCTGATTAAAAACCTACTTAAAACAAAAGCCCAAAATAAAGACCTGGAATTTTTAAAGAAGTTTCTTTTTTTTGTCACAGGCAGTTTAGGATTACAATCTAATTTAGTGATAGGAATCCAGGAGATTGAAAGGGAAAAATATCCGCAAGCACAAACCTGTTTCAATATTTTAAAACTTCCAAGAGATTACGAGCAATTCCCAATCGAGCTTAAGACCTGGCAAGAGCGTTTTAGATATAAGCTAGAGTTTGCTATTATGGAAACGGGCTATCAGTTAGAGGAGGCTTAAAAATCTCCCCCCTTTTTTTTAAATAGTTTTTTCGTATAAGAGCTTTATGCAGTTAAAGACTTTTTTTTTGACAGATGATGAAAATACCCCGATATTTTTGCCTCTCATTTTGAATTTTCTTCTCAATATCGCCGGGTTTGGTCTTTTTGTACCTGCTTTAGGTCTATCTTTTTCACTAAATCCCTTACCCTTTTCTTCCAATCCAGGTGGGTTCTCTTTTTTATTTTTTCTTGCGGAATTGATTGCACTTTTTGGTTTGGGTCAGTTTTTAGGATTAGTTCTAATTAAAAAATTCCTACCGAGTCGTAGTATAAGAGCTCTTATCTTATCGACAACGATTTTGTCGTTTTTAGGTTATGTGATGATCTCAGGGGCTTTTTTTAGTCAAAAATGGAGCTATCTTTTTCTGGGTCGTTTTTTGACGGGATTAGGGGCTTCTAACACAAAACTTTGCTTACGGCTATCCTGGGATTTGCACCCTGAAAAAAGTCATTCTCATCTTCTTTCTTATTTGATGGGGATATCAGCCATTAGTTTTTTGATTGGACCCTGGCTTGGAATGAAACTACTTAACCCCGACTGGCTAGGTTGGAGTACACCCTCCGCTTTTTTCGCTTTTTTTTATGCTTTGAACCTTCTGTTTTTATTTGTTCGTCTGCCACATACCAAAAGTTTCAGAGAGAAAGCATCTCCAATAAAAGAGGTTTTGATGGAGCTATTGACCCTTTTAGCCCTCTTTCGCTGTCATGAGCTTTTTTGGTTGTTCATCCTTTTTTTAGGGGGATGGATTGCATTTTTAATCTCTTTTCCAGCTTTTATATTACAAAAATGGCAAGTCGACTGGAGTGCTCTATGCGATCTTTACGCCTATTTTGCTGCATCTTGGCTTTTGGGTAGTCTATTTATTTTTCCTGAGTTGAAGGGGAAGATCTCCTCATCTCTTTTAGTAAATCTTGGTCTATGGGTGTTAGCTTCAAGTGTTTTACTATGTTTTTTAGTACCCTATCTTTACTGGTACTGGCTTCTCATTCCCCTTTGTAGTATTGCAGCCTCTTTTTTATGGTCTTACATAGGTGAAATCGGAAATTTTGGGTTTTTTAAAGAGGTTGAGGGTCGAATTTTATGGATATTTCTTCTTATTTTTTCTTTGGTTCTATTGCTCATACCAATAACAACGGGTTGGTTATTGCAAATTAATGTTCTTTATCCCCTCATTTTCTCAAATATACAATTTTTGCTTCTCGCTTTAGTTGGTTCAAGGATTCTAAAGCAAATAAAAAAGCCCCCTTTTGGATAGGGCGCTTTTTTTAAAAACTTTCTATTTTGAAGAGCTTAGAAGTGGTAGGCAACACCAATATCTCCTAGGTTGATGTACATATTACCAAAACGCACTTTCCAGTTGGAGGTGGTTGTGGTAGCGGAATATCTGGTACTTCCAAAATCAAAATTGGCCGGAGTCAGATAGAGGAAACGGTATTCTGCAAATATTTTGAATTGTTCGTTGAAATCGAACATCAGTCCCACTTTGGCCTGAGCTGCAAAACTCCAGGCGGTGGCTGTAGTATTAGAGCTAAAGTTATTTGAAGGTTGTGTCGGAAGAACTAAAAAGGAGGAGGCATCGTGCGCTGTCAAAACGGCAGCTCCTACTGCACCCCCTAAGTAGGGATGGAATCTCACATCTTCGTTTTCGTAAAAATGTAAAACACCGCTTGCCAAAAGAGTCCCGGCATTGATAGGAAATTTATTTTGAAATCTGTTTGCTAAAGCTGTTCGAGACCCTAAAACGGGCTTGGTTGAGGTGCCGATGTAATACCCCTCAAACTCTAGGGCCGGTTTCATTAGCCAGGAGTTCGGGTTTTTTTCATCTTGAAAAGAGTGCCATAGATAGCCAACTTGTAAACCTACGAAACCCGCCCCCGTGGTGCGTCCGCCCGATGTTGCCGTCACTCCTGTAGTCCCTCCTGAGGCAGCAGGAAAAAATACAGTTCCCGTTTGTCTGAAATTGCTAATACCAAAACCTCCACCGCCACCGAATACTCCTGCATAAAAGTGGCCTGTATCTTCAGATTGTTCTGCTGTTGACGATTTTGTCTCTTTTGCTCCAAATAGAGAAATGCAGCTCAGGGCTATAAACGGGAGAACTTTTTTAAACATGCTCTCAAATTCCTTTTTATTTTTTTAAGAATAGAATGAAAAAAAATTTATTTCAAAAAAAATTTAAATTTTTTTGGATCTATTCTTTTTCAATCCAAAAGGGAGTAAGAAAAATAAGAATATAAAGACCCATCCCATCAAAAAGAAGATGTCATTGAAGGACATCATGGCTGATTGTTGATTGATCGTTTCATTTGTAGCAATGAGGCTTGCTACGTTGTTGAATGGAAAATTGGGCAATTTATCGATAAAACCATTAAAAGCGGGGGAGTAGGGGGTGATATTTTCACTGAGCCTTTCATGATGGAAAGCTTGCCGTCTTATCCATAAAGTGGTGAAAAGTGAGGTGCCTACTCCCGAGCACAAAGTGCGCACAAAATGGAAAAAACCGGTGGCGCTCGGAAGTCTTTTTTCTTCTACATCTTCCACATTTAAACTCAAGATGGGAGCAATAAAAAAAATGAGACCAAACCCCATAATTAAACGGGAAAACATCACATGCCACACATCTACATTTGTGGCAAAATAGGCGGTGTAAAAGCTTGAAACGGAGAAAAAAAACAAAGAGAAACCTAGGGTGATAAGCTTTCCAAATCGCTCAATGGCTTTTGTCCCTAAATTACTTAAAAAAAGGGGGGGAATTCCTAGAGGCGCTACCGCAAGGCCCGCCCACACAGAGTTATAATTCATGCTCTCTTGAAGCCACAAAGGGATGATCACAATCGCCCCAAAATAGCTTGAGTACATAAAAATGAGGAAGATGAGCGATAGGGTATAGCTTCTAAGTCGAAATAAGGAGAGATCTACGATGGGATTTTTTTTGAAATATTCCCAGATGAAAAAATAGAGATAACCTAAAAAAGAGAGTATAGACAACGTCAATATGAGCTGCGAGTTGAGCCAGTCATATTGTTCCCCTTTATCCAGAACAAACTGAAAGGAGGAGGCCGAAATAGCCAAAAGGAAGAAACCAAGTTTATCTACGGGGGTATTTTTGATGGGGGTTTCAAACTTATTCAGATAAAAAATAAGGGTTAGCGCGCAAAATATGCCTGTTGGGACATTGATAAAAAAGATCCAAGGCCAGGAATAATTAAAGGTGATCCATCCCCCTAGAATAGGCCCTAGGACGGGGCCGCAAACAACCACTGTACTCCAAATTCCCAGTACCTTATTCTTTTGATCAACAGGGTTAGTGGATATCAGAAGACTTTGACTTAAAGGTACCAGAGGACCCGCCACTAAACCCTGGAAAAATCGGGATATGACCAGCATAGGTAAAGACACAGACAAACCGCAAAAAATGGAGAGAATCACAAAAGAGATAATGGATAAGCTGATTAAGCGCACGACCCCTACACGCTCTGTAAGCCAGCCTGTCATAGGTAGTGCAATCGCGTTACCTACCGAAAAAGAGGTAATCACATAGGTTCCCTGATCTACAGCTACCCCAAGATCTCCTGAGATATATGGGATAGAGACATTTGCGATCGAAAGGTCTAGTACGATGAGAAAAGTAGCCAAAGATAAAGAGATGATCGAAACAAGACGTGCAACTCCTGTCAAATAATTGGGAGAGGCTACTGCGGTTACGTGTGATGTCATTTTGCTTCTAACTCTTTAGCGTTAATTGTGAGGTTAGCCTCAATAGTTTGACGGATAAGTTCTTCTGCTCCTGCCTCTTCACTATTATAGATATCCGTAGCAAAACGGACGGCATCAAAACCTCTTGGGTTAGGGGTCATAGACCCCTGATCCCTTGTCGTGTCTACAGTAACTTCCATAGATAAACCCACCCTAAGGGGAAACTCCTGCAGCATTTTATCCGACAGATCAATTCGAACCGGAACCCTCTGTACAATTTTGATCCAGTTTCCTGTGGCGTTTTGAGGAGGTAAAACGGAAAAAAAACTACCTGTACCGCCACCCACACCGGCTACAACCCCCGAGTACTCGACACCGTATCCATAAATGTCTGATCGAATTTTTACCGGCTGGCCGACGCGGACACGATCGAGTTGTGTCTCTTTGAAATTTGCCTCAATCCACATTTGGTCTAAAGGCACCACAGACAATAAAGGTTGCGAAACACTTACCCATTTGCCCACTTGGACCGTTCTTTGTGCCACAACTCCTGTAACAGGAGCATAAAGCGTGCATCTTTTTAGGTTTATATAGGCCTGGATACACTGCTGCTTGAGGCTCAAAACCCTCGGGTGGGTTTCAATTGTGGTGTTTTCTGTCTGGGATAGAAGTCCGAAAAGGGTACTTTCTAAAGATAAAACGTGGGCTTCTTGAGTCTCCATGTCATATTTACTATGCATGAAATCCTCTTGAGAGACCGCGTTTGAAGGGATCAAAGCTTTACGCCGTTCAAAATCTTCGATTTTTTTCAGGTAAATAGCCTTATTGGCCAAAATATCGGCTTTCGTAGTTTCCACATCAAAAAACAGTTTTGCGACTTCGCGTACCTGGTTTCCTAGGTCATTGAGTAACGAATCGAGGTAGATTTGATGATCGGTAGGATCTAGTTGAACCAGGGGAGTGCCTTTAGTCACAAAATCGGCATCCTGAGCATAAATTGTGGTAATGATACCGGGAACTTGGGCGGTGATCATGACAGTATTCCCTGCAACATAGGCATCATTTGTATATTTATAAAAACGTGCATAGAAAAACCAATAGGATCCTAATAGCAATACCAAGACTGCAATCCCGAGACTAAGCCATATAAATATCCGATTTCTTGAGGAGTGATCTGTAGGGGGATTTTCTATTGGAGTCGGATCTGACATATCAAAAAAACCTATTGCTGTGACTCGGGGAGCTTTAGAGTCTGAAACCCTCCCCCAAGGGATTTAAACAACCGCACCATGCTCGCCATTCGATTATTTTCTATTTGAGCGTTCTGGATTTGTTGTTCAACAGTTTCAATTCGACTAAGGGTAAAATTTATAATATTATCCAACCCCTTTTCGTAGAGCTGGTGGGTAAGATCCTCATGCATCTTACGATTTAAGATTTTCTTCTTTTGGGTTTCTTGTAGATCAAATAGAGCTTTTAGTTGGAAGAGTTCACAGCTGACCTCCTTGACTGCATTCAATAAACCAGAATTATATTGGTAAACGGCTTCATTATATTGGGCTATTTTGTTGTTGAGGTTCCCCTCTAATCTGCCCCCTGTGAAAAGGGGGAGGCTTACGGCAGGCATTAAAGTACCCGTTAAGCTGTTGTTGGAAAAGAGCGTGTTGAAATGTAGGGTTTCAAAACCGCCGTTCGCCCCTATAGAGATATTTGGATAGAATTCGGTTCTTGCAACACCAATCTCCTTGCTTTTAGTCTCTGTATTCCAAATCATAGCGATTAAGTCGGGCCGACGACCAAGAAGATCGAGCCCCACATTTTCAGGAATGGGAAAGGTCTTATTGAATAAAAGTGGGGCTAGCTCTACTCTGATAAGGCTATCAGGTCCCTCTCCGACAAGATTTTTTAAAACAACAAGGTCGATTTCACTATTTTTTTTGATCTCTACAAGCTCTTTAGAAATGGTCAGAATCTTTTCTTCGATAGAAAGATCTGGAAAAAGGCTATCTACTCCTATTTGATTTTTTTTATGAATGAGCTGAGCAGAGAAGTTTAAATCATCTAGAATTTTATTTTTAAGACAAAAAATGGTTTGGTGAGTTTGGAATTCAAAATAGGCAAATGCTACCATTGTACTTAGAACAAGTTCTGCTTGGATAGTCTCTGCAAGCTCCATCAGTGCTGACCCTAAAGCCGCTTGATAACGCATCCGATTTTTTCCCCAAAAGTCGAACTCATAAGAGAGATTGAGCGATAGATCTATGATGTTGGCACTTTGTGGAGGGGAGAGAGTGGGAGGTAAAGGATAAAATCCCAAGACGAATCCATTTTTACCGAAATAGGTCCACGTTTCCTCGTAGCTACCAGTTAAGTTGGGAAAAAGTTTGGAGCGGACTATTTTTGCGTATTCTTGAGAGCTAATCCATTTTGCTTGCGCCTGTTTCAAAGTAGGGTTTTGCCGAATCGCTTTTTCTATAAGATAGCTCAGCTGGTTATCCTCAAAAAACTCCCACCACTGTCTTTGTGGCCACCCCCCTTTACAAAATTGTATAGAGGTGAAAGCCTCACTCAGTGGCTCGTGAAGAGTCAATGCGGGCGAGATTTCGGCCTTCTTACCCTCTTGATGACAAGAACAGAGTAGCAGCAATATGCTAAAAAATCTTAAATATCTTTTAGAAAGATTTCCCATTGTATCTCTTTTTCATAGAGCAATAGGGATTAAAAAACAAAAAAAAGGGGACATAATCTCCTAAAGAGGTTTTGAACCTTTATTGGCCAGGAGGCGTATAATGAGCTGCAATTTCCATAAAGCTTTTAAGCTCCTCTTCCACCCATTCTTTTTCAAGCCCAAGTTCTTCGGCCATTATTTTGGCAACCTCTGGTGCTGCCTGAAGAGTGCTTTTTGCATCTAAAAAGAGTGCTCTAGTTCTACGGCAGAGCACATCCTCAAGACGCCTTGCCATCTCCTCTCTTACGGCAAAGAGAATCTCTGCTTTTATGTAGGGGAGTTTGGGGTGGATCTTTTTTGCATATTCGGGATTATCCCGGGCAATTTTCAAAATCGATTCCTTGTCAGAACCATAGGGCAAAAGTGGGTCATTACGATCAAAATTGTCGATATAGCCATGAAGCTTGAGTCTTTCTGTGCGAGAGCGTTTTTTATGGATATGCAATTTTTTTAGACAGGCATCAATAGCATCTTCACCCATTTTTCTAAAAGTTGTCCATTTTCCTCCAACAAGTGTGACAAGCCCACTTGGGGAAATCTCAATCAAGTGTTCTCTGGAAATCGCTTTCGTCGCCTTATTTTTTTCCCGAATGAGCGGTCTAAGGCCCGCATAGATGCTCAAAATATCCTTTCTAGTTGGAGGTATATCCAAGTATTTGGCGCTCTCTTTAAGGAGAAATTCGATCTCCTCCTCTTGATAATGAGGTTCAAGTTCGATATTTTTTTTGAATGTGTCGGTTGTTCCAAGAAGGACTTTATCATGCCAGGGTACAATAAATAGAACGCGCCCGTCGGCTGTGCTTGGGACAAGTATGGCCATTTCCTGGGAGAGAAACTTTTTTGGAAGTACAAGATGGATTCCCTGGCTGGGGGCCATCATTGTGTGTGCGTCAGGATCATCTTTGTGACGAATTCCGTCTGCAAAAACACCAGTGGCATTCAAAAGTACTTTTCCTTTAAAGGTGTATTTTTTTTTGCTAAAAAAATCCTCTACGATGATCCCTTTAAGACAACCATTTTCTTTGATAAGTTCTTGGACTTTCATGTAATTTAAACAGATGGAACCAAGGTCTACTGCGGTGCGTGCTAGAGTAATGAGAAGTCTAGAGTCATCAAATTGGCCATCAGAATAGACGAGCCCCCCTTTCAGATCTTTCTGCTGAATTTCGGGAGCTGCCTCAATTGTCTCTTTTCTATTCAGTATCTCTGTTTTTTTGAGGCTGTAAGAAAAGGAGAGAAAGTCGTAAATTTTTAGCCCAGCCCCGTAGAAAGGGAGTTCATACCAGCGATAAACCGGAATTAAAAAACGGCGTTCAGAGACTAGGTGGGGAGCGTTTTTTGTTAAAAGTCCCCTTTCTTTGAGAGCCTCTCTTACGAGTTTAACGTTTCCTTGTTGGAGATATCTCAATCCGCCATGGATCAGTTTTGTGGATTTTGAGGAGGTCCCTTTTCCAAAATCTAGCTGTTCAACTAGAAGAACCTTGAGACCTCGACTCGCAGCATCCACAGCGCTCCCTAAACCAGATGCGCCACCCCCAATAATGATTACGTCAAAAAAAGGGTTATTTTTAGCTTTTTCAAGCAAGTTTTCACGATGCATCTTCATTTTCCAGGGCTTTAATTAATTCGATCGCTTTGTGGAAGCGATCTTTGAGTTCTTGATGTTTGAGATTTTGGTTGGGAGAAAAGGTCTTATCTTTTTTATAGAGATTTTCCAAGTCTTTTAGGGATTGATACACTTTACACCCTAAACCCGCCATGAGAGCAGCGCCTAGAGCGGTCATTTCAGCAGAAGGGGGGCGCTCAATTTCGATTTGGAGTAGATCGGCTTGAAATTGCAACATCATATCGCTTTTGGAAACCCCTCCATCGACACGCATCGTTTTAATAGGGATTTCAGCGTCATTTTGCATCGCTTCGATCACATCATAGACTAAAAATGCAATCCCTTGAAGAGTAGCAAGGGCAATGTGCGCTGCTTTGGTTCCTCTTGTGATGCCAAATATAGCCCCTTTTGCGTTAGGATCCCAGTGGGGAGCACCAAGCCCTGTTAAAGCCGGTATAAAGAGGACGCCATCAGTAGAGAAAACTTTAGCCGCAAGCTCCTCAATGTCGCTGGAATTTTTGATGAGCCCCAGCCCATCGCGGACCCACAGGACTGCTGCCCCTCCTATGAAAACACTTCCTTCAAGAGCATAAGTCATCTCATCGTCGATTTGCCAGGCAACTGTGGTGAGCATTTTGTGTTTGGAGTATTCAATCGTATTTCCTAGATTCATCAAGATAAAACATCCTGTGCCATAGGTGGTTTTAGCCATTCCTTTTGTAAAGCACTCTTGTCCAAAAAGGGCGGCTTGCTGATCTCCAAGAACTCCTGTAATCGGTACAGGAAAGGGGAGAATTTGCGGGCATACAGCACCAAAATGGGAATTGGATGCTTGCACTTTTGGCAAAATTGAAAGAGGGATGGAAAAAAGATCGGCCAGCTCCTGGGTGAAGGCATGTTCTTTTAAATCAAATAGCATGGTTCGACTGGCGTTTGAGGGGTCTGTTGCGTGCACTTTTTTCCCGGTTAGCTGGTAAATCAGCCAGGTGTCAACAGTACCGAAAGCAAGCTCCCCATTTAAAGCCTTTTCTTTGGCATGGGGAACATTTTCCAAAATCCACTGGATTTTTGTAGCACTGAAGTAAGGGTCGATTTGCAAGCCAGTCGCTTTTTGGATGAAAGCAGAGTGCCCCTTTTTTTTAAGATTTTCGCAAATATTTGTTGTGCGGCGATCCTGCCAGACAATAGCGTTGTATATGGGGTTTCCCGTCTTTTTATCCCAAATGATTGTTGTTTCCCTTTGATTAGTGATTCCGATGGAAGCTATTTGATCGGGACGGATGCGCGCTTTTGCTATCGCCTCCATCATCGTAGCATATTGGGACGTCCAAATCTCTAGCGGATCTTGCTCTACAAGACCTGGTTTGGGAAAATATTGCTGAAAAGCTTTTTGTGCAGAAGCTATGATGTTCCCCTTAAGGTCGTAGATTACCGATCGAGAACTTGTTGTTCCCTGATCAAGCGCTAGGATGTAGTTTTTCATAAAGCTGTCGCTTGGGATATTGTTTTAAAATACTAGTTTTAAAAATAGAAATCTCTTAATTTGAGCCAATTGTCAAACAAATTTTTAGGTAAGATGATGTCCATATTCTTAGCGGAGTTTTTTGGTACTTTTCTTTTAGTTCTTTTAGGAAATGGGGTAACGGCAAATGCGATACTTCCCGGAACAAAAGGGGAAAATGGGGGCTGGATCGTGATTACTGCAGGGTGGGCTTTCGCAGTAATTTTCGGAATTTATCTCATAGGGTCTATAAGCGGTGCTCATATGAATCCGGCAATCACTTTAGCTTTTCTTTTGGCAAATAAAATTGCTTTAACGAACGTTCCCTATTATTTAGCAGGGGAGTTTTTAGGGGCTTTTGCTGGTTCTTTTCTTGTATTTTTGATCTATAAGAACCATTTTTTTTCCACCTCAAAGGATCCTAAATTTAAATTGATGTCTTTTTGTACAAGCCCCACACATTCCACCAAATGGATAAATTTTTTAGCAGAGGTAGTCGGAACATTTGTTTTGGTTATTTCGGTTTTTGCAATTTTGGATCCGATGAACCAGCTTGATAGTGGGCTACATGGTCTTTGGGTTGGACTGGTTGTGTTTTCTATTGGCTTATCGCTTGGTGGAACGACAGGTTATGCAATCAATCCTGCAAGAGATTTGGCGCCTCGACTGATGCATCAACTCATACAATACCCAGATAAATCCGACTCGGAGTGGTCTTACGCCTGGATTCCCCTTTTTGGGCCTTTGGTAGGGTCTGTTTTAGGGACATTTGTCTACATTCGGTGCATTGAAACTCTTTTGGGGGTTTAGAAAGGCTGTTGAGTAACAATAAAGATCTCTAAAAAAGCACATCTATAAAATAACTAGAATCACTCCATTTGGGCAAATTAAAAAAAATTTCTGAGGTCTTGCAATATTTGATCGATGAAGCCTGCGGTTTTCGTAGGGACTGGAGCCATAGGTTTTTTTAAAGGGGAGCTTGAGAGCCTCTCTTTTGCATATAAAATGCGAATTTCTGAAAAATGCTCTTTAGGGGCCATTTTTGGTTGTCCGACACTAAATCGATTCATTCCAGTAAATCCGATCCATACAGGACAGCATAGGGGACTTTCTAGGCTTTTTGTAGCGATTTGATGCACTTTTTTTGTGATAAGATCTAGGTTTTGATAACGCATTTCATATTTAAAAAAAGGGGATTGGAAATTTTTATAGACCAAGTACCCTAGCCGTATCCAATAGAGTTCGTAGATTCTTGGTGCAATCAAAGTTTTAATGGTAGTATTAAGCGAACATTGCGCATCTTGTCAGAGGCGAAAATAGGCGCTATGAAGCAAGGGAAGAGACTCACTAACAAATGTAGTGCTTGTGGGATTATGCTTAAATTTTGTAATAGCGTCTTCAAAAAGGAGAATAGGGTGGAGCATTTCCGATTTTAGATCGAGCCATAAAATCCTTTTTTCTAGGTCCCGTTCATTTCAAAAAGCGGTTAAAACAGCCGGAATATCCCCATTTTGTAAATTGATATCCAGATCTGGATCGAAAATGCCGAGCCCTTTTTTTTCTAGCTGGCTTAGGTGTTTTTTATCATGAGTGGTTTTTTCTAGAAAACTCAGGACATTCTTATCCAAATGACAATCCAATAGACTCATGTTGAAGGATCCTTTTTGTTTTCAAAAGTAAATAGAAATTTTTTTTAATGTTTTGAAAAAAAAACTTTATCGACAACCATGATGGATTTTAACAAACGCTAATTTTTTAAATTTAGAAATTAGAGATCATTTATCCTTACGATTGAGAAACACTCCTTCTTTTTTTGGGGGTTGGTAGAGGATTTGTATCTTCAATCATGTTGAAAATACTTGCTTGAGAGACATCATCCAGTTCCCGAATGAAATTTTTTAATCTATTTTCTTCAAAGATCCTGAGTTTTTCATTTTTATTTAAGTGCTCGGTTTTAGCGATTCTATGGATATTCTCCAAAACGGGCTTGTGGATTGTCGAGATTTCCTTGAGAAGCTGCATTTTTGCCGAATGTTTCAGATTAAGCCAAGCCAAGCTATGACTAAAGAGGAACTTGCCCTGGTGGTCTTGCTGGGTAATAAGTAAAAACTGGTCCTCTTTGGATAGATCTTTAATGAGGATATTGAAGAAAAAAGAAGCGACATTCGACCATAAGAAATTCTTAGAGTTGATCAGTGCTACAAGCTTAAGAGAGAATTCATTCTTTTTGGGTAACAGAGCTAATCGTAAAAGCGCATCGTGATCTACCGGATGAATGCTTTTCAACACAACCTCGAGATTTTTCTTAAAAAGACCCATCACTCTTGGAAGGAGCTCTTTACCGAATTTTGACGAGGACTGTACTAAAAAGGGTAGGGCCTCTTGGAATTGATTGAGACCTTGCTTTGTGTTAAAAAGAATGAGTCCGAGCGCTTCGTTAGAAAATGAAATTTTATCCTGTAAGAAAATATTTTCTTGGTACTTGGTTAATAGCCAAAAGCCCATATGCCCAATCTCGTTATCGAAGATTTTGGACAATCTTTCATGGGTATGTCTATCAAAAAAAGGTCTAAGTTTAGCCCAGGACCGTAATTGTGTGAAGATTTCAGCTCGATTCATCCCCAAATCCTCAAGATTCTTTAAAATATTGATGCAAAAGTTTGGGTGGCTAAGCAAAAGATCGAAAAATCTCTCTCTATAGTGGAATAGCACTCTTTGAAGAACCCCCGGTTGGTTGATAAATATCAAAAAGGTGAGGTGGGTTTCTTCAGAAATTTCCATTTTTTGGAGCAGATATTGGGGAAAAAATTGCAGGGGTTCAAGGGAAATTTGTTCAACTTTTTGTGGGCAATTATCTAAAAGGTGTTGGACAAAGTAGGACCCCAAAAGAGCAGACATTTGGAAAAACTCTGGGGTGAACGCAATAGTTTCAGAAAACTGGTGTAAAAGTTCGTTTGAGTTCTCATTTTGCAAAAACTCAGACCAGAAGTCCAGAATATGTAAAGGCATGCCGTTAAGATAAAGTTCACCACGGAGGTGCTCGAAACGCTCGGGGTTTTGTTGTATTTGAAGGTGATAATTCCCTAAAGCTTCAATCTGAATCGGTTTTTGTGGAGAGATTTTCTCGTAAGGATCAGCCGAAAAACAGGGTGAAATGAAAGATTCCGGGGGTGGCGAAGGGGGGTGAAAAATATCATCAAGTTCTATAAAAGGGTCTAAGCTTGTGATATCGATTGGCGAGATCATTTTATATCCTTGGCAATACCAGAGTAAAAAATTATATAAATACATATAATTAAAAGCAATAAACCAAAGAAGGGGTTTAAGAAAAAAAGAATGGATGGCAAAGAAATCTTTGCCATCCATAGAAAAAATTAACCAGGAATTTTTTCTGCAAGATCGCGTAAATCTTTTTCAAGCTGTTTTAAGTTGCTATAAATTACGGAATCGATTTTTGTAGCAGCATGATCAACGAAATTTTTCAGACCGTTCTCAATGTTAGTAACAACTTTTGAAACCTTGCTGTCTACCTCAGTTTGAATCTCAGATTCAATCTTCTGAGCAGTTGTGGGGTCTATCCCTAGAACCTTACAGACGTCAGCCACAGATACTTGGATAGCTTGGTCAATGTCCGTACCGATCATAGATCCGATTTTGGCAATTTCAGCTTCAATAGGCCCGCCTGCTTGTTCAATAGCAGCTTTTACTTTATCGGCTAAGATTTGTGCATTATTTTTTAAATAATCAGCGACTTGTAGTAAACCGCTTTTAGCAGCTTGTTCTACGTCTTTTTCAACTGTTGTGGCAATATCTTTAATTTTTTGTTCAATCCAATTGATGATAGGTGAATGTTGTGTTTCTAATATGTGCATCTTTAGTCCCCATTTTAAAAGATTCAATACTCCATAACAAATATTTTATAATAAAATTATTTTAAATTCAATAAATTTATATAATAAAAATTTATCAAAATGGGTCTAGAGCCTAAGCTTGAATGACTTAAAAATGAAAAAGGGATATCTAGCGTCCTGACGCTGTTTGGGCACCGGCTAAATAGGACTGCCACATAAGTCCGATCAGCCCTATGGAGAATTTTGTCACTTGGTTTTGATTGGATACTAGTGGCAGATCAAAACCTCGTCGTAAGCCCTCTTTTAAAAGAAAATACCTTATCTGAGCATGAAGAAAATCATTAATTATATTTATGGCTTTTCGAGAAAAACTCATTGGATAGGCTCGTTTACCCATATCTACCCATTGTTGAGCTAAAATTACAACGACACAGCTTTGATAGAGAATAGAAACTCTTTTGTCAATTTCAAGGCTTCTATTAGCGGCCAATGAGATCCAGCAGCCAAACAACCCATTCAAACTATCTTCTTTAATTATATCTTTTGCAAAAGAAAGCGTGTATCTTACAGGTGATAAGAGATTCATTTTTTTAATTCCTCATTTTTTTGATCATAATATTGTTTTGTCATTAGGCCTCATTAAATCCCAAATCACTTTTAAGGCTATCTAGTGCCAGATCAAGCTGCTCTATAGTTGAGGTGTATAAAAAGAGCTTTTTCGTACAGGTCGAGCACTTAAAAAGGGGGCGGTGCGCATCTATTTGTGCTCTAAAGAACTCGTTGGGGAGAAAGTAGACTTGGATTTTCGATTCGTTCATGGGGAGAATCATGGAGCCTGTGGTGGAAAAAATCAGCCCTTGCAACTCGTACTGAGAAAATTTTTGTATTCTTGCTATAAAGTGGGCTTTTAAGGTCTCGTAAAGATTGTCATCAAAAGGTTCTTCAGTACAACTCATAAACTGGATTTTTTCGAGAAGTTTTTCCTGCGTTACAGGTCTACTTTGCACCAACTCCAGTATTTTTTTCGTAGACTGACAACGCACCTCGAACATGAAATTGGGGCCAAGACCACGACGAATTTCTTGAATAGCTCGGCAGCGATCCAAGTGGATACTTTTAAGAAATTCTCCCTGTATCTCATCAAGAGGGATATCCTCTTCAATTAAAAGAAATTTTTTTAGCTCCTCTATTTCAGTAAAAGATAAATCATTTCTATTTAATAATCGGGGTCCGTAGATGGCCACATCGAGCTTTTTTAAATTTTCACAATCAGGGACCGTGAAGGGGAGAAGCGAAAATTTAAGGTAGCTAAAAAAAAGGGGTGACAACTCAAAAGCTAGAGGAATTTCCATATCGTAATGAAGACGAATCCACAGACCTAAATTCACATAATCCTTAGCTAAATCAAGTTGATTTTCTTGGAGCACAAACATTTGATCCCCATCTAAGGCAAAATGTTGTGCTGTGGGATCTAAAAGAGAGCAGGTAAGCAGGTCGATACACTGTCTTTTTGGCCCCCCTTGATCCACTGTTATAGGGATATCTACCTCATCTTTGATGCGAGAAGAGTGGGTTGAGACAAATTTAAACTGGAACGTTGGAATTTCGAAAACTCTTTGGGTGATCAAAAGTTCTAAGAGCTTTTTTGGTGCAGGGAAAGGAAAATCTCGGGTTACAACGAGAACCAGACAAGAGGGGAGAAGGGAAAAGCCGTCCGTTTTGAGACAGTCAAAGCCCTCGTTGGTTTTAGAGATTTTAAGTGGTGGGGAGACAGTAAATATTTGTTCGGAGCGGGTACTATCCTGTAATTCGATGAGCTTCTCCAATTCATCTTCATCGCCTCTGGCCAAAACCTCCTCAATCAAATCCTGCACAAGAATAGAAAGATCTTGGATAAAAGGCTCTTTGATTTGGACAAAACAATTCTTTTCGTAGGTAGTTAAAAAATCAAAAAGTGCCCCCCAACCTGTTCCTCTTTTTTCTAAAAAGTTTGTGGTGAAACTGGTTTCTTGCATGATTCTATAGTCATACGTCATGTGGGAAATATGTTTCACATAGCACAAAAATTTTTCGGCATGCCTTTTGTAGACTTTGATATTTGTTTCAAAGTAATCTATGTCTTTGATGACATCGGCGACCATAAGAAAAAAATAGTCATCGTATCTGTACTTGGGTTTATTAAAGGCTTCAAACCAGTCATGATAGCGTTTCAAAGTTTTTTGATCGCTTGTGAGTAAGAGCTCTAGGCCATGAATTTGAGGTTTTTCTAATTTAGAAGCCAGTAGGGCTCTGCGAGATACGGGATTGGAGTTTTCTAAAAGATAGAGGAGTTCATCAAATTTCAAAATCTCTAAAAGAGAAAGAAAATTTTCGGGGTCATCCTTAAAATCCTCCGGATATTTCAAAAAAAATTCTACATAAGCTTCTCTTTTTTCGATCGGCAAAGATTGCAATATTTTGATCACCTCTTGCCGTAACCGATCGTTTCTTAAGTGCATCAAAATTTTTTTGAAGCCGTTTGATAGGCTTTCCAAGCCCTCAAGGGGCTCCTTGAAGAAGAGTTGAGCTAAGGAACAGCAAGACCCCTTCTTTTCGCGCAAGAGGACGGGCTCTATCGCTAATGCTACTTTAGATAGGGTTTTTTCTAAATCGGTTGGATTGAGGTTTTGATAGGTTTCAGCAGCCTGACTTAAGATATCCCTTCTAATACGCCAGTCTGGGATATTCTCTAATACTGGATAAAATTTTTTAAGAAAAATCTCGGTCAGATTTTTTGGGTACGTACTAAGGAAAAACCTTAGATGGGCCAAAATGGACTCTATCTTTTTTTCATCGCGTCCTCCCCTTAGACGATGGATTTCTTTGCTACTTAGAAAAATCCAGTCTTTGGGTTCGAGTCTTCGTCTTTTTGCACCAAACGTCTCCTCAAATAAAATATGAAGGTCTTCAGAGCCCCTTTTAGCCCTTTGTTGTGAATTTGCATTTAATGGATTCTCACACTCAATAGACAAAGGGAATAGTGACAAAGGATTGGTAAAGGAACTCATACGCTGTCCTTAAAGGGGTTAGTTTTCAAAAGGTTTTTGTCTTTAGTGTGTAGTCTTGTTCTTTTTTCTAAAAAAGAGAGAAGATGATGAAAAAAGTTGCGGTCTTTTTGCCAAGGTTCTTTTTGACAAAAAATGAGATGGCTTAAATCGGACTGGAGACTAAAGTAATAGTTCAATTGGCAAAAAACCTTGTTAAAATAGGGGCTATTTTTATAAAAACGATCCCATTCAAGTATGTGCTGTAGGTTATTTTTATCTAGTGGAGATTGTTCCATAAAGTCTCTCTGCAATCAGGACGTAATGGGAAAAATAGATTTTTCGAAAAATTCACCCATTCTCAGCTAATTCAATATTAAAATTTATCAATATTAACAAAGTTTTATCAAACTTTTTTTCATATATTATTTAAAGCGAAGAATATTAACAAAGATCTTTTTTGTAACATCAGTGAAAAAAGAAGTTATTGAAAATACATGCCTATGAACAGAAGGTGACCTTTGAAATGGGATGATGTTAGGTGGGTTTTTTTGCACCTGCGAGTTTTTTTCCTATTACATGAGGTTTTATTGGACCATCTCTGGTGGTGCTTTTTTTTAAGCTCTTTTAAGTCTATTTCTTTTGTGGGTGATCCCCCCAAATAAACACACTCAATAGCTGCTTAAAAGATCGTAGATCGATCTAAAATTAAAAATAGCGGAAACCATGACAAAAATGTGCCAAATTGTATGGTTATAAGGTAACTTATCCCAAAGAAAAAACCCTATCGCAAAAAAAAGGTTAAGGGCTCCCATGATTCCGTAAAGTAACGTAGAGAAGGGGATAAGGTCTTTCAATAATATGAACTGAAGAACAAATACTGTTGCCATCATCAAATAGTAGATCAGCGAATAGGGGAGAAACCTATCAAAGTAGTAAATTTTTAGGTAAGAGCCGATAATTGTAAGACTCCATAAAAGGGCAAACATCTCCAGCCCGAAAAAATCAGCGAAGGGGCCTAGGGCGAAAGGGGAGAAGGTTCCGGATAAACAAAAAAAAATAGATATGTGATCGACGATACGCCATACGTTTTTGTTTTTTATGTTGACCTGTTTGTGGTACACAGTTGAGGCTGCAAATAAAAAAATTTGTGAAAGCCCATAGAGGATAATTCCAAAAAGAAGAGGGTTGTTGTTTATACTAAAAAAACTATAAATCAGGCAAAAAAAAGCAAAAACACTCAAGACTAGTCCGACTAGATGGGTTCTATAATTCCATACATCCTCATCGACTGTCTCTCCCGTTAAAGGGCAAATAGAATAGGGATAGGTTTCGATTCTTCTCATAAAAGAAATAATTAACCAATTTTAAAGAAAAAATACTGCAAAACTTACGCTAGTGTCAATAGATTTTGTTTAATTTTAGGGGGGGGGGTTGATTTAAATGGCCCTTTTTCTAAAACGGTACGTTGCTTGAGATTAGACCTGTAAAAGCAGTCTCTTTTTACTAATTCAAAAGATAAATAGTAGATAATCAATCCAAGAAGGAGAAGAAAACGACAAAAAAGGGGATCCACGTATCTTCATCTCTATGGGGAGGTCTGTAGCGACTCATGTTTTTTTTCATTCTTCTTCGTCAAATTAATGAAAGAAAAATGAAATAAAGCCGTTTGTAAATTATCTAAAATTTGATAAATGGCAAAGAAAAGGTCTTAAATGCCAATATTTTTTGACGGATCAATACCATTAGATAGGGAGACAGTCCTCCACCGACTCGACCAGATGGTGGTAGATCTTGGAACCAAAGAGCTTGTTCGGGGGGCAATAAAAGGTTTATATGATGAAGTGAGTCCTGTAACACCGAGATTTATCCATCAAATTCTTTTGGGTTTAGAAGATGTTGAGCCTTTGACTTTAGCGACGATCTTTCACAAAATTGTGCATCAGGGAATTAGCCAAAACGGTTTGTTCAACCAAGCTTTTAGACAGCAAATCCCTCAAATGCTCCTAGAAAGTGATAAAACTACGTGTGTGGAAATTTTCGAGTCTATCTTTAGACAGGCAACCTATAAAGAGATCATTGGGCTTTTAAATAAAAATAGAGCACTCAGGGAAAATCTTGAGAACTTTATTGAAAATAGCAAGGAAGTTTATGGAGTGCAATATGCTCGTTGGCATCTTGAAAAGATCTTGGATAAATGTTCTGGTATCCCTTTGGAATCAAGAGGAGCTGACGTAGAAATAGCAATTTTAAATCACTCCGATCTCTTAAGAGCTTTGAGTTTACTTGAAAAAGATCAAATCGCAATCCTGCACCAAACGTTTTCTAGGGAGATCGATCTGATGAATATTTATGAAAATTGTACGGAAACCTCAAAAAAAAGTGGATCCCACGATTTTCGTCCAATCTACTCAAGCCCTGTTCGCCCAAGCCCGACCCCTTTAAGCGACAAAAGCAAATCCCAAACGCCATGGATGGAGCCCCGATCAGCCACTCCTATGGAAGAGGCCTATGGGGAAAACTTGGATTATCGCTTGATCATAAAAAGGCTAGAGATTCGCCAGTCACCTGGTTTAGATACAAAAGAGGTCCTTGATTGTATAGAGCAATCTAAAAGTAGACGTTTTGGTGATGAGGTGATTGTTCGAGAGTTAGAGGAGAAATTGAAAAAAAATTTCACTACGGCCCAAATCGCAAAGATCTTCAGACTTCTTGCTGAACCGGGTTGATCATTTTTTTCTCATACAGCTAAATTCTTAGCTTAGGATTTTTTATTTAGAGCCTGGATCATAATCGGTTTATATTCTAACATAATAACACACTTACTGGAAAAACTATGTTACGTGCAAAATTCATAGGGTCCATATTTTTGATAATGGGCTCTGCTATCGGGGCAGGCATTTTAGCCTTGCCTTTGGTCACTTCTTTGGGGAGTTCGACCCTATCTCTTTTAGTCATGTTCTTATTTGCAATTTTGATGCTCTATACCGGCCTTATGACTTTGGAAGTAAATATGGCTATGCACAAAGATAGCAACAGTTTTAGCTCCATGGCCGAAAGATTTCTTAAAATCCCGGGAAAAATAGTTTGTTGGATCTGCTTTATCATGCTACTTTATATGGTTCTTGCCGCCTACATAGAGGGTATGGGGAGCTTGGCTGCCAACTTACTTGGAAAATTAGGTCTTTCAGTTTCTAGCTTAAGCTGCAGCCTTGTAATCACTGTATTTTTTGGAACTGTAGTCGCTTTAGGAACCTTTTTTGTCGACACCTTGAATAAGTTCCTTTTTTCTGCAAAAGGGATATTTATCCTTTTAAGCCTGTTATTCATTTTACCTGAGGTTCGCCCTTTTACAATTCTCTCTTATACTACTTATGGCAACTACTGGACCCAATCTTTACCTATTTTCGCAACCTGTTTTTCTTACCAGTTTATAATCCCATCGATTGTGAATTATTTGGGGAAGGAAAACTACACGTACCTCAGAAATGCCATTATTC
>Ga0194129_10001298_pt1 | contig 41773 bp, 52 predicted proteins | sample TA2KigCa35mmetaG_FD_150862 | JGI IMG/M metagenome (GOLD analysis project Ga0194129, IMG submission 150862) | Freshwater microbial communities from Lake Tanganyika, Tanzania - TA2015038 Kigoma Deep Cast 35m | ecosystem: Environmental > Aquatic > Freshwater > Lake | place: Tanzania: Lake...
ACGAAGGTGAATCGAACAGAAAAAACCAAAATTGTTCATGCACCAAGCATTTTTCATTGTATATTCGTGCCCTTAAATCTGAATGTAATTCGATTATGGCTGTAATAGGAAGCATTAGAAAACGCGGAACCCTGCTTTTGGTGGTTATTGGGCTCTCTATGGTTGCATTTATTTTGGGCGAATTCTTACCCAGAATTTTCTCAGAATCCTCCGACACGGGAATTGCCAGCATCAATGGAAAGGAAATTCATGTTAATTCATTCACAGACCTGTATTCAGGTGTTGTTTTGGATTGGCAATACGCCAACCCCGATGAGGAAATGACTGAGGATGTTCGCAACCAACTTTCAGGACAAACCTGGAAAAAGCTGCTCGATTCTCTTGTTTTTTACAAGGAATACAAGGAAGCCGGACTTCGCGTCACGGTGGCCGAACTGGAAGACATGCTCACTGGACGCACCGTTCACCCCCTTATTCAGCAGTATTTTCCAGACCCAACCACTCAGCAATTCAGCCCTGATGCGGTTCGTCGTTTCGCAAATCAATTCGCCAACGTTCCGGCCGATATGGAGCCAGATCAGGCTAAATCGTTCTACCAAGCCCAAACCCAGTGGGCCCAACTTCAAGAAGGAATTAAAGACGAACGGCTTTCATCCAAATACTTCAATCTGGTTCGAAATGCCGTTTACGCGCCCAAAAAATTGGTCGAGAATTTTTACCACCAATCGGCAGATATGTACAGCGGCGCATTCGCTATGCTTTCGTATTTCTCGGTTCCCGATTCCAGTTATGAACCTACGGAATCTGAACTAAAAACGTATTTCAGCAAAAACAGCTTTAAATTCAAGCGAAACCCTGGATGGAGAATTCAATACGCTGTTTTTGAAGCGATTCCAACCTCTTCTGATTCCCTTGCCTTGAAAAATGAATTGTTGGGTTTGCTGGATGAGTTTAAAATCACTACCACCGATTCATTGTTTGTAATGAGCAATTCGGAAGACAAAGATTCCGAGCCTGCCTATTTTAAAGAAAACACCTTACCCGCAGCCCTTGATTCCATTCTGTTTAATGCGGTTTCTGGTTCTATCGTTGGTCCCGTAATCAGCAATGGTCAATTTATAATTGCCAAAAAAATGGAAGACAAATTTGAACCGGACAGCCTGTTCCTTCACCATATTTTCTTCCAACCAACCACCGAAGCAGAAGTAGAAACAAAAAAAGCAAAGCGAGACAGCGTTTTAAAGCTTCTTGAAGCGGGTGCCGACTTTTTTGCTCTTGCGGCTCAATTTAGCGACATTCCCAGCGCAGCCGAAGACAGCGGGAAACTAAATTGGATTACCCGGGCAATGCCTGAGCAGGCTGCCTTCCTTGATTCTGCTTTTAAAACGACCTCAAGGAGTTTCATCGCTGCCAATTCAACAGGTGGATACCATATTTTAAAGCAAACCCGCTATACCAAACCTAAAAAACAAGTTCTTATTGCTCAAATAGTTCGTACCATCGAACCCTCAAAGAAAACCCGCGATGATGCTTTTACCAAGGCCTCTGAATTTTCTTCGAAGGCAGTGGCAAAAGGAGAAAAAGCCAAATCTTTCTTTGATGAATCTAGAATGTCAGGCCAAATTAGGATTGAATACGATATGCTTAAAGCAGCATCGCGTCGATTGCGGTCCATTACCGAATCTTCAGAAATTGTACGGTGGGCCTTGGGAGCGGAAGTAGGAATAGTATCTCAGGTGTTCACCTCAAACAACACCTTTATGGTTGGCTACCTTGAACAAAAAGACAGTTTTGATCCTAGCTTGAACGAGGTGAAAAACGAGGTTACGGAAGAAGCTCGCAAAGCTAAAAAAGCCGAAGAAATGAGTAAAAAGTTCAAGGACGCCTTGGCTAAAAACAAAAACGATTTGAATTTGGCCGCCACCTCGATAGGAGCTATGTACACGCCGTTGAGTGGTGTAAGCCCTAATGGAGCCATTCCGGGTCTTGGTATGGAACCTAAGTTTAGTGGTGTTATGAGCGGATTGAAAGCAGGAAAAGTTTCGGAACCCATTAACGGCGCTTACGGCGTATATGTTATTTTGGTATCGCAAATTGTTCCCGCCGCCAAATCCAACGATTATTCCATGTATAAAAACCAATGGAAAAGTCAATTGCTTGGGTCCATTACTCAATCCATACCTGCGGCCATTGAGGATGTTTACGACATTAAAGACTGGAGGTACAAATTCGGGTCTTACTAATTTATTAAGCAAGTCCGGGCCAACCCCGGACTTCTTTTTTTGAGGCCGGCCCTCTACCTTTAGGTCAATGCTTAAATCTCAATCCAACTCGCATATTCTGCCTTCCCTTCCAAATAAAGGTTGGACTTTGCTGCTTGACCCCGATAAATTTGAAGCGGCCGAACTGGCTGTAAGGCTTTCCCTAGCACACCGTTTTAAATGTTCGGCCTTGCTGATTGGCAGTAGTACGACTGTTAATCCGGCGGCTGCGTTCGAACTGGTTCGCTCTGTTCGCGCCCAATCCCAACTTCCTATCATCCAATTCCCTGGCCCCGACAATCCGCTGCTTCCGGCGGCCGATGCCTTGTTGCTCCTGTCTTTGATTAGCGGCCGAAACCCCGAATTTCTAATTGGCCACCATGTCAAAATGGCCCAAGAGTTGGCAGCATTGCCCTTAGAAATCATTGCTACTGGCTACATTTTAATGGACGGAGGCAAAGAAACAACGGCACACCGAATTTCAAACACCGCACCGATTTCATCTAAAGATGCAGAGTTGGCCTCAAACACAGCCTTGGCCGCTCAGCTGCTGGGAATGCAGCTAATCTATTTAGATTCAGGCTCGGGAGCCAAGATTCCCGTTCAAGAAGCGGTGATTCGAGCGGTTAAATCAAAGGTAAACCTGCCCATTTGGGTGGGTGGAGGACTGCGGAAAGCCGAAGACATGAAAAGGGCTTGGCAAGCAGGTGCCAACCTATTGGTGATTGGAAACCTGGGGGAAGAGAACATTAAACAACTTGAAGACTGCTTGATTCATGCCATGGATTGAGTTGAAAACCTTGGCTGAAACTTCAGCCCTGATTCTTGGCCTTGGTTTTCCCATCGCAGTGGGTCTTGGATTTCGCATTGGTTGGGTTTTGGGTGGATTTTCGGCACTTTTAAATGGAATCATTGCCGCAGTGTCGGGATATTACATGGACTTGGCTTTGAATGTATTTTACCTAGGAATCTCGGCAAGCACCTTTTTAGGTTGGGAAAAAAAGGAAGTTGAATTCAAGCAAATGGGAATAAAAAAAACCATTTTATGGCTTTGTTTTCCTTTGCTTCCTGCCCTTCTTTACTCCCTTATTTCGCCTTATATTCCGGGTGCAAATTGGGGATTTGCCGATGGAATAACGACGTTTTACAGCTTGGCTGCCACCTATTTATTGAGCCAAAAAATCCGTTGGGCCTGGCTTTTATTCATCCCCATAAATGCGCTTTCGGCCGGAATGTATTTTCTGCGCGACTACCCTATTTTCGCGCTTCAATTTGTGGTTCTAATCTTTTTAGCCTTTTGGGCATATCAACGTTGGGAAACAAAACACTGACATGAAAACCATCTTTGTTTCGGGTCCAGAATCCAGCGGGAAAACAAGTTTAGTGAAATGGGCAGCTGCAGAATTTGGTTGCCCATATAAACTTGAGAATGCGCGGCATTTCTTTGAATGGCATCCCGAAAAACTGCCAGCCAGTGCCAATTTGATTCGCCATCTGTTTGCAATGCAAATGCGTATTTGGAAAAACGCCCTGAACGAAGCACAGAAAAACAAAGCCGAGGTTTTGCTATTAGACAGTTGCCCCATCAACTTTTACATTTGGCATGCTTGGTATTTTGATGAAACCTGGACTCAGCCCCTTGAAGCCCTTCAAGATTGGCCTACGGAAGTGCAGGTATGGCTTTGCAAACCAGATTTACCCTGGATTGATGATGGACAGCGGAGAAATGAAAAGGACCGGCTTGCCTTGTTCGAGAAATTCAAATTGCACTGGGCATCGACGGGACATTCTGTTCGACTGGTGGAAGGGGGAAAGATTTCGATGCCGTTTGTCCCCTGAGATTATTGATTGGGGGCAAGACTTTGAAACGTAAAATCCCCAAAAAAAATAACAATCTGAAAATCTGAATTTTCAATACAATAGATACTTTTAGGTTGGTAAAATTTCTTCTGGAAGTGAAAATTCATCTTTATTTAAATCTGTTTGTTCTTTATGCCTTTGCCTGCACCCTTCCGTTGCAGGGGCAAGTTAAAATTGGAAGCAATCCAGGGCCACCTGACCCCTCGGCTGTTTTAGAAGTGGAAAGCAGCCAAGGAGGTCTATTGCTGCCCAGGTTAAGCACAGCTCAACGTAATGCGATTCTTAATCCTGCTGCGGGATTGGTTATTTTCAATACAGATACAAAGTGTGAGAATTTTTTTAATGGGCTTAGTTGGAGGCAACTTTGCGGCACCTGCGATTTCCCCGATCCACAACCGGTGATTTCTGGGAATTTTTGCCTTGGGGACACCTTGACTTTAAGTACGCCACAGGTAGGCCAAAATGCCGTTTATCAATGGTCGGGGCCCAATGGATATACAGCCCAGGGGCAATCGGTACTGGTTGTTCTTTCTTCCAACTCATCAGCAGGAAATTACAGCGTAGCAACCACCATGAACAACTGCACCAGCAACACCATGTCGGTCTCGGTTCAGGTTAATTCGCTGCCCATTTTTAATCTAGATAGTCTAAAAAATGTGGCCTGCAACGGTCAATCGAACGGGGCCATATATTTGAGTATTTCTGGAGGTCAGTCTCCGTATCAACTGCAGTGGAGCAATGGCGATACCGATAGGGTTTACACCGGCTTGACGGCAGGAATCTATTCTGCCACGCTGACCGATGCGCTTGGTTGCAGTGCTTCATTTACTGATACCATACTGCAACCAACAGCCTTGTTGGCATCAGCAAGTTCAAACAGCCCCGTTCCTTATGGGCAGTCGTTAAATTTAAGCGGCAGTGGCAGTGGGGGTACGGCGCCTTATTCGTATCAATGGAATGGCCCAGGCGGCTATACCTCAAATCAAGCCACGGCCATTCGCAGTCCCAACAGCCAAAGTGGGGTTTGCTTTCAGGCTACCGAAGGAAGTTCAGGGGTTTTTTCAGCTGGGCAGGGATTGTTTTTCAGTTCCATTCAATTTGCAAGCTATGGAACACCCAATGGAGGGTGTCCGGGCTATTCCACTTCTGGCTGTCATGCATCCAATTCGGTAACCATTGTGCAAACCACTTGCATTGGGCAGCCCAGTTGTTTGCTAAACGCCGATAACGGTGTTTTTGGAGACCCTTGTCCTGGTACTCAAAAACGCCTTTATGTTTCGGCCACGGCACAGCAGAATATGGCGGGAACTTACACCTTAAGCCTTACAGACGCAAATGGCTGCCAGGCGAGTTCGAATACAAGTGTGATTCATTAAATACGATGTATCTTTTCAGCCCTGGGATAAATTAACCAAGATTGCACGGATGTATACCTTTAAGTGAGCTTTTGCAAAGCAAGAGGCCGTAATATGTGGTTGGATAAACGCCTCAAACCAATTTCAAATCTCACATGACAAACGGCCTGGAAGCGGCAGGGATTGACGAGGCTACCCCGCAAGGGTGCCGAAGCCTGGCCCGCTAGGTGCGGAGGCGAGGTTAGGAGCCCCCGCAAACCAGCTGGGCCAGACTTTCGGCAACCGCGGAGTAGCCCGGAAAGCCCGGCTGCCGCCCAAATTAAAAAATCACAAAAACCGGGTTTAAAAAGGTCCCAAAAGGGCAAACACCTGGGTATGGTCCTACAAATCTTACATGCCTAAAGGCCGATACAGCCGCATCAATGCTGTACCATTAAGGTCTGCGAGAATTGACGGCCACCGCCGCGGCAGTGCACCACGTAGCCCCCGTTCGACCAATCGCCGGTGTGAATGTCCATGCTGTACACAGGCGGAGCGAATTCGTGCATGCGCTCGTACACCTTGCGGCCCTGCATGCTGTAAATGCTAATTTGATACCAACCCGCTTCGTGGATGGGAACGCGCAAGGTGGTTTTGTGGCTGCATGGATTGGGCGACAAACTCATTGCCGCCTGCTTTATGTTGTCTATGCCCACCGCAGCACACTCCACGAATGGTATGCCCACTCCTACCCAATCGCTGAAGCCTACGGTTTGCACCAGCGAAGGCGAAGCCCCAAACCAGTCTTGCACCACCGTTGCCATAATTTGCCGGTAATCAATGCCCAAAGGTACGTTGCCGCCCTGAAGCGCACTTAAATTCGGATTGGTTCCGAATACGTCTTTATTCACACAGGGACCAAAGGCCAGCAAAGGCTGGGCGTTGCCATGGTCGGTTCCAAAGGAACCGTTCGATGGCACCCGGCGACCGAATTCCGACATGGTTAAAGTCAGTACTTTTTGGTCCAATCCTAAATTCTGCAAATCATCGTAAAAGGCCTTTACCCCTTCGCTGATGTGGTACATTAGGGCGGCGTGGTGGCCCATGGTGGTGTCGAACTCCTCAACCTGATTGGCATGGGTATCAAAGCCCCCGATGCGGCATAAGAAAATTCGGGTTTTGCAGCCACCGCTCAGCAAGCGAGCTATGATTTTAAGCTGTCCGGCAAGGGGATTGTTTAAGGAACCTTGGGGGGCCAAATAGGGATATTGGGTTGGATAAGTTACATTGGAATTGGAACCGGCCATGAACACCGAGCGCAGGCGGCCGGCATAGGCATTGGATTCGGCTTCAATTTGCATGATGTACTCCAGCTCATCGCCAGCATGCGTGTCGGGCAGGCTTGTAGGAGCCGATCCACCCACCGAATTGATAAGGTTGTAAAACCCGATGGGGTCTGAAATGCTCAACCCAACAGGTATTCCGTTGTCGCGGTGAAAAGCCAAAGAGACGCCGGTACCAATTTCAATGGCAAGTGGGTCTTCCATTTGGGGGTTTGGATAAGCATCGGGGTAATTGGGGTATTCGTGGTCCAAATACCGGCCCATCCAGCCCGATGAAAAATAGTCGTTGTAGCTGCCACCCATAAACCACACATCCCGGCTGCGAAAGTGGGAACCGTTGGCGTAGGGATACGATACGTTTTGAATAACTGCCGCTCGGCCTTGCTCGTACATTTGACGCAAGCCGTCCATGTCGGGGTGCAAACCCAACTGCCGGTTTGAGGGCAAGGAGGGATCAATGGGAATAATGGAACGTACCCCTGTTTCAGGCAGGGCCAAATTGGGTCGGTGGCTGTAGTACATTGGATACTGGTCGCGCGGAACCAGCATATTCATACCGTCGTTTCCGCCGTGCAGCTGAATAAAAATCAATACCCTGTCGTTGCTGCTGTTGGCGGCAGCTTGTTGAAAAATGCCCTGAGGCGACAAGGCCCGAACAGGAACCCCGCTCAACATAAAGGTAGCACCCGCTCCGGCAACGCCGGTGTTTTTGATGAAGGATCTCCGGTTCATGGTTAATAGATTTGGAATTCGGGCGATTGTAGAATGATTCGGAACATTTTTTCCAGGGGCTGTTCAACCAGCATGGCATTTCCGTTTTGGGTAAAGGTGGTCCAATCGGTGGACCAACCGCTGGAGGTTATGCCGCTCAAAAGACCGTTGTCGCGGAAATAATCCAATCGGGCTTGGTCTAAATCAATGGGCAGCAGCAGGTCGCACATTTCTTTTATCAATACATCGGCATTGCTGGGATTGCTGCAATGGGTTTGAACAAAAGCAGGCATGTCCAGCTTGAACAATTCCAAGCCGCTCATATCGGCCACTCCACCGGTAATGCTATCGGACCACAAATAGCGCATGGCCAAGTAATTCGGGGTAATCCAGAGCCGGTTGAATCCTGGGAATTGATAATAAGGGTCAAAGCCGGCTACATCGTAGGGCTCATGAAAAGGCATTCCCTGTCCGCCCGTGGCCTCGGTCAGTTTATTTCCATAGGCCAAATAATGCCGAACCAAATCGTTGGGAGCAGGGAAAGGAACCTCTAGGGTTCGCAAGCTGCCCACGGTAATTTCTATTGGACTTTTAATGATGGCACCGATGTTGTTGTTTTGAAGCACCTGATCGTCTTGGTCAAAGAAATGGCTCGATTTCAATAAGGCCTCAAGCACCGGCTTGATTTCGTAGTTCTGCTGAACCAGCAGGGCCGCTAGGGGTGCAATGATATCGTTTTCAATTTCGGGGGTAATGTCGTAGTATACGAAAAAGCGGTACAGCCTTCGGCAAAGGTACTTGGCCGTATGTGGCGAAGCAAACACCATGTCCACAAAAGCATCCAATTCGGCCTCGACGTCCACCACTTGGTTTGAGGCAGGAGCGATAGAGGTGTTGTTGAATGCGGCGGTAAAGGTTTTTGTACCGGTATCGTGCTGGGTCGCAATGGTACCGTTGCCTTTCAGTTTTCCGCGGGGAATTCCGGTAATGGGGTCAACCGTTGTAAAGCTGCCGTCCACATCCCAACCGGTTAACAATCGGGTGGCTTCTTTTACATCGGTTTCGGTAAAGGTGGTGTAGTCGGTTGGGCTTACCTGCGCACCTTTACCTACGGTAAACAGTTCAAAAAATTCACGGGCAAAGTTTTCTTGGGGCGAACCGGCCACGTTTAGGCGGCCGTCCAAATGCACCAGCATAGCGTTGTCGATGCACATGGCTCGGGTCAGGGTTTTAAAATTCCCTAAGGCGTATTTGCGAAACAAAGAGTGTTGGTAATAAAGGGCTGCCGTATTGGTAATTCGGGTTTCGATGGTCGGAAAATGGGTATGCCAAAACCAAACCATGCGTTCGTGGATGGTGGTAGGCTGGGTATGCATTTTATGAATCCACCAACCAAAGAACTGAATGCGGCGTACGTCGTCGGGACTGTTGTTGGGGCCGGGCGCAGGACTAACCCAATCGCTGTTGGTCAAGGGGTCAATGGGTGGATTGGGAATGGGGTCGTCCACCAAAAGCTGCTGCAAAAGCTGGGCAGCAAATTGACCTGTGGCGTTTGAAATCTCAGCTTGGGTAGGCCCAATAAGGGTTCGCCGAAGTAGGTGGCCGGCTTCCCGCTGGGTTAAAGGTTGGGTGTATGGGGCTAATGAGGCCATATCCTATGCGATTATTATTACCAATGTAAACAATTTTTCGAGGAATTTCCACCTTGCAACAATCCTTAACATTCTGTAAGGGAGAGTTAAAAAAGCATGGAGCAGGTAAAATGCGCGTAGATTGGGGGTCTACGTAAGAAAAAAATCTAATTGTTAAAAATATCAATTGTGTGCCAGTCGAAACCCTAGGCTCATGCCCCTCTTGTCGGGGAAGAAACTGTAGCGGCAGGAATTTCGGCAACCGCCTTCGTGGTAATTCCAAGCTCCCCCGCGAATAACCCTATATGTTCCAGAACTTGCCCCGGTGGGATTGTTCAGGGGCTTTGAAGTGTAGGTTCCGTACCAATCTTGACACCATTCCCATACGTTTCCACTCATATCAAAAAGGCCCAATTCGTTCGGAGATTTTTGCCCCACAGGGTGGGTAGCATTTGAACTGTTGTCCCAAAACCAACCTACTTGATTCACCTCGGCACTGCCACTGAATTTATGCCCTGCGGTTTTGGCTCCTCCCCTAGAAGCATATTCCCATTCCGCTTCGGTTGGCAGTCGGTAGGTTTTGCCAGTAAGGTGGTTTAATCGGGTTAAAAATTGCTGCACGTCTTCAAAGCTAACCTGCTCAACAGGGCATTCAGAACAGGTAGGAAAATAGCTGGGATTGTTATCCATTACACTTTGCCATAACCGCTGGGTAACTTCCACTTTAGCAATACTGAAACCGTTCAGGGTTATTTTTTGTATAGGGCGTTCGTCGTCCTCGCAGTTGTCGCCTTCCGACCATGGGCAACCCATAGAAAAAGTGCCACCCTCAACACGAACCATCTGAGCCTCTACGTATTGAGAAATCTCGGATTTGGTCATAACTTGAGCATTCAAATTAACACCAAAAAGCAAGAAAAAAACAACACAACCTCCCCAAACTGTAACCCCGAAATGGAACATTTTTGCTGATTAAATCGATGCAATATACAAAAAAACCCCAGCGCCCCCTATTTCGATTGATGAATTTAATGGTATTCCCAGTTAACTTGCAGTAATCAATTCTAAACTAGGTCGATTGACTATTCGGGTAGCTCCGAAAAAACCTATCCGGGAATTCAATTGGGAGACCGGGTCTTTTTGCCCAGAGAAAACAACCTTGCCCAGTAGTTCTATGTATTTCACGGTGTACAACGCTGGGTAAACCAGGAAAAACCAAACCCAATCAATCCAAAACCTCAAGCATAAAACAATTCAAGCAATCCTCTACCTTTGCACAAATTTGACCTAATGCTTTACATTCAAGCGGCGCAAGATTCTCAGGGTTGGTTGTACGGAATTTTTGCGGTCTTGATTTTGGCTATGCTCTTCATCGACCTGGGCCTTTTCAATCGCAAAGCCCATAGCATTTCCTTGGCCGAAGCAGGAATTTGGACATTGGTTTGGATTGGATTAGCCATGGCCTTTTCTGGCTTAATTTACCTTTGGACCCGCGAGACCCATGGCCTTGAAAAATGGACCCAATTTCAAACGGCCTATTGGATAGAGAAGGCCTTGTCTATGGACAATCTGTTTGTTTTTATGCTCATTTTCAACCACTTCAAGGTTGAGGATCGGCTTCAACATAAGGTTCTGTTTTGGGGCGTCATTGGTGCTTTGGCCATGCGGGCCCTGTTTATTTTTGCTGGGGTTGAATTGGTTCGGATCTCGTACATCGAAATACCTTTGCCTTGGACCCAAAATTCCAGCACTAACACCCTTGAAATGAATATTTTGCTGCTGCTCTTCGGCTTGTTTTTGTGCCTGGCGGGGCTCAATTCCCTTCGAAGCAGCCCGAACCAGAACCAAGAATTTGCAGGAAAAAAATTAATTGACCGCCTGTCTCGCCGCCTTCCGATTGGGGGCGACATTCAGTCGGGACGTTTTTTTCTGCATCAAGGAAAGTGGCTGGCTACGCCTCTATTTTTGGTTTTGCTCGCGGTAGAATTCACCGATCTGCTGTTCGCCGTCGATTCTGTTCCGGCGATTTTCTCGGTGGCCCCGAACGACCCTTTTATTTTGTACACCTCCAACATTTTCGCCATTCTGGGCCTTCGTTCCCTGTATTTCGTTCTGCAGGGCTTTTCAAACCTGTTCAGCCATCTAAAAAAAGGGTTGGGCTTCATTTTGGTTTTCATTGGGCTTAAAATGCTGCTTGCCCCGATTTTTCATATTCCAGCAGGCCATTCCTTGCTCATTTTGGCGGGCATTTTACTGCTTTCCATCTTGGTTTCGGTCTTAAAAAAAGGGAATTGATTTTTGGGGGCGGGTAATCCGGCTTTCGCGGGTAGTCCGCAGCCATTGGCCTGCGGTACAGCCGCCTTGCGCGGGCTCCCAAGGTCGCCTGCGCGGCTGGCGTACCACCGGGCCACTGGCTTTGCGGGCTACACCTGCTCAATCTGGCCCGCGGCCGCTCAAACCCGATACCTTGTTGTAGGGTGTTTACTTCAACATCCAAGAACCCCCAACCGCCACAACATTGGGCAACGAAAGGTAATCTTGTTTGGTGGCTTCTTCGATTCCACCGGTTGGCAAAAACCGCACCGACTGAAAAACCGAAGCATACGCACTCAGGGCCGCAGCCCCTCCAAACAAATGAGCTGGGAAAAATTTTAGCAGGCCCAAGCCACGCTCTTGCGACTGCATAATTTCGCTGGGGCTAACTGCTCCGGGCAAATAAGGCAGCCCTGTATTTTTCATAGCCAACACCAAAGCCTCGGTTTGGCCAGGACTCACCAAAAATTCAGCACCGGCTTTGGCTGCCGCCTCGGCTTGAGCAGGTTGGCAAACTGTACCTGCTCCCACACAAAGTTGAGCCCCATAGTGGGTCTTTACGTAGCGAATCAAATCCAACGCCCTCTGGGTACGCAGGGTAATTTCCATGGAAGCATAGCCCTGTTCCAGCAGCCGCTTGCAAGCGGCATCTGCTTGTTCTTCGGTGTTCAATACCGCAACGGGAACAATAGAAAAAGGCTGTAAAAGGGTTAAAATTCCGTTTTGCATTTGCGTTAAATTAAAAAACTTCCGCCCAATTCAGCATGTGAAATCTGGGATTTGGGCTGGGCAAACAATTCTCGACCGCAGCCCCGAAAAACCCGCTCGACGTTCTGGGGCGGTCTTGATTCAAAATCCGTTTCCAGCAACTCAAGCCTGCCAGCCATAGCATCTAAGCGCAGAAGGTCGCCGGTTCGAACTTTGGCAATGTTCCCGCCCTTTTCGGCTTCAGGCCACAAATGAATGGCTGCAGGCACTTTGCCCGAAGCACCCGACATGCGGCCATCGGTAACCAAAGCGACTTTGTATCCCCTTTTCTGCAAAACAGCTAAGGACGGAGTAAGCTTGTGCAGTTCGGGCATGCCATTGCTTCCCGGACCTTGAAAGGGCAAAACGGCAATAAAATCTTGGTTCAGCTCGTTTGCCTTAAAAGCTTGTAAAAAGGCTTCCTGGCTTTGAAATACGATAGCGGGGGCTTCAACCACCCAATGTTCTGGATCTACGGCCGAAGTTTTAATAACCGAGCGGCCCAGGTTTCCTTGAAGCAATCGAATACCACCCGTTGATTGAAAGGGTGCTTCTGCCGAACGCAGCACATTCTCGTTGTACGATTTTTCTGCCGCCCTTCTCCAAACAATTCGTTGATGTTCAACTCCCGATTCTCTGCAAAAGGCCGACAAGCCGGGCCCCAATATCGTATTTACCTCTTCATGCATTAAACCTTGCTTTAGCAAAGATTGCATAATAAATGGAACTCCCCCAGCGGCATGAAAATGATTCACGTCGGCAACCCCATTTGGATACACCCTAGCCATCAAAGGAATAACGTCGGACAATTCAGAAAAATCGGTCCAGTCCATTAAAATACCCGCCGCTCGGGCTATGGCAATTAAGTGAATGGTGTGGTTGGTAGAACCTCCTGTGGCCAACAATCCTATAACGGCATTCACCATGGCCTTTTCATCTAAAATGTAGGCCAATGAACGCTCTTTTCGGTGGTTTAAAGTATTCTCCACAAGTTGTTGAACAGCAAATTGGCTCAATAATTCCCTATGGGCTGTACCCGGATTCACAAAACTGCTGCCGGGCAGCTGCAAACCCATCATTTCCAACAACATCTGGTTGCTGTTTGCCGTTCCATAAAACGTGCAGGTTCCGGGCGAATGGTAGCTGTCGGATTCCCCTTTGAGCAGAGCCGCCCGATCAATTTTACCTTCGGCATAATCTTGCCGAATTTTGGCCTTTTCTTCGTTTGAAATTCCGGTGGGCATGGGTCCCCCGGGCACAAATAAGGTAGGCAAATGCCCAAAGGTCAAGGCGCCCATCAGCATTCCGGGCACAATTTTATCGCAAATTCCCAGCAACATGGTTCCGTCAAACATATTGTGCGAAAGGGCTATTGCCGTACCCATGGCAATGGCGTCTCGGCTAAACAAAGACAATTCCATGCCTTCGGCCCCCTGGGTAATTCCATCGCACATGGCTGGAACTCCCCCAGCAACTTGCGCTACAGCGCCTTCTTCTAAAGCCCAAGTACGTAGCTTTTCGGGATAACTTTCGTAGGGTTTATGGGCCGACAGCATATCGTTGTAGGCCGTTACTATGGCCAAGTTGGGCTGCAGTTCGGCACGAAGGCGTTCTTTTTCTTGGGCTGAACAACCGGCAAACCCATGAGCCAAGTTACCACAGCCCATTCCGGCCCGGGTTACTTCGCTTCGAAATGCGCTGTCCATTTGTGCCAAATAGGCTTCGCGCCGTTCTCGGCTGCGTTCCTTTATACGTTGGGTAACCGAAACTATGGTTGATTTCATTTCCGTTTTTTAAGGTGTAAAATAAACAGACCAAACGACCAAGTGTTCAAGGACCCTTGCCACCGGCAATTTCTCTTTCGGTGCATTAATCCAAACATTCTTTTTCGCTTCGCCTGCAAACAATACATAGGTTTTAATGGCCTGTTTCAACACCGAAACACCCACCGACATGCGTTGATGTGGAGGATTGGGCGAACGGGAAAAAAGCAATGCGGGTGAATCTGAAACCAACCCTATTTCAGAATGGGTGTCGTTGGGAAACAACGAAGCGGTATGCCCATCTTGGCCCATACCAAGCAAGCACAAAAATGGCATATCGTTCAGTACCGCATAGACCTGAGCCGTGTGGGCCAAATTGGCATCTGGATTGCCTAAAATAGACACCATGCTGTGCAAAACTGCTCCTTTTTCAAGAGCAGGACCAAAGGCTTCGCGCAGCATACGCTCGTTGCTCTGTGCATCATGGGCTGCCACCATACGTTCGTCCACCAAAAAAAGCTGAATGGAATTCCAGTCTAGGTCTTGTTTTGAAAGCCATTCGTAGAAAGGCCTTGGCGTGCTTCCGCCTGAGAGCAACCAAGCCACCTTACCGTGGGAAGAAATCAGCGAATGGGTTTGGCATACCCAATCTTCTCCAAGGGTTTGAATCAATTCGGATAGATTGGATTTTTCAATCCAAAGCATAGCCTTTGGTATTCCAAACGTGGTCATCAATCATAACGGCTTGTCCAGGCCCCCAGGTTCCGGCTTCGTAAAGCACCACCGGCATCTGAACGTCTTTCCAATTTTTTGTAATGGATTCAATCCATGTCCACGACGCTTCCAATTCGTCTTGGCGCATAAACAGGGTTTGATTGCCACGAACCACGTCCATAATCAGGCGCTCATAGGCTTCCGGGAAACGTTCTTTAAAGTTATCTACAAAATCCAGTTTAAGAGCAATGGGTTTGTATCGGTATCCTCCAGGCCCGGGTATCTTGGTCATTTGAACCAGCTCAATGCGTTCCTCTGGCTGCAAACGAACAATCAACTTATTGGCCGGAATTTCTTCGCCCGATGGAAAAATATTGTGAGCTACCGGCCTAAAATTGATCACAATTTCCGAATAGCGCTTGGGCATGCGTTTTCCTGTCCTTAGGTAAAAAGGTACCCCTTTCCACCTCCAATTGTCAACAAAGGCGGTCAAGGCCACAAAGGTTTCGGTTTTTGAATCAAATTTTTCAATGTCTTCAAGGTACGAAGAAACCGACTTCCCTGCAATTTTACCTCGGGTATATTGGCCTTTTACCGATTGGGTTTTGATGTTTTTTTTGGAAAAAGGTCTAAGGGCATACAGCACCTTGAGTTTTTCGTTCCGAACAAAATCGGCTTCCAGCTTATGGGGAGGTTCCATAGCAACCAGGCACAAAAGTTGAAGCAGGTGGTTTTGCACCATGTCAAGCAAAGCTCCACTTTGGTCGTAATATCCGGCTCGGCTTTGCACACCCAAACTTTCAGCTACGGTAATTTGCACGTTTTCAATGTGCTGGCTGTTCCAAGCCTGCTCAAACAGGTGATTGGCAAACCTCAACACCATGAGATTCTGAACGGTTTCTTTTCCTAGATAATGGTCAATTCGATAAACCTGATTTTCTTGAAAGGCCGCACCCACCTGGCTATTTATTTCTTGAGCGGTAGCCAAGCTATGCCCCAAGGGTTTTTCAAGCACAACCTTACTTCGCTCGTCAATCAATCCATTTTCCTTTAATGCAGATGCAATCGGCCCAAAAGCTGAAGACGGGGTTGAGAAATAAAAAATACTGGGTGCCTTTGGATGCAGTTTGAGCGCTGATTTTAAATACGAATACGACTCTGGGCTGTAATCAGATACCTGAACAAGTTGAATCCGTTCCAAAAATACCGTAGCCATATCGCTTTTCCCGAATTCCAATCCCGATTCCGAAATAAAATCAAGAACAGATTTTTTAAACTCAACCAAAGACCTTTCGCGGCGGCAAATGGCAAAGATTTGAAAATCAGGGGTTATTTGACCGTCATACAAGCGATGGAACAAAGCCGGGTAAATTTTACGAAGGGCTAAATCTCCATCTCCTCCAAAAATGATAAAATTGAACGGATTGAACGTCTCTTTCTTTGTCTTCCTCATGGATTCCATTGGTAAATTAGGTTAATTAACAAACAAATATACACCAAATTGTCATTTTTACACTAAGCTCAAAAACCAAAATTGTCAAAACCAGTTTCGGCCAATTCCCGGTACTTTATTTCATTAAATTTATAGAATCGAGAGGGTTTATGGGGAACCCCTGCCTGTTTTTCATCCAAATGGGTTAAAATGCCCAGCTTTTGTATTTTTCTTCTAAAGTTTCGCTTATCCAATGGCTTTTCAAGAATAGCCTCATACAATTTATGCAATTGGCCAAGGGTAAATTTGGTCGGAAGCAAATTAAAGCCAACGGGCTTAATTGCAATGGTTTCTTGAAGTCGACTTAAGCAGGTTTTTAAAATCTGATTGTGGTCGAAGGCCAAATCACCTATATCTTGAATGGGAACCCATTGAACGCTTTGAGCAAACGAGGCGGGCTGGGGCGCGAACTCATGCATATTGATAAGCGTAAAATAGGCAATGGTAATAACGCGAACCTCGGGTTCTTGACGCACCGTTTTTAGCCAAGCTCTATCTTTGGGTTTTGACAAACGGTCAGGATCCCCAAAAGCTCCAGCCTGCTGCAAAAAAAGATTGGTTAAACCCGTTAATTCATGCAATACCCTCTGGGCTGCCATGTCTAAGTTCTCGTTTTCATAGATCAGGTCCCCAGGCAAAGCCAAAACATCGTCCATTTTCCCATCAGCTAAACTGCGGCCAATAAGCAAAACATTTAGGTTTTCATCGTCAAAACCTAAAATCACATTGTCTACAGAAACCCTAGGGTTCAAATCGTGGCGGTGTGGCATATCGGAAGTTGGTACGCAAAAATAAAAAGAAAGCGTATCTTGGTAGTGTATTATTGACACTAAGAATTAACTTTGTGCCTGCATGAGATTTATCGTTGATAGTGGCTCCACCAAAGCCGATTGGGCTTTATGCCGTGATTCAGAAATAGTTGCCAGTTTCCAGACCATCGGATTTAATCCCTACTTCATGAATTCCGATGAGGTCCTGTCTTACCTAAACCAAAGGCAAGATTTGCATGAATATGCCCAGCACATTTCTGAAATCTACTTTTACGGAGCGGGCTGTTCAGATCCCCAGCTTAACCAAAAAATAAGTTCTGCCCTTTCGCGCTTTTTTTCAAAAGCACAAGTTCGGGTTGACCATGACTTAACCGCAGCAGCCTTTGCTTTGTATGAAAGCAAACCAATTATTGCCTGCATTTTAGGCACAGGGAGCAATTCTTGCTATTACGATGGCCAAATCCTGCAAGAGGTGGTTCCAGCCTTAGGCTACATTTTGGGAGACGAAGGAAGTGGAAGTTATTTTGGGAAAACCTTAATCCGCGATCACCAATACCGAAGAATGCCAACCGAGTTAAGCATTGATTTTGAAATGGAATATGAAACCCGTTGGAACGAGATTGTAAAAAAAGTATATCAAAGCTCCGTTGCCAATGTTCATTTGGCATCGTATTTTCCTTTCGCCATAAAACATAGGAGCCACCCCTACATTATTGAAATGGTAGAAAGCGGATTTGATTTTTTCTTAGAAAATCACGTAATGTGTTACCCTCAAGCTGCATCGAGGCACTTCGAGGTGAGCTTTATTGGTTCCATTGGGCATTTTTTTAAACCTTTGCTTTTAACCTCGTTAGAAAAAAAGGGGCTAAAGCCAGGGAAGATTATACAAAAACCCATCGAGGGATTGGTTGCACACCATACAAAAACGAATAAAAATGCCATCCAAAACCAAATTTGACCTGTCGGCAGGATATTACTTCGATTCTTCTTCCGAACCTGAATCGGCAGACTCAGTTCCTTCGATATCGGAAGGAGTTTCGGAAGCTTCGGCAGCAGGAGTTTCGATTACTTCAGCGGCAGTTTCAACTACTTCGGGAGCAGTTTCAACCACCTCTGCGACAGGAGCTTCGGCTTCTTCGGCCACTGGAGTTTCCACTTTAGCGGCTTTGGGTTCAGCTTTGGCTGTAGTTTCGGCGCCTTCCACCTTTTTGGCACCACGGCGGGTGCGACGTTTGCCTGAAGAAGCAGATTTGCCTGTGCTGAGCAGATTTTCGTTGTAATCGACCAATTCGATTAAGGCCATTTCGGCGTTATCGCCTAGACGGTTCCCAATTTTAATAATACGGGTGTAACCACCGGGCCGGTCAGCAATTTTAATAGCCACATCGCGGAACAATTCCGTAACCACCGTTTTATCGCGGAGTATGGAAAAGGCCTGACGCCGCTCGTGCGTGCTGTCGGTTTTGGCTTTGGTCAAAATAGGCTCAACGAACTTTCGTAGTTCTTTGGCTTTGGCCACCGTTGTTTTAATGCGTTTGTGCATAATTAGGCTGTTGGCCATGTTCATTAGCATCGCGCTGCGGTGGGCGGACTTACGTCCTAAATGGTTGTCTTTCTTACCGTGTCTCATAGGGGCACAAAAATGGACAAAAGTCCGTTACAAATCAATCCTTATCCAGTTTATATTTAGCTACGTTCATACCGAACTGCAGCCCTTTGTCTTTAACCAGGTCTTCCAATTCGACCAAAGATTTGCGACCGAAGTTGCGGAACTTCAACAAATCTGTTTTATTGAAAGACACCAATTCACCGATGGTTTCAACATCAGCTGCTTTGAGGCAGTTTAGTGCCCGCACTGACAAATCCAAATCGGTCAATTTTGTTTTCAACAGTTGGCGCATGTGCATGGATTCTTCATCGAACTCATCGGAGCTCACTTTTTCTTCTAGATCGACGGTAATTTTTTCGTCGCTGAAAAGAGCAAAGTGTTGAATTAGAATTTTTGCAGCTTCTTTAAGAGCCTCTTTAGGGTCGATAGAGCCATCGGTTTCAACTTCAATAAGAAGTTTTTCAAAGTCGGTTTTTTGTTCAACCCTAAAGTTTTCAATGTTGTATTTCACATTTACAATAGGGGTAAAAATTGAATCGATGCAAATGACATCAATGCCGCTGTGAAGGTCCTTATTTTCGTCGGCGGGCCGGTAACCGCGACCTCCGTCGATGGTAATTTCCATGTTCACTTTCACCTTGGGGTCAAGGTTGCAAATAACCAAATCGGGGTTAAGAACTTGAAAAGCGGAAGTGAATTTACCGATGTTTCCAGCGGTAAAGGAGCCACCACCGCTAAGGCTTACAAGAACCTTTTCAGAACTAACCGAATCAATTTGCCTAGAAAGGCGAACCTTTTTTAGGTTTAAGATCATTTCGGTTACATCTTCAACGATGCCAGGAACAGTAGAAAACTCATGGTTAACCCCTTCGATTTTGATGCTTGTAATAGCGTAGCCTTCAAGAGAAGACAACAAAATTCGACGCAGGGAATTTCCGATGGTAATACCATAACCGGGCTCCAGGGGGCGAAATTCGAACTTACCTCTGCGGTTGTCCGACTCTATCATAATGACCTTGTCAGGTCTTTGAAAATCAAGTATTGCCATAGCTAACTGGAACTTAAGAATTAATTATTTAGAGTACAATTCAACGATGAGCTGTTCCTTGATGTTTTCAGGAATCTGTTCACGGTGGGGAGAAGCGATGAACACTCCCACCATAGCTTGAGCGTCGAAGCTCAACCAATCTAAGCGGTTTGATGAGGACCCGAGCGCATTGGAAATAACACTAAGGCTCTTAGAACGCTCGCGCACGCCCACTTTATCACCAGGTTTCAAAATCATAGAAGGGATGTTAACAATATCTCCGTTTACCGTAATGTGTTTATGGCTAACCAGCTGACGGGCACCGTCGCGGGTATTGGCCAAACCAAGACGAAAAACGACGTTGTCAAGTCGGCTTTCACAAAGCATAAGCAGGTTTTCGCCTGTAATGCCTTTTAAGCTGCTGGCCCGCTCGAACATCTTACGGAATTGGCGTTCCAAAATACCATAGGTGTATTTGGCCTTTTGTTTTTCTTGAAGCTGAATAGCGTATTCAGACTGCTTTTTCCTTCTTTTGGAAGGGCCATGCATTCCGGGGGGGTAATTTTTACGTTGCAGCGATTTGGATTCGCCGAAAATGGGTTCGCGAAAACGACGCGCAATTTTTGCTTTGGGACCTCTATATCTAGCCATGATGCTTTTTACTAAACGATTCTAAAAAATTAAACTCGGCGGCGCTTTGGAGGGCGGCAACCATTGTGAGGCAAAGGAGTAATATCAACAATTTCGGTAACCTCAATGCCCGCATTGTGAACGGTACGGATAGCGGACTCGCGGCCTCCCCCAGGCCCTTTAACAAAAACCTTAACCCGGCGTAAGCCAAGGTCATGGGCTTCTTTAGAACAATCAGCAGCCGCAAGTTGGGCGGCATGGGGGGTATTCTTTTTGGAACCGCGGAAGCCCATTTTACCAGCACTGCTCCAAGAAATAACTTGACCTTGATTGTTGGTCAAAGAGATGATAATGTTGTTGAAAGTAGCGTTGATGTGGCATTGTCCTACCGACTCAACCTTTACTTTCTTCTTATGCGTTTTCTGTTTCGCCATGACTCAATTCGTTAACGATTATTTGGTAACCTTTTTCTTGTTGGGAACCGTCTTTTTCTTGCCCTTACGTGTACGGCAGTTGTTTTTGGTTTTTTGACCGCGGCAAGGCAGGCCATTGCGATGCCGAATACCACGGTAGCAACCGATGTCCATCAGACGTTTGATGTTCAATTGAACCTCAGACCGAAGAGCACCTTCAACTTTGAATTCAGCGTTGATAAGGTTACGAATTGCGCCGAGGTCATCGTCCGACCAATCTTGAACTTTTTTATCCAGATTGATACCGGCGGAGTTTAAAATGCGTTGAGCCGATTTGCGGCCAATACCGTAAATGTAGGTCAAGCCAATTTCACCTCGCTTGTTCCTTGGAAGATCTATACCAGAAATCCTTGCCATAGAATGTGTGATTTACCAGAGGGGATTAACCCTGCCGTTGTTTAAATTTTGGGTTTTTCTTATTGATTACGTACAACCTACCCTTGCGGCGTACGATTTTGCAGTCTGCACTGCGTTTTTTAATGGATGCTTTAACTTTCATCGCAATGTTTATTTATACCTGTATGTTATACGTCCTTTCGACAAGTCGTAGGGCGACATTTGCACCCTAACTTTATCACCAGGCAGTATTCGAATGTAATTCATTCGCATTTTCCCGGAAATGTGTGAAATAATCACATGCCCATTTTCCAGTTCTACGCGAAACATTGCATTCGACAATGCCTCGATAATAACTCCGTCTTGTTCTATAGACGATTGTTTAGCCATATTTAATCAACGAACGTTAGGTTCGAATTTTTACAAATATTAGTTTCAATTTCAGCGTAACTGCTAAGTAGATCAAATTGATTTACTCCAACCGCTACGTTGTGTTCAAAATGCGCTGAGGGCTTTCGGTCGCGGGTAACAATGGTCCAACCATCATCCAGTTGATTAACCTCCTTTTTACCAAGGTTAATCATAGGTTCTATGGCCAACACCATTCCTTTTCTTAGGACCGGACCCGAAAACTTTTTACCGTAGTTCGGAACCTCGGGCGATTCATGAAGGTTTTCGCCTACCCCATGCCCAACCAATTCGCGCACCACACCAAAACCAAAGGATTCGGTGTACTGCTGAACGGTTTGAGAAATGGCTCCTACCCTATTTCCTTGAATGGCTTTCTCTACTCCTAAATAAGCTGCCCTTTTCGTTACCTTAAGCAGCTGTTTAAGTTCAGCAGGAATTTCTCCTACCGCAAAGGTGTAGGCAAAATCCCCATGGAAACCATTCTGATAGACACCCACATCAACCGAGACAATGTCTCCGTCGCGTATGGCTGATCTACTTGGGAACCCATGAACAACCTGTTCATTCACAGAAAAACAAATGGAATATGGAAAACCATTGTAATTCTTAAAGGAAGGAACCGCACCGTGGTCTCTAATAAAACCATCGACCAAGCTATCCACCTCAAGACCTGTAATACCAGGCTTAAGGAAGGTGGCTACGGCCGCCAGCGTTTTTTCAACAAGCAAAGAACTCAATCGACACAACTCAATCTGCTCGGGCGACTTTATGGGAATTCCCATAAGGTCACATGGTAGGATTGTAGCCGGCCGTCATTCGCCCGCGTATCCGTCCACCCTTCATCAAACCATCAAGCTGACGGTTTTTAAGGTAAACATCGATTTGGGCTAATGTATCTAAAACAACACCTACCAAAATCAACAAGGAGGTGCCACCATAAAACTGAGCAAAAGAAGGATTCACTTCTGCTTTGGTTGCAAAGGCGGGAAGTATTGCTACCACGGCCAAGAAAATCGATCCAGGCAAAGTAATGTGCGAAATAACGTAGTCAATGTACTCAGCGGTTTTCTTCCCAGGTTTAACACCTGGAATAAAGCTACCCTCCCGCTTTAAGGCGTCGGCCATTTGTTGAGGATTAATAATGATAGCCGTGTAGAAATACGTAAACAAGACTATCATTAATCCAAAAACCAAATTATACCAAAAGCCAGTATAATCAGAAAAAGCCATAACAAAAGCATTGCCTTCGGAAGCGAACCCAGCCAAAACAATGGGAACGAACATGATTGCCTGAGCAAAAATGATAGGCATTACACCGCTTGAATTTACTTTAATGGGTAAGTATGAACGAGCACCACCATACATACGGTTGCCAGCAACGCGCTTTGCAGCATGCACCGGGATCTTACGTACTCCTTGAACCAGCAAAACAGAAAGAATTACTACAGCAAGCAAGATAACCATCTCGAGCAAGAACAGAACAAGACCACCGCCGTCGGGAGCTGCTTTAGAGAGGAATTCATCGCGAAGACCACGTGGGAGAGTAGCAATAATACCGATCATAATAATCAAAGAGGTTCCATTGCCAATACCTCGATCGGTAATGCGTTCGCCCAACCACATCACGAAGATGGTACCCGCCACCAAAATGGTAACGGCAAGAATCCACCAAGCGGTCGTATTTAGGTGAGCGTTTGCAGGAACATAGGTAGAAAGGTAACTAGGGGCTTGAGCCAACGTAATTAATACAGTAAGGGCCCTAGTAATTTGATTCATGCGGTTTCGACCGCTTTCGTCTTTCTGCAGTTTTTGGAAATAGGGAACAGCCACACCCATCAGCTGCACAATGATACTGGCTGAAATGTAAGGCATAATGCCCAAAGCGAAAATAGAGGCCTTAGCAAAAGCACCACCGGTTAAGACATTGATAAGGTCAAGGATATTGGCGCCCTGTTGTTCGTTTACAGCTCTAGAAAGAGCATCGGTATCGATTCCGGGCAGGACAATAAAGGAGCCCAAGCGATACACCGCCACCAAAATAATGGTAGTTAGGATTCGTTCCTTGAGTTCCTGGATTTTCCAGATATCTTTTAACTTCTGAATCAAGCCTTTCATAGGTGGGGTATCAGATCTCTACAATAGAACCGCCGGCCTTTTGAATGGCATCGGCAGCAGATTTAGAAAATGCGTGTACTTTAACGTTCACCGCAGCAGAAATTTGTCCACGACCTAAAACCTTAACCAAATCGTTTTTGGAAATTAAGCCATTGGCTTTAAGCGTCTCCAAATTGATTTCAGTCAGGCCTTTATCGGTGGCCAAAGATTGAAGCAAATCAAGGTTCAATGGTTTGTATTCAACCCGATTAAAGTTTTTGAAGCCGAATTTAGGCAAGCGGCGTTGGATAGGCATTTGACCGCCTTCAAAACCAATCTTCTTGGAATAGCCGGAACGCGATTTGGCACCTTTGTGACCTCGGGCAGATGTGCCTCCGCGTGCAGAACCTTCGCCTCGACCAAGTCGTTTGCTATTGTGAACGGCACCGGCCGCTGGTTTTAAATTAGAAAGATTCATAATTAAGCAGTTTTTTCAACAACAACAAGGTGAGAAACTTTGCTAATCATACCCTCGATTTGAGGAGTAAGATTGTGTTGCACGGTTTGATTCAACCGACGCAAGCCCAAAGCCTGTAGGGTTAATTTTTGACGCTCAGGCCGATTTATGGCAGAACGAACGAGTTTTACAGATACCGTATTCGACATGGCTTAACCGTTAAAAACATTAGACAAAGGAAGACCGCGTTCATTGGCCACGGTAAAGGCATCACGCAAACTAGCTAAACCTTCGATGGTAGCTTTAACAACGTTGTGGGGGTTAGAACTACCCTTGCTTTTGCAAAGAACGTCCTTAACACCTACCGATTCCAAAACGGCACGCATAGCACCACCTGCAATTACACCGGTACCTGAAGCAGCTGGTTTCATCAAAACAAGCGAAGAACCATATTTGGCAATTACCTCATGTGGAATGGTGCCTTTGTGAACAGGAACTTTAATTAAATTCTTCTTTGCATCATCTACAGCTTTGGCGATAGCCTCGGTAACTTCATTTGCTTTTCCCAGGCCATAGCCTACAACTCCATTTTCATTACCTACAACAACAATAGCCGAGAAAGAAAAGTGGCGACCACCTTTATTCACTTTAGTAACCCTGTTGATGGCAACCAAACGGTCTTTCAACTCAATTTCGGTGGCTTTTACTCTTTTTAAACTTGACTGTGACATAACGCAATTAGAATTTTAAACCACCCTCTCGAGCACCTTCAGCAAGTGCCTTAACTCGACCATGATACAAATACCCACTTCGATCAAACTGAACATCGGCGATACCTAAGGCGGCGGCTCGCTCAGCGATGGCTTTGCCAACAACTTGGGCTTGTGCCACTTTGGTAGCTGCTTTATTGAAACCCTTTTCAGCTGATGAAGCAGAAGCGATGGTTGCACCTTTTAAATCATCGACCAATTGGGCGTAAATCTCTTTATTGCTTCTGTAAACGGAGAGTCTTGGCCGTGTTGCAGAACCCACCACCGTCTTACGAATGCGGTAGTGAATTTTTTTCCTTCGTATTTGTTTATCCTGTGCCATAATCGAATTATCGTTGATGCATTATTTCTTACCAGCAGACTTACCGGCTTTCCGACGAACTGCCTCGCCTTGGAAGCGGATACCTTTCCCTTTGTATGGTTCAGGTTTGCGGAAGCTTCTGATTTTGGCTGCCACCTGGCCGATGAGTTGTTTATCAAAAGATTTAAGGGTAACCAATGGGGCTTTACCTTTATCGGTTTTGGTTTCTACCTTAACCTCGTTGGGCAATTCAAAAACAATGTTGTGTGAATAACCTACGGAGATATCGAGCAGCTGTCCTCGGGCTTCTGCGCGGTAACCTACCCCAACCAATTCCATGTTGATTTCGTAGCCTTCTGAAACTCCTTTAACCATATTGAAAATCAGAGCCCGGTAAAGGCCATGCAAAGCACGGTGCCGAGGCTGATCGGTAGGGCGGTTAACAGAAAGAATACCATCGGTTACATCGATGGTAATATCTGGATGAACGGGCTGCTGCATTTCGCCCAAAGGACCTTTAACAACAACCAGGTTGCCCTTGGCAACCTCGACGTTCACTTTGGCCGGAATTTGAATAGGAGCTTTACCTACGCGTGACATAAATCTATTCTTTAGTAAATCTTACACAAAACCTCTCCGCCCAAATTCTGGGTACGGGCATCTTTATCGGTCATCAACCCTTTAGAGGTAGAAACAATTGCTATGCCTAACCCATTTAAAACCCTGGGCAATTCATCGGAACCAGAATACTGACGTAAACCGGGGCGAGAAACACGAGAAAGGTGTTTGATGGCCGAGGCCTTAGTTACGGGATGGTATTTCAGGGCAATTTTAATGACGCCCTGAGGAGCCACATCCTCAAATTTATAGGAAAGGATATACCCTTGATTGAACAAAATTTCGGTAATGCCTTTCTTCACATTTGAAGCAGGGACTTCAACTACACGGTGACGGGCTTTAATGCCGTTGCGCACCCGCGTTAAAAAATCTGCAATTGGATCCATGTTCTTACCAGCTAGCTTTAGTTACACCGGGAATTTTGCCTTCGTTGGCCATTTTGCGGAACAAAACCCGAGAAATTCCGAATTGACGCATAAAGCCACGTGGGCGACCGGTCAATTGACAGCGGTTGTGCAAGCGCACTTTCGAGGAGTTTCTAGGCAACAAAGCCAAACCTTGATAGTCGCCAGCCTCTTTCAGGGCTTCGCGCTTAGCAGCAAATTTAGCCGCCATCTTTTCACGTTTGCGCTCACGCGCTTTCATTGATTCCTTAGCCATAGAAGCTTAATTCTGGGAATGTTTAATATTATCGAAAGGAAGACCAAAAGCCAACAACAACGCGTAGGCTTCTTTATCGGTAGGAGCGGTTGTCACGAAAGTGATGTCCATTCCATTAATTTTAGATACTTTATCGATGTCGATTTCAGGAAAAATCAACTGCTCAGTAATACCTAGGTTGTAATTTCCACGGCCATCAAAACCTTTGGAAGAAACGCCTTTAAAATCGCGAACCCGAGGCAAAGAGATGGCTACAAACCGATCCAAAAATTCATACATCCGAACGCCGCGAAGGGTAACTTTGGTACCAATGGGCATGCCCTTACGCAATTTAAAGTTAGAAATATCCTTTTTGGATTTGGTTGAAATAGCTTTTTGACCGGAAATCAAAGACAATTCTTGAACGGCAACATCTACCATACGCTTATCGCCTACGGCAGCACCCAAACCTTGACTGATAACAATTTTAGTCAGGCGAGGAACCTGCATAATGGATTTATACCCTTGCTCCTTGAAAAGAGCGGGAACAATTTCCTCTTTAAACTTGGTTAAAAGACGTGGAGTACTCATTACTTAATTTCTTCTGCGGTTTTCTTGGCGTAACGAACTAATTTATCGCCAGATTCATTCAATTTGCGACCAACTCGGGTCACCACATCGCCCACTTTTAATTTCACATTCGAAATGTGAAGGGGAGCTTCTTTTTCAATAATCTTACCTTCGGGTTGCTGCGGACTAGGCTTGGTATGGCGTTTTACCATATTTACACCTTCCACAACAACACGGTTGGTTTCACGATTGATAGACTTAATAGCACCAGAGGCGCCCTTATGATTGCCGGATATGACAACCACGGTGTCTCCGCTTTTTAATTTAAGTTTGGTTTGCATAGGGCCAAAGAATTAAAGTACCTCAGGGGCTAATGATACAATTTTCATAAACTGCTTTTCCCGAAGCTCACGAGCCACCGGACCAAAAATACGGGTACCCCGCATTTCACCCTGGGCATTCAATAAAACAACAGCGTTGTCATCAAAACGAATGTAGGAACCGTCCATACGTTTCACTTCCTTCTTGGTACGAACCACCACCGCTTTTGTTACTGCTCCCTTTTTAACGTTACCCGAAGGCAAAGCATCTTTAATAGAAACAACAATGGTATCGCCAATAGAAGCATAGCGCCTCTTTGTTCCACCTAAAACCCGAATACAAAGAACCTCTTTGGCTCCACTGTTGTCGGCAACTTTCAATCTTGATTCCTGCTGTATCATACTTCAATTACTTAGCTCGTTCTACAATTTGAATCAGACGCCAGTTTTTTGTTTTGCTTAACGGACGCGTTTCCATAATAGAAACCGTATCCCCGATATTGCATTCGTTGCGCTCATCGTGCGCATGAAACTTGGAAGTTAGTTTAACAAACTTTCCATATTTCGGGTGTTTCACCCGACGTTCAACAGAAACGATGATGGATTTCTCCATTTTGTTGCTTACAACAACTCCTGTTTTTTCTTTTCTGGTTTTCCGTTCAATCATAACCGGCGGTCGATTATTGTTTTATTCAGCCCCAAATTTAGGGATTGCAAAGGTGCGGTTTTATTTTTAAAATTCCAAGTTGGGCTTCAATTTTTTATTTACAAAAAAGAACCGCCAGCAGAATCTGCGGGCGGTACTCGTTTTAAAGTCGCCTTTTAATTATTTAAGTTGACGTTGTCGTTGTTCGGTTTGCAACCGAGCAACCAGTTTCCGCTGAACTTCAATGGATTTAGGATTATCTAAATTCACCACTGCGTGGTTCATCTTTAACTTGAGCAGCTGAGTTTTCTCGATGCTCACTTTGTCGTTAAGCTCTGTATCAGAAAGAGCGCGAATATCTATGTTTTTCATGATCAAAAATTAGGCCTCGTAATCGTTACGGGTAATGAACTTGGTTTTAACCGGAAGCTTTTGGGCCGCTAAACGAAGGGCCTCTTGCGCAACTTCCAAAGGTACACCATCAATTTCGAAAAGAATATGTCCTGGCTTCACAACGGCAGCCCAATATTCAGGGTTACCCTTACCTTTACCCATACGCACTTCAGCAGGCTTTTTGGTGATAGGCTTGTCGGGAAAAACCCGGATCCAAACCTGGCCTTCCCGTTTCATGTAACGGTTTAAGGCTACACGGGCAGCTTCAATCTGACGCGAGGTCATCCAAACCGTGTCAAGCGATTTAAGTCCAAAAGACCCAAAGGCTATGGTATGCCCGCGCTGGGCAATCCCCTTCATTCTGCCCTTCTGGACCTTCCTGTATTTGGTACGTTTAGGTTGTAACATAACTTAGTTCTCTATTCTGTATCACTTAAATGCGTTTCCGCTTAGAGCGAGGAGCCGATACTCCGGTAGGAGATTTTGGACCCTGTTTTTGAACACCAATATTGGGGGACAAATCGCGACGGCCATATACTTCGCCCAACATAATCCAAACTTTTACACCGATACGGCCATAGGTTGTGTGGGCTTCGGCATGTGCATAATCAATGTCAGCACGAAACGTATGCAATGGAATGCGGCCTTTTTTGTACGAATCGCCGCGGGCAATCTCTACACCACCCAAACGACCGGCTACCGCGATTTTAATTCCTTCAGCCTGCATGCTCATGGTCGAAGCGATGGCCATTTTCAAAGCACGGCGGTAGTTTACACGACCTTCCAATTGCTTAGCAATGTTCTCGGCAACCAAACGGGCATCCAACTCAGGACGCTTGATTTCAGCAATGTTTATACCAACCTCTTTCTTGGTTAATTTTTTCAATTCTTCTTTCAGACGCTCTACTTCCTGACCTTGCTTACCAATGATGATTCCTGGGCGGGCAGTATGAATGGTAACCGTTACCATTTTTAACGTACGCTCAATAACAATCTTCGAAATGCTTGCACTAGACAGGCGTGCCCGGATGTAGTTGCGGATTTTGTCGTCTTCAACTAATTTTTCGGTGTACTTTTTTCCACCGTACCAGTTGGATTCCCATCCGCGGATGTACCCTAACCTATTGCCGATTGGATTGGTCTTTTGTCCCATAATCGTTATGCGTTATCTGAATTAGTTGAAGTTTCGGTAGCCTTAGGAGCGACGGCAATGGTAACGTGATTGCTTCGTTTGCGAACCCTGTGGGCACGACCCTGGGGAGCAGGCTGAACGCGTTTAAGCGTTTTGGATTGGTCAACAAACACCTCGCTTACAAACAAGGCAGCTTCATCGGCGCGCAATCCGCTTTTCTGCTCAAAATTTGAGATGGCCGACTTAAGCAACTTTGACATAGGCAAAGCTGCAGCTTTAGATGTGAATTGAAGCACGTCCAAGGCTTTGTTGGCATCCATACCACGAATCAAGTCTGCTACCAACCTCATTTTCCGAGGCGAGGTAGGATAATCCATCAAGCGAGCAAAGTAGCGCGTCTTGTTGGCTTGTTTTCTGGCATCTGCTGCCGTTTTTTTCCGATTTCCCATAAGGCAATTTCTCTAACGTTATTTCTTCCCTTTGTCTTTGCGTTGACCGGCGTGGCCTCTCCAAGTGCGGGTTGGGCTAAATTCACCCAATTTATGACCCACCATGTTTTCGGTTACAAAAACAGGAATATGTTTGTTTCCGTTGTGTACTGCAATGGTATGCCCAACAAAATCTGGAAGAATCATTGACCTTCTGGACCAAGTTTTAATGACCGATTTTTTGCCAGAATTGTTCATTTCTACGGCCCGCTTTTCGAGCTTAAAATCAACAAATGGTCCTTTTTTTAATGAACGTGCCATGTGAATTACTTACGTTTTTCAAGAATGTATTTAGAAGACTGTTTTTTCTTGCTGCGGGTCTTATACCCTTTGGCAATTAAACCTTTGCGGCTACGTGGGTGTCCACCGCTTGCGCGGCCTTCGCCGCCACCCATTGGGTGATCGACAGGGTTCATAGCCACGCCTCGAACGCGAGGGCGGCGACCCATCCAACGCTTACGTCCTGCTTTGCCATGTATGTTCAGACTGTGGTCAGCATTGGAAACCGAACCAATGACAGCCTGGCAGGTAATAAGAATCATACGCTGTTCGCCACTGGGCATTTTAAGTACGGCATATTTTCCGTCGCGGGCAGACAACTGAGCACTGGCTCCGGCACTGCGGCAAAGAGCGGCTCCGCGGCCTGGCTGCATCTCAATATTGTGAATGGTGGTTCCCAATGGAATTTCAGACAGAGGTAAAGCATTACCAACGTCGGGGTTGGAACCAGGACCTGAATACACGGTTTTTCCTACTTCAAGGCCATTTGGAGCAATGATGTAGCGCTTTTCGCCATCGGCATAGGCAATCAAGGCAATGCGCGCAGTACGGTTCGGATCGTATTCAATGGTTTTTACAACACCAGGAATACCGGCCTTATTGCGTTTGAAATCAATAATGCGGTATTTCTGTTTGTGGCCTCCGCCCACTTGGCGAATGGTCATTTTTCCGCTGCCATTCCTTCCACCCGATTTGTGGTTTGGTTTGGTTAACGATTTCTCCGGTGTATTGGTCGTGATGGTAGCAAAATCGCTAATCACTTTGTACCGAGTACCGGGCGTAATTGGATTAAATTTTCTTAAGCCCATAACTTAGATATTTGCAAAAAGATCAATGTTCTGACCTTCTTTCAATGTAACAACAGCTTTTTTATAGGCGTTCTTACGGCCTTTCAAAACATTCTTCTTCGTGTAGCGAACAACCTTATCGCCAATGTAATTCATGGTGTGCACACGAGAAACCTCAACACCATACAAAGATTGAATGGCTAAGCGGATTTGAGCTTTATCGGCTTTGGGGTTTACCAAAAATCCATACCGATTGAATTTCTCTCCGGCGGCGGTTATCTTCTCCGTGACCAGGGGTTTGATTATAATGCTGCTCATAATTACGCGCTTAAAAGTTTTTCCAACACCGGAATGCTTTGCTCTTCAACAAAAACACGCTCGGCATCCATAATTTCGTAGGTGTTCAACTCAGCAGCACTGATTACATTGGCACCAGGCAGGTTCCTTGCACTCAAAAAGGCGTTGCTGTGTGTTTCTTGTACTACCACCAAAACCTTTTTGTCGTTGGCAGAAAACGAAGTCAAAAACGTCAAGAATTCTTTGGTTTTTGGCATTTCGAAATTCATACCTTCAACGATAGTAAAGGCGTTGTTTTGGGTTTTGTAAGCTAAGGCAGAACGACGGGCCAAACGCTTAAGTTTTTTATTCAATTTGAATGAATAATCCCTTGGCTCTGGACCGAAAATACGACCACCGCCACGGTACAAGGGGTTTTTGATGCTGCCCTTACGAGAGCCGCCCGTTCCTTTCTGTTTGTGCAATTTGCGGGTACTGCCATGCACTTCGTTGCGCTGCTTGGTTTTATGGGTGCCCTGACGGGCATTGGCCATAAACTGCTTTACATCTAAATAAATAGCATGGTCGTTGGGTTCGCAACCAAAAACCGCATCGTCAAGGTTAACCTTGCGGCCGGTGTCTTTACCGTTGAGAGAATAAACTGAGATTTCCATTTCGTAGATTATTTTTCAATGGTTACAATAGCCCCTTTGCTACCGGGGCAGCAACCGCTTACAACCAACAAATTCTTTTCAGGGATAACTTGAAGCACACGAAGGTTAAGGGCTTTAACGCGAGCATTGCCAGTTTGACCAGCCATGCGCATACCTTTAAATACCCGGCTTGGGAACGATGAGGCACCCAATGAACCTGGGTGGCGTTGACGGTTGTGCTGACCGTGGGTACGGCCACCTACACCACCAAAACCATGGCGCTTAACAACCCCCTGAAACCCTTTACCTTTTGATTTGGCAACCACGTCAACGAAGTCTCCAATCTCAAAAACGTTCACATCAATTTTCTCACCCAAACTCACCTCGCTGGTAAAATACCGAAACTCCCGAATAACGGAAGCCGATTCTTTACCTACTTTCTTAAGGTGACCCTGTTGAGCCTGATTCATGTTTTTAACCTTGCGTTCGCCAAAAGCCAATTGAACGGCGGTATAACCATCGCGCTCAACTGTTTTAACCTGGCTTACAACACAAGGACCAGCTTCAATCACCGTACAAGCAATGGCTTTGCCATTCTCGTCGAAGATGCTGGTCATCCCAATTTTCTTTCCAATGATTCCGGACATATGATTCTTGATTTAAGCGCTGCAGCGGAACGCCGAATCCGTTCTTGCAGCTCATCGATTAAAATTAAAACTATACCTTGATCTCCACCTCTACACCACTGGGCAATTCCAGCTTCATCAAGGCATCAATGGTTTTTGAAGATGTACTGTAAATGTCCATCAAACGCTTATAAGAACAAAGCTGAAACTGCTCCCGGCTCTTCTTGTTTACGTGAGGTGAACGAAGCACTGTGTAAATACGCTTGTGGGTGGGTAAAGGAATAGGACCATTCACCACAGCACCGGTACTTTTAACCGTCTTTACTATTTTCTCGGCCGACTTGTCAACCAAGTTGTAGTCGTACGATTTAAGCTTGATGCGAATTTTTTGACTCATAACTCTATTCCTTGTTATTCTTAGCCCTGTTTTTGGGATTGCAAATGTGCAAACTTTTGTTTATAATTCCAATAGCAGGGGATTAAATAAATGGGTTTAACGCATTAATTCTTTTTTCCTTTCACTTTGGCCACCACATCTTCTTGGATGTTTCGAGGTGCTGGGTCGTAATGGCTGAATTCCATCGTTGAACTTGCACGTCCCGAGGTAATGGTACGCAAAGAGGTAACGTAGCCAAACATTTCGCTTAATGGAACTTTGGCCTTAACTACTTTGGCGTTGCCTCGGCTATCCATTCCATCGATTTGACCACGACGGCGGTTCAAATCGCCTACCACATCACCCATATTTTCTTCGGGTGTTACCACCTCTACTTTCATAATGGGCTCAAGTAAAATTGGCTTTGCATTGGGCATGGCTTCTCTGTAGGCCATTTTGGCGCACAATTCAAACGAAAGCGAATCGGAGTCAACCGCGTGGTACGAACCGTCCAACAAGGTAACCCGCAATGAAGTTACAGGGAAACCGGCCAATACTCCGTTTTGCATTGAGGCTTCAAAACCTTTTTGAACCGAAGGCACATATTCACGAGGAATGTTGCCGCCTTTTACTTCGTCCACAAACTCCAAACCGGGTTGTCCGTCTGGACGTGGCTCCAATGAAAACTGAATGTCGGCGAATTTACCGCGGCCACCGGTTTGTTTTTTGTACACCTCGCGGTGAGAAACCTTACCGGTAATGGCTTCTTTGTAAGCTACCTGGGGAGCCCCCTGGTTGCATTCTACTTTAAATTCCCGCTTTAGACGGTCCAAAATAATTTCCAAGTGAAGCTCTCCCATACCCTCAATGATGGTTTGGTTGCTGTCTTCGTCGGTATGTACTTTAAAGGTTGGATCTTCTTCGGCCAATTTTGCCAAGGCGGTACCCAAACGATCAACATCCGCTTGCGTTTTAGGCTCAATGGCTACTCCGATAACTGGATCAGGGAAGCTCATGGCTTCTAAAGTGATTGGCTTTTTCTCGTCGCACAAGGTGTCGCCGGTACGAATATCTTTGAAACCTACTCCAGCACCGATGTCGCCAGCCTCGATAAAATCAATCGGGTTTTGCTTGTTCGAGTGCATTTGGAAGATGCGTGAAATACGCTCTTTGTTTCCAGTCCGTACATTCATTACATAACTGCCTGCATCTAAGCGACCCGAATACATACGGAAGAAACACAAACGACCAACAAATGGGTCGGTAGCAATTTTAAATGCCAAAGCAGCCATAGGCTCAGAGGCATCGGGCTTGCGCAATTCCTCTTCGTCGGTGTCGGGATTGATACCTGTTACTGCCTCAATATCCATAGGAGAAGGAAGGTAACGAATCACGCCATCGAGCATGGTTTGTACGCCCTTGTTTTTGAAAGCCGAACCGCACATCATGGGAACGATGTCAATGGCCAAGGTGGCACGGCGAATCGCTGTATGAATTTCTTCTTCGGTAATGGTAGAAGGGTCGTCGAAGAATTTCTCCATCAACCGATCGTCGTACTCGGCAACCGTTTCCAACAAATAATTTCTCCAATGCTCTACATCGGCAACCAAATCGGCTGGAATATCTACAATGGCGTACTTGGCTCCCTCAGAAGCGTCGTCCCAAATAATGCCTTGCTGGGTAATCAAATCGACCACCCCTTTAAATGAATCTTCGGCACCTATTGGAACCTGAAGTGGAACAGGCTTTGCTCCCAAACGGGCTTTTACCTGCTCAACCACCGAAAAGAAATCGGCACCGGCACGGTCCATTTTATTCACGAAACCAATTCGAGGCACATTGTACTTGTTCATTTGACGCCAAACAGTCTCAGACTGTGGCTCTACTCCGCCTACAGCGCAGAACAACGCCACCGCGCCATCAAGTACACGCAGGGACCGTTCCACCTCAACGGTAAAATCAACGTGGCCGGGGGTATCAATAATGTTGATTTGATACTGTTTGGTTTCGCCGGAAATGGCCTGACCTTGTTGGGTTGGAAAATTCCAAAAACACGTGGTGGCGGCAGAGGTAATGGTTATACCACGCTCTTGCTCCTGAACCATCCAGTCCATGGTAGCTGCACCATCGTGAACCTCACCAATTTTGTGGGTTTTACCGGTGTAATACAAAATACGCTCAGAGGTCGTTGTTTTACCAGCGTCAATGTGCGCAGAAATACCAATGTTGCGGGTGAATCTTAAATCACGTGCCATAATTGTTCGGGGCGAAAATAGTTCTTAATTAAAAACGGAAGTGAGAGAAAGCCTTGTTGGCTTCGGCCATACGGTGGGTATCTTCCTTCTTTTTATAGGCTCCACCCTCGTTGTTAAAGGCAGCCATAACTTCGTTGGCCAATTTCTGAGCCATTGATTTATCGTTGCGCTTGCGGGCAGCCAGAATCATCCATTTCATACCCAAAGACAAACGGCGAGAAGGCCGAATTTCTTGTGGAATTTGGAAGGTTGCTCCACCTACACGGCGAGAACGTACTTCCACAGCGGGAGTTACATTTTCAAGAGCCTTTTTCCAAACATCTAGCGGAGAAGGCTCGTCGGCCATACGCTTGCTGATGATTTCAATAGACTCGTAAAAAATCTCGTACGAGGTTTGCTTTTTTCCGCTCAGCATCAAGTTGTTCACAAACTTGGTCACCAAGGTATCCTTAAACTTAGGGTCTGGAAGGATAATCCGCTTTTTTGGTTTAGATTTTCTCATTATTGAAAAGGTCTATTCAGCAAGGTTAATTAGCTCTTTTTGGCTTTCGGGCGCTTGGTTCCGTATTTGCTACGACGCTGGTTACGGCCTTCTACACCGGCTGTATCCAAAGCTCCACGCACAATGTGGTAACGCACTCCTGGCAAGTCTTTAACCCTACCGCCGCGCACCAAAACTATGCTGTGCTCTTGTAAATTGTGACCTTCACCAGGAATGTAGGCATTCACCTCACGTTGGTTGGTCAAACGTACACGGGCTACTTTACGCAGGGCCGAGTTTGGTTTTTTGGGTGTAGTCGTGTACACACGAACGCAAACGCCACGACGCTGAGGACATGAATCCAGAGCGATGGACTTACTTTTCTTTACTATTTGGGTGCGTCCTTTTCGCACCAGCTGTTGGATTGTTGGCATATCAATACTTTAAGGATTAAAGCCTACCCTACATTTAGGGATTGCAAAGGTGCTGTTTATTTTTCAATTATCCAACACGGCCTCTGGAATTTTCTGCAAGTTATTGGTTTCATTCCGCACTAAAACAGCCTACCTTTGCAATAAAAATATGCGCATTTTCATTACGGGAGCCACCGCAGGCATTGGTCAGCATTTGGCACAAAAGGCTATTCTACAGGGACATGATCTGGTTTTTACGGGCAGCAATCCCAGCGGAGTTCAACAGGCAGAGGGGGAATTTAAAGCACTTTCAAATCAGTCGGTAGCAGGTTTTGTGGTGGACTTTACCGATCCCATTCAAACCGCCCAATTTATTTCAAATTCCTTTACCGAGGCAACCTTGCCTGATGTGTTGGTTTTTAATGCAGGTCAGTATGCCGAGGGGCCCTTGCATGAGCCCGGACTTGGGCATATTCAACGGCAGCTTAGGTTGCACTTTTTGCACATCACCGAGTGCCTAGAAGATTGGCTGCCTATTATGAGGGACAGAAAGGCGGGTCATATTATAGGAGTAAATTCGATTTTGGCGCTGGAACCCCGCCGTTCGGCTCCGGGATATTGCATGTCGAAACAGGCTCTTTTGCAGTATTTTCGAGCGCTTCAGCCGGAATTGCTGCCCTTTGGCATTCGCGTCAGTCAGGTGCTGCCCTCTTCAACCGCATCCCGTTCATGGCAAGGCAGCGGCATCAGCGAAAGCGATTTGATTGGTACCGACGAACTGTCAAACTGGATAGCGCAAATTTGGTCTAGCCCAACAAACACCCTTCCCACCGAGCTGATTCTTCGTCCAATGAGCTCTATGTTTTAATGTAGATTCCGAATCTGCTTTTTAGTTTTTCTTTTTTTTAGGGCGGGTTATCGGGCTTTCGCCGGTAGTCCGCCGTTAAAAGCCTTGTGCCCAGCGGCTTTACGCGGGCTCCTAAAGTCGCCTGCGCAGCACGCGGGCACGTGGGCTTTTTCCGTACGGGCTACTCTGGCTCAATCCCGCCCGCGGCGGCCTTACACCAAACTTGGCGATAATTAAATCTAATAAGCTAGTCCCTGCAGATGGCACTACAAAAGCATATAGGATTAAAATGAGCGGACAAATAATGTGGAACTTAAAATGGAAGCACCTAAATGACACAGGCCACCCGCGGGCGGGATTGAACCGGGTTGCCCGCAAGGCGGTCGGGGCCTGGCCCGCGTGGCGCGGAGGCGACTTTAGGAGCCACCGCAAGCCCGCTGGGCCAGCCCCCGACCGACGCGGACAACCGGTGAAAGCCCGGTAACCCGCCACAACAAAACCACCTAAAATCCACACAAACCCAGCAATTCGCATTACTTTTATTCCATGAAATCCCATGTTTTTTTTGATTTAGACAATACCCTTTGGGATTTTAAGGCGAATTCTAGGGATACCCTGACCGAACTCTATGCTTATTTTAGGCTAAACACCATAATTCCTGATGCTGAGCTATTTATAGAGTTTTATGAGGGATTTAATGCGGCTTGCTGGGCCGCTTATCAGCGCAATGAAATGCGAAAAGATTTTTTGAGGCATCAGCGCTTTTTTTTGACCTTGGCGCATTTTGGATTTAAAAACCGAACCTTGGCCAAGAAACTGGGCGCCGAGTATGTGGCTCGCTCGCCCTTGAAAACCAAGCTGTTGCCGCATGCCATGGAGGTTGTAGAACGGCTGCACGCCGAGTTCCCACTGCATATTATTACCAATGGGTTTCAAGAAGTACAGTCGGTCAAGCTCAGGGAATCGGGCCTTGCGCCCTATTTTAAAGAAATAATCACCTCAGAAAAGGCCGGACACAAAAAGCCATCTCCCCGGATTTTTCAATTGGCTTTGAAGCGTTCGGGAGCGGCTGCCGAGCAAAGTTGGATGGTTGGCGATGATTATCAGGCCGATGCACTGGGTGGTTGGCAATCTGGCCTTCGTTCCATTTGGCTTGAACCTACCGCTGAAACCTCAAGCCATCCTGAAATTCAAAAGGTAGCCTGCCTATCGGAAGTCCCAAAAATCATTTTAGGTTGAACCTAAGCAGCAATTAAAGCGCGCTAAGAGCTGCTAAGATTTTGCATTTCCATTGTGCTATGTATCTTTGAGCACCAACACGTTTCACCAACCCCAATCCAGGCCAATGAGCCTAAAAGAAAAACAAGCCGAAGACTTAAAACTGTACTACACCATTGGTGAAGTAAGTGCTATGTTGGGCGTGAACGCCTCGCTGATTCGGTTCTGGGAAAAAGAATTTCCGGCGCTGAAGCCGAAAAAGAACAAGAAAGGGAATCGGCTTTTTACCAAAGCCAACATACACCATCTTAGAGAAATATACCATTGGGTAAAGGAGCAGGGATTTACCTTAGAGGGGGCAAGAAAAAAAATGTTGGCCGATAAGAAAATTAAAAGCCAAATGGATCGTTCTGGTTTGGAGTCAGACCGGTGGACGACCATTCAGGGCTTGCTTGATGAATTAGAATTGCTGTTGAAAAAATGAGGATTTTTACTGTATTGATTCGGAAATATGGGTTTGTTTTCGTTGGGTGGATAAGTGCGTTTAGCGTGTATGCCGATCAGGTTGACCCCATTGAAATGCCCAAAGCCGACGACCCGGTCTTGGCCATGATGGACAGTTTAGATGTACTAAACTACTTTAAAAATTACCGAAAGGTGAACGAAGGTTCGGCTCAGCGTAATTTGCAATATGCCCCTGACTCGGTTCCGGAGTTTTCAGACAAGGTTTACCGAGAACGGTTAAAAAAGTTAGACCAGGCCACTCCGTTTAAACTGGATTACAACCCTTATGTTAAGGGCTACATTGAATTGTATGCCAACCGACGAAGGGGCACGGTAAGCCGAATGTTGGGATTGGCCAACACCTATTTCCCAATTTTTGAAGAAAAGCTGGCCAAAAACAACATGCCCTTGGAATTAAAGTACTTGGCCATTGTAGAATCGGCCCTAAATCCTTCGGCCAAATCAAGAGCGGGCGCTATGGGCTTGTGGCAGTTTATGTACGGCACCGGAAAACTAATGGGCCTTGAAATAAGCAGCTATGTTGATGAGCGCTGCGATCCCGACAAAGCCACCGATGCGGCCATAGCTTACCTAAAATATTTGTACAAGTATTTTGGCAACGACTGGCATTTGGCCTTGGCGGCCTACAATGCCGGGCCGGGGAATGTGAACAAAGCCATTCGCAGGTCGGGCGGAAAGCGCGATTATTGGGAACTAAGGCCTTACCTACCCGGAGAAACCAACGGATACGTTCCTGCCTTTATCGCCGTTAATTACATTATGAACCATTACCGCGACCACAACATCAAACCGGTTCAGGCAAAATACCACAGGTATGAAATTGACAGTATTTATGTGCGTCAGGAAATGACATTCAAGCAAATTTCGGATGTGGTAGGAATTGAAATGTCGGAATTAGAGGTGCTGAACCCTATGTACATTCAGGGCTTTGTTCCCGCCAAATGGAAACCCCTGCCGGTGTATTTACCCAAAAGCTACATTGGAGACTTTATTGTAAACGAACCTTTGCTGTACCGATATGTAACGGGGGGCTGGGCAGAACCCCCTGTGGATAGTGCAAAAATTGAAGAGGGTTTTTTTGCCAGTTATCACAAGGTAAGTCGGGGAGAAACATTTGAGTTCATAGCCCAAAAGCACTCGGTTGAAGTAGATTCCCTGGCAAGTTGGAATCAATTGGAAACAAACGCTAGATTGTTTTTGGGGCAAAATTTGATTTTGTACACCAAGCAAGCTCCAGTTATTGAAGAAAAACCGGAACCAAAACCAGAAACCCCTAGTCAAGCACCTGCGTTGTACCACACCGTTCGCTCAGGAGAAACCCTTTGGGGAGTAGCACGAAAATACAACACCAGCCCAGAGGCCATCAAAGCCAAGAATGGATTAAACAGCGATGGTTTGAGGGTGGGACAACGGCTTAAGATAAAATGAGGAATCTGCTGTTGCTTGTACCCCTATTTTTAATAGCCTGCAACGGAGGGAATAAAAATTACAGGCCAAAAGCCATTGGTCCTGAAGGCGACGTGATGTTGGTAGTGGCCGATGAATTTTGGAGAGAACACCCCTTGGGCGACACCCTGCGCAATTATTTTCAACAAGAGTACCCTGGGTTGCCCCAGGTAGAACCGTTATGGAAAATCAGCCGGATTTCACCTAAGGACTTTCAGGGCAACCTGCGTTGGCAAAAAAATGTTTTGATTGCGGTTATATCGGATAAAGTCCGCGCTGGGCAGCCAAGTTTAGAATATGCCGACGATCCTTTTGCACGGCCACAATTGGTAGTGCGTTTAAGCGCCAACCACCCCAACGAATGGTTGGCCGCCTTTCGGGCAAGGCGCGCCGAAATCTTAACCCGGTTCAAAGAAAAGGATGCTCGGGTAATTGCCCAATCCATTCAAGAAAAAAACGCATGCAAATCGTGCGCTGACACCTTAAAAAACCGAATGGGTTTAAAAATGGCTATTCCATCCGTTTTTAGTCCTGTATTGAACTCGGACGAAATATCGGCCTTTCAATACCGTGCAGAGCGGGTTGAAAAAGGGAGTACCCATTTGATTGAAAAGGTTATTTGGCTTAGTTCGGTGAAGTACCAATCTGAAGCCCAATTTTCAAGGGAGTACCTAATCCGCTTGTCGGACCAAATCACAAAAACGGCATTTAAGGGCGAAAATCCGGGCAGCGGGGTGGTGGTTGAATCTAGAATGCCATGCGACTCAGCTGTGCTTAGCTTAAACGGGCGCTACGCTATGGAAATGAGAGGTTTATGGCGCATGAGCAACGAATTTAAGGGTGGCCCCTTTCTGCTGTATGCTATTTTAGACGAACCCAAACAACGTATTTGGCTTGCGGGCGGATTTGTTTTTGCCGCCGGACTCGACAAACGCGCTCATATCATTGAATTAGAAGGGATATTGCGTTCCTTAAACCCGGTTGAAAAATCAGGGAACTAGGTTCCTGGCGCAAGGAAAGTAAACCGCAGATAGCTTAGCCAGGAATGCACGAATGGTTTGGTGGGTTGGCTAGATTGGCGGGGTATTCATAACCGGTGGTTATTAGAAAGGCGTTATAAGGGTAGCCACGAATGCACGAATGGTTTGTTGTGTTGGCTAAATTGGCGGGGTATTCATAATCGGTGGTTAATAGAAAGGCGTAATAAGGGTAGCCACGAATGCACGAATGGTTTGTTTTTGAGGCTACCCACGCAACCACACCCATTCGTGCATTCCTGGCTTAAAACCTAGCCGAAAAAAGCCTAGCCAAATACATGCCTTCAAGAGTGGCTAAAGCCGCAACCACATCCATTCGTGCATTCGTGGCTAAAACCCCATACACCAAAAGTCTAGCCACATACATTCCTTCAAGAGTGGCTAAAGCCACAACCGCATCCATTCGTGCATTCGTGGCTAAAACCCCATACACCAAAAGCCTAGCCCCATACATTCCTTCAAGAGTGGCTAAAGCCACAACCGCATCCATTCGTGCATTCGTGGCTAAAACCCCATACACCAAAAGCCTAGCCCCATACATTCCTTCAAGAGTGGCTAAAGCCACAACCCCAACCATTCGTGCATTCGTGGCTAAAACCCCATACACCAAAAGCCTAGCCCCATACATTCCTTCAAGAGTGGCTAAAGCCACAACCCCAACCATTCGTGCATTCGTGGCTAAAACCCCATACACCAAAAG
>Ga0194129_10001299_pt1 | contig 41709 bp, 41 predicted proteins | sample TA2KigCa35mmetaG_FD_150862 | JGI IMG/M metagenome (GOLD analysis project Ga0194129, IMG submission 150862) | Freshwater microbial communities from Lake Tanganyika, Tanzania - TA2015038 Kigoma Deep Cast 35m | ecosystem: Environmental > Aquatic > Freshwater > Lake | place: Tanzania: Lake...
TTTGGCATAACTTGCTAAACCAAACTTTTCTTTAATTAGATTTATTGTTTTGACCGCTTGATCTTCCACCGACATTGAAGAAGAATCAATTATAGCAGAAGCAATTGTTATAAAATTGTCTATTTCCTTTTCTGATTTATGGGACATTTGTTCATCGGTCATATATACCCCATCTCTAGAATACACTCTTTCTCTTCTGACTTCATCTGAAGCTTCAAATAATATTAACATACTATTTGGAAGTTTAAGTATAGACTCAGCCTCGTTTTCAAAACGAACATCAGAAATTAAAATACAATATGGATTGGCGGTTTCTTCCTCTTGTAGGGACTTAACATAGTCTCTATGTAGCTCGTAAGACTTCCTTACTCCCCATTTAGCAAAGCACTTGGGATCATGTACTCTACATAGATCTCCTGCTTTTTGAAGAAAAGATCTTGGCTTTGCACCGCGTGAATCAATTGGCTCTCTATATATATTGTCAACTAAGCTTATGAAAGAATAGTAGTCAGGCACGTTGCCTAAGGTTGAATTTCCATATAAATCATATAGAGTTTTGTGGATGGCGAAAAGCTTTCTTGACTGAGAGCTTTCACCCTCTATTTTAGTTTTATTAGACAATAGCTCGTAAAGAGGCATTGCAAAAAATATGTGATCCCAATATACGCCAGATCTAACTTTATCAAAACTAGCTTTAGGCACTATAGCTTCAGCTACAGAAGTTTTACCAGTTGCAGCCTTGCCCGCTAAACCAACTACAATTGGATAATCTGGATTATATAATCTGCTCATTTTGCTATTGTATCATGCTTTCGTGTATTTCGTTCTTTTTCATTTCTAGTTGATCAAGAAACTCGTTGGCCAATAAATCTGGTTCCCAAACAAATGCTCTTGGAACTTGGATAACCCTAAATTTATATTCTTCTTTAATGTCTTGTATTGTCATAAGTAGAGGAACTAAAGCTGCGTTTCTACACTTCCATTTGCCACTAACATGGTTAGCCACAACTGCTGAGTCGGTATAAATAATTGGGTCTATTAGATCTGACATAGAACACATAAGCAGGGCAGCTATAACGGCCTCATACTCGGCTTCATTATTTGTTCTAGGTCCAAGACCTCTTGCAAATTGTGCAATCTTTTTTTTGTTTTTGTAGACAACCACCGCACACGCTGCTTCTCCAAATTTTTTTTGACCCTGCCCCCTAGAGGCACCGTCGCAAAAAACTTCTATATTCATACCTTCACATCGTATTCAATTTTATTTTCCTGAGCAAAAGACACAATTCTTTTTATTTGAGAATTGGTATATGCCTGATGAGTTGCATTGAGCAGATATCTTTTTTTATTATACTCAACTTGAGTAGGAAAATCCAAAGTTTCTCTTACTGTAGAAAAAAACTCTTCAGGAGAAGAGACTGACTTATAATGAGCTATATACATGGTCTAGTACGTGCTAAAGTCGCTATCAAGATAGGACCCCTTTTCCTCTCTATATGAAGCTATTTGCATTGATTGAGATTTATCTAGCAATTTTCTAGCAGACTCTGACGCTATACGAGCAGCACCTTCCATTGACTCTGCAAGCTGCACAACAGATTCCGCTGTAATCATTGCGGTATATTGTTCTTCGGCAGCCTCTAGAGCGTTAGCTTCTCTTTCAGCCTCGTTTCTGCCAGTTCTATTTGACTTATAAACTTTCTTGTATCTGCCTTCGCAGATCTTATAATATGCTCTTGTCATACCGGCAAACCTAGTTACTCTACCATAAACGTTTGACGTTCTAGCGACAAGAGAAGCTAAGTCAGCCATTGTCATGTCAATGGAATCAGACTCTGGTATGCTAACAAAATATTGGTCTGAAGAAGATCCAGAGCCGTAAGCGTCAAGAATTTCGGTTATTTGTGGACTAAGAAATTCCGAAAGTAAATCATTAAGTTTTTCTATTGATTGAAGGTTCATTAATCTTCCAGTTTGAATATTGAAATCAAGTCTTGCATGTTATTTTCTATTATAGCATCTTTTATCTTGATCTTCACTTTGGATATGTGATCTCTAACCGTATTAGGATGCTCTGTTATAACCTGAGCTATTTCAGAAGACTTCATATTATCTATGTATCTCCATTTAATTAGTTGCCTCTCTTGCACTGTTAGGGTATCATAGGGGGCATGGCAGTCCTGGCCAAGAACCCATAATTCATTAATTTCCTGAGTGCCCAACATCTGATCTATAGTATACTCTAGCGGAGGAGCCTTGAATCCAGGCTGAGCTTCTTCGTCTTCCTCTGAGTTGTCGTCATCCGCGAGCAGTGGGAAAGTCTTTCTACCGAGCTGGTCAATTAAAAATGTATCTACATTCTTTTTTAAAAGGTAAAAAAAATAACTATACAAAAATCCACTAAATGGAATAGGACCTTTTTCTGAATCTTTTCTTTGGTATCTGGCTATACATTGGAAGAAAGTCATATTAACAGTTTGCCTTACGTCTTCTTCATCGCCATATCTTTTAGCCATATAAGTAATGCCGTCGTAGACATTCGTTTACGTGTTTATAGCCAGCTTGATTTAATTGATTTTTCATTAGGTTAAATCTAACAAAATTATCTTTAACAAACAAAGATGTAAATCTTCTGATATCATAATCAGATAAATTATATTTTCCATAATATAACATTGTTACATACTTTGTAAGAAAGTTGTTAAAAACTTTAAGCATTTCGTACTGAGCGCTTGAATAGCCTTTTTTGGCCTTGGCTATTAAATCTTGCATCTCCTCTTCGCTTAAAGAGTAATATTGTTCTTTGTAGGATGTCATTACTTTCCTTCCCAATAGGGTATTTTATCTGCATAAAAATTTCTAATATCTTCGTAGTAAACTACACTTGGTACTTCTATTTCAAAAGCAAACCTTTTGGCCTCGCTAGAATATTTACTAATAATAAATGTTAGCTTGCTAAACTCTTCTGCGTAATACCTTTTAAATCTTTTTAATTTTATCTTACTTTTGTCGTCTAAGTAACCCTTAAGCTCAACCCATTCAGTTGATTTTTCTATGTAGAAATCTGGAGTGTAACCTTTTGTTCCTTTTTTAATTGGAAAAGAAAATACAACTGGTTCAAAATCAAAATTTATTTTGTATGCATTAAGTATCCTTGCAAAATTAGCTTCCCAATTAGATCTCAAGTTTAAGCCAAGATCAGGCCTATAGCCAGATTTTGTATTTTTGTATGCATTTCCTTTTGTTGAGGTTGTTTTTTTTGTTTCTTCCTCTAGAATACGTGCATCAACATAGTCGTTTTTAATCCTAGAAAAATTAGGATGTTTTTTTAGTTTTGATCTTTCCAAAAAAAAGTTTTCTGGAGTTGTTATTTTGGGGTTCTTCATGATAACCTCAGGGCCTACTAGACGTTATTAATATTATACTTTACAACAAATAAAAATACAAAAAAATCCAACCAACAGGTTGCAAACCAAGGAGATAGATGGTAGTATGACCACTATGAAAACACTAAACACAATCATCAACAGCATCAGCCAGAACATCAACGAGAATGTCATTGAGGGACTTTCTCAGGTTGGTTTCAGCCACAAGGAAGCAACAAAGCTTGTGGTTGATAACAGCTTCTCTCTCGTTGAGGACTCAGTGGAGAACCCAGTAGAGTCATTCTGACTGAGCTTTTGAGCTCAAATATACTGGCCAGGGCTTAATGCCCTGGCTTTTATATTTTACCCATTCTTTTTAATCTAGCTACTCCTGTAGCACATGCCCCTGACTTGGAGTGGTCGCAGAAGGTGCAATTTCTTTCATTGGACGTAGGTAGGAATGAGCTGTTTTGAACTACCTGATTGATCTTTTCTAGTAAAGAAACTTTAACCTGCTCAATATCTTCCCTGGTAAAGGTGTGGGCTTTTCTTCTTCCAGATCTTAAATAATATAACTCTGCTCTAATGTCTTTGTCTGGAAACGCAAGGGAGACGGCGAGGGCGTATATCCCAAGCTGTAAATTCGCTGCAACATCTTTTTGAGCCACTTCCCATTTTCCGGGTTTTATAGTCAATAATATTAATAGTTTTTTCGTCGTAGATGTCTATTCTATCTATGTACCCATTGACAAGGTAATTACCTATCACAAAGCTAAATTGAAACTCTTTTTCATATATATCAAAAGAATCCTCAGAGTGTTTATCATAAAATTCATTAATGATTTCTGACCCTACAGAAATTAACTCTTCAGGTATATGACCAATTGGGTCGTAGCTTTCTTTTTGCTTTACGTATTCTTGCTGAAGTTTTTCTAAATTAAGTTCAGAGTTATTGTCTAAGCACTCTTCCAAAACGGAGTGAACAATATTTCCAAGAACTGCTGCATTATTAAATGTCCTTGGTTCTTTTTGTATATAGCTATAAAAATATTTAGCTGGACACACGTTATATGTATCTAGTCTTGAATAAGAAAAGTCAGTTAAACACAGTTTTTGTAATGGATCTAAATCTGTTACCGATCTAACTTTAATGCTGTTCATTACTACTTTCTGGGTCATATACTAAATTGCCGTTCTGATCATATTCCCTGCCAATTTGATCAATTGTGTGGCCATTAAATTTATTTAAATAACATCCATCACCAACTGGCATCCAGCCTGTTTCTGTTATCTCCATATAGTCATCGTTATTAAATGTCGACATACTCATCTCCAATTTTAATCTTACAATTAGTAAGGTCGTCTATATTTAGATAGTAGTTAAGTATTGTATAAATATCTTTTAGCTCCTCGGCAGAAGCGTACATGCCAACAACTCCGCTTTGTAAAAAGAATGTATCTGGAATAGAGTTTTCATTCTCTTGATACTCAATAAGAGTTGCAGAACCTTTAGTTATTCTTCCTGATTCACTTAACATATAATTAATCCTCCACTATTGTTATTGGATTCCAATTGGGGTCATTAAGTTTTTCTCTCATGTCTTTAACATATGAATCCCAATCTCTTTCATCTTCTGATTTCTTTTCGTATGTTACTTTACCCTTAAATGGGTTAGACTTAAATTTTGTAATAATAACTTTGCCCTCTTGAGTTCTCCACCTAAGAACACCATTTTTGCAGTCGCAGAAATCATCTGGATGTGGAAGTATTTTTAAATTTGGATCATATCTTCCACTGCAATCCGAACACTTGCTGTATCTACCCTTATCTTGACATCTATTGCATGAGGAGCAAAATGTCCAGCAAGGCTTGTGCGTTGGATTTATTTTTACTTGACTAACCATCTTTTACCCTAAGTTGATTATTGATTGTAATTTATCTTCTACTTTTAAAGAAGTAGTTTTATTAAATTTGAAACTATACTTCTTAATGCCATCTGTCACTTCTAAAAATACAGTTGAAGCTCCATTTGTAGCATTGATTATATCATACATTGATTGTATGTTTTCATTAGAGATTATTGAATTAGCTTTTAAAATTATAGGCCTACTACCAGTTAATATAGCATTATCTATTTTTTCACAAGAAGAATAAATTATTTTAACAGCAGAAGATTCTTCGTCACCTTCTTTGGAGACTGTTCCATTAATTAAAACAATATCCCCTTCTGAAAAAAAATCATCTTCCATTTGTCTAGCTTCTTTGGGAAATATGATTACTTCTATGCCAGAAGTTAAGTCTTCAATGTTCATCTTAAACATTTTCATGCCCTTTTTGGTAATGATTTTTTTACAAGAAGTTATGACTCCACCGATTCTTGCCTTAGACCCAGCAGAGTATTCAGCGAGGTCAAAGATGTCAGAATCAATCTTTTCTTTAATAACATCCCAGACACCTTCTATAGGATGCTTGGAAACATATATTCCTAGTTCACTTTTTTCTCTTTCTAGAATTTCTAGTTCTCTTCTTCTATTGAGTTCTATTTCATCTTCTAAATGAATAAGCTCATCAAAAGCTCCAGACGCAGCTAAATGCTCTATAGTTGATTTCTTCAAGATAACTGAGTCACATCTTCTCATAAAGTCATGCATTGAAGAATAGGGATTTTGCGCGCTTCTGCATCCGATTATTGCGTCAGCTATAGCTGGACCAATTCCATTTATGGCAGACAATCCGAATAAAACTTCTTTATCCGACAGGACCTCAAAGTCATGCATAGACAGGTTGATAGACGGAGGTGCTACTTTAATACCGAGATTTTTGCAGTCAGAAAGATACAGTGCTGACTTATCTTTATTCCCAGCCACAGAAGTGAGTAACGCTGCCATATACTCTGCTGCGTAATGAGTCTTTAGGTATGACGTTATGTAAGAAACCATTGCGTAGCTAGCAGCGTGCGCTCTATTGAAGCCATAGCCACCAAAGTACTCAATGTCCGAGAATATCTTATCAGCTTTTTCTTTTGTGATGTCAACAGTGCCCAAACATCCGTTAACAAATTGTTTTCTAATTTTCGGAATCTTATCCATTTGCTTTTTGCCAATGACTTTTCTTAAGTCGTCAGCTTCAGATACACTAAAGCCTGCTAGTTCACGAGCAACAGCTAAAACATCTTCCTGATAAAGCATGATGCCAAGAGAGTCCTGCAAGACGGACTTCATTGCTGGGTGATCATAATCAATTGGGACTCTGTTATGTTTTCTATTTATATAAAGTTTATCCATGCCAGAACCCATAGGGCCTGGTCTGTGAAGCGATATTAGCGCCATTATGTCCTCAATGGTTTTAGGTTGAAGCTGAATCATCATCTCTCTCATGCTATTTGATTCAAGCTGAAAGACACCAATTGCGTTCCCTTTGCAAAGTTCATCAAAAGTCTTTTTATCTTCTAGGGGTATTTTGTCTAGGTCAATTTTAATATCTTTGTTTTTTTCTAGTAGTTTTAGACAGTGATCAATAACGCCAAGGTTTCTTAGACCCAAGAAGTCAATCTTTAAAAGACCACACTGTTCAACTCTTCCCATATCCCATTGAGTAACAATTGGGGAATCTACACCCTTTTGCATGACGGGCAGGTGGTCTGTCAACGGACCTCTTGATATAACCACTCCTGCAGCATGTACGCCAGTCTGTCTTACCAGACCTTCTAATCCAAAAGCTGCGTTGATAATTGTCTTACTATCTTCGCTTGATTCATATTCCTTTTTAAACTCTGTAACCTGCATGCATTCGTTTAGGTTTTTTGAGACCCCAAGAACAGGTGGAGGAACTAATTTAGATACCTTGTCTCCAGTAGAAAAGTCATAGCCTAGTGCTCTAGCAGCATCTCTAATTGATTGTCTTGCGCCAGTTTTATTAAACGTACAAATGTGAGCTACTCTGTCATGCCCATATTTAGATCTTGCATATTCAATTACCTTATCTCTATGTCTGTCGTCAAAGTCAAGATCAATATCAGGCATTGACTTTCTTCCTTCTACAAGGAATCTTTCAAACATCAATCCGAACTTAAGCGGATCTAGATTCGTAATGCCTAATGCATACGAAAGAATGCTTCCGGCAGCGGAACCTCTTCCCCAACCAACTCTAATGCCATTGTCTTTTGCCCAATTAACCAGATCAGATACCACCAAAAAGTATTCCGGAAATCCCATTTCTTTCACGACTCTTAATTCGTGGTTAGCTCTAGAGATAATCTCTTCTGATAAAGATTCGCCATACTTCTTTCTAAGTCCTGACCAAACTAATCCATCTAAATATGAATCAACGTCTTGTTGGTTTGGTATTGGATAATTGGGAAAGCAAAGATCACCAAATCTTAAATTAACATCAACCATATCTGATACATAAAGAGTGTTCTTTAACCAGGGCTCATCAAAAGTAGATGCCATTTCTTCATATGATTTTAGGTAAAAGTTATCTCCATTAAAAGAGAATCTATTTTCGGTATAAATGTTACTGTTTGTGGCTACGCACAGCATGACGTCGTGAGCATGTGCGTCTTCTTTATGGACGTAATGACAGTCTCCAGTTGGGACTATTCTTGCCCCAATCTTATTTGCTATCTGTACAAGTTGATTTGTTATCTTTATCTGTTCTGATAATCCGTGATTTTGGATTTCAATAAAGTAGTTTTCTTTGCCTACAATATCCTGCATCTTGAGCGCAGCATTTAAAGCAAAGTCGTAATCGTTTCTAAGAAGGGCTTGCGATAATTCTCCGATTCAAACAACCTGATAAAACTATAATTCCTTCTGAGTGTTCCGCAATTAAATCATGATCTACTCTAGGCTTTACATAGAAACCTTCTGTGTAAGATCTAGAAGATATCTTGATAATATTCTTATATCCTATATTATTCTTTGCAAGAATTGTTATGTGATATGGACCTCTTTGTTCCCACTCGTTTTTCGCTTTGCCAGCTCTCTCTTCCTCATCTTTGTCAAATCTAGTTTTTCTAGCCTGGTAAAACTCTGATCCAAGAATTGGCTTTACCCCAACGCTTGTTCCAGCGTCGTAAAAGTCGAGCCAAGAATGGATATTGCCATGGTCAGTCGTAGCTAAGCCAACCATGCCAAGGTCTTTAGCCCTTGACAAATACTCATCAATCCTACCGTGTCCATCTAGCATAGAGTAGACAGTGTGGTTGTGTAGGTTTGTCCAATTTTTCAATTTATTCCTCTGTTTCTATCGCTCTCATCAAGAGCGTCATCTCTTATTTCTCTATATGTTATTACAACAACTCCACCACAATACTTACATGGAACACTGCTTCCATTTTGAGCAAATGGATTTCTGTACATATATTCATCTGGTTGATCTGAATGACATTCACTACAAACGGCAACTACGTCATCTGGGTTTTTAATCATGTTTATTTTCGCCACCTTTCTTTTTTACATTATAGGCAAATCTGATAGGTGAAGGCGATACTTTTTCATCTGTTTCCATATATTTATCGCCTATCTTTACCCATTTTTTATTTTGTTGAAGAGAACAATCACCACATCCTACACCCGCAGCATTTGCTCTTTCGCAAGTATATGGTCTACCACCAATTCCTATGTCTCTTCTCTTAATCCAATCATTGATGTGCGCAGAAGATTTTTTGGGGTTGTAGTCGTTGCAGTAACTAAGAACTTCATTTAGATACTTAATGGCCTCGTCTGTATATGTTAATATAGAACAAAGAAACAGTCTAGATTCGTGATCTAGGTGGTGCTTTTCTTTGGCTTCGTTTTCAATTCTCGCAAATGCAGAACAATTGTCAAGAAGCTTTTTTTTGTCAAATACTTTATTTGAATCTTCAAATTCTACACGACCCTTAGATCCATATTGATTGAAGTAAGCTAGAATATCTTTTGGCTTATTTCTACTTTCTTCCATTTCATAAGAGTACTCTCTATACCATTCATTTGCGGTATAAGAAAACTCTTGTTCGTAAATTGAATTATTTTGTTCCATAGAACAGTATTCAACTATATTTTTGATGTTAGAATATATAAGATTGTTACTTAACTTTGTCTTATATAAACCAGTTTCTTGATGTTTAGATCCTGGAAGTCTCCACATTCTTCTTAGATCATAAACACTAAAGTCAAGTGAAGTTAGATTTAGCTTATTGGCTAGATCATTGGCAATAAACCTAAACAAATGGTGCAGAGAATTAGACGGGTTTATGCCCAAAGCCAGCGCTTCACACTCAATATGAAATCCCTTTTTGCCCGTGTAGTAAACTAAAATGGAATCTTCGGGAATGTACTGTGATAAGTGCCCATAAAGCTTCTGGCACTCTGCCAAAGAAACGTTTACATTTTCATTATCTATGTCAAAGTATAAAGAGCCGAGTCTAGTTGCCTTTTCAATGTTTTGACTATTGTAGTACCAGATTGAAGTATAAATACCAGTATTAGAATACTTACGAGCATACTTGCTTACATCATTAATGTCTAATAGAATCGGTATGCCATCTACTTTTTCTCTAATTATTCTATTTAAGCTAGGTATGTACTTTGCTAGTTCTACATATCTCCATGAGTATGTATATTTACTGGGATCATCAGCTATTTTCATTTTACTTCTACCCTACCAAAATCTTCCCCAAATGAATAGACAATTTTTTTATCAGTCTTCATATCCTCTGAGAATGAACGATAATAAACAGACTCTTGTATTATTGATTCTAGATTTGATAACAAGTAATATCTTTTAGATATTCTATCTTCCAATTTAAAACTTCCATCTATCTTTTATTACATTATTTCCATCAACTATATAGTGTACCTTAGAAGCGATGTTATCCGCCATATGAACAATCATATCTAGATACGTAATTGGAACAGTCTCTGGAATGGGAGACCAAGGCCCAAGATGGCATCTGACCAATCTTAAAATTGATTGAACTGTTTCTTCAGAAATAAATAATGTTGACGACTGTGATTCCCCAGCGTATTTTTTATCATATTCTTGACATTTTTTAACTAGGCCACCAACCGTATAAGGATGCATAGGATCGTAATGAAAATACTCATCCTCTTTATCTTTAATACCTTTTGTCACATCATGAAGCAAACACGCTGCAAAGACAATGTCTTTTTCTTCTATAGATAAAGAATAAGAATCTGATATAACGCTTGCAGCTCTAACAACTCGCTTGGTGTGTAATAAGTTTCCGCCATTATTATGCTCATCTGCTGGATGATATTTACCAGAAAAACTTGATGGTATAACCCAAAAAGAATCAGCTCTTAAAAGAATTGACTTAACAAAACTTTTAATATTATCATCAGATATATAATCTATTTCCTCAAGCAGTGGCTTAAGTATGGTATTCTCTTCACCGATAGATATTGAATCTTTTTCTTTATTTAAGATTTCATCAAGTATTGAATCTTTAGACATTATTTTACTTCCCAATCTTTCCACTTTGAGCATGGCTTATCAAACGGACATTTTTTGCAATATGAAGTTAACCCTCTTCTGGGTACAAACTTTTTATCTTCTTCTATTGTACCGCACCAGTACTTAAGAGCTTTAGCGTCCTCTTGGTTTACTTGATACTCTATAAACTTTTGGGAAGAAGCTAATATGTCATAGTATCCAAAACGTGCTTTCGGTTTTTTATGGGGAAATTTATGAGCAAAAGCTTCACTTAAAACTGAAAAGTCTATTTGATATAAAGACGTATGAGAGGTTCTGAAATTAAAAACCCATTTATATATAAAATATTCACCGTTTTTATATAAAATTAAATCAAAGTTTGACTTAATTTTTACTAAATCTCCAACAGGAACGTAAAACTCTTGATCAATTGCCATTGGAACTGAGTTATCTTCTGAAAATTGATTGTAAAAATCTAAAAGAGCCGATGCAGCTTTTGAAGTTAAGCTTGCGGCGTTTCCATAAAAGCTTTCATGCTGCTCGTGGATGATATCATACGCAGTTGTATCTTTTGCAAACCATAACTTTTCCCACCTATTTAATAAAGATGAATATGAAGGAGTAAACCCTCCCTGTTTCTTGTAAAAGAAATAGTTAATTACACTTTTAAGTGTATTCTCAAACTTTATGCTGAATAATTCTCTTGAATGAATTGTCTCTGAAACGCCCTCTTGGTGCCTATAGTTATATAAAAGCGCACAAGTTTGATAGTCTTTTATTGATTCAATTGTTAATTCCTTCATATGTCAAAATCCTCATCATCTAGTAGGTCGTCCAGCAGAGAACTAGTATCATCGTAGTCCTCTTGGTTAACTAGCTCATACTCCTCATAGGCTTTTCTTGAATCTACATATTTTACTAAAGGTGGATTATATATAAAGCTAGATCCAGTAATTCTATTTTTTGGAATTTGAAGCTGCATTATGTTTTCATCCTCAGAATCATCACCACTTATAAGTTTTTTCTCTGTAATGAATATGGTTACGGCGCACTTCTGTTGAATGGCAAGAGATCCGCCAGTATCGGACTGCTGAACCACTTCTCTTTTTTCTTTCATTCTGTTAGAGTTTTCCTGAGCCGTTATGATCAAAACACAATCCATGTCTCTTGCTAGTTTTTCTAGTTTTACCATCATCTCCTCAAACTCTCCCCATCGCGGCTTGCCTTTACCACTCTTTGTGAACATGGATTGTATAGTATCAATAATTACAACCTCAGGAGTTTCAGCGTAGTCAACGATCTCTCTAAGCCATCTTTCAAGGTCTTCAAAATACGGGGTATCTGGGTCGTGTCTAACCATTAATTTATTACCCCATTGACTTAGCTTATCTCTAAATATGCCTAAATACCTTGCTCTTTCGCTTGAAGTCCATCTTTCGGCCTCTGCATAAACGTTCTTGCCAATTATTTGGCTCATAAGAATTCTTTCCCAGTGACCAACCGCTTCCTCAAAGTTTATATATAAAACAGTGTGGCCGTTTTCAACCCAGTTATTTGCTAAGCATTTGGCAAATGTGCTCTTGCCCTTGCCAGATGGCGCAATAACAGCGTGAACCGCACCCTTATAAAATCCACCATCATCAGTATATCCCATAGCTCTATTTAAGGACTTGAACTGAGTAGGCAAGAAGCTAGGAATATCCAATAGTGATTCCGCTCTATTGGATATATCCATGGCGGTAGTGAGCTTTTCTAATGGATTATAGTTCAGTTGATTTTCAAGTTCTCTTATTTCTGAAGTTATTAAGGATAACCTAGCAAGATCTTTGTCAGACTTAATACCTTTTTGATTTAAAATAACTTGCAGTTCTTGCAAGTAGTCAATTTGCTTCTTCTTATTAGCTTTATGTTTGATTAGTTGAACAACTGAATCAACAGTAGATAGCTGCAATGACAACAAAACATCCATCATAATGTCTACGCCAGATGTTCCACCAAGAGCTTCTCTTATATCCGTTTCGGAACCTAGCCAATCTTTAAAGCCAACTGGGTCCACTATATCTAATTGTGTCGCCGTACGATATGCCAGAAGCGCTAGGTAAAACTCATGTATACCGTTTTGGCCATGATTTATACCAACAATATCATCAGGTAAGTTTTCGGCAAAATGCGTAATAGCTCCCTCTTGTCTGAGAGAGAGGGCAAATACCTGATATTCAATTGGAATATCTTGATTGTCTTCAGGTTTTTCCATTGTTGTTTTTTCTATGTTGTTTTAGTTCTCTGTAAACTTTTTTTCTTAATTCAGAACGACGTTTTTTAGAATCAAGATAAACCTGACTTGAATAAAACTTATTCTTTTCTTTCTGTTCTTTTTTGAAAGGAGAGTTTCTTATGGCATCTAAAAGCCTATCATAAACCGCTTGTTCGGTGAGCATGTCGTTGTAGCGGAAAATAATAAGCGCAATGCCCTGATGCCTGCATAGTTCAATCTTTTTTTGGTCTCTTTTTTGAGCTTCCTGAAACTCATACTTGGAATCAAAAAACTTTGCAGTATAAAAAAAATGCTGCCTACCATGGTACTCTGCCGCAACTTTATAAGAAGGACAATATACATCAAGTCTTAGTTTATCTTGAAGATAAAACTCATTAACTATCTTTTCTCCAGGAAGAAGTTTTTGCATAATGGCAGTTAGGGCTGTTTGCCCTCTTGACATTTTTTTTCTAGAGGTTTTTAGCCAAGACAAACCAAGTTGATTTATTTTTTTATTTATTTTAGCTAAAGGCCACCCTACCTCTTTTGCTATTTCATTTAAGCTTAATGAGGTATCAAATAATAGATCAACCATGTATTCTGTGTTGTCTATTTCTTCGTCCCAATTATTTTTTTTCATTACGCTTTTTATAAAACTTCTTTTTATTATCTACTTCTGATTTTTGTCTATCTGAGCTCTGCATTGAGTGAAATCTTGCAGAGCTAACTACTTTACCAAAGTCTAAAATAGACATGTCTATGTTCTGCCAAAGCTTTGGTGCAATAGCGGTAGCTAGCATGGGGCAGTCAAGTATGCAGTTATCTACTCCTCCCTCAAACTCTGAGATCTGAGCAATAATTGAGTCAAGCTTGTCATAGTAATTATTGTATGGAACGGAAATTACATACTGATTCTGCCCAAAAACTTTTTGAACAGTTTTTTTATCGTGAAAAGATAGAATGACATTCTTTGACTCCCTAATGTAATGATTTATGAATATGTCAATTACTTCTTTTTTATTTGCAAAAAAGTATTCAAACATTGCAGCGTCGTAGTAACTGCCATTTTTTTGTAGGCCAAACTCTGACAATTTTCCAGCTTGGATTTCATCTAAAAACTCAATTGGTACTGCTTTTAAAAAGTTAGGATCCTGTATTGTCATACACTTAGCTAGAGATTTCACAAAATATTTTGGAGGTTTCTTATCGCTATTATGTAGCATTAAATTCAAGGCTGATCGAGATATGTTTACATACGCAAACTTCTTTTTCTGCTCAAGTCTAAACGTCAAATCTATAATTGATTTTACTGGATCTAATATTAGATTATTTTCTTTCATTTCAAATACCGAAGTTTCCCCATTGAATTAGTACTGGATTAGGATCTATAATAGAATTAATGTGATTTAAGTTATGAAACTGACCACCATCTATCGTAGAGTATCTTTCATACTTTGACTGTTTGTCTTTGTCATAAGTATAGCCGAGATGCTGCATAATTAAACCAGAATCTCTCCAATAGTTTCTTTGCTGTACCCATTTTGAGACATAAGTTGGCTCAGAACCGCAGGCAAGAGCTTTGTTTTTAAAACTAGCGTTTTCCTGAAACCTAAACATTCTTATAGAATTATTGGGAGCCCAAAGCTTATCAACTCTATAATGACTTTCGCTCCACATATGGTAAAAACGTATGTTGACTACATCAAACTCTGACTTAGCAAGAACTGCTTTGATTTCTAAATCATTAACATGATATAATTTTTCATCACAATCTATAGCCAAAACCCAATCACCAGGCTTTGCAAAATTTTTTAGGCTATTCCAGGCATATGATCGTAATTGACCCTCGTGTTTTATAAACATTGGCTCTGGTGTAGTAAATACTTCAGCATGCCTTGCCGCTATCTCAGCTGTGTTGTCTGTTGAGCAGTCGTCAGTAAATATAATTTTATCTACCTGAGTAGATAGTCTTTCTAAAACTGGCTCTAGAAATTTGGAAGACTCGTTTCTTCCTACCATTTGTGCATAAATCATATGCAGAACTTTCTACGAAAAGAGGGAGGGGGCATATCCCCCTCCCTCCAGGACAATGTTACAATTAGGCGATGATCTGCTCGCGAGCCTCTACCGCAGAGATTCGCTCGATTTCAACATCCTTGAACATGACCTCGCCAGTAACGCCACGACGACCCATCGCAAGCTTCTGGGCATCAGTCTTGCTGTTAGCCTTAACCAAAGTGGTTGTGGTGACAGTGAAGTACTTGAACTTGTTCTCTGACATTTTATTTATTCCTTTTTATTAGTTTATTGGATAATGGATTGCTATATATTCTATAGCATCTTGCAGGTTGTCTGCAAGCTTTGTGGCCATATATTTCATATATGGTCGATCTTTATTCTGCTTAGAGCACATAACTATACTTGGTTGGTTGTTCATTTTGGCCCAAGCCATTTCAAAGTCAGTTCCTATGTATGCTCTATCTTCTAGTAGATATTCTACCAGCATTAAGTCTGATTTTTTCTGCATAAAGAAGTTTTTTTGAACAATTTCATCAACAGTCATTCCTGGTTCTTCTGGAATAGAAGTTGGGTCATAGACTTTGTAGCCCAAAAACTGTAAAGCTTCTGATGCTGATTTGCGCCAAACCTTAGCGTAATCGCCAACATAATCCATCGCTCCAGCTAAATAAACGGCGATTGTCATACTGGCCAATGATACTCTAAATCTGCTGGTTCATCAAAGTATTGAGAGTAGTATTCATAATCCTTTCTAAGAAGATTAGATCTATGTGACTGGTGAAGTTTATCGTCTCCAAACCAAAAGGGCATAGCAAGCAAATACGGGTCAATTTCCTCAAGCTTCATTGTATTTTTATAGCCCCTACTCATCCATTCTAAAATAGTGTAGTTCTGATAAAGCTTTAGTGCCTCTTCATAACCAGTCCACATACGTGTGACTGGATGGTTGCGCCAACCTTTTGTAGACGTTCTATTAAGTAATATGTTAAGAACTTGAAATGTTTCAACACGTTGTTTACCCAATCTTTTATAATCTAATATTTTTACCGAATCTACAAAATTTGGGTACGGCAAGAACGTCTGCACTATTTGTCCTTCTTAAACTCTGTCCATGTTTTATCGCCAACACCATAATATTCTCTTGCGAGTCCAGCTGCAACTATATCTGTATTTAAACAATTTCCATTATTGTCCCAAACTTTTGCAAGAATTCTACCATATTTTTCGTTTTTGTCGATAATAGTTTCAATCTTTACCCAGTTACCAGATTTTTGCAGCCACTGATTAGTAAACTCTTTTGCAGCTAAACCTCGTTTTTTTTCCTCTATATTAGAAGTTCTGCTTTCCGGAGTATTTATTCCATATAAGCGTACCCTACCTTTCTTTAAGGTGTCAAAACCAAGGTCAATAACAATATCAAATGTATCGCCATCAACAACTTTTTTTACTTCTGCATTATAAATCCATGGATTTAATTTATCACTCATAATTAATCTCTTTCTATCCCTATGTGATCACATGCTTTTCTAAATATCTCTCTTGAGATAGGAAAATATCTGTCGGCGTGACTTATTCCTTGACCTGGTTTTGGAGTAGATGCATGCCAACTATGGCCGATTGATACAGATCCGTCATAAACTACATTATACCCTAAATGTCTGGCAAAATACGAACACCAAGTCTCTTCATAATAGTGAGGTGTTGGCAAAAATGCACCTATTGCGTTAGGGTATAACTCTCTATACTTTTCGTTGTTAGTTAAAGCATCCCAAACCTGTCTGCGAACAAAATATGCAGAACCAGATACTGTAACACAGTTAATTCTATCTTTATATAAAGTGTCTTGCGGGTCATGCTCTCTCCAACCCCTATGCTTTGGAGCTATATTGGTTCCTATAATCCCAGCATGAGTTATATGTCCGTGTTCATCTCTTTGTTTTGGGCCAATAATATGTATGTCTTTATTTTGATTAAAGATATTTTCAATTTTTAAACAATCATCTGTGGTCATCCAAACATCTCCATTTAATATTCCGATAATAGAACTAGTTGATTTGCTGGTCATCATATTAACGGCAGATGAATAACCTATATTTTTACGAAGATAAGTTCTATCTATAAAATATTTTTCTTCGTTTTCTCTAATCCAAGAATTAAAATCATCAGTTGAGTCATTGTCGGTTATGTATAGATTCCAATTTTTTGTGAGCGCGCCATTTGGACTCTGTACGTCAAAATGCAAAGTGTCCAAAAATCTTTGCAGCAGTGGTCTTGTGTTGTAGTTCACGACACATAAATCAATCATCAAACTTCTCTCCAACTTCAATACATTCTTTTACAACTATATCAAAAGCGTTATTTGAATCAAACCCTATTGACGTTAATCTAAGAAACAGATCTGACGCTGATTGCTCTTCGGTTAAATCAAACTCACGAAGTCTATTAATATAATTTTGTAGTGTAATAGAATTGCTTTTAATATTTTTTTTAAACTTGCTCTTATTTATAGATCCAAATATTAAACCTACAGAAAAACATATCAGCAAAAAAGAAGTAACTTCACCAGTCTTCTTCTTGTCCATCTTCTTGTCCTGAATGATATGTTTCGTTGATCCAATTCATTATATCGTCGGAGACGGATAACCAAGAATTCTTTTCATTCTTATCCTCACATTCTTGTCCAAAATGGAGATAAGTGTCTGCAATATGCTGAAGTATTTCAACGTCAGCTACAAATGCAGCTTGACCTGGCATTAATTTGATAGATAATTTTTTCTTTAGTCCCTTACTCATTTTCTGTCTTCTTTTCTTTTTTTTCCTTAATATCTGCGCTCTGAACCTCATTGTCATCAATCTTATACACAGAAAGATTATTTGTATCTGGTTCAAATGTTATAAATAAAACCTTTTTGTTTTCTATAGAGCAACCTTCAGGAGGGGCAGATTCCAGTGCTATCTTTTTTGAAGAGCACCCATACACCTGACTATGGCCAGAATAAATAACTAAATAATTAACCTTTGATGCTGCCACTATTTTACCCTATGAGTTACGACTTTGCATGAATTAAGAAATTGTTCTACCGCATCCCAATCTTTATATTCTTCATCCGACACATAATACACGTCAGTTATAGTGCTATTTGCGACTAATTTAGCGCAGGATAAACATGGAGGACCATTGATATAAAGCTTTTTCGGTCTCAAGCTGTAGTCGGAGTGCAGCAGTGCGTTCGCTTCTGCGTGTATGGCTATGCAATTGTGGTAGCTGGATCCACTAGGAGACATCTGCTTGAACCTAGGGCATCCGCCGTCTTCGCAGTGCACTGAACCACTTGGTCCACCGTTATATCCAAATCCAACTATATGCCCATACTCATCTACTAGTATGGCTGCATATTTTTTCTTTCCGCATGTTGAAAAGATTGTTGCTGCGCTGTAGCACATCTGCATATATTGCAGATCTTTTCTTTTTAAATTACCATAAGTCATAGTAAGTAAACTAAATATCCGCTAATTATTCCCGACAACAACAACAGTATACCAGATCTAATCTTTATATTCTTATTTTGCGATACCTGAAACAATATTGACAAACTAATCGTCCAGTTTATTGTCAATGAAAACAGGATTATGTATAAAACATTAAGCATAGGAGTACTTGCCGACTAAAGCTTTTATAGATACTGGATATAAATCTTTTACTAGCTCTAAAACTGCTTGAGCGTATTCTCTAATTTCTTCCTGCGATTCTTCTTCCAGTCTTTGTACTAGAAATAACGCAACGGACTGAAGGCTGCAGGACCATCTGTAAACAACATGCATGGCGTAAGCTGGCAAGAACAGTCTTGCTTGCTCTGGAGCTATGCCTGATTCCATAGCTAAATTATAATAAGCTTCGCCCTGTTCAATGTATCTAATTAGCTGCTCAGATAGAGCTGCGCCAGTAAAAGGGTCGCACAAACCAGCAGAACCCTGCTTCTTGTCTTCTGGGGCAAGACGCCACTGATCTGACTTTGGTATGTAAAATTCTGGATCCATTGTTATGTATCTTCTAGAGGATTCATTCCATGAGTCCATAGTATGGTCAGAACCAACAACATATTTCCAGTGCTGCCTTGCAACCATCAACGGTGCTTTAATCTCAAGTGTCATGAACGCATGACGGAATGGAGACATATGGTTTTCTCTAGCCAAAAAGTCAATCAATCTTGCATCATTAGTGGAAAACTGGCTGCTTTCTTTGGCAAAGGAGGCTCTTGCTGCGTTTACCACGGAAAGATCAGAACCCATATGGTCTACTAATCTTACATAACCATTTTGTAAAACTGTTATTAAATTATTTTCACTCATCTTCTTCGTCTTGTTGACTTTCTTGATCTTCTAGCAATTCAGATTCTTCTATCAATAATTCTACCATATATTCATCTAAATCTTCTGTTAACTTGTATATCGTTCCTAGTAAATCTCTTAGATCGTCACCTAAAACGTAGTCTTCTATGGACATAAAACTAATAGCCAACTCTGCCACATGCGTTGTAGCCCTAGATAAAGATTGAATTATAAAATTTAATTCTTTAAGAAGAGACTCCGTGGAGACTTTTTCTATATTGATAATAGCATCAACTCTCTGTGATTTGATATCTTCAAGGCCGTCAGATCCTATCATTTCTTCAAAAATTTTATCTATATCATCATCTTCAAATTCTGACATAATTATATTTTACTTATTGTTTTCGTTGATGAATTTAATTTCACATGCATCTGTGGTGCAATAGTTTTCGCCTATGGCATCAAAGGCCATACCAGCATAAACTCCAGTAAAGTCAATTGGAAATAATTTACCAGTATAAGATTCATACTGTTCTTGTGTAATTTGAGTATATGGCATTTGCGGGTATGTCGTATTGCCTTCCGGTAAAAAGGACACTGTTTTAAGCTGTCCATCGTACATATGAAGTACTGTTCCTACATAGTCTTTTTCTTTTTCTGCGTCAAATGAAATAGTTACAGAAACTGAATTGTCAGACCAATATCTCTGAGCAGCGGCGGCTAGTGCCGTCTTTTCAAAGATTGTAACTTCCTTTTCTGATCTTTTTGCATCTGATTTAATTGGAAAATAAACTACAGAAGTTGTATCTGGCGATTCAGAAGCTGGCTCAACAATATAATTAGCCATTTTGAATAACTCTAGCATTGGTTCCGTGTTGGAGAATCTAATAGTTCTATTGAAATATTTGCCACCAGGAGTCCAGTGAACGCCTGGTGACTCACCAGCAAGGATTGAAACAGTACCTGATGGTTTAACTGTTGTCATCTTAATGGACTCACGAATGCCAAGCCATTCGGAATAAACAGTATCATAATTTTTTACCGTCCTATAACCTTCGTCCATCCAATCTCTAAGCACTGGCATACCTACGCGATCTGCAAAATTTGCAACACCAGACATCGAAGTGCCAATACGACGATTGCGTTGCATAATTGCATTAGTCTCTTCCCAATGGGTTGGAAGTAGTGTTACTGTTTTGGCATACAGATATGCAAATTTGAGAGTTCTCTTATAGTCATCTAGTGAATCATGACGATTTAAATAGGTCTCTACAAGAGTGCAGCATTCGTATGATTCCAGTGACTGTTCTGCACATGGGTTATAGCCAGCTACACGCCAATCTTTATTGTTGGGAGTGTCCGCAAGACGACCATACTTTCTAGACATGTCAAGCCAAATAACTCCTGGTTCACCATTTCTGGCAATTCCGTCTACTATGGGAGAAAGATTTTGACCAACAGAAACCTCTACTGAGTTATTAGACATCCAACCCCAACCAGGATTCGCTGAGTCATATGAGTTTCTTTCTGGAAATACTTCTGAGTTCTTAAGGTTCAAAAAATCTTGGTCGTCAATTCTGCCTATAAGAAGTTCTGCTGATCTTCTTACGTTTCCTGATACAACGCAAACACCAATTAAGTTACCGATATCAGCTATATCTTTTCTGGTGAGTTTGTCTCCATCTCTTCCTTTAAACAATTTCCTAATCGCGGCGTGCAGTTTGATCAGTGGACCAGGCCCTGACGCTGTTCCACCAAAAGTTTTAATTGGAGCACCAGCAGGGCGCACTAGAGAGTAGTCAAATTCAATTGGGCTTTGATCAGCTTTTAAATACGAGTTAATAACATTGGTTACAGACTGAACCCACCCTTCTCTGCTGTCTTCTATAATCTCAACAACAGCGGGCTTTGATGATTCGTAAATTAAAAAATCTTTATCTGCACCCTTGTCATCAAAACCCACTCCTACGCCAAGCATTGAGGCTTCCATAAGAAACGCAAATGGTTTAGCTGGGTTAAACTTGTTCATTTCAGCAGTGGACACAAAAGCGCAGTTCTGAAGGGCGGCTGAGTTTTTTTGAAGATTTACAATTTGGGTTCCCATTACCCAAAGACCACGACCTGGTGGTGTCCACTTTAAATTAAATAAACGATCAAATGCTTCCTTGGCCGAAGCCTGCGCTTTAGCATCATTCCAAGGAAGTCTGTTTCTCTTGCAGTGATCTTTCTGCAAAGAGTACATTCCGTTAACAACTCTTTCACATACATCAACCCATGTTTCTTTAGTGTTATCTTCTTTCAAGCGAGAGTATGTTCTAAGAAATGTTATTTCACCTACAGAGTTACCGCCAGCATCCTTGTAGCCAAAAGGAGGAGTCTTGGTTTTGTATCCAGAAAGAAATTCATCACTTATTTTAAAAGAGAACATGTTGGTAACTTTTGTGTTGACCGACGCTGGGTTAAAGTTGGTGGTTGTTTGTTCTTGCGTTGCTGTCTCAATAGACATCATGACTCCTTGTTTTTTATTAGTTTCTTTACGTACTTTGGATCTATCTTTGATATTTCCGTTTGTTTTATCTTACTTATTTGTTCTGGCGTATAAATCTTATATATTTCTTTCTCTATAAAATAGCCACTTCTCCAATTCAAAACTTTAGAAATATTATTTTCATGCTTGGCAAAAACATTGCATATAACAGCTCCGCCATATATTCTTACTAAGTTTTCAAACTTCTTTACTAAATCTTCTTTGTTTTCACCTATTGACTTTGACTCTTCTGCTTTCATATATAACCAGTTGAAAGCCTGCCTGGTTAAAGGTAAATAATCTATGCTGTCTACAACACCGTGTTGTAAAAGTTTCTTCCTATTGTTTCTTATTTTTATATCGTCTTCAACAACTTTTTTGTATATATCAACCCAATCTCTTTCGTTAAACTGAGACCATGTTGGGCACCAAAATAAAAGGTTTTGAGGTGGATCTGGAATAGCTTTTTTATCAAAAACTGGAATAAGACTGGCGCAGGCTATTGACTTTCGCACGTGAGCTTTTGCTGCATCTTCTTCAGCTATTTTGTTTGTAGTATTTGCCCAAAACTTGGCAATGTGGGGTTTCCAATCAATGTCGGCAACGTATATTCTCAAGTACATATCTGCAACGTTTGTTGGCAGTGATTCACCGGACACAACCTTCTGCAGATCTTCCATTAACATGCTACCCTTATACCTCTACCTAAACTTACTGAAACCTATAAAAGAGACTATAAAAGAGAAAAACCCGCTCATAATGAGCGGGAATTTCTCACTGTCCGCCTAGAATAGTATACCATTACTAGCGCATATAATCTCAGTGTGAAAACTATTTGATTATTTTTCTTCTAACATCCTTCTCTAACATTAGGTGAGCCGTTACGATCACCCAAGCTGCAAGAACTGGAAACTTAGACAGTTTACCGTCTGATAATCTCCAGAAACTTCTGGTTAGAGTTTCTGCTTTTTGACTTTTGATGGCGAATATATCATATCCAACAACAAAAGCTATTAAGGCTGCCCATCCAATTAAACCTGTTAACCTAGAATCTTTCTCTAGATTAATAGGAGAGCTAAAATAATTAGAGAGCTCTTGAAGAGGGTACACCTCTCCACTCTTGAACCTTGTTTTTGCCATATTCGTTATCATAATCTGTTGGAATAGCCTGTCCATAACCAGCGGTAAAGACCTTTGTGCTGGGAAGTCCATTATACTCGTCTGGTCTAAAAGATCCAAATGAAGCTGGAGCTCCTTGTGCATCAGTTCTTGCGGCGTGGCCTGTGTTGGCAAAAACGTTAGCTGAGTTTACACCATCAAAGATGTAGTTATTGTAGCTGTAATCGCTTGTTCTATCGGCATGACCGAAACCACTTGGGAATGCAGCGGAACCTGCTAGACCCTTGTACTCCATTGGGCGGAATCTAGCGCCATCATAACCAACACCATCGGCAAATGTGCCAGAAAGTGGGTGAATATAAAGGGTAGTTCCATTAAAAATTTGAGAAAGAAGCACGCTACCAGGATGGTAACCTGTACCTGGAGTGTGTGCGTTGTCTGGTGCGCCATCCAAAACGTGGCTGGTGCTGTATAGTGGGTAGTATGAATAGGTCCCTGCGCCCTTGGTCTTACCAGTCATTGTGGTATATGGGTTGACCATTTGTGCAGTGTTTTGACCCTTAAGTACAGGACGAGGTCCTACATAAAAAGTAGCCATTATAGTCTCCTTGGATAAGCTCTTAATCTTATATAGTAATTATCAATAGTGCTATGTTTAGTTATAATTTACGATTAAATCAGACAATACAGGGGCAGTGCCGTCTGCTAGTCCAGTTAACGTAACTTCTATCCAAACATTGTTGGAAGATCCAGGGTTTTCTAGGGTATAAATGGATCCATCTTGGTAGATGACTCTATAGCCAAATGCTTGAGACAATAAAGCTGGAGACACATTGTAAATCTTAGGAGTTACGCTTGTGATTGAGCTTATTAATTCTCCTTCTGGGGCATCAAATTTAAGAATCATTCTTCCAGATGGCAAAAACTTATCATACCTTATATCTAGATCGCTTAAACCATAAGTATAAATCTTTTTATTATTCTCAATAAGATAGTTTTTCTGCCTCATGACTATTCTTATTGCAGTAATTTCTAACTCTGGAAAATAGAATGCAAGTGGGCCAGAATTTAATATATAATCAGAACCCACTGTTGTCCATGCTCCTGGTGCAACCTTACCAACAGCCTCAGAGTTTCCATCATATAATCTATCCCTATTTAAAGGATACCATCCATCCTGTTCAGTCATTGTTGGGTTAAGATTAGTTGTGTATTCAATAGAAAGAATGTCAACTCCAAATAAAGGAAATGGGTTTAATTTAATAAAGTTTGTCTTTTTTGAGCCAGTATATTCTGCTGGTATTTTTATATACAAATAAGTTTGAGCGCCGTATGGTGATGTTGTATCGGTGATAATGCTTCTCTTCCAGTACTTATCAGATCTATCCAAAATAGCATTGTATACATTTGTACTATCAAGTATGGCGCCCTGTGTGTCGACACCTGGAAGTGTATTAGATATTTTAGTCTCAAAAAAATCTGGAATAATCTGACCCTCTACGCCAGTAAAAAACTTTAATTTAGAATGTGAAGCTCCATCTATTTTAGGTAGAGTAATAACGTTGTAAATTGGGTCATAGGAAAGGACCTCGTCAGCCTGAATGCCATCTTCGCCATTGGGTATGGCTATGTTATCAATCTGAGAGTAGCTATGAATTGATATTAAATTCTCTGCAGCCTCTAATGCAGTAATTCTATCGTCCATATCTTTAATGTATTGATTTAAAAATATGTGATCTTTTAAAACTCTTTGAAATGCTTCAGACAGTTTTTGGTCCGTTACGTTATATTTATTATATAAATAAACTAGATCTTTATAATTTTCTTCTATTCTTGCATTATGGTCAGCGCTGTCAACTGGGCCGTTATACTGTCTGGTTCTTTTTTGTGTATATATAAATTCAGACATTTTATCCGTTTAGCCTTCTTTTTTCTAGCATTTTAATTTTCTTAGATAGCCTACTCAATTTAGATGCTGCGGTATCTACTGTGTCTATTTGCAAATAATCTGGAGTAGCAGAGTCGCCATAGTACTCAAATTGGACATCACTAAATATATAGTACTTTCCATCGTCATATTCTTCATGTATCTGTGGTTTTTGTGGATCAACCTGACCTACAAATATTCTCTGTTCATCATATATTCTATCATCTATATTTAAAATATATTCGTCTAGCCTATGCATGTCTATAAGAATTTTATTCATTTCCATGTTTTCCATTTCGGAATTTCTTGGGCCTCTGAAAACACTTCTATACCTTTGGTATAAAGGTTGAATTATTCTTTTAATTTCTGTATAAGTTTTTGCCATAGTCAATCCTAATTGCTATTTTTAAATTTAATTCTATAAGAATTTAAAGACGGAGTTCCAAAGGGATTAGAAAATCTTGAAAAATCAGCTCTAAAACGTATAGATTTTACAGGATTTATTAAATTATTTTGAAACACAATTCTTGAATTGTTACTTATTTGTGATCGACAAAATATTTCATTATTACCAAGATAATTATCTATAGTAAAAACTAAATCACTTTCATTTCTATTAATTCTAAAGTCAAATGGATCTACATATGAATAATATTTAACAAAAGGTACTCCGTAGTTTGCTATAGAAACACCGCTCATTAAAGATATTGATCCTGATGAAGTTCCTGCAGCATCAAAAGTGACAACTATATTATTTACTCCCTTTTTAAATGACCAAGAAACTTCTTTTGTGGAAACGCCTGATGGAATATCTGCTAAAAGAGTTCCATTCAGATACACTGCCATATCCCAGTTAACTGATGTATCTGATTTTGATATAGAATTTATTGCTTGAGTATCTTCTTCTACTAACAATGAGGTCTGCAAAAATCCACTTATTTTTGTTAAATTTAAAGATATTGGTATTGATGGAACATTTGTTATTGGTATATTGCCAGGTTCAAATACCTGAACATTTTCAAGAGTTTTATTAATAATAGATGACCATCTATTTGTGTCTAAATATAATCCATCAGAATAAGATGTATATTTAAAGCTAAAGGAATTTACCGAGTCAAGAAGATATGAGTTATATGGCGACTGTTGTTCCTCTAATTTTGCCACCCTATAAACGGATATTCCATTGTAAATTGAATTTGAAGGATTTTTTATAGATAGATTATTATCTGTAGATAGGTCATATAGTTTTAGCTCTCCAGCTGATGGAGATTTCTTAATGTTTTTGAACACTTTATTAGACCCAGAGAAAGAAACCACTTGATCAAATGAGGGTGAATTAGAAACGGAAGATGAAATTGGAATCCAATTAAAATCCGATACTCCTGTAGCATTTTCTACATCAGCTGCTATAAAAAAATTAACACTTCCTACACCTGGATTGCCATTTGATGCTTCAATGCTCACCGCATCTATAATTTTATTTGCATCGCCTGCTGGTATTGATATTGGCGAACTTATTAATGTAGCATTGCTGTCGTAATACTGTCCGCTAACTATTAAATCTCTTATACAAAAAGAATATTTGTATTTGTTATTTGTATTAGCGGTATTCACATAATCTGGCTCATATTTGATTAAAGTAATTCTAAGATTACCAGACAGCTGCGGATCAAAATCAAAAGAAAATCTGTCGTAATCAGAGCTAGATTGTTTTCTTCTAAATTGCGAGTTGCTTGAATTCTGTTGATTGATTAATTCTACGACTGTAGTTACAGCTGAGCCAGTTGACATTCTTCCATCAACTTTAGAAATAACAAAAGGAACATCTAATGGAATATTTAATATAAGTGCACATGGCCCAATCACATCTGAATCAAACTCAACTTTAGACATGGTATTATTCAGTCCATCAAACATATTATTAACGTCTGGCATCTGCTTATCTTGTACGACAACGTTGCCGTTAAACATTATTCTATACTGAACATTGGAATAATTGATTTTTCCAGGAGCATTAAAATCTAAGGCATTAGATTTAAGCTTTGGAAGAGTAGCCTTTCTATTTTCTACGTCAACAAATGCATTAGTTAAAGACAAGTCTATGTTTGTTAAGCTAGCAAAACTTTCTGAAAAAGAGTAAAAAAATCCATCAGTGTTTGACATTGTAAACAAAATTGAGTCTATCTTTTTTTCTAAATCAATTCTTTTTTGTTTTAAAAAATCTAATTTCTTATTAAGATAAGTTATTGAGTCCATTAACTTTTCTGTATTATCATCTATTGAATCGTACAACACGTCTAAGTTGAATATATACCTAGCCATAAACTCATTCATAATATCAGGGCTAGTAACCCTAGTGTTTCTGAGCACAGTTGGATCTACTCTTAGTGGCACGCCGATCCTATTAGCGGAAAAATATGCGTCAAATTCTTTTTTTATTTCATCATCATTTGGCTGTCTAGACACCCTGTCAGACTCAGTTACTCCAGAAGAGTATAATGATCTATAAAGATTCTCTAGAAATTTTCTTTTTTGTATCTCTGATATACTCACGACTGCTTAACCTTTACTCCTACTTTATAAGAATACAATATTGGTGTTATATTTTTTGAAAATGGTTTCTTCATATCTATCTTCAATAAGAAATTTTTTACAGAAGCAGGAATTTTTGGAGAGAATAGATAGCTAACACCAGGAAGTCTAAATCTTTCTTCTATATTTTGATTGATAGCCAATATTTCTGGAGTATTTTTGAATGGACTTTCAATTGATGAAATTTTTACCCAATTAGTTCCATCGTCAAAAGATAGACTATATTCAATATAGTCATTAATGTCGGCTGAAACTGAACCAGAAAACGAAGACTCAGCTGACAGTGTTATATATTCTATTTCTGATGGAACATCATATCTTTTTGAGACAATTTGAGCATTTTCTGAATAGGACTCAAGGCCAGCTGACACGTCCCTAAGACCTATAGACCTTCTTTCCGCATTCAATATCTCGTACTGTCTAGTCAAATTAACCTTGTAAGTTCTTGTTTGATTTGCTGTATCAAAACTATTTGTTTCTACTATTTGTGCCGTCCCTACAACAAGTTCAAACTTTTCATATTTCTGACCTGAAGTTCCATCTGCATTTTCAGTATTAAACCAGTTTTTTATTGTGTCAAGAAGAGATTTCAACTCTTCAGTAGTACTTGATGTCACATATGGAAAAGAATCATTATTATAAGAATTACTGATAACATTTCCACTGGATATGTAACTAGCCTTGTTCCTTTCATTGATTGATGCATATCCTTGTAGTCGAGTAAGCTCTTGACTAAATTTTTCATAGAATCCATTAGTTATTCTATATATTTTTCCATCGGTTCCCTCAGCCTGAAGGCAATAACCTTGTGAGTTTGGTATTGACCTCTGAAGTCTTACGTCAATTGAATTTGTATTATTAACTTCTGACTTCAAAATGTTTGGAGTATTAATACTAGGAACTATTGCTTTTGGATCAAATGTTTTTGAGGACCAAGGTATGTTAGGAAATAACAAATCTTGAACTATTGTTGGATCTTGTGGATTAAACCTTGGCTGTCCGTAGTAAGGGTTGCCCGCTTTTGTTGAGTCTGGCTTGTAATAGAGATGTTTTATCTTTACGTCTGAAGATTCTGACTGTTCAAATGTTATTTTAATTTTTTTAATATTACGTTCTTCAAACCTGATTTTTGCTTCTCTATAAAAGAAATACTTTGCTTTATCTAAAGATGATGGAATAAAGCTAGAACTAATCCATATTGGTTCTGTTAATATGTTTTCTACCGTGTCTTTTTCATCTGTTATCTCCAACTTTGTAACTATTACGTCTTTGGCGGTAGAATTCCCACTTCCAAAATAGGGAAGTATATTTACAAAGTTTGCAGGCTGCGCATATTCTGATTCCATCACCAGGCATAAAACAAGCTTCTGACCCTTAAACGAAGACCAATCATCATAAGATACATTTGACTCACCAGTAGAAGAATTTATATATTTAAACTCAAAATCTTGGGCTGCTGACGGCTTGTTTATTATGTTGATTTGTTCATATTCAAAAAATGTAGTTGGATTATTGTCTCTTATATTTTCTTTATTTCTTGAAGTTGGAGTATTCTTAAATACATACTGATAGTCTAAGTCCGTATCTTTTAGTATAATTGCTTCGTGATTATTTCCAGCATAGCCGTTTGATTCTGGCGCTATATAAACATATTTAGTAGCCCAGTTTTTAACTTGCCCTATAGACAAAGTCATTTGACCATTTTCTATCAACGGCATTACTGTAGAGTCTTTTATTTTAGAAAAATCTATATAATCAGAACTATCAAAAGAGTTCCCAAAGTAGTACAGATCGTTAGATGGCCCGCTTGAGTACATCTGTAAAACTTTTATCTTGCTTTTAATTCTATTCATAAAACTATTTTCTTGTTCAATTTCAGAACTAAATAGATTAAAAGAATTAACAATGTTAGCCGACATGTAGTCTAACTGCTTGGATATAATATTAATATCGTTTGAATAGCTTGCAGTGAACTCATTAAATTTTTGAGACACTGGAGGTTCACCCTTGATGTATGGATTGAACTCTGTCAGTGGTCCAGAAATCCTTTGATTTAAAAATGATATTAAATTTTGATATTCCTCAAGAAATTTTTTATTTGTAGGAAATTTATTTTCTCTATAGTCAATTATAAATTTAGAAACTTTGGCTATTATTTGGTCATATACAATCGTATTTGTTGATAACTGAGTCATTTTAACTTAACCTTAAAAGTTTTTCCGAGAACGGATCAAGGTTTTTCACCTTGCATTTTAATATTACATTATCAATAGCTATTCCGTTGTATACACCTGGAATATTATTTCTTATAATCAACCTAAATCTTAATGATGAAGGAATATAACTATATTTAACGTTAATTTGATTTGAGATTGGTTTATTGAATATAAGCTCTTTGCCGTTTTGAAAAAATAAACACTCATCTGTATTATAGAAAGAGCCTTTTTCAAAGCTATTATTTGTATAATTTGTTAAGTTAACGGCAGTTGTGCCATTATCTAGGGTAACAATAATAGGAGAATAACCAACGTTTTCTGTAGTATTAATAGTACCATACAAGTTGTTATATACAGCTGTTGCAAATCTATCTTCTACATATGGAACATAAGATAGAAGTAGTCTGTTACCAGAACTTGTTCCTAAAAACTTTTCTCCAGGTGTGCCATTTGAAGCGTAAACCCTAACTGCAAAGCTTGAATTTGATAAAGAATCTATATCTACTAAATTCTGCTTATAACTTATTAAATCTACTTCATATTCTGCAACATATGTTGCTTTTGAGTCAACGGGAGTAGAATAAGTAACAAGATTACCCAACTCTGAATATGACCAATAGTTTGGATTTTCTAAGTATCCATTTTTATATATTTTGATAGAACTGACGTTAGGCGCAAATCTTAATTTCGCTATGTTCAGCCTGTCAAAGAATAAAACTTCTGAATCTATTTTCCCATCTATTTCAGCCATTAATGGGGTCCAAGATGACTCTGAATCAATAACATCTGTCCACGCAACACTCAACTCGTAAGACCCAGCCTCTTTTAGATCATATCTAGTAAAAGATAAATCTCTTCTTTCTTTTACTACATTAACAATTCCTTTTACTCCCAAAGGAGCGCCATCCATTTCTATTTTTTTAGAAATAAAACAAGCTTTATTCTGAGTTTGATTTTGATTAACTCCAAATAGAATTGAATTCAAAGAAAAAGAATATTCATATGAATTTGATACTTCTTTGTTTTCAAGGTATTTTGTTACGTCGTCTATTGACAGGCCTGGAGCAAGTGGATCCTGACTTTGAAAGTCTAACGAATAATTTTGATAATCGTTTTTAACAGGAATAAAACCATCTGTTCTTGTGGTTGAAATTAGATTGTCATTTGCGTTTGCTCTAGTTGAACGATATATCTTTGTATTGAATAAATTAGATCTAGTATCAACAACATGCTGAACAATGCTGTGAACTATGTTTTCAATAGCTGTTGTATTTTTTTTGTCAATAACATCTGATATTTTAGCATTTATTTCACTGTCCGAACAGCCATAGAATTTTTCTATAAAACCAAAATCGTTATACTCTTGCGAAACAGGATATTTATTTGAGTAATAGTCAGGGTATTTATTTAAATCTTTTTTCAAATTGAAGTCATTAGAATAACCTTTGAAGTAAAAATAAACTATATCTTGCAGCGTGTATGATTTTTGATTTTTGTTTTTCTTTCTTGTCTGTACAATACTCCTTAGTGCTTTTGAGTTCATTTCTTGTTTAATTGAAGTATTTTCTGTTCTTGTGTATTTTGATTGATTAAAGATAAATAATATACTTTTAACTTTAGACTTTTCAAATACAATATCTACTGGTTTATTTAAAGAAAGTGGCGAATGAAGAACTGGAAAATCAATATATTCATTCTGAACAGAAACTGTACCCATTGATACAGTTGGATTTGTTTTTTCCAAAACAACCTGTAGAAGCTGTAAACCGTTTGAATCATTTGGGGTAATTCTTATGAAATCTATTTCTACAGGCGTAATAAAAGAAACTAAATTAGAAGATTGCGCTCCCTTAATATAAGACGTATCGTATGTAACGTACTTTGGGAGTTCAAGGACAGATGATGTTAATAGATATGGAGCCTTAACTGTAACAGACCAATTGTCAACTTTACTGTCATTAAACAATAGATCAAATCCGCTATTATTAGTTAGGTATTCTGAATAATTATTATATTCAGTTGTTTGCTTAATGTTGCTAATTGTATTTATAAAACTAGCTCCATTTGATATTGTCATTTTACTTAGAACTGTATCTATTTTATAGTTTCCATTTTCTTCAAAGTTAATACCGTCTCTATCAAACAAACCTATGTTGGTATTTTCATTAGCAAATGAGTTGATATTATTATCAAAGTTTTCAATATAATTGAAGTTGAAAAGATCATCTTCACCAACTATAAATTGATAGTTGTCTATAAAATTTTCTAAAAACAATATATCTTTTTCTAATTTATTTATTTCTGAAGAAAAAATAGACATCATTGAATTTAGTATATTAGATATAGAAGACGCTGCTGAAAAAAACTGTGACACCCTTAATCCAGAATCTCTAAAGAATTCTAAAACTGACTCAACATTCATAGTTGAATAGCTTAATGCTAAAGCTGGACTATAATTTATTGAGTTATCAAAATTGTTTAGATTTTGAACTAAAACAGATATTTGAGTCTTATCGCCTTTTACGCTTTGTAAAAGAGAACTTACCGTTCTTCTACTTTGGGAAGAAAAAGTTTCTAAGACCTCAGGAAGTTGTCGTAACACTGCTGCCCCAATCCTTTCCTTCCATGTCCTGTAGTTCAAACACTACACCAGCTGTAATATTGTTTCTAACAATTGTATATACTTCATTGGGATTTGTAAAGTTTTTCTTTACAAGTTTTGGAATTTTTACAATAACATAACCGCCCTTAGGATAAGCTTCGCCAAGAGCTGGGTACACGTCCCAATAAGAAATAGATTCTTCAATATCGTTCAGTATTTTATTAGTGCTAAAGCTTGCAGATATTCCGCCACCCCTTGTTCTAAGATCTTGGAAAGAAAAGTTCTCATCAGAAAATGTATTAATAACATAAACTATTCCTATTAAGAGAGCAAAGGGGTCATATTCTGAGGCATCGTACTTGTTAAATATATTGTTGTTGTAGGTAAAATTAACAATTGGACCAGGTATATAGTCTTCAACTATTACATCTCTCATAACAGCTATAGATATTTGATCTGTTGGAGTTGATGCAGATTTGTATATTTCTGTTGGCTTAAGATAAATATAAAGAGGTTTATTTACTTTTACTGTATCTTTGTTTAAAAATGGGTTCAATGGAATTGGATTTCCTCCCGAACCTCTGACCATAACGTCTGAAGACTTTGTTGTATAGCTAACTTTTGTTAGTCTTTCATCAGAAGATATAATTGAAGAGTTAAATTCTATCAAACCAGTTTTGCAATTTACGTTTCTAAACTCAGTCCACGGCACCTGCTGCCAGGTGGCATTGATACTAGATCTCGTATACACTTTTATAATTGGCCTAAAGTCGGCAGCAAAGCGGAATAAATCATCCGATTTTTCATGAACAACATGTATTGGAGCATTTCTCACAGTGATGGACTGGGCATTATTGTAAACTGGAATCTCATCTACAATATCGTAGTATCCTCTGCCAAATACTTTTGACCACCCTACGGAGTTAATGTCGGATGTATCGTATTTAGCTCTTAGCTTTTGACCGTTATATTTAATTAACCAATCCTTAGGCCTATCTAGCTGTAGTGATATTTCTTTAACAAATGATCCAGAAGTTATAGATAGTGGCCATGGTTCAGTTTTATCTAGTTTTGAAGAAGTTTTACTTAGTTGAATTTTATTTCTAGGGACTGAAGAAACCCTAAATACTGGATAGGCCGATCTACTTGGAACCTGTGTTGGCTGATACATATCTCCATTTGCAGAACCAGTGTACTCCCTTTGTGTACTTAGGTCTCCGTCATAGTCATAAGCATAAAGGCCTATGTATAGATTTTGCGGGCCAATTTCTTGATATTTTGTGTATGTTATATTTTTGCCAATAAATTGTTTATTTCTAGCATCGTAAAAACCATACTGAAGCCCTTCTTGAGCGGGCAATGTATTTATCAATTCAACGTTAGAGTAATAAACATCTAGGTTTGGATCAGCAGATGTCATACCGGAAGCTAGATTTATTCCATATGGAGAACCATCAGGCTTACAAATAAGTGTAACTCCATCGTAATAATTGAAAGAATTTTTTCCAGGTCTTACAATAGCACTTTCTGCATTTCTTACGTTGTACCCAGTAATACTTTCACTTGTTACTTTCGTTGTTGAGGAATTGTATGACGATAAGTTACTCTTTAAGAACACTGTATTTCCGCTGGTTGTAAGGTCAATGTTAGATGACTGATACGAAATATTGGTACCAGCTTGCTTCACAGCAGATACTGTTGCTGTTTGCAGGGAAATACTACCAGATATAATTGATGACAAATTTACTTTTTCTATTCTATTTAAATCAGGCTTGTATGCCGTTTGATTTAAAGCTTCAGCCAAACCAGTTTTAGTCAGTAAAATATTACTAAATTCATTTCCATCTATTCTATAAACAGATATAGAATTTAATGTGGCATTTCTTAAAAAATCTGAATTAACTCCTATATTCTGTTGAGCAAATGAAACTGCATTGACTGGAACTGATATAGAAACTGTTCCTTCTACCTCTCTAGAAACAGCAACTTCTGATGGCGGGACTGATCTATGTACTGCAGGTACTTTATCTTGACCTGGTGTAATAACTTTTTTAAATCTACATAAACATTTTATTCCCGCAATAGCTAGACCTTCGGCAGTAGAGCCAAATGCCCCACCTAATCTAGATCCCTGGAGTAAGATTGAGACATATCTACCCTTTGTGAACCTTCCATCACTATCTATTCTGGTAGTACCTTTTGTGTACCTAGCATGTGCCCCAGAATTCTGATCTTTAGTAAACGCATATGTATCAGATGTTACTACACGTAAAACTTTATAGCCATCGTACGAAGGTGACACTACTTGTGTTCCAAAATCTCCACCTTCTATAGTTATAGCTGTTATATCGTTTATAGATTCTAAATCTGGTAACTTAAATCCAACCCATACTCTGATTGTGTCAGGATCTCTTTCTGCATTTGAGATACCGCTAAAATTGATTAATTTAAATCCTTGACCATTCTCCAGTGCACGCTTTGCACTTTTACTTTGTCTTGCTCCATTTAAATATTTGTCTATGTTTTTATCTTTATAGGTGTTTGAATTTATTTTCCTTTTATAATCGTCAAATCTTTCTTCGCTCATATTTGCCCAAACTCTTGCTAACCACATTTTTGTTTGAGAATCTACTATGCCATCTTGCTTAAGGCCTCTGTCTTTTTGGAATGCTTTTAACTTAGTTGTAGTATTTGCTCCAAAAACTCCATCTACTGATGTAGCAAAGTTGTTTCCAGCAGCTGTTAGGGTTAACTGTATGTACTTAATGTATGTTGGAGTTCCCTTACCAGCAAAATATTCATCCCATGTATTACCCTTATCTATATCGTATGTATAATTAAATGCATTATAGAAGCTAGATATTTTAGTGAGTTGAGGATCAACAAGAGAATAATCACCAGTTTGCGATGTCTCTATGGAACCTATTGCAATAGTAGTTTCTTCACCAGGTTCTATTACCTGTTCCTTTGCGGGTATCTCTGGTGAAACTAATTCATCTGGATTGTTCCTAAGGTAAGTATGACTTTGGGTAAACTTTGCCGTTGCAGTTACGTTCAGCGTTGCGTCAAAATTAACTGGAGTGTCAGATCCAGATGTAATAGATTGCGTTGAGGCAAGGTTTACAGAATAGTTTCTAACTGGAGCAACTGGGGCAACTTTTAGTTGGCTCCTCTTAGAGGGAATTAATTTACTTTTGACAACATATGGTCCAAATCCACCTGGAATAGTAAACTTTGGAGACACTTTATTTGTGTGAGTTTCACAGGCTACACTCTTATTTACAATTTTAACTAAGTTATAAGACGATGAAACTTCTCTCTTTTCAGAGTCTGATACTGATACTGTATTTGTCCACAAAACATTAGGGTTTGTATACTCTATGTAAAGAGTGGTGTTAGCATCGCTTTGGTCTAGAAAGACATCAGACAAATTAGAAACAGTTGAAGATATTTCTGCCCTATAAAGATTTTTTGGAGAAGCTATTGTTTCTCTTACATACTTTCTTTCGCCTGAAACTATTCCATTTTTATAGTATGAAATCAATTCGTCTTCAAACAGTGCATTAGGATCAATTACCCAATCGCTATACCACTGACCACTGTAATAGTGTACGCTAGACCTTAGATCAAATCTATATCTAGTTGATTCAATCTTGTCATTTATGCCCACTGAAATGCAGTTGTAAAAAAACTTATATGGACCTTCTACAAAGTTAGAAAATGAAGAACCAGTAGACACTGGTATAGAAGATTCTCCATTGTTTGGAGTTGATATAGCGGTATTGGCTGAGTATAAATCATTGCAATACTTTAAAAAACCAGTAGTTGACGCAACTACATTACTCGCCATTAACCTGTCAGTTTTTTTAACAGTTCTAAGTAGGACGAAAAATTTTTGAGAATTTCTCTCTAATAAAGATTCTAGTCCGCTATTTGTAAAGTAATTATATTTTTTGTGAGCATTAGTTGCCCCCTTGCTAAAGCCATAAATTCCACAGTCTGTAGCAAATTCCGAAGTTGTTATAGAGAATGCATTATTTTTTTGAGCGTTTAACAAGAGATTGCTTGTTGCGTATGTGCTGGGAGCAGAAGTTGGAGTGGTGTTAATATCAGCTCCGGCTATAGTTAGGGCTGGATTTAGCTTCAGAAGAGCATCAGTGGGAGCACCTATTGTATCTACAATAAATGTTCCCGCATTTTCTAGAAAAGAATTGATCTTTGCGGCGTGGGGATCCGTTAGTGACCAGTGCAGCGAGCATGCCAAAATATCATAGTTTTTGATTTGCTCATCTGTTACAGACTCTATATCTACAAGCCAATAGTTGGCAAGGCTTTTGTTTATTAATGTTGAATTAGGATTTTCAAAAACAAAATTTGCCAAATTAAAAACTGAGTTTTGAAGATTTAAAAAGACATAAGGGTTTATATTACTAAGATCCCTTGTTACGGAATCAGAGTATAGGACACCAACTTTTACTGTTTTTGTTTGAATATTTTGAGTAGTAAAATCTCTGCCATAATTTATATCAGAAAAATCTACTGAGTTTTGAACTCTTGCAACAATTCTCCAGTTATGAAGTTCAAATATTCTATTATCATCAATTGCTTTTTTATTAACATAAACAACGTTGTCTTCAGAACCCATAACATGATTATTAATTGACTTTGTTTTTGTATTTCTTTTAATAGAATACGTTTTATCAAAAAGATTAGAAGGATCTACAACTTCAGCTTCTTCTTGAATTTTCTTAAATAATGGAACTGGATTTATAGATTCAGAATATTTTAGAATTTGTTTAGACCAAGAGCCGTCTTTGGTTACCTCAACCTTATCATACACTAAAGTTAAATTTTCTGGGTAGGCGTCTTCGATAAAAATAATTATCTTATGAGGTATTTCATTGGATATAATATTCTCATCAGTAACGAAAGACTCAAAAGAAATTCTATACTTTAATCTACCAGTTTCAAGATTAGAATAAAGATTACCATTTTTGTCAACAACTTTAATGTTGTTTGGTATAAATCTATCTTCAACGTAATGATTTAGACCACTAGATACATGCATTCCGGTTCTAAGTAAGGTAAAGTGATTGCTTACGTAGTAATTCATTGCATACGGCTTTTGGGCCAATTCACTCTGCCCATAATTTTGAAGAACTACTTCTTCATTTAAAAATATATCACTAATTAGAACATCATCGGAGGGAATATATGGATTTCCATTTTCGTCTTCCAGCATTCCAAGCTCGTTTGCAAACATAAGCTTATTAAAAGAAGAGTCTTCATTGACATTCTGTTCAATGGTTGAAGATAAGTCAACAAAAGCAAGGTTGTTTTCTGGACTTATCTCTTTAGAAGAAAACCAACCGAAGGTTAATTGAGTCTTTTGGTATAAAATTGCCAGTCTTTACTGCTGGTTCTTTTAGCGATTCTGTCTTGTCAACAAAACTCTTCATTTACTCTTCCTCATAGTCTTTCATTAAGTTCTGATAGCCGCTTACGTGCATTGGCGTAGAACCTAGCAGCCCCATCATGTATTGGTCATATCTATTGACTGGGTACCACTTTGGGGGCAGCCAGTCCGGAGTCGCTGAATACGGAGTTGCATATTCTCCGTCAAAGTATTGAACTGTAAACGAAGGAGTTGAATACATATCCGTTCTATTTATATATAGTAAATCAGGACTGTAAAATACCGAATCTCCGTAGGCGTAATTTAAATTATCATATTTTTCATTCCAAAAAACTATATCTCCAGCTACAGTCACTGGGTTAATATTTGCTGTAGCGGCACCTTCTGACTCTACCGCAACTAACCACATTCCTGGGTGATTCTTGTTTGCAGATACGAAGGGTCCTATTTCAAAGTTTCCATATTGATCGGAGACTACGTATGAATAATATGGCGTGGCATGAAAAATGTCCTGTAGTGTTCTTCCCTTTCTCCAATAAATGACTTTATTAGCCTGTGGAGTACTGATTTTCTTTAAGAATCCCCTAATGTAGTTGTTTGATATTCCGTCAGCTGGAATTACAGAGTTTTCTGATATAGCTTTAAGCGAATATTCTGATTGATATTCCTTTGAAATTTCAAATGTAATAGACTTAGAAAATCCTTGAGTCTGAGAATTCTGGTGAGCATTTGCGGATCCGTTGACAACACCCTGAACAGTTACAACTCCATAAGTATCGTTTGTTAAAGTGCTTCCGTGAAAATATATTCTTGCGCTAACAAAACCATTTATATCAGTATTATAATAGGATTCCTCTGCTTGTATGTGATCTCCAGTTATGGCAAATGTTTGATACGGTTTTGAGTTTCCATTCTCGTCCAAAGACTTTATCGTAATCACCATAAAATCATCGTTGTCTGCAATTATATTTGCCGGACTTAATTTTATTTCTGCGTCAGAAAAATCATAATCTTGATGACTTAAATAAACAAACCCCTCTTGATCCCAAAGTTCCATTGGGTTAACGTTAAGGGCTATTGGAGTGGCATGGGATACAATGGAGTTTTCATACGTTATATCATACTCATAGAATGAAGACGGAGTAGAATCAAATCTTATAGCTGTAACATAACTGGTCTTACTTGAGTCATAATAATCATTATCAACCACAAAAGAATCTTTAACCTTATAAGAAACATAATACTCTCTTCCATATACGGAAGGTGTTGATGAGCTAAATACTTGAATAGTATTTGTTGTAGTGCTACCGCCGTTCATAAGAACATATCCAGTTATTGAATCTGTTACTTGTACATCGTAAACGTTTTCATAACCCAAATATAAATTATTTGATTTATTTGCAGTTACAGTTTCAGAATTTATTAAAGACACATATGTTGGAGAGGCCTCATCGTAGAACGCTACCTCTCTTAATACCGCAGGAGTAGAAGAATTTCTTTCTACTATAATTGGCGCACCTTGTTTTACGGCGTGACTTAGGTTTAAATAAAAACCGGGAGTAGCAAAAGTTTCCGTAACTGGATAAGCGTATATATAATAGTCTTCTCCATTTTGATGGTACCAACCAACATTCAGATAGGAGCTGTATATACCTTCAAACTCAGCGGTTACACTAACGGGTGACAGTGCTCCCTGTTCGTCTTCAATGATTGAAGAGTTAATAAATTTTGGATCTTGGCCAAACAAAGTAACAAACTGTTGAGATGGAGTCAAAAATACTCCATCCGTAGAATTTACTACTTCAATTTTTTCTATATAATGATCTTGCCAATCTACGCCAAAGCTATCATATGTTAATTCATATGTTCCAACAAAATCAGAATTGAGACTAAAATTGTCATCAAAGTTTTCCGCATTGGTTCTAATAATTCCATTTTTGTTGATTGAGCCATTTATCATTGGTGTTGATTCAGCGGTAAAACTTTCCCAAGAATCCTTCTTAAACGGATATATAGGAGTAGATGAATTTGAAGTCTTAAAGTTAATTACATTTGGAGTAGATCCATATGGGTATTTTAACTGTCTAAAGTAATAGTTATAAGTTGCACCATCGTTGCTGACGTAGTCAGAGTGATAAGTTGGAGTTGCAAAGTTGGGATTAATATACTGAGCAAATATATTTGGAGACGCTGGAACCAATTTAATTTGATTACCATCAACAGAAAGTCCACCATAACCATCATAAGTAGGGCTTATGTAAATATCCTTGACCTCTTCATATCCAGAAGGCTTTACGTTATCTATATGGAAATAAATTGGTGTTGAGCCTGGCGGAAAGATTAATGTCTTGTCTATAAAGTCTTTGTCTAAAATATAATTACTCGTATATGATATTTCATTTTCGCTATTTAATAAAAACTTTCCCATTAACCTTGGCGTAGTCTCAAAAGTTCCTCTCTTTTTACTATATGAATTTGAGGATACTTTTATATTTGCTCCACCATTGATAAATTTAGAATTCAAAAGACTTATTGGAGATCCAATTGTGGAAGAATAAGGTGTTGCTCCAGTAAAAGATATGTTAAAGTTATTTGAACCTGCGTTAGGCATAGCAGACGCTTTATTGGCAAAGTAGTAATTAGCTCTTGAATTTGAAGGAGTTATTGACGTATCAAGATATACCTCGTTTGTATTAATATCTTTAAAAACATACTTAGGATATGCATAGCCGTCTTGGTCAAAAATTGGAATTGTTTCATACTCGGGACTTGCTGGATGATTGGGACCGTATGAGTTTTTTGGATAGTGGGTAACGTCTACGTAAAAAGTTTTTGCCTGTGTGTAAGACCCATGTACGGGCATTTCTAGCAGATACCTAAAATTAACAGTTGCTGCACTATTTTCATAATAGTCTTGGGTATAGCTTCCATAATATTCATACTCAACAAAAACAGGCGCGTAATCATCTACCTTTCCTAGGTAACGAGATCCATAGGCTTTAAACTTTTCATTAAAATCTATAATAGCTTCTGATGGTTCTTGAACTATTAAATTAGCATCGGATATATCTCCAATTCCTGGCTGGTAATATTTACCAAGGGGTGTAGCGTCATCGTATACTGCTGGTATTCTTCCAACACCACTTTGATCTCTACCAGCATAGTCCCAATAACCTTCGCCCCATTTAACATATCCCCAGTTTAAAGGGTGTTTTTCATTCAATGATCTTACAAAGTCTCTGAATTCTTTGTTTGGTTTTCCAGAAAAATCAAAGTAAGGAGTTGTTGATTCAATATCAGCAATCTCAAGTATTTCAGGAGTTGCTCCAAGGTAATCGGAATCAGGAGTTGCTCCATATGCACTCCAGATATCCAGTTCTCTTCTTAAAGTTTTCTTTACGGCTTCTATAGAAGGTCCTGGTAAATTTTTGTATGTATCTAGTATTCTCTTTTTAAAGTTTGAGTTTTGTTCAAGGTAGAGTCTATTCAGACCAACTTTAGCACCAAATTCATCAAACCAGTTCCACTTTAATAATGGTTCCTGTTCAAATAGATTTGCATCAATAATAAGCGTTTTAAAAAGCTTTTTAGTAAATAGCCTTCTATCTGAAGCTGCGTAGTAATAGCAATAATCATTTTCTACCGATTCATAAAAATCGTTTAATGTATCTACTCTTGATAGGTTTACTGTATCGCCTTTTACGGAAAGATGCGATGCTGGAACATCAGAAGTTGTATACATCCAGGACAGTTGACTTTCATCAGCTGTTGTGATGAATCTATCCAACTCAAATTCATTTACTTGTTTTTCAAAGTTCTCTGGAAAGTCTGACACCAAAGAGTTTATAAAAGATCCAGCTTTTGTGACTGGTGCTTGTAGATTGGGAGTTGCGTTGTCAACA